>Ga0181561_10001792_pt1 | contig 19056 bp, 12 predicted proteins | sample 011ome_19_FD_133760 | JGI IMG/M metagenome (GOLD analysis project Ga0181561, IMG submission 133760) | Coastal salt marsh microbial communities from the Groves Creek Marsh, Skidaway Island, Georgia - 011510BT metaG (megahit assembly) | ecosystem: Environmental > Aquatic > Marine > Intertidal... | reverse complement strand
CGTCCGCCCGGACGCCAACCTCGCCCACAGCGTCCTCGCCTCCGGAAGGACGACGACGTCGTCGTCGGCCTGGGCACCCTCGGCACCCCCGCCGGATCCGGACCCGGACCCGGATCCCCCCGCCGCGGCCGCGGAGAGACCTCTCCGCGCCGCCGCGAGATCTCTTCCGTCGCGCGCCTCTTCCCACGGCGCCACGTACCGCCTCCACAGCGGCGCCAACAGCGCCCGCAGCTCGTGCAGCGACTTGCACGTCGCGAAGAACGTCGGAAGCACCGCGCCGAGGAAGTCCCGGTACAACGTCGCGTCCGCGTCCTTCGGGCGCTCGCGCGTGAGCACGTCCCGGAGTTGCCGATTGGTGTACGCGTCGAAATACACGAGCACGGGCGGTCGAACCATCGCGGCGGATCGGAACGCGTCCCACCCGGGCGTCGCGATGAGCATCGCGCCGACGTTGCGTCCTGTTGAGTAGAGTACGTAGGCGAGAGATGCGACGCCGTGAGCGCGAGCGTCGGAGACGGCGCGGCGCGCGAGGAGAGAGAGGAGGGACGGGGCGACGAGGGACGGGGAGGTCTGGAACGGTGGGAGGGTGCCGCGTTTGAATCGCGCGCGTCGAGTCGAGTCGACCGCGCTCGAGGGCTCGGAGACCGCGCACCCGTGAGCTCGGATATCTTCATCAGCGCCGGCAGCAGCGGGTCGTTCGACTTCCAGTCCAGCAACCGCGTCGCGACGTCGATGACCAAGTACACCGCGGGCGCGTCCGGGGCTAACCCGCGGTGGAGGACGCTTATGAGATCCGCGAAGCGATCGCAGCGCGTCTGCTTCTCCGTGAGACCGGTGAGGTACGGCGCCAGCTCCTCCACTATCGCGTCCAGAAGCAGACGCGGATTATGCGCGTCCACGAGCGAGACGTACGCGAACGGCCGCTTCGTCGTCGTGAAGACGTCGCGCACGATGCTGCTCTTCCCCGTGACGGGCGGGCCGTGGACGAAGATCGGCACGGCGTGGTCGTGCGGCGCGCCGAGGAGGCCGAGGAGCTGGACGATCTCGCCCTTCCTCTCGGGCCATCGTCGCACGAGCTTCTGACGCGCGTCGTCGTCGTCGCGCGGGGGGGGCGCGGGAGGCGCCGCCGCCGCCGCCGCCGCCGCCGCTTCGCCCATCGCGCGCGCGCTAAGCTATGACGACCCCGCGAGCTGTCGCTGTCGCGCGCGCGCGACGAAACTCGTCGTCCACTTCAAATTTTCGGGTCGTTCTGGCAGTGGAGCGATGATGGATGAACGGACGAGGCGAGCGCGAGAGGACGGGCGTCGTGTTCTTTCGTGTGAAGACGCGACGCTCTGGATTACAACGAGACGGCGCGACTAAGCATTCAACCCCCACTGACGGCCGCGCGACGGTCTATCCAAACCTCCGCGCGACCGGGCGTCTCCGAGACGAGGCGCGGTCGATCGATTCGATTCGTCGCCGCGCCCCTCCCTAAAGTCGCCTTAAAATTTTGTCGCCATCGACGATCCGCGCCGCTCCCTCACGCCTTATCCTTGGACGCGACGGAAGACGCCCTGCGCTTCGCGAGAGACTCCGAGCGACGCTCGCGCGCCTCCTTCAGCCTGAGCGCGAGCACCTTGTGGTACGCCTGCGCCTCGGACTTGGACTTCTCGATCTTCGCCGCCTTGATCGAGCGCTCCTTGCGCTTGCGTTGGAGAGACTGCGCGGTGATGAGGCGCTGAATCTTCGGGGCTTTGCTCTTCTTCTTCCCGGTCGCGGATTCAAACTCGCGCCTGTACGTGTTGACGTACTTGCGAACGTCGTCCTTCTTATCGAGGGCGAACAGCTTGCGAATCTTCGACGCGCGCTTGGGCCCGCGAAGACGCGGCTTTTCGTCGTCCGTGAGACCGGGAAGCGGGCCGGGGCCCTGCTTGACGATCATGAGGTTGAGCACGGCGATGTCCTGGGACACGATGCAGCCGCGGACAGCCTTACGCCTGCGCTCACCCTTCCTGCGGCCGTGACCCAAGAACCCGGACGTGCCCTGCTTCATGAGGAGGAACACGCGCTGCGCGGTGAGGATACCCTGCTTCATGCCGAACCCTTGCTTGTCGTTGCCGCCCATGATCTTGAAGATGTACCCTTTGAACTCCTCGCCGAGGCCCTCGCCGTCGATCTCCGCGGCGATGCGCTTGTCGTAAAAGATGCGCAGCTTGCTGTCATCGTTGATTTCAATCTTCTTTTGGCTGTTGATTCGAAGCGAGGAGGAGGGGGCGAGCGCGTCAGCGAGGTCCGGGGGGAGGTCCTGGTTGAATTCGTTTCGTTCGTTCGTTCGAGACGGCAGTCGCGCGCGGTCGCGGGAAAAGATGATGTCCGGTGGCCGGCCGGCGTGGGACGTCACGCGCGCGCGATGACGACGACGGGTCGCGGCGCACGGGACGCGTGCTAACACGCCGCCGCTGGATGCGTCGTCGTCGTCGTCGCCCGCTCGCGCGGCGTGACGTCCTCCGCCGGCCGTCCGCCATCGACACCGGGAAAATAAATCGCTGCGCGGCGAAAAGCAAAGCCGCGAAAACCCTGGAGAGCGAACGCACCATCCCGTCGCCGGGTTCGCGATGTTGAGCTGCGGACGTACACGGGGGCGGGGGTGAGATGGGAGGCGTCAGCGCGAGGGTCTCACGTCGCGGACGAAGGGCGTGCGGGTCGCATCGCGCGCGGGTCGCCGCGAAGACCGGGGAAAAAACCCTAGGAGGATCGTTCGCGCATCCGACGCCGGGAAACCGGCGACGCGACGCGCGGGACGTCCTCGGAGGGCGCGCGCGAGGTGGGATTCGCGACGCTCACCTTCATGGTTGCACGAGTGAACCGCTAGCTCGCCGGCTATCGGTTTCGTGCGTGCGAAAGAGGGCGTCGACGACGCGCGACGTCGGCTTTTCTTCAGCCAGGAGAGAAACTTTTCGCGGGTGCGAGCGCTCGTCGCGTACGTGCACCCTCACTAATTACTCATAGCGCGAGTTTTTTTTCGTTCGCGTACGCTCTGACTGTTTGCGCTGTGCTCCGTACGTGTGTACAGTAAGTACGGGTCGAAGAAGCGTTTTCTCGACGCGCACGAAGTTTGGCATTGACAGTCCGAGCCGCGCCGTCCCCCTCCCGCGCGCACGCACGACGCCTCCCTGTCGCCGCGCGAGACGAAATGCCGATCGACCCGAGGAAACGCAGCTGCCCCGCGATGCCGAGCCCGTGGTACGTCCACCCGTTCGAGGCGCACGAGCGAGGCGTCATGGGCGATCTCCGATACTACTCGCGAAACGCGAGCGTCGCGGAGCGCTCGGAGCTCTTCGCGACCGCGTGCTGGCGCCTGTACGGTGACTACTTCCGCAGGGACGGGACGCGAGGGAAAAAACCGCAGTGGTTGTGCCCCGCGAGCGAGCAGGGCGCGGGCTTCGAGGGCGCGCCGAACGCGTACAACGCGCGAGAGTGGGTCGAGACGGACGCGGTGCAAGCCATGCTGTACTATTTGTCGTCGGGCGACTTCTACCGCATGTGCAACGACGCGGGCAGGGAAGCGGAGCTGAACGCCGCGGGGATGGACGAGGATACGCGGAAGGACGAGATCCAGAGAGCGTCGAACGTCTTGACGTCGTACTACGACGTCCAGGTGGATAACACCCTGAGAGAGGCGATCCGCGTGCACCTGAACGAACGCGACGACCGGTGGAACCTGGAGAACGGGAGATTTCCCGAGAAGCCGGAGACGCCGACGAGGTCGCAGAAAAAGCCGCCCGCGAGCGCTGACAGGGAGAACGAGCACGCGGGGAGGAAGACAATGTCCATCGACGTCCACGAGTCCGGGAAGAGCGCGGGGGGCGGGGGGATAAGGCGCAATGCCTCGGTCGCGCTGCAGCCGCGCGAGTCGCCGAATGTCATGTCGAGCCGCTGAGAGCGGTGACGCATCGCCCGCGCGCAGGACCAACGCACGACGCGTGTACGCTTTAGGCGCCATCGCGCAGATAGAAACGCACGAGAACACGCAGACACCCGCGGCGAACGTCGCCGCCGCCGCCGCTCCCCGACGGCGTCGCGAGAGCTAGCCGCGTCGCCTCACCGCATGCACCACCCTTGCGTTGTATTACGACACGAGCGAAAATCTCACTGTGAGACTCGTCACGAATCGCCGTCGTCCAACGAGAGCTGCCGGGGGACGGGGAATCGGATCTCCACTTGACCTGCCGCGCCGCACGCAACTCAGTTAAGCGCGCGATGACCAGCCCGCCTCCGGCCCCGCCTCCGGCCCCGGCCCCGCGGGTAGCGGCCGAGAAAACCCCGGATAAGCGAGAGAGAGAGCGGCTGCGTTCGGCGAGGCGGCGCCGCGAGGCGACTGCGGCACAGCGCGAGGCCGAAAGACAGCGAAGCAAGAACCGAAGGAAGAAGATGACGCCGGAGCAGCTCAAGCGCCAGAGTGAGATCCGGGCGCAGCGGCGCGCGGAGAAGGCTAAGGGCGAGGGGAAGGCCGGGGGTGCCAAGGCGAAGCCCGCGGCGACCGGTCCCAAGCCGGACGATCCGCTGGCCGCGGAAGCCAGTGCGGATGCGGCGCGCCTCGCCGTGAGCCCTAGTATCGCCTCCGGGGGCGTGGATCCGATGAATCCCAACGGAGTCTTGACGGCCGGCGCCGTGGGTGGTCTCGGGGCGGCGCACGACATCAGCGGCGTGGGGTCCGACGACGCGACCCACCACGCGCACGGGTCGCTCAGCGTGCGGTGATCCGTCGGAGTCTCGGAGACTCTCGACGAATTTCTCTTCCTGAGCCACAGCGCCGCGGCGGTCGAGAAAATTCGCGCCGGCGGCGACGGGAAAGAAGGTCCCCACTCCGGCTCGATGTAAAGCTACGCGCTCACGCGCTCCTAGAACCTATTAGATAAACTCCGACGCGCGAGACGAAGCGATCGCGGCGTGTGCGCGCGCGCGAGAACGGCGTGTAAACCGACGACTGGTAGTTTTATGAACTAAACCACCGCCGAAAAACTCTCCGAGCTCGCGCTACCCGGCGTCGGAGCAACCCTTCTCGCGCGGTGGCACTCCGTGCTTCCCCTCGCGTTTCTTCCGCAACGACGCCACGCGCTTGCGATGACGCCTTCCCGAGACGTGCGCGCGCCACTCCGCGTCCCCGCGCAAGGTTCGTTCGCACGCGTCGCAGCGACGCTCCTCCCACGCCGGCTCCTCCGCGACGCCGCCGCCGCCGCCGCCGCCGCCGTCGTCCTCGCCGGCGACGAACGCCCGCGCCGCCCTGAGCGCGGGCTCGAACACGTCTTCTCTCCACGCCGCGTCCGCGCGCGCGGCGTCCCCGACCCGCGCGCCCGCGTGCGTCGCCGTCGCGTCGAGATACGTCGGTCGCCACCCGAACGTTCTCTCGAGCCTCTTACACCGCCTCAACTGCGCCCTCGCGAGCCGGCGCGTGTCCGCCTTCATCGCCTCGATCGCGTCCGCTTTCATCGCGTCGATCGCGGCGTCCACGTCGCGCTGGGGCGTCGCCGCGCGCGCGCGTAAGTACTCGACCCACTCGTGAAACCCGATCGACTGCGAGACGCCGACGCCGCCGCCGACGTTCGCCGCCGCGGCGGCCTCGAGCTCGGCGACGAGCCCCGCGTCCACCATCGCGTCCACGCGGCGCGCGAGCGCGGGCTCGAGCTCGCTCGCGTCCGCGCGCAGGACGAGGCACAGCGATCGGTACCGTGCTGACGTGTCGGACGGCGATTCGTCGTCGTCGTCGGCGGCGGCGGCGGCGGCGGCGGCTTTCCCGCGCGCGAAGACGACCGAAGCCGGCTCGCCGAACGCGTCGTAAATCTCCAGGTATCGACGCACCTTCCGCGCGTTGTTCGGGTGCAGCTTCGCCGCGGAGACGGGATCGACCTCGCGCAGGCGCGCGTGGCGCGCGAGCGCGGCGGCCGCGTCGTTCTCGTTCGGTTTCACGCGGCTCGGCGGCGGGGCGTCGGCGACGTCGTCGTCGTCGTCGTCCTCGCCGTCCTCTTCCTCTTCCGACGCCGACGCGCCGTCGTCGCGCGCGTCGCCGTCGTCCTCGCCTCTCGCCTCCGCCCCGGGGCCCTCTCGTCCCGCGCCGAGCTGGTCGTCCAGCAGCGACCGCGACACGATCGCCCGCGCGTAGTAGTCGCTCCCGCCGACGAGCACGGGGACTTTCCCTCGCGCGATGATGCCCTCCACCACCGGCAACGCCATCGCTCTGTAGTCTCGCACGGTGACGCCGTATCCGCCGCCGCCGCGCTCGTCGCGCGCGCTCGCAGAAGACTCTCCTCCTCTCGTCGGCACGGGCACGGGCACGACGCCGAACAGGTGATGCGGCACCCCGAGCGTCTGCTCGCTCGTCGTCCGCGCGGTCGCGATCGGGAGCGCGTCGTGGAGTTGCATCGCGTCCGCGTTGACGACCTCGCCGTCGATGGCGCGCGCGAGCTCCGCGCCGAGGCGCGACTTCCCCGCGCCGGTCTGCCCGAGGACGCACACGACGCCGGGAAGCGGCGACGCCGCGGGGCGCGGCGTCGGGGACGGCATCCCCGCGCCCCGCCCGCGCCGCGCGCGCCGAGGAAAGTGTCGCGGGCGCATCTGAAAAAGCGCAAGCGGCCGAAAAAGTGCAACCAACAGATCAGTCGTCGACGCGCGCCGAGCCGACCGCGCCGCCGTAGCTTCGAGGCGCGCGTCGGCGTCGCGAACGCCGAACGCGCGATGCCAGATCGCGCGAAGGCGCGTCCGGACGACGCGCGCGGAAGGGAACCGTCGACCGCGGCGGAGGACGCCGCGTCGAGCTCGGGTCGAGTCGGAGGATCAGCCTTCGCGACGGCGGCCGCCGTCGCCGCCGCCGCGGGGCTCCTCTGCGCCGCGTCCCCCTCCTCCTCGTCATCCTCCTCCGCGCGTCGCGGACCGCGTTCCGGCCCCGACGAATCGGGCGAGTGCGAGCCGTTCGTCGTCCACGGCGGCGGCGCGCTGACGAGAGAGCTCGTGGCGCGGTGCCCATCGCTGCGGCGCGACGCGAAGTATCACCCGCCGCGATGGCTGAGGAACGCGCACGCGCAGACGCTCGCGGGGTACGCGCGAACGCTCACGATCTTCTTAAAGTACGACCGGCAGATCGTTCGATGCGCGGACGGCGGGCAGGTCGGGCTGGACTGGCTCGTCCGCGCGAGGTTCGGCCGAGGCGGCGGACCGCCGCCGCCGCCGCCGCCGCCGCCGTCGTCGAAGACGCGACGACGGACGGTGACCGCGGACGACATCCCGCCCGCGCGCGACCTCCCGCCCACGGCGCCAGTGTTCATCATGCTCCACGGCATCAACGGCGGGTCGCACGAGGGCCCGACGAAGTGGGCGATCGCGGTCGCCGCGTCGCGCGGGTGGAGATGCGTCGCGTTGAACTTGCGCGGGTGCAACGGCGTGAAGCTCGCGTCGCCCAAGGTGTACTGCGCCGCGTCGTCGGAGGACGTCCGAGCCGCGGTGGACGCGTCGCGGGCTCGGTTCCCGCGCGCGCCGGTGTTGCTCGCGGGGTACTCGCTGGGGACGTACGTCATCGGGACGTACTTAGCGGAGGAGGACAGTAAGCCGAAGCCGCCCGGTCCCGACGGCGACGACGGCTGGCCGGGCGTCGCCGCCGCCGTGCTCGTGAGCTGCCCCATGGACCCGCACAGCTCGCACCGCAGCCTGTCCGACCCGGAGCGCCCCGCGGGGATGATGTACAACGGCGCGATCGCGTCCGAGCTGCGTCGGTATTTCGCGCGGCATCGGAAGAACGTCGCCGAGCATCCCGACGTCGAAGACGACGCGTTCGAGCTCTCCTCCATGCGGACCATCCGCGCGTTCGAGGAATCGCTCATCGTGAAAACGCACGGGTTCAAAGACGTCGAGGAGTACTACGCGTACTTCTCCCCCGCGAGGATCATACCGAGCATCCGGACGCCGACGTTGTATCTCTCCGCGCGCGATGATCCGTTCACGGCGTCGGACAGCGTCGAGGTGGAGCGCGTTATTCGAGGCACCGCGCACGTCGCGTTGGCGCACGTCGCGAAGGGGGGACACGTGGCGTTCTTAGAGCGCGGCGTCGGTCTCTTCGGGCCGTGCTGGACGGACCGCGTCTTGGGGGAGTTCTTGGCCGCGGCGCTGGAGGAGAGGAGCGAGGACGCGAGGGCGGCGCACGAGGGCGCGGGGACGCCGGCGGCGGTGGCGCGTCGGACGCCCGCGGCGGCGTTGAAAGCGGCGGGGGGCGGCGAGGGGGGCGTCGACGCCGCCGCGACGGACGGGCCGCGCTCGCACGCGGATCCGAGGCGAGGCGTGCACATCATGAGCAAGCTGTGAGCGCGAGGGGACGGGAGAGGGACGCGGGCGCGGGAGCGTCGCGGGAGAGACGGTGTGCGTAAACCGGCGACGGTTATAATATAGAAACCGCCGACGAAAACGCGCCCGAAGCGCCCGCGCGTCGACGCGATGAACCCCGACTTCGCCGGGATCTTTCCGCGTCGCGCTCGCCATCTCGCGCCGCGCGCTCGAGGACTTCCGCGCGCTCGAAAGCGCCCGCGCCGCTCGCTTTTCGTCGATCGCGCGCGTGGGAAGCTTGCGTTTTTTTTCCGCGGCGTTTCCGTCGCGCGCGCGTCGTCGCGACCGCGCGAAACCTCCTCGGCGGCGGCGAGATCGAGCGGACTTCCAACCGTGGAACGATCGCGTCTCGCGAACGGATCCGATGCCGCGTCGCGCGCGGAAGTCGCCGTCGCCCGGGTCGGAGAGCGACGACATGGAGGAGGAGATGCCTCTGCGCGAGCGCATGGCGTTGTATCACGATCAACTTCTCGAGGCGCGGTCGCTCGCGGAGAAGATCGCGCCGGGAAGGCCGCGCGTCTCCGCCCCGAAAACCGTGGCCGAGGCGTACGACCTCATCGACGCCGCGCGCGTGAAAGAGGTGCGTCGCGCGCCGCGCGCGCGCGGGGGTTTTTCTCGACGCTCCGCGCGCGAATTTTGTCGATGTTTTACAAAAAATCCACGTCGAGGACGGGCGCGACGAGTCGTTCGCGCGCGCGCTCGACGCGCCGGAAGGTGACGCGTCGGCGTCGCCCGCGACGAGAATCGCGCTTCCGTTCGCGACGCCATCGGTCGATCTATCGATCGATCGATCGAAAAAAAGGCTGAAAAAACTCATTCGCCGCCGCCGCCGCCCTCCCTCCCTCCCTCCTCCATCGCGTCTCGCTCACGTCTTCCGCCTCATCGATCGACGCCCATCCACCACAGAAAAAAGCGAAAGGCTCGCACGTGGAGGACAAGACGAAAGAGAAGGAGATGCCGCCGTGGTGGAAGTACACCGAGGACTACTTCCGGAAGCTGCACCTCAGCGACCTCGCGCACGCGCTGCCGTCGCACCCGTGGGAGAGCGACCGGGATCTGCTGATGCCGCCCGCGGGACGCCCACACTCGGAGCCGTTCGAGGACGGGCTCCCGAAGGCGGAGCCGGCGCCGGTCGCGCCCGTCGCGGCGGCGATCTCGGGCGCGGCGGGCGCGGCGGTCGCGGCGCCGGCGGCGGGCGCGCCGGCGGCGGGCGCGACGGCGGCGGGAGCGCCGGCCGGCGCCGCGCCCGCGGCGTCGGGCGCCATGGCGCAGCCGCCACCGCTGCCAACCTACGCGGTGTACACGCCGCCGCCGCCGCCGAGCGGGGTGTCCATCGGCGGCGACCTCCTCGACGCGACGACCCCGGACGAGGTGGCGTCGTTGTGCCGCAACCTGTTACTCCTCGTCGACGATCGGTCCGCGGCGGTCGCGAAAGCCGCGAAGACCGCGGGGTGCGATAAGAAATCGTTCGAGGACTTCCTCTCCGGGAAAGGGCTCGGGCGCGGGGGTAAAGGACGAGAGGAGAGCGCGACGGTCGCGGGCGCGAGGCGGTGGTTGCGGCTCGACGCCGCCGCCGCGACGTTGGACGCGAGAGAGAAGCGAAAAGAAGAGAGCGTCTCCGTCGACCCGGGCGGTCTCGTCGGCCTCGCGGAGGCGGGGATGCCGCTCCCGGGGACGGTCGTCCCCGCGGACGCCGCGATGGGCGGGGGTCTTCATCAGATCCCAGGCGGCGGGGTCGCCGGGATCGCCGCCGTGGGAGGGGTTGCCGCCGCCGCCGCCGCAGCCGCAGCCGCCGCAGCCGCCGCCGCCGCCGCGGGCGCGGCGGCGGCTTCCGACCAGCCCCCGGCATTCCCGATACCTCCCCCCGAGGTCGTCGCCGTGATGAAGACGGACGAAAACGGCGGCGTGTACGTCGGCGGCGAGATCCCGAACGCCATTCCCGCGCCGGTCGCGGTGATGCCGCTCGCGGCGGCGCCCGCGACCGCGGCCGCGGGGATTCTGACGCAACGCGCGCTGGGCAAGGTTGGCAAAGTGTCCTCCGACGCGTCCGTCGCGACGACGATCAGCGGCGGCGTCACGCCGTCGTCCTCGCACGCGTCGCTCACCGCGATCGCCGCGGCCGCCGCGCCCTATCCCCACGTCAAGCAGGAGCCGATCTTCGGCGGGATCGCGACGGGTGCCCCCCCGGGGAACCAAGGCGCGCGCGGCGGCGTCGAGCCCGCGCGGGAGCCCACGGCTGAGGAAAAAGCGGACAAGGCGCGGGAGGAGACGATAACTCGCGCGTTCGGGGACAAGGGCAACCTCCCGCACGCGCACGGCCCGACCGCGATCGACGAGACGATGCCGCTGCACACGGAGATGCTTCTGGACAGGTCGTTCTGGCTCGCGAGCTCGGTGTCGCAGCTCCCGGCGCCGCCGCCGGCGACGCCGTGGCTGGCGTCGCCGCCCGAGCCGGAGCCGTCGCCGATCGGGCTCGCGTCCGACGCGGGCGCCTGTAAGGGGGGGAAGAAGGGGAGGAACTCCTCCTCGCGCGCCAGCGCCGTCGACCCGAATAGCGGCCGATGCGCGGTGTGCGTCGTCCAGAAGAAAGGGCGATGCGGCACGGACACGGCGCCGTTGAAGTGCCAGCGTCGCGGCGGGTTCAGAGCCGGGTCTCTGGACGATCCGTTCGACGCGCCGTCGCGAGGCGCGTCGCCCGAGCCCTCGGTCGCGTACGCCGCGGTCGCCGCCGCGGCGTCGGCGGCCGCGGTGCCGACGCGCCGCGCGCCGACGACGCCGCTCGCGGCGTCCACGGCGTCGCTCGCCGCGATGAAGGCGGAGATGCGCCGAGAGCGCGAGCGCGAGGAGAGACGCTATTCGGCGGGCGGGGGGAAAAAAGGCTCGGCGTCGGACGACGCCGACGCCGCGTCCGACGCGTCCGACTCCGAGTCCGACCCCGCGGACGCGGAGGACGAGCTCGAGGCGCTGACCGAGGCGCTGAACGCGGCGCCGGAGCTGCGCGCGGCGGCGCCGACGTGCGAGGTGGACGGCGAGATCCTCGCGTTGCAGTACGAGCTCCTGTGGCAGACGCAGGCGCGTTCTGTACGCTGGTCCCCATACGACCGCGTCGGCGTGGTGAACGCCGATCCTTAATGACGTTTGCCGTCGTCTCTCTCCGCTCACGCCTCGCTTTCAATCCCCGCGCGCGATGCCTTTGAACTCCACCTGACGCCTATGAACTCCACCCCGCCATCGCTTTGTATGGAACGACCCTCACAGGCGAACCGGTCGGCGCTGCTCGACGCGTTGGGGCGGGTTCGCGACAAGGTGGACGAGGAGGGTGCGCACTTCGCGCGCGTCGAGGGCGAGCACGCGGAGGCGGGTGGGTACGTCGCAAAGACGCGCGAGGTCCGGCGCGTGCAGAAGCGCGAGAAGCGCGAGGCGGATCAGCGCTTGGCGCTCGAGAGAGCGGCGGCGGCGGCGGCGGCGTCGAGCCGCGTCGGCGCGCAGCGGAGAGACGCGGCTGGCAACGTCATCGCGCCCGCGATGGGCGCGCTCGACGGCCTCCCGCCCGACGTCGCGGCCGCGGCGTTGGAGATCGCCGCCGCGGACGCGAAGGCTGCGGAGTTGAAAGAGCGCGAGAGGAAGGCGCTCGCGGCGATGCCGAAGCCGCAGCGCGGGTACGACGCCGCGGCGGCGGCGGCGGCCAGGCGCGGCGTCGGCGCGAGGGACGCGAGCCCGGCGGCGAAGGACCAAAACAACAGCCGCGGCGGCGTTTCGTATCCCACGACCCCGACCGGCGCGGGCGCCCCAACGCCCGGCGCCGGGGGATGTTACGCCTCCCCCGGGGGAAGCGCGCCGGACGTGTCGGTGGACACCGTCCACGCCGCGGCGGCGTTCGGCGGCGCTCGCGGGCCGCGCGACTGCGCCGTGTGCGCGGGCACCGCGGACGTCGCGTTCACGCGGGAGACGCTGACTTGCGCGCGCTGCGCGCTCCCCGTGCATCCGCGGTGCTACGGCCTGTCCAGCGCCGCGGAGGCGAAGAATGCCGCCGGCGCCGGAGGCGCGTGGATGTGCTGGGTGTGCAAGGACGCGACGGATAAGGGAAAGGCGAACACCCCCGCGGTGGCGGCGGCGGCGGCGACGGCGCTCGCGCGCGGCGCTCGCCCGTCCATGCAGGAGAAGATGGCGATGTACCGCGGCGTGTCGTGCCTCCTGTGCCCGGTGCAGCTCGGCGCGTTTAAACAGTGCGTCGACGGGCGGTGGTGCCACGTCGTCTGCGCGCAGTGGACGCCGGAGATCGTCATCAAGGACGCGAACGATTTGCAGTGCGTCGAGGGCGTGCAGAGCATCCCGAAGGAACGCGCGAACCAGCGGTGCCTCGCGTGCGGGAAAGCCGCCGGCGTTCCCATGCGGTGCTCGTACGGGCACTGCCAGACGACGTTCCATCCGTTGTGCGCGCGGCAGGCGGGGATGCACGTCCGCGCGAGCGACGGCACGCGGCCGCACTACAGAGCGTACTGCGACAAGCACAGCGCGGCGCGACGCGAGAGAGACGAGAGCAAAGGCGTCCCGAGGGCTTCGGTGCCGCCGCCGCCGGAGCTCGCGCCGGTGACGATGACCCCCGGGTCGTGGGGCGGCGTCGCGCACGTCGTCGCGAAGGCGGCGGCGGCGGGCGGCGGCGGCGGAGGTAACACCCCGGGCGATGCTGGTGGTAAAAGTAACACCCTAAACGGCGGCGGCGGCGAGGAGTCGAGCGGCATCCGGCGGCTGCGTTCGAATCTCCAACGCGTGCGCGGGGGGATGCGGAAGGCGGTGCTCAAGAGCGAGACGGCGAAGCGCGGCGCGTCTGCTGCGTCTTCGAATAGCGGCGGCGGAAACCCCCCCGGGGGCGGGGAGACGAGTCCGTCGGTCCCGAAGCGCGCGAGGAGCGGCAGCGTGAAGGGGACTTCCAAGTCGTCCGGGCCGAGCGCGGGCGACGGCGGCGGCGGCGAGGGGCGATGGCCGAAGCGCGCGCGTCGGTCGGGCGGCGCGGGCGCGACGACGGCGGCGGCGCCCACCGCGGACGACGACGGGACCGCGACGCCGGTGAGCCGCGAGCGGATGATGTGCGCGGGCGAGTTGCAGCAGACGAACGCGAAACTCCCGAGCGGCTTCGCGTACGTGCCGAGGAAGGACGCGTGACGAGAGGCGGGCGCGTCGGGAACCTCGTGTTTTTTTTTTCCGCTCGTGGGCGGCGGACGCCGTGAGAGGGAAGGGGAGGATAGCGAGCGCCTCGTGTCGGACACGAGGCGCGTAGCTCGCGGGTCGACGCGCGCGCGTCGACTCGCGGAGTAGTAGGACGTGACCTCTAGCCGGTCGCGCGGGTAGTACGTAATAATGTTATCGACGCGATATCAAACGACGGCGCGGGAGGCGTCTCGTCGACTCAGGTGGCTCTCAGACTGTGTTGAGGTTTCGGGACGTAGGGTTCTGGCTTGCTTTCGACACGTCGACGACGACAGAATCCCCGCGCGCTCGACGTCGCGCACGGCACGCCCGACACCGCCGCCGCGTCCGCGTCGTTCTCGACGATGGCGACGATGGCTACGTTAACGCTCGCGGCGTCCGCGTCCGCGCCTCGCGCGTCCGCGTCCGCGGCGTCGCGCGACGGCGCCCCGCCCCCGCGCGGCGCGTCCCCCGCGTCGCACGGATCTCGCGCGCGCGTCGCCGCCGCGTCGCCGCCGAATCCGCCGCGGCTCCCGGGGACCGCGCGAACCCGCGCGTCCGTCTCCACGGCCGCCGCGAGCACGTCCGTGCGCTCCACGCTCGCGGACGAGCTCCGCGGCGACTTCCCCATCCTGCATCAGACGCTCCCGGACAGCGGCAAGCCGCTCGTCTACCTCGACTCCGCGGCGTCGTCGCAAAAGCCGAACGTCGTCATCGACGCGCACGCCGCCTACTACCGCGAGATCAACGCGAACGTCCACCGCGGCGTGCACTACCTCAGCGGCAAAGCCACGGACGCGTACGAGCTCGCGCGCGTCAAGGTGGCGGACTTCATCGGCGCGGAGACAGACCGCGAGATCGTCTTCACGCGCAACGCGTCGGAGGCGATTAATTTGGTCGCGTACACGTGGGGCGTCGCCAACTTGAAACCGGGGGACGAGGTGATCATCTCCGAGCTCGAGCACCACAGCAACATCGTGCCGTGGCAGCTCGTGTGCGCGCAGACGGGCGCGACGCTGCGGCACGTCGGGCTCGCGCCGGACGGGAACGGGATCGACATGGACGCGTTGGAAGCGTCGGCGCGCGAGGGAAAAACGAAATTGATCGCGACGGCGCACGTGTCCAACGTCCTCGGCAGCGAGGTGGACGTCCCGCGACTGGTGAAGCTTGCGAAGAGCGTCGGCGCGAAGGTGCTCCTCGACGCGTGCCAGTCCGTGCCGCACATGCCGATCGACGTGAAGACGTTGGGCGTGGACTGGATCGTCGCGTCCGGGCACAAGATGTGCGCGCCGACCGGGATCGGGTTCCTGTGGGGCCGCGCGGATGTCCTAGAGACGATGCCGCCGTGGATGGGAGGCGGCGAGATGATCCAGGACGTCTTCATGGACAGGAGCACGTACGCGCCCCCGCCCGCGAGGTTCGAGGCGGGAACGCCCGCGATCGGCGAGGCGATCGCGCTCGGCGCGGCGTGCGACTACCTCTCCGCGATCGGCATGGACAGAGTTCACGAGCACGAGGTGGACGTGGGGACGCGTCTGTACGAGCGACTCGCCGCGATCGACGGCGTGACCGTGTACGGGCCGACGCCCGCGCAGGGCCGCGCGTCGCTCGCGGCGTTCAACGTCGAGGGGCTGCACGCGAACGACGTGTGCACGCTGTTGGACGCGTCCGGGGTGGCGACGAGGAGCGGGCATCACTGTGCGCAGCCGCTGCACGCGGCGTTGAACGTCCCCGCGTCGGCGCGCGCGTCGCTGTATCTGTACAACACGAGGGAGGAGGTGGACGCGTTCGCGCGGACGTTGGAGGAGACGATCGCGTTCTTCCGGGAGATCAACGCGGGGATGTGATTCGCGACGCGACGCGATGGGAGAGGAGGAAGGGAGGGAGGGACGGACGGAGGGAGGGAGGGATTCATTCGGTCTCGAACGGTTTCGGTGGTTTCGGGGTTCTTTGAACGCGGCGTTGAACCCGAGCGAATCGCCTTCCCCGATGAAACGATGGAAAGAACGTCGTTTCAACCGGTCATCTCATCGACTCGACGCGAACGACGCGCGGAACCAAAAAATCAATCCCGCACAAAAGATCTGCCCGCCTCGGCATCTGACTCGCGAACGACGGTCTAACCGCGGCCCGTATAAATCGCGCCGAGACGCACGCGCTGCCACACACGACCGCCACGTAAACTCAGCCGTTCAAGTCACGTGCCGCCGGCCTCCGCATCGGCTCGCATTCGACGTGCTCGCGCCGCGCGCGTCACTTCTCGCGCACAGACGTGCACGCGACACACAATGGCGTCCATGACCATCGCCGCTCCCGTCGCCCTCGCGGGCGCCAAGTCTCTCAAGGCGACCTCCCGCCGCGCCGGCTCCGCTCGCGCGGTCCGGGGTGCGGCCACCGCCAAGGCTGCGGCCCCGCGCCGCGCGGCGCGCGGCGTCCTTCAGACGCGCGCGGCGATCACGATGGACATGCCGTCCGCGGGGTCGGGTGAAATGACGTACAACGAGACCGGCAAGTGGCGCGAGAACTTCGATCTCTCCTCGTGGGCCGCCGAGGTGCGCGAGGTTGAGAAGGAGCTCAAGGCGGAGATCGGGGATGATGACGTCGATCACCTCAACAAGATCTTGACGTGGGCCAACTGCTTCTACTACGGCGGCCTCGCCGTGCTCTTCGCGACGCCGATGCTGTTCGGCAACGTCTTCGCCGCGGTCGGCGGCGTGAACCCGATCGCGGCGTTCATGATGTCCACCGCGATCTGCGCGCGATGGACGATGGTCGGGCATCACGTCTGCCACGGCGGGTACAACACCGCGCAGAGCGAGGGCGGGGTCGTGACCGGCCGCTTCCACCGTCGCACGTTCGCGAAGGGGATCGCGCGCAGGATCTCGGACTGGATGGACTGGATGATGCCCGAGGCGTGGGACGTGGAGCACAACCACCTCCACCACTACCAGGTGCGTCGCGCGCGCTCTTCGCGCGGGGCCCGCGGCGGCGCGCGACGGCCGTCGCGCGTCCGTCGCGGGCGGGCTTATCCTTCACATCTTGAATTGTTTTTTTTTATTGGTCGCCCCGAACGATTTGATTTTCAACCGAAGCGGACGCCGACCCCCTCCCTCCCTCCCTCCCCAACTCCGCGCGCAGCTCGGCGAAAAAGCCGACCCCGATCTCGTCGAGCGCAACATGAAACCGCTGCGCTCGGGCAACCTCCCGATGATCGCGCGCTACGGCCAAGTCGTCGGCCTCGCGCTCATCTGGAAGTGGTTCTACTACGCCCCCAACACGATGAAAGAGATGTACCAACGCAAGGAACGCGAGGCGCAGAAGGCTGGCGAGGATTTCGTGAACCCGTTCAAGACGGGCGAGCTCCCGAGCACGGTCGCCACGGTCATCGGCGGCGTCTTCAAGCCCGGCGGCATGGCGGCGCTCGTCGAGACGGCGAAGTGCTTCGCGCCGTACGCGTTGTTTCAGTTCGCCGCGTTGCCCGCGTTGGGCTACGCTGTCGGCGGCGCGCAGCTCGCGACCGGCGTCCTCCTGACGTCCATCCTCGCGGACGTGATCACCAACGTGCACTCGTTCATCATCATCGCGACGAACCACGTCGGGGACGACATCTACCGGTTCGAGACGGAGACGAAGCCGCGGTCGGATGACTTTTATCTCCGCGCGGTTATCGGCTCGGCCAACTTCCGCACCGGCGGCGACCTGAACGACTTCTTCCACGGGTGGTTGAACTACCAGATTGAGCACCACATGTTCCCGGACATCTCCATGAAGTCTTACCAGAAGGCGCAGCCGAAGATCAAGGCGATCTGCGAGAAGCACGGCGTCCCGTACGTGCAGGAGTCCGTCTGGAAGCGCGTCGTGCAGCTCGCGGACGTCATGGTCGGCAAGCGGAGCATGCTCGTGTGGGAGCGCGGGGATTAAACGTCTCCGTGTTGGGCGTTTCTTTTGGGGGGATCGATGTGGGTGTGGGACACGAATAAGGCTGATGACCTCGAGGCGGGGCGGGCGGTATTTATCCAACCAAAACCAAACGTACGACGGAGGGCGAGTGAGCGAACGGACGAAAGATATTTTTGCGGCGGCTCTCGCGCGCGTGTATTAACGCGGCGCGGGGCGCGCACGGATGGGACGGACGGCCGCGGCGGGGACCGCGGCCCGGATTTTTTGTACTTGAAGCGCGGCGCGACGCGACGCGTTTCAGTGCAGTTGTAGTGTTATAGGCAGCAGTGTTTCCTTCTTTTGAGTGAGATCGTGAGACCATAAACTTTCAACTTTCCTCCTCTCGCTCTCCCTCCAGTCCGCGACGCCGCGCGATCTCGCAGAGGACGCCGCGCGCCGCGCGCGATGACGACGCCGGACGACGACGCGGACGTCGTCGCGCCACCGCCGGTCCTCCTCCCCGGCGGGCGCGTCGAGATGCGCGTCGACCCGGCGAGAGGCCGGCACCTCGTCGCCGCGGTGGACATGCGCGCGGGCGACGAGGCGCTCGTCGCGCGCCCGTACGCGTGCGCGCTGCACGACTCGCAGCGTACCGCGCGGTGCGACCACACGTTCAAGCGCGCGGACGACGGCGGCGCGCTTCTCCGCTGCGCGCGATGCAAGCACGCGCGGTATCTCGGCCGAGACGCGCAGGCGGCGGCGTGGAAGCGCGGGCACAGGGAGGAGTGCGCTGCGATCGAATCGGCAGCCAAGGGCGGACGCGTCCCTCCCGCGACCGCGCGCATGGCCGCGCGCGCGCTGTGGCGCAAAGCGCGCGAGGAGAAGGAGAAGAGCGACCGGGAGAAGAAGAACGCCGACGCCAACGACGCCGCCGACGCCGCCGACGCGCGCGACGACGCCGAGGACGTCGCCGCGGCCGCCGCGATGGGCCTCGGCGAGGGCTACGACGCGCTCCGATCGCTGACGCATCATTGGGACGACACCGACGCGCTGCCGCCCGCGAGGAAGGCGACGTTCGCGCAGATGGCGATGCTCACGTGCGCGTACATCGCGCGCGTCCTCGACCCTTCCGCGGCGGCGAACCCGAAGCACGACCCGAAGTCGCCAAACTTCGTGGACCCGCTCGCGGGGGGCCCGGACCCGAGAGACGTCGCGCGACTCCTCGCCGCGTTCGCGTGCAACGTCCACACGATCCACGACGACGAACTCAACCCCGTGGGCATGGGCGTGTACCCCACCGCGGCTATGATGAACCACGCGTGCGCGCCGACGGTCGCGCAGACGTTCGGGGAGGGGACGACCGCGACGTTCCGGTGCGTGCGGGACGTGAGGAAAGGAGAGGAGATCGCGATCTCGTACGTGGAGCTGTTGGCGACGCGCGCGGAGAGACGCGCGGAGCTGTTGAATCACTACCGGTTCGACATCGACGGCGACATCGGCGCGCCTTCGCCGCTCGACGATCACTCACGCGCGACGCGGACGAAGCTGCCGTGCGGCGCGGTGTTCGTGGACCACGGCGCGGACGCGCGTTATCCGCCGTGGCGGACGGACGCGGTTGACGATGAACATTTGACCGCGGCG
>Ga0181561_10001790_pt1 | contig 19076 bp, 15 predicted proteins | sample 011ome_19_FD_133760 | JGI IMG/M metagenome (GOLD analysis project Ga0181561, IMG submission 133760) | Coastal salt marsh microbial communities from the Groves Creek Marsh, Skidaway Island, Georgia - 011510BT metaG (megahit assembly) | ecosystem: Environmental > Aquatic > Marine > Intertidal... | reverse complement strand
GTTCAACACGCAGTTGCTCACCACGATATCAACACTGGCATCTGCAACCAGCGGGCTGCTTTCTTTCTGTTTGTTTTCCCAGGTGCTTAGAGCCGCAGGATCACTGCTATCAATTCCCGGGTTTTGCGCCAGAAAGGCCTCGCGCGCCTCAAGGTTCAGAGCCAGATCCTGAATATAGCCTTTGCGGAAACTGACTTTGTCAGCGCCCAGTTTCTGCGCCATTTCAGGTTGATATTTTCTGGCCAGCGCCAGCATTTCATCCGTCATGTCGACGCCAATGACATGGCCAGAATCACCAACCAGTTGCGCCGCCATATAACAGATTTTTCCGCCGCCGCTGCCAAGATCCAACACTGTATCGCCTTCCTTAACATAGCGGGAGGGATCACCACAGCCATAATCCTTGTCGATAATTTCACGAGGCAAAAGCTCAAGCAGGCCCGCATCATATTCAACCGGACAACAGAGACTAGGCTCAACTTCTTTAGCCCCTTCGGCATAACGTTCTGAAACTTTGGATTCTGTGTTCACTGATTAAACTCCTGACAAGTTTTTTCCGATTTTCTTCAAGTCCACATCGGATGACGGCCTGCGGCCTCATCCGACCTGTTTATCCTATAAAGTATCTATCATCCTCTATCTTGACCTACAGGTAGATATTTACCAGCAGGTATTTAAGGAATACTATTTTGTCAGATCGAAGCAAACGGTCTGATCCAACCCATAATTCCATCCGCCCCGGTCACCTTTATCCTTTATCCTTTATCTTTTATCCCGCTTGCCTCTTGCCTCTTGGCTCTTGTCTCTCTTTTTCAACCGCGACGCCAACGATGAAACTTCTCAAGATAAGGCATGATCCATTGTGGTGCATTTTTCTTGCGCCACTGGCCAGCTGCAAACTTTCCGCTTTCGGAAAGCGTTGGATAAATATGGATGCTTGCCATAATTTTTTTTAATCCCAGGCCATGGGTCATGGCCAGAATAAATTCATTAATTAATTCCGAAGCATGGTAACCAACAATTGTGGCACCCAGAATTTTATCCTTACCCGGCACAGTTAGCACTTTGACATAGCCCATGGCTTCACTATCGGCAATGGCACGATCCAGATCATCAATACCGTAACGGGTAACTTCAACCTTGATGCCTTTTTCTTCTGCTTCCAGTTCATTGAGACCAACCCTGGCGACTTCCGGATCGATAAACGTAGCCCAGGGTACGACGTTGTAATGGATGCGGAATTTTTTAAAGGTACCAAACAGGCTGTTTACCGCCGCAAACCAGGCCTGGAAAGATGCCATGTGGGTAAACTGATAAGGCCCGGCCACATCACCGCAGGCAAAGATATTGGGGTAATTGGTTTGCAGGTATTCATTGACCTTGACGGTTCCATTGGGGTTTAACGCGACGTCGAGGGTTTCCAGACCAAAGTGTTCTGTATTGGCATTTCTACCTACTGCCACCAGTAACTGATCAAAAGGAATATGTAACTCACCCTCGGCGCCGCTGGTGATAGCAATTCTGTTGCCCTCGGCTTGAGTAAAGCCTTCCACTTCCCGGGAAGTAATAATCTCTATTCCTTCGGCTTTAAAACGTTGGCTAATGTATTCAGAAACATCTACATCTTCGCGGGGTAAAATTCGATCAGAGCGATTCACTATGGTCACTTTCGAACCCAGCCTGGAGAAAGCCTGTGCCAGTTCACAGCCAATGGGACCACCTCCCATTACCAGCAGCCTGTCCGGCAAGGTATCAAGGGTCCAGATTGAATCCGAAGTCAGATAATCCATTTTTTCCAGGCCGGGAATCGGCGGTACCCAGGGTCTGGCACCGGTAGCAATCACTATATGACGAGTAGAAATTTGCTGCTCACCGACCTGCACGGTCCAGGGCGAGGTAATAGTAGCTTCCCCCTGTACACAATCCACCCCGAGCTCACTATAGCGCATTACGGAATCGTGGGGCTCAATAGTCTTGATGACTTGCCTGATGCGCTTCATGACGGCACTGAAATTCACTCTGGCAGAGGCATCTTCCAGGCCAAATTCAGAGGCTCGCTTGATGAGATGATTAACGGAAGCACTTCGAATCAAGGCCTTGCTGGGAACGCAACCGGTATTCAGACAGTCACCACCCATTTGATGTTTTTCGATGAGAGTCACACGGGCTTTGACCAGCGCTGCAATATAGGCGGTAACCAGGCCTGCTGAGCCGGCCCCAATGACCACCATATTGGTATCAAAGTGACGCGGTTTATTCTTCTTCCAGGGTGACAGCACTTTGCGGTTCCTCAGTACCCTGAGCATTATCTTTGCCAGCCAGGGGAAGATGGCCAGCACCACCACAGCCCTGATAACACCAATATTGAAAATATCCGGCAAACTGGTTGCCATACCCAACTCTGCGCCTACATTCACATACAGCGCTGTACCAAACAGCATGCCTAACTGACTCACCACATAAAAAGACAGGGTGCTGATAGGGGTAAGGGCCATCAGCACATTGACCAGAAAAAACGGGAATGCTGGAATCAGACGCAAGGTAAAAAGGTAAAACGCTCCGTCACGTTCTATGCCGTCATTTATTGGCTTGAGATACCTGCCGAACCTTGCCTGTACCCAGTCCCTGAGCAGGGTTCTGGAAAGAAGAAATGCCAGCGTGGCACCGATCGTGCTGGCAAAAGAAACCATCAGCAAGCCCCAGACCAGACCAAAAACGGCGCCGCCGGCAATAGTCAAAATAGCCGCTGCGGGCAGGGAAAGTGCTGCAACGATGATATACAGCACAAAATATAGCAGGCTGGAAAGCCAGAAGTTTTCAGCCTTGTAGGCAAGAATGTCATCACGCTGTGTCTGGAAATACTCCAGGTTAAATATCTGCTGCAAATCAAGGACAAAAAACAGAGTGATCAGGGAAAGAAAAATGACCAGCAGGACAACTTTTTTAATACTCATAGTTTTTCTTATTATGTTGATTTGCGGGTAATTTAGTCAGTACCAGAGCAGACCGGAAAATCCCTCAAAGCTTACTCCGTGCGGCGTAATGTTATATAGTGTCGCCCTCATTTATAGACATATTGACTGGCAATATTGCTGGTAAACAGTGGGGACAGCAGAAATAGCTGAGCCCCAGTTTAGCTGAATTCAGGAGTAAAGGCGTGTCTTCAAACCGGTTTACACGACAATTTCCGGCTACCCGGCTCCGGCGTATGCGCCGGGATGACTTTAGCAGGCGCCTGATGCGGGAAACGCTATTGTCCCCTGCGGATCTGATCTACCCGGTGTTCGTGATAGAGGGCAGTAACTCCCGTGAGCCGATCGCCTCCATGCCCGGTGTCGAGAGACTAAGCCTGGATGAACTGGCGAAAGAAGCCCGGCATATTTCCAGCCTGGGTATTCCGGCCATGGCTATTTTCCCGGTTCCCGATCCGGCCACCAAAACAGAGTCCGGCATGGAAGCCTTTAATGCTGATGGCCTGGCCCAGCGAGCTATAAAAATAATCAAGGACTGTTGTCCTGACCTCGGCGTGATCACCGATGTCGCCCTGGATCCCTTTACCACTCATGGGCAGGACGGCATTATTAATGCTGATGGCTATGTGCTTAATGATGTGACCGTAGATACTCTCGTGAAACAGGCGCTTTCCCATGCCCAGGCCGGTGCCGATGTGGTGGCGCCTTCCGACATGATGGATGGCAGAATCGGTGCCATCAGAACAGTGCTGGAAGAATCCGGCCACGTGAATACCAGAATTCTTGCCTATTCAGCCAAATATGCCTCGGCTTTTTATGGCCCTTTTCGCGACGCGGTAGGTTCAGCAGGAAACCTTGGCGCTTCCAGCAAGGAAAATTACCAGATGGATCCTGCCAATTCTGATGAAGCGCTCCACGAAGTAGGCCTTGATCTGGCAGAAGGGGCAGACATGATCATGGTGAAACCGGCCATGCCTTACCTGGATATCATTCAGCGTGTAAAGAGCGAGTTCGGGGTGCCTACCTTTGCCTACCAGGTCAGTGGTGAGTATGCGATGTTATGTGCGGCCTTTGAAAAGGGCTGGCTGGATGAAGACAAGATTATTCTCGAAGCACTGACAGGCATTAAAAGAGCGGGCGCAGACGGTATTCTGACTTATTTTGCCAAAACTGCGGCAGAAAGAATTCAGTAAGCTGATATATGCAAGAACAGGAGTAGAATCTGGAACCACCCGGGCTAATGGCTCCGGCAAATTACAGTTTCAGCAATATTGCGCTTATTCACTTGAATAGTCTCAATTTGCCCTTATTATTAACCAAGCAAAAGATGCCCTAATTCAATAATCTCCATTTCAAGGAAACCACAATGAGCGAAAACCTCTCCCATGTAACAGATGACAGTTTTGAAGAAGATGTCCTCAATGCAACCGGCCCTGTGCTTGTTGATTTCTGGGCCGAATGGTGCGGACCCTGCAAAATGATAGCGCCGGTACTTGAAGAGATTGCTGAAGAATATGCGGGAAAAGTAAAAATCTGCAAACTTGATGTGGAAGCAAATCCTGAAACAGCACCCAAGTATAATGTTAAGGGTATTCCTACATTGATCCTGTTTAAAAACGGTAATGCAGACGCCAAAAAAGTTGGCGCATTATCAAAATCCCAGTTAGCAGCATTTCTTGATAGCAGCATCTGATAGCAACACTCTGCTATCGCGTTCAGCCAGGCTGAATGGAAATAATGGCTCTGAAGTATGACTTTGATTTGCACAAAGTGATGTCTTCAGAGTCATTTTAAATTGTCGTTCAGTTACATCCACTATTTGCACGATTAAAAAATCAGTATTTTTTTTCTGGACACCTGCATATTGTGGTGATAGATTAGCAACCTGCTCGTCGTTCCGACATCTTTTCCTAGAGCAATTAACCCGAATAACCCGCAAGTAAATAAAAAAAATCAAAAATATAATCGTCACTGATTTATTAAAACTTTTAAATCTTAACCTTCAATTAGCCGAACTTCGCCGTTCGCCTCCTAAATAAATTAACTGCATTTACACCATGAATCTTTCCGAATTAAAAACCAAACCTATATCTGAATTAATCGAAGCTGCTCATGAAATGGGCCTGGACAATGTTTCCCGAACACGGAAACAGGATGTCATATTCCATATGCTCAAGCGCCATGCGAAAAATGGCGAAGACATTTATGGTGATGGTGTTCTTGAAATACTTCAGGATGGCTTTGGATTCCTGCGCTCTTCAGATGCTTCCTATCTGGCCGGCCCGGATGATATCTATGTATCACCAAGCCAGATCAGGCGCTTTAATTTAAGAACGGGCGATACTATTGCCGGCAAGATCCGGCCACCCAAAGATGGTGAGCGTTACTTTGCACTGTTAAAAGTAGACGAAATTAATTTTGATAAACCCGAAAACGCCAAACACAAAATCCTTTTTGAAAACCTCACGCCACTTTTCCCCGATGAACGCATTGTTCTTGAAGCCGGCAATGGCAGTTCGGAAGACTTAAGCTCCCGCGTTATTGACCTGGTTGCACCGATTGGTAAAGGTCAGCGTGGTCTTATTGTCTCCCCGCCGAAAGCAGGTAAAACCCTGATACTTCAGAATATCGCACAATCAATCACGCGAAATTCTCCAGATTGCAGACTCATCGTTCTTTTAATCGATGAGCGCCCTGAAGAAGTAACAGAAATGAAACGCTCAGTACGCGGCGAAGTAGTTGCCAGTACTTTTGATGAACCACCTGCACGCCATGTTCAGGTTGCCGAGATGGTCATTGAAAAAGCCAAGCGTTTGGTAGAGCACAAGGAAGATGTCGTTATCCTGCTTGACTCCATGACTCGTCTGGCTCGCGCCTACAACACAATCATTCCTTCTTCAGGCAAGGTACTCACCGGCGGTGTTGATGCTCACGCTCTGGAAAGACCCAAACGTTTTTTTGGTGCAGCTCGTAATGTGGAAGAAGGCGGCAGTCTGACCATTATTTCTACTTGCCTGATTGAAACCGGCTCTAAAATGGACGAAGTCATTTATGAAGAGTTCAAGGGTACCGGCAATATGGAACTGCATCTTGATCGCAAGATGGCCGAGAAACGCGTTTACCCGGCTATCAATGTACGTCGTTCAGGCACCCGTCGGGAAGATCTGCTGACGACAGAAGAAGAACTGCAGCGTATCTGGATTCTGCGCAAGCTGCTCACTTCAATGGAAGATGTCCCTGCAACAGAGTTCATTCTCGACAAGCTAAAGGACACCAAGACCAACGAAGAATTTTTCAAATCAATGAAACGTAAATAGTTCGAATTCAGCTTACTGATTATTTTTCAGCTTTTTCGAGACTGCTACGTTTTATATCATTGTTACTTCCTTTCCATAACACCCTATCCGAGGCTGAGTAATGTTCAGGGATCTGCGTGACTTTATACAGGCACTTGAAGCTGCCGGCGAATTAAAACGCATCACCACCGAAGTTGATCCTGATCTGGAAATTACGGAAATCTGCGACCGCACTCTCAAGCAGCAAGGTCCAGCCCTGTTATTTGAAAACCCCAAAGGCTACTCCATCCCTGTACTGGGCAACCTGTTTGGTACGCCTAAACGCGTTGCTTTGGGTATGGGCCAGGAAGATGTCAGCGCCTTGCGTGATGTGGGTAAACTACTGGCCTTTCTCAAGGAACCCGAGCCGCCAACCGGCTGGAAAGACTTGCTGGACAAGGCGCCCAAATTTAAAAATGCCTTATACCTTTCGCCCAAACTGGTAAAAAAACCCCCTTGTCAGGAAGTCGTCATTGAAGGCGATGATGTGGATCTTGGTTTATTGCCTATTCAGACCTGCTGGCCCGGTGATGCGGCGCCATTGGTCACCTGGCCGCTGGTGATTACCCGTGGACCGCACAAGGATAGACAAAATCTTGGCATATACCGTATGCAGTTGCTGTCCAGGAACAAGCTGATCATGCGCTGGCTTGCTCATCGTGGTGGCGCCATTGATTTTCGCGAGTGGAAAGCAGCACACCCTGGTGAACCCTTTCCAATCTCAATAGCTATTGGCGCGGATCCAGCGACCATCCTTGGCACCGTCACACCTGTGCCCGACACGCTGTCGGAATATGGCTTTGCCGGACTGCTCAGGGGCAGCAAAACCGAAGTTGCCAATTCAATCGGCAATTCACTTCAAGTCCCCGCCTCGGCAGAATTTGTACTGGAAGGTCATCTTGATCCCGATGAAGTTGCCGATGAAGGACCCTTTGGTGATCACACCGGTTATTACAACGAGGTCGAACAATTTCCGGTTTTTACCGTGGACAGAATTACTCATCGCAAGGATCCTATTTATCACAGCACCTATACCGGCAGACCACCGGATGAGCCGGCTATACTGGGTGTAGCCTTGAATGAGGTCTTCGTACCGATACTGCAAAAGCAGTTTCCTGAAATCGTTGATTTCTATCTACCACCTGAAGGCTGCTCCTATCGTATGGCTGTGGTCAGCATGAAGAAACAATATCCCGGGCACGCGAAACGGGTAATGATGGGAATATGGTCATTCCTGCGACAATTTATGTATACCAAATTTATTATCGTGACAGACGATGATGTGGACGTAAGAAACTGGCAGGATGTTATCTGGGCCATGACCACCAGAATGGACCCGGCAAGGGATTCGGTCATCATAGAAAACACGCCCATTGATTATCTGGATTTTGCCTCACCGGTTTCCGGCCTGGGCTCCAAGATAGGCTTCGATGCCACCTCAAAATTCCCCGGCGAAACCACCCGCGAATGGGGCACCCCCATCAGCATGTCGGAAGACGTAAAAAATAAAATTGATTCAATCTGGGACGAACTGGGTATTTTCGATCAAGAAGACTAGAGATTAGAGACAAGAGACAAGAGACAAGAGACAAGAGACAAGCAAGATTGTCGCTTGCCAGACATCTAACGCAATATATCAGGAATCCTTATTTTCACTTGAGACTTGAGACTTGCAACTTGCAACTTGTTACTCCGCCCACCTTTATCCTTTTTCCTTTATCTTGTTTCCGCTTAAGTCATTCCGGCATAGGCAATTCAGGCAAGCGATGCTCCAACTGTGCCAGGGCTTTTCTATAAAGAGAAGCACTGTGTGCATGTTCGCCCAGATGATCCATCAGTCGGGCTAACTCGGCATTGGCTTCTGCAGAAAGGGCCTTGCTCTTGGAAAAACGCAGGCTGCCTTCAAAATATTCCCTGGCCTTGCCCCATAATTTATTGCGTAAGCTGACGCGACCCAGGCTGAGCATCAATGCCGGATTACTCGGTCTTTCCTTTATCCATTGTTCCAGCTGCACCAATAATCTGCCAGGTTCAGCGGCATCGAGAAACCCCGTTTGTAAAACGACCTTGTCGCTCCACTGTTTTTTAAGGAAGGCCAGTGCTACCGCCAGAGCTTCTTCAGGCAGTGAAAATTCCAGTAACTTGTCCATGTAGACCAGCGTCATTTCTTCGTTGCGCTTTACTTCCTTGTCCATGCTTTGCCACTGACTTTTTAACAGGTTGGCAGTTCCGTTTTTCAGGTTGATTCGACTCAGACTATGGGCGGCAATTTTTCCCTGCAGGCTAAGCATTTCTGAAGCATTAACCACCTTGTGTTTTTCCAGTGCAGGCATCAAAGCTCCAAGCTTTTCCCAATCCTGCAAAGCGAGGTAACAGTTCATGATCAGATTTAACACATAGGGGCTGCCGGGCGCTTCTCTATCCAGCGCGATGAGAATTGCCAGGCTTTGTTCTATTTTCCCGGAGCGGTATTCCAGCAGGGCTTTCAGGGACTTGATGCCGGGACTGGATGTGCCTGCTTTGCGGACGGCCTGCTCCAGACAGTAGTTCCATGATGCATCATCTTTGCGTTGCCAGGCAGCCAGACTTGCGGCAAGGTAATTGAATACCGGATTATCGACTCTGCCCGCATTCTCAACCAGTAATTTATAGGCATCCTGCCAGTGGCCCAGTAATAAAAGACGCAAGCCTTCTTCGCTGGCAGCGGCGGCAGCTTTCCTGCGACGCGAAACGCCAAACCATGAATCCCCTTTCAACAGACCAAATGGATTGAGTAATGAAAGAAGTTTATAAAGGCCAATAACAAGAACCAGCAGCACCAGCAGAAACAACACCAGGGCAACCAGAGTACTTTCCACTGACCAGGTACCAAAAGAAATCAGCACATAACCCGGATCATCACCCAGCATGGTGTAAAGCCAGGCCCCTAATCCAAGCGCGATAAGACTATAGAGAAAAGGCCGAATCATTGTAGCGGCTGCGTCCTTTCACTCACCAGCTCACCGGCCAGAATAATCTGGTCAAGTGCGCTACGAGTGCGTATCAGAGGCGGGACTTCAGTCACAATGCGGCGCTGAATCAGCGTATCGAGACTGGACAGAATACTGGTTTTCAGAGAGGCCTCGCCAGAGAGATAATCAGCAATATTGTTGCGAGCCTGCAAAAGACTGGCGCTATATATTTCCTGCTCCCCTTTTAACAGCGCAGTTCTACCCTGCTCCAGTTGCAGTCTCACCGTTTGTAACAGTGCCGCTTCCTGGCCCGGGGTCATCAATGCATCAAGAGGCGTATCACGTCGCCGGACAACGAGAAACCGGTTTACTACACTGCCCAGGCTTGAAAAAAATTGTGACAGCAAGCCAGGTTCTTCAATACGCTCATTATTAAATAGTGCAACTCGCTCACCCTCTGCTACCTGTTGCTCCAGATCATTATTCACCTGCAGTGATTCCAGCTGCTCCGAGATCGCTCCAAGCTGCAGGTAAATATCCTGTATTGGCGCTTCAGAGACACCACGAATAGCCGCCAGTTCTCCGGCAAGAACTTCCCGCACAGAAAAAATAGCAGGATCATCAATCTGTTTCAGCACATCATCCGCCGCAATGAAAAGCGCCTGGGCTGTTCTTATATTTCGCGCGACCACCATCTGCTGCTGTGCCAGCCTTAATAATGAAGCGGCTTCTGCCAGTAACCACTGTTGGCTTGCCCCCGGATTATTCGAGTTTATTCTCAGACGGGTGCTGATCAGTTCGTTTTGCAGACGTTCAATATCTGCATCCTGTCCCTGCATAGACTGCTGGATCAGGTCACGAGTGAGAGAAGCGGAAGCCTGCTGGGTTTCTGCAAGCTGATTTTGTAACTGACTTTCAAGTGACTGCAAAGAAGATTGCAACTGGCTGACCTGTGCGCCAGTGTTGTTACGCTGACTACTCAGACTATTTTGCTGCTCAAACAAAACCTTCACCGCCTTGTCCTGCTCGTACATAAAATAAGCAAGAACTCCAATAGCGGCCAGCAGGATGATATTAAGAAACAGACTGAAGATGCCGCCAGCTTTGCTACTCGAACGGCGCGCCGGGGATGCAGCAGTGGCAGACCTGGCCGAAGCTGTTTTTTCACCAGCAGCGAGTGCTCCGGTGATCGCCGCGCTTGGCTGCTCACTTTTATCCTGCGCGGGCGTGTTTTCTTTATCGGTCATCAGGTTCTCAGTGAAGATGTGTTTCCAGGCTTTCGATTATAGCCCTATCGTCTGCTCCTGACATGGTAATAGTCTGCACAAAGCCCAATTCCGCGGCATTCTCGGCAATACGCGGCGAAGACACAAACAGCGGTACCGATTCCGCGTTGACATTATCCCGGCGCAGTAATGCCGAAAAGTTGGCCAGCGCTTCTGCACTGGTCACGATGACAGCCGCAGGCGGCTCATTGTACAGGCTATTGGCAAGGTGCCCATGCCCGTATTCCGGCATGGTGCGCTGGTATAACTCAAGGTAATCTACCAGTGCACCCTGTTCGCGCAAGGCTGTAGCCAGTAATTCACGTCCACCTGCACCGCGCACAATAAGCGCTTTCTTGCCCTCCAGCTGCGCCAGTGACGCAAGCGCCAGCAGGCCTTCACTACTCATGCGTTCAACTGGATACTCGGCTTTCAAACCATAGCTTTCAATAACCCTGGCAGTGGTCGGGCCTACACTGTATATCGCCAGTTGATCGGGAAACTGCGGCCAGTAATTATGAATCAGCTCCATTCCCAGCGAGGCGGCATTGGTGCTGATAAAAAACAGCAGGTCATACTGATCCAGTGACAATAGTGTCGCTTTGATGTTTTCATTCAGAGCAATAGGGGAAATAGCGAGCATGGGTAACAGGCTGGGGCGGGCACCGCTTTCTTCCAGGCTCTTAACAAGACTTTCAGCCTGTCCTGCAGGCCGGGTAATCCAGATAGACTTGCCTTCAAGCATTAGTGGGAGCATGGCTTCAGCTCTGGCGATTTCTTTGCGAATGCAATCATGGGAAATAGCGCGTCATGAGATCTCAAGTTGAGACAGGATCCTGTCTGCACCCTGGTTAAGCAATTCATCTGCCACCGCCTTGCCCAATGCATTAGCCTCAGAGGACGGCCCTTTTCTTTCACTGAATAATATTTTCGATCCGTCAGTTTCACCTACCAGACCTCTTATATGCACGACTTCTTCGGTTCCTGTGCCTGACAATTCTGCAAGGCAGGCTATTGGCACCTGGCATCCGCCATTCAGACAGGTATTCATGGCCCGCTCCGCATTCACACACACAGAGGTTTCGCGATGGGAAAGTGTTTCCAGCAGCGCTAAAGTCTCAATGTCGCCAATCCGGCATTCGATCCCCACAGCGCCCTGCCCACCTGCCGGCAGGCAAGTTGCGGTTTCAAGGAAAGCGGTAATTCTGTCTGTCATGCCGAGACGAATAAGGCCTGCCGCGGCCAGAATAATGGCGTCATATTCGCCTTCATCCAGTTTGCGCAAGCGTGTATTCACATTACCGCGCAGATCCCTGATCTGGATATCCGGTCGCATGGCCTTTAGCTGACATTGACGTCGCAAACTTGAACTGCCAACAACAGCCCCTGCTGGCAGCGCTTCAAAGCTGGCGTATTGGTTGGAAACAAAGGCATCGCGAAAATCCTCACGCTCACAAATGACGGCCAGCATCAAACCTTCGGGAAAAAACATCGGGACATCTTTCATGGAATGAACGGCGATATCTGCCCTTCCTTCCAGCATGGCAACTTCCAGCTCTTTCATAAAAAGCCCCTTACCCCCGACTTTCGACAAGGGCGCATCAAGAATCTGGTCACCTTTGGTTGTCATGGGTAACAGTTCTACCTGTAAGTCTGGATAGCGATCACGCAGGGCCTGCTGCACATATTCAGCCTGCCACATGGCCAGGGGGCTTTCACGGGTTGCGATTCGAAGAATTTCCTTGCTCATAGATACTGCTCTTACACCCTGTTGTTACTGCCTATTTATACTTATCACTGCTGCAAATTCCTGCAGAATGCTACTGACATTGCAAAGCCTGAGGCTTAACCGTCTGTCGGCATTGGAATACCGGAATTTCTATTTTACGCTTTATCAATACCGAAGCTACCCCAACCATCCCCTCCATTGCTATAATCGCCGGCTCGTTATTTATTTAGTCAACTAAAAGTACTCAAACATGAGCCAGGATCCAAAAGCAGACAAGCTCTGGGGCGGTCGTTTTTCCGAAGCCACTGATGAATTCGTGGAACGGTTCACAGCGTCTGTCACCTTTGACAAGCGTCTTTACCGAGCAGACATCGCCGGCTCTATCGCTCATGCCACCATGCTGGCAAAGCAGGATATTCTGACTACCGAAGAAAGTCAGAAAATTATTCAAGGACTGGGGCAAATAAAAGATGAAATAGAAGCGGGAAGCTTCCAGTGGTCTGTCAGCCTTGAAGATGTGCACATGAATATTGAGGCGGCACTGACCAAAAAGATTGGTGATGTGGGCAAGAAACTCCATACCGGTAGATCCAGAAACGATCAGGTCGCCACTGATATCCGTTTGTTTATGCGCGATGGCATTGATGCCGTATCTATCGCCATCAGGCAGGTTCAGCATGGCATCATCAGCCTCGCTGAAAAAGAAACCGAAACCATCATGCCCGGGTTTACCCATTTGCAGACAGCACAACCGGTCAGTTTTGCGCATCACTTGATGGCATGGTTTGAAATGCTGCAACGGGATTATGAGCGCATGCAGGATTGCAGAAAGCGTGTAAATGTTTCCCCCCTTGGGGCAGCGGCTCTGGCAGGCACCTCTTTTCCCATCGACAGAAATATGACTGCCGAATTATTGGGCTTTGACAAGCCTGCAGCAAACTCATTGGACGCCGTAAGTGATCGCGATTTTGCCATCGAGTTTTGTGCCGCTGCCAGCCTGATGATGACCCACCTCTCAAGAATATCCGAAGAGCTGGTTATCTGGACCTCTGCGCAATTTGATTTTATTGAGTTGCCGGATAGATTCTGTACCGGCTCTTCAATAATGCCGCAAAAGAAAAATCCTGACGTGCCTGAACTGGTGCGCGGCAAATCCGGGCGCGTTTATGGCCACCTGGTTTCCCTGCTGACTTTGATGAAGTCTCAGCCTCTTGCCTATAACAAGGATAACCAGGAAGACAAGGAACCTCTGTTTGATACGCTGGATACTATCAGTGATTGCCTGAAAGCATTCGCCGACATGATTCCGGCCATCAAGGCGAAAAAAGAAAGCATGAGAACAGCCGCATTAAAGGGCTTCTCTACCGCTACCGATCTGGCCGACTATCTGGTCAGACAAGGCATGGCATTTCGTGACGCTCATGAAGTGGTTGGTAAAGCGGTTGCTTATGGCGTTGAAACAAACAAGGACCTGGCGGAAATGAGTCTTGCAGAACTGCAAGTCTTTTCGCCAGAGATAGAACAAGACGTCTTTTCAGTATTGAGTCTGGAAGGATCACTTAATGCGAGAAATCATATTGGCGGCACTGCGCCGGCACAGGTCAAGCTTGCAATAGAAGCAGCAAAGAAAGTAATTCAATAAGCCTATAGTAAAAAACTAAAACAAAACAACAGGAAAAAATAGCAGAAGACATCTATGGAAGTTAATGCTGATATTATGAATACGCTTGTCATTCCCTGGGCCATTAAAATAATTATCGCCCTGGCAATATTTGTAATCGGTAAATGGATTGCAAAAGCCATTGCCAACTTTGCCAAAAAATTATTACGCAAAGCCAATCAGGATGAAATGCTTGTCAAGTTCCTAGGCGGCATGCTTTATGCCGTTTTATTTATTGCTGTAGTTCTGGCAGCGATTGACCAACTCGGGGTCAATGTCACCTCACTCATGGTCATTATAAGTGCCGCCGGTCTTGCTATTGGTTTGGCCCTTAAGGACTCCCTTTCAAATTTCGCCTCCGGCGTCATGATCATTGTTTTCAGACCTTTTAAAATTGGTGATTTTATTAGCGCCAGCGGTGTAAGTGGTGTGGTAGATGAAATCGGTATGTTCTGTACCTTGATGCACACCGGTGACAATCAGCGCATCATCGTGCCAAATTCAGTAGTTTTTGGCAGCACTATTGTTAATGCCAGCGCCCTGGCTACGCGTAGAATCGATCTGACCATCGGTATCAGCTATGACGATAATATGGGCAAGGCCAAGGATATTATTCTGGATGTTCTGAGCAAAGATGCACGTGTTCTGACTGATCCCGCCCCGGTTGTTGCCGTTGCCGAACTAGCTGATAGCAGTGTTAACCTGGTGGTCAGACCCTGGGTGAATACAGCGGATTACTGGGTAGCACGCTGGGACATCATTGAAGCCATCAAAAACAATCTGGATGATGCTGGCATTTCAATCCCTTATCCTCAGCAAGATGTTCACATGCACAATGTTGCTTGATTATTAATTACTGATCTCTTTATTGGCGATCTATTTATAGCTGATGAAGAAATTTCAGATTTAGTAGTACAAGTGTCAGAAATTGTCGCAGGTGCTGCAAGAGTATCCCAATCACTCTTGCAGTTGCCTGCAACGTTTCTTTTTAAAAGAATAGCTCTAGGCTCTAGGCAATAGAAAGAAGCTTGAAGCTAACAATTTCTCATGGAAATTGAATACTGACGCCTCCCTGCTCAAGACAGATAGACGACAGCTTGTCTGATAATGTCTCTCCATCAGAATCACACACCCAACTGCTATCGTGCATATCAAAGTGAAAACCACCACTTTTTGCCGCAAGCCATAACTGCTGGGTAGCAGACTGCCGCGTGATGATGATAGCCGTGCCATTCGTGCAGGTTAGAGTAAGAATATCGTTTACTGACTCATAATCCAGATCTTCACCACTTTCCTCGACGGCATCTTCAATGGCCAGCAATGTTTGTTCATAACGGGAGTTGAAATCCTGTTCTGTCATAATAGTTTCTATCCTGAAAAATGATGACTGCCTGCTCGTGCGAGCTTTGAATTACTAGTATATCGTCACTGGATCAAATCAGCGATTGGTTGCTGACAGTATTAACCAGTATAATCGCGGCTTTATAGAATTAGTTGCGATATAGACCATCATTATCCAGCCACTCGATTCTTGATTTCCAGATTCTTGCTATATAAAAAGAGGTAATGGGGGCGATGAGAAAACTGCTGTCACTGCTGTTGATCAGTCTTTGCCTGTTATCGGGATTAGGACTGAGCGCATGCGGACAAAAAGGACCTCTGATTCCTCCCTCCGCCACACAATTTAATTAATAAACCCTGTCAGGCTATGGAACATTTTACATTCAAAAATAATCAGCTTTTTGCTGAAGCAGTAGCGCTGACCCGCATCGCCGAGGAATTTGGCACGCCCTGTTTTGTCTATTCCCGTGCTGCTCTGGAGCAGCAATATCGTGCCTATGAAGAGGCGCTGGCGGGATGCAATCATCTGGTCTGTTATGCAGTTAAAGCCAATTCCAACCTGGCAGTGCTCAGTGTTTTGGCCAAACTGGGTAGCGGCTTTGATATTGTTTCCGGCGGCGAACTGGCTCGTGTGATTGCAGCAGGCGGTGATCCAACCCGCGTTATTTTTTCCGGCGTCGGCAAAACCATTGAGGAAATGCATGCAGCACTGGATGCCGGCATTCATTGCTTCAATGTTGAATCACCGCTTGAGCTTGAACAACTGAACGATGTGGCAATGCAAAGAAATGTGCGCGCGCCGGTTTCCATCCGCGTCAATCCGGATGTCGATGCCAAGACCCATCCTTATATTTCTACCGGCCTGAAAGAAAACAAATTCGGTGTTTCCATGGAAGACGCACGCCTGCTTTATCGACAGGCCAGCACCATGGCAGGACTGGAATTGATCGGCCTGGATTGCCATATAGGCTCCCAGCTTACCAGTATCGAGCCATTCCTGGCGGCGCTGGAACGCACCTTGCTGCTCATAGATGAACTGGCTGCTGAAGGCATCAGCATCAGACATCTGGATATCGGCGGTGGACTTGGCGTGCAATATCGGGATGAAACACCACCGGCACCCCAGGAATTGATTCAGGCGGTTCGGCAGGTACTTGGCGACCGGCCTTTAACCCTGGTACTGGAACCAGGCAGATCCATTTGTGCCAATGCCGGTGTCCTGCTGACCCGTGTAAACAATATCAAAACCAATGGTGAGCACCGCTTTGCCATCGTTGATGCTGCCATGAATGACATTATTCGTCCGGCTCTGTACCAGGCCTGGATGGATGTGGTGCCGGTAAGGGTGAATGAAAATGCAGAAGTGCATACCTATGATCTGGTGGGCCCGATCTGTGAAACCGGTGACTTTATCGGACGCCAGCGTGAGTTGGCGATCGATAATGGCGACCTGCTGGCAGTGCGCTCAGCTGGCGCCTACTGTTTTGCCATGAGCTCCAATTACAATACCCGTAATCGCGCCGCCGAGGTACTGGTGGACGGCGATCAGGTACATCTGGCCAGGCGTCGGGAAACCTATGATGACCAGCTGGCCCTGGAAAATCCGCTGGATTGAGCTGAATCATGACTCTCAATTTCACCAAAATGCATGGCCTGGGTAACGACTTCATTGTTCTTGATGGCGTCAGCGAGTCCATAGACCTGAGCCCGGATCAGATTCGGGAACTTGGCAATCGACATACCGGTATCGGCTTTGACCAGTTACTCATCGTTGCACCAGCCACTGCTCCGGGGCATGACTTTGCCTACCTGGTCTACAATCCTGACGGCAGCCAGGCAGAAAACTGTGGCAACGGCGCACGCTGTATGGTGTCTTTTATCCAGGCCAGAGGACTAAGTAGCAACAGCGAACTCACCCTGCAACTGGTCAATAACGGCACTCTGCATTGCCAGGCCCGGGATGATGGCGAGATCACCGTAAACATGGGCGCGCCGGTTTTTACCCCTGCAGAGATTCCCTTTATTGCCGATGCCGAGGCACTCACCTATCAACTACAGCTTGGCAATGGTGAAAATCTGGAACTATCAGTCCTGTCCATGGGTAACCCCCATGCGGTGTTGATTGTGCCTGATATTGATGTAGCACCGGTGAGCGAATGGGGCCCGCTGATAGAACATCATGCCAGTTTTCCCGGTCGCGTTAATGCCGGCTTCATGCAGGTGGTGAATACAGGTACAATCAGACTCAGGGTTTTTGAACGTGGTGCGGGTGAAACTCTGGCCTGTGGCACGGGTGCCTGCGCAGCAGTAGTCGCCGGTATCCGTCTGGGTCTGCTGGACAACACGGTTAAAGTGCAGTTGCCTTGTGGCTCACTTCACATCAACTGGCAGGGGGAAGACTCCGCGGTGCTTAAAACCGGACCTGCCACGACAGTCTTCGAAGGAAGTATTGAAATATGAAGTCAGATTCCAGCAATGAAGTGGTATCAAGCGCAACACTTGATGACGAATCGGTTAGCAAGTACCTGATCGAGAATCCTGATTTCTTCAATCGCAAAGCTGACCTGTTACTGGAGCTGACTATTCCCCATGTCAGCGGTGGCGCAATATCCCTGCTGGAAAGACAGGTAGCCCTGTTTCGCGAGCGCAATCGGGACCTGCAGAACAACATCAATAATTTCATTTTTAACGCTGAAGAAAATGATGCCCTGTTTGAGAAAACGCGCATTGTCATCCTCGAAATACTGAAAAGCGATAGCCTGAAGAGCTTATCCAGCATAGTCGCTGATACTCTAAAAACAGAGTTTGCGGCTGATGCCAGCAACCTGCTGTTTATTGCTGACAATCCTGCCGGCGATGCCCGGGAAAAAGGCATTCACATTCTGCCCGCCGCACCAACCCGTGAAACACTGGGCAAACTTTTTGAGAAAAAACGCACCTTCTGCTGCGAACTGTCTCCTGAACAGGCCCGACTGCTATTTCCTGACAGTCAGAAAGAAATTTTATCTGCTGCCATCATTCCAGTTCACCCCAACGACAGTATCAGTGAAGCCGATCAATACAGCGCGCCAATTCTGGTAATAGGTAGCGACAAACACAATCATTTCAATTCCAGCCTTGATACCTTGTTCCTCGATTTCATTGGCGAAATACTTGCGGTACATATCACACGTCTGGCGGCCTAGTTCCATCGCCTGACTCTGGTTCCAGCCATGAATACCTCCCCTCTTGTTTCTGTCTTGATACGCACCAAAGACAGAAAAACATTATTAAAAGAAGCCGTTGCATCAGCTCTGGCGCAGACTCATGTCCCTGTTGAAATAGTTATCATTAACGATGGCGGCGAAGATTTTTCTGCTGAATTTACTGAAGCGGATTCATCCACAATTCGCTGGATCAATAACAACGGGAAGCATGGCAGATCCCATGCCGCCAATCTGGCTCTGGAACAGGCCGCGGGCGACTACTGCCTGTTTCTGGATGATGATGATTCTGTTGACCCCATCCATATTGCCACTCTTGTTGCCGCACTCACCAATGAGAAAAATTACAGACTTGCCTATAGTGCGGTGAGGGTAATGACTGATGGCGAGATTGAAGAAACCCCGTCTTTTGCCCACGCATTTGACCCGGTACGCCTGATGATTGAAAACTTTATTCCTATCCATGCAGTCCTGTTTGAACGCAGCTTGCTTCTTGAAGGCTATCGTTTTGATCCTGCCTTTGATCGTTTCGAAGATTGGGATTTCTGGCTTCAGCTGGCTCAACAACACGAATTTCTGTTTAGCAATCTGTGTACGGCTACCTATAGGGTGGCTGGCAG
>Ga0181561_10001781_pt1 | contig 19100 bp, 10 predicted proteins | sample 011ome_19_FD_133760 | JGI IMG/M metagenome (GOLD analysis project Ga0181561, IMG submission 133760) | Coastal salt marsh microbial communities from the Groves Creek Marsh, Skidaway Island, Georgia - 011510BT metaG (megahit assembly) | ecosystem: Environmental > Aquatic > Marine > Intertidal... | reverse complement strand
GGACACGTCGCTTCGTCGGGGAGCCACTGCCGAGCGCGCGGTGAGGTGCGTCTGTCGTCGAACCCATGCCGAGATGAGCGACCCGCACGGTGACCTCGGCGTGCGTCCCGGCGCGTCCGAGGAGGAGATCAAGGCGGCGTTCCGCAGGCTCGCGCACGTCCACCACCCGGACAAGCAGAGCTCCCCGGAGCTGAGCGCGGCTGCGAAGTTCCGCTTCAACAAGATCACCGCCGCGAGGAACGTGCTGCTCGGCCACCACGGCGGCGGGTCTGTCGGTGCGCCGTACGGCGACGTCAACGCTGCCACGAGCGCGGGCCGCTCGTGGGCGCGCGCGGGCGCGAGCGGGGGGATCCGGAACGCCAACCGCGTCTCCAACCTCGGGTTCGCGGTGGTGTTGACGTTCCCGCTGTGCCTCATCGGCGTGGTGTCGCAGTGGGCGTTTCCGAGCTCGGCGCCCTCCGCGGGCGCCGCCGCCGACGGCGAGGACATGGGGCGCGTGCACGGCGTGCTGGAGCCGCCGGTCAACCCGTGGCTCCGGGACGACGTCGTGCACGCCGGGCGCAGGAAGGGACACGCCAGACCGGCGCTGGCGGACCGAATCTCGAGGCGCGCGGCGGCGATGATGGGCGCGGCGCCGAGACCGAGGGAGGACGCCCCCCCCGAACGCGGCGGATAGCGCCGCGAGCGGTAGGCGTCGTACGTAATTCATAGAAGTAATTCATAGAAGTAATTCATAGAAGTCCACGAGACGAGGTGCGTTTCGTGTACGCTCGAACGACCACGACCACGACCACGAACGCTACGACGCGCCCGACGCGTGCTCGTCTCGGCTTTCGAGCGAGTCGGAGCGGCGCAAGCGCCGCGCGCGCCGGCGCGCCAACAGGAGCTTAAACTTGCGCGCCGCCGCGAACACCGCCGGGGGTAGTTCCGATGGTTCTTCGCGTCCCCGCGAAACGACGCGCGCCGAGTCTTCCGCGAAGCGCACGCGCTTTGACGGCGAGACGGCCTCGATCGCGTCGTCGTTCGCGCCTCTGGCTTGAAGCCGAGACGCGCGACGCGAGACGTCCTCGGGATTACGTATGGGCGCGCAGTCTGAGACGTCGCGCGTCGCGTCGTCCGCGACGCGGAGCTCGCGCCGACGGCGCTCGTCAAACGCGAGCCGGACGGAAGGGACGCCCTCGACGCGCGCGGGCGCGCGCGCCGCGCGAGACGCGGATTCCTCCGCGGCTCCTCCGCGCGTGAGCTCCCTCCGCGTGAGCGTCTCCGCGTAGTCGTCCTCGTCCTGGATCTCCTCGCCGATGAGCTCCTCCAGCACGTCCTCCACGGTGATGATCCCCAGGATCTCCACGGCGCCGGCGGCGACGTCTTCGTTCAGACGCCACGCGCGTTCCAGCCGCGACGCGTGTTTCGTGACCAGCGCCATGTGCGACCTCCCCGCCTGGAACGCGTTGAGGGTTTCCAGCAGACCAGCGTCGGGGTGCGCGAGCAGAGGCGCGCGCAGTGGCACGTCCCGCACGTGTCTCCGCTCGTTCGGGTCGAGGACGATGAGTTTCTTGACCATCAGCGTCCCGACCACGTTGTGCCTGTTTCCGCCGCGAAACACCGGGACGCGCGAGAAACCCGCGCCAAGCACGCCGGCGAGCGTGTCCTCGTCGAACACGGTGTTCTCCCAGGAAAGCATGTGCACGTCACGCAGCGGGGTCATCGCGTCATAAACTGTCTTGTGCGCGAGCTTCAGCGTCTCGCGCACGATGGTCACCTCGTCGTCGCTCAGCACGCCGGCGCGGCGCGGCGATCCCGAAACGATACCCGGCGCGCGCTTTCGGCTCCTCTCCGCTCTCGGCTCGGAGACCTTGCCTTTGTTGGATGTGAACCAGACACGCGACAGAACCAGGCGCGCGAAGATGTTTCCGAGCCGCCGCGGTCGTCCCCTTCGCTCGTCGGTGTTCTCGAGCAAAGGGGACGACTCGCGCGCGTTTTCGTCCGCGTCCTCGATTACGGAAACGCCGGACGCGCGAGCGCGCCGCGGAGGACGCCGCGCGGGCGAGCGCGCGCGCCCGTGCAGGCCTATGAGCGTGCCTATCTGCGCGCGGTCCAGGCGTGTCGAGGCGTGGCCCTCGCCGACGACGCGGTCCAGCGCGCGCGCCATCGGCCACGAGAGGGGCGCCGTCAGCCACATCAGCGCCCGCACGAAGGGAACGCAGGCGGAGGCGAGCCGCACTTGTCGCGGGCCGGTGAAAACGGCGCTCGGGAGGATCTCCCCGAACACCAGCACGAGCGTGACGCTGACGACGATCACGACGTACTCGGGCATGATCGCGTTGAGGCACAGCGGCAGGGCCTCGCTCGCCGCGGCGTTCACGAGCAAAAGCGTACAGAGTAACCAGTGGTGCGAAGCGACGACGTCCCATATCTTTTTCGCGTCTTCTCGGTCGCGCGAAGGGAGCTCAGCCTCCTTTCTCAGTTCGAGCTCGATCGGGTCCACGCCGAGCAGGCCCACGGTCAGGCCCGCCATCGTGCCCGCCACCAGCACCAGAGCGGCGGCGCCGAGCGCGTACGCGGTCGTGCGCGAACCGCGCGGCGGCTCGCCGCGTCGCTCGTCGTGGCGGTCGGCGAAGGAGGCGTCGCGCGCGTCTCGGAAGAAAAAAGCGACAGGAGGCGGGGGCGCGTTCGTCGCGCCGGTATCGCGCGCGACGCGCGCGAGGGAGACGCGAGGCACCGCCGCCGCGATGACGAGGGCGAACGCCGCGAGCGTCGGCGCGCGGAGAGAGCGGGCGCGCATGTGGTGTGCGAGCGACGACGGGCGGATCGGTCCTCCTTCTCACGAACCGCGCGCGCGTCTCTCTCTAGGACGACCCGAAGCCACCTTTCGAAACGTCAAACAAAAGTCTTTTTTTAACAATCTCCGCGCGTCGCGGCGTCGTTCTCGCGTGTCCTCTTTCACATCTCCAGCTCTCCGGACTCGGTGATGGTGACTTTCTTGGAGGGCGTGCCGCTTCCCGACCCGACAGCCTCGATCTTAAACACGGTGTCCATGCCGTCGATGACCTTGCCGAACACCACGTGTCGTCCGTCCAGCCAGGACGTCTTCACGGTGGTGAGGAAGAACTGCGAGCCGTTGGTGCCCGGCCCCGCGTTGGCCATGGACAGGTCGCCCGCGCCGGTGTGCTTGATCTTGAAGTTCTCGTCCTCGAACTTGCCGCCGTAGATGGACTCGCCGCCGCGCCCGTTGCCGTCGGTGAAGTCCCCGCCCTGGATCATGAACTGCGGGATGATGCGGTGGAAGTCGCTGCCCTGGTAGTGCAGGGGCTTGCCTCGCTCGCCGACGCCCTTCTCGCCCGTACACAGCGCGCGGAAGTTCTCGGCAGTCTTGGGGACGACGTCGCCGTACAGACCCATGGTGACGCGGCCGGCGGGCTCGCCGGCGATGGAGACGTCGAAGTACACCTGAAACGACGTCAGTCGCCGCGGTCGAGATGAAGGAGAGGTCCGTCAGTCGCCGCTCGCGAAGACGAAGACGTTTTTTTTTTAGTGAAAACGTTTTCGGGAATTTCGGCGACATCTGGGCGACGACGACGGACGTCACCGAAGCGTCGTCCGGAGGTCGAATCCGCGAGGCGCGATCGGGTCGCTTGGAAATGCGCCGCGCGTCGTACCTTGTGGGTGATCTTGGGGGCGTCCTCGGCGTGGGTCGCGGCGAATGCGAGCAGCACGGTGGCGAAAATGAGCGTCTTGCGGAACATGGTGGTGTTCGGTGTGTCGTGCGTGCGTACTGCGCGATCGACGAATGAGCGCGTTGTGCGCGATCGAGTCGAAGAACTGGCAAGTTCGCCGCGCGGAATTTCACAGTCTTCTTGAGTTCTTGTGCCTTTCGAGTCGGCGAATCTCGTGCGCGGAGTCGTGGGGCTCCTTCGGCCCCGCACTCCCGCTCGCGCGCGACGACGACGAAGGGCATGTCAGCAGGTGCGTTTCTCCCCTTCATGGTCGTTTAAGACGAAATCGGCTCGCGCCGCGCGCTCGCTGCCTCGCGCGCTCCCGCGCGCACCCCTGTCCGCGCGCCCCCCGCTGACCCCCTTCGCCCATTCGCCTCAATTCCTCCCCCCTCTCGGATCGCAGCGCCCCCCCCCAAGCCGTGGGAGCGCGCGGCGGCGACGGGCGAGAGCGTCGCCGCCTCGACCCCCGCCGCGTCGGGCGACACGCCAAAGCCGTGGGAGGTTCCCGGCGCGGGCTCGGCGCCGTCCACGCCCGTGCCCACCGAGTCCAACCCCACGGGCCAGACTCGGCCCCCGCCCGCGCGCTTCGCGGGCTCGCCCGGCACCTCCGCGCTCGCCACGGGCGCCAGCGCGTACGCGGTGGCGCCGTACGGTGGGGCAGTGGGCGCGAGCCCGTACGGCGGCGTGGGCTCCATGTACGGGACCGGCGTGGGGGGCTACGGCGCGCGATCCATGTACGGCGGCGGCGTTGGGGGCTACGGCGCGGGCTCCATGTACGGCGGCGGGTACGGCGGGTACGGCGGCGGCTCCATGTACGGCGGCGGCTCCATGTACGGCGGCGGAGGTATGTACGGCGGCATGGGCGGTGGGTACGGCGGAGGTATGTACGGCAACCGGTTCGGGGGTATGGGCGGTGGGTACGGCGGAGGCTTGATGCCCGGCCAACCCGGGTTCGATCCCAACAACGCGCCCGGTCCGCCCCCGTCCGCGTGGCAGCGCGCCATGATGTCGCTCTCGAGCGTCGTCGGGTTCGCGGGGAAGATCGCGTGGCTGGTAGATGAAAACTCGCAGGCGCTGCACTTCTTCATGACCGCGCTGCTCGGGCTCCTGGACAGAGGCGGCGTGCTGTACGGCGAGCTCGCGCGGTTCGTCCTGAGGCTGCTGGGGTACAAGCTGCCGGAGAAAAAGCCGCTGCCTCCGGGCGCGCCGCCGGGGATGGGCGGCGCCGTGGGCGGCGCCATGCACCGGTTCGGGATGGGCGGAGGCTACGGCATGGGCGGCGGAGGCTACGGCGCGGGAGCGGGATACGGCTCGCCGTACGGCGGGGGCGGGTTCGACGCCGCATGGGGAGGGGGCGTCGAATAGATGACCGCGCCGATTAGGATTCGATGTCTCATCGTACGGATACAAGTACACGTTTTTCTCAAAAAGTCGACACGCCGGCGTGCAGTCTCGGCCGTCGGCGGATGCACGATCTCTGATTGGACGAGTGACGTTTCTCTCGTTGTTTCCTGATGAGCTTTCGACGAGCGCGCTCCCCGCGCAGTGTACGTCGCGCGGAGCGCGCGGCGTGAGGTCGTATAGGGCTCGCATCGAGCGTTCGTCGTTCGCGATGCGTCTCTCTCGTCTGCTTCGCGCGTTCCTGCTGGCGTCGGTGCTCGCGTTCGCGAGCGCCGGTCGCGATTTTTACAAGGTGCTGGGCATCGACCGCGGCGCGGACGATCGCACGCTGAAGAAGGCGTACCGCTCGCTCGCGCTGCAGCACCACCCCGACAAGGGAGGCAGCGAGGATAAGTTCGCGGAGATCTCTCAGGCGTACGACGTGCTCTCGGACAAGGACAAGCGGCGCGTGTACGACCAATACGGCGAGGACGGCGTCAAGCAGCACGAGCAGGGCGGCGCGCCGGGCGGCGGTTTCGGCAACCCGGGTGGCGGGTTCGGCGGCGGATTCCCCGGCGGGTTCGGCGGAGGCTTCCCCGGCGGCGGCGGAGGGCAGCAGCAGTTCACGTTCCAGTTCGGCGGCGGCGGAGGCGGCCGCGGTGGCGGCCCGCGGGATCCGTTCGACATATTCGCGCAGATGTTCGGCGAGGAAGGCGGCGCGGGCGGGCGCGGCGGCGGGCAACGCGGCGGCGGCGGCGGCGCGCCTCGGTCGAAGGAGAATCTGTACGGCAAAGAATCCGCGGTGAAGTCGTTGAAGAAGACCAAGTTCCCCGGGTCGGACGCGAAGCACGTCTGGCTGATCGAGTTCTACGCGCCGTGGTGCCAGCACTGCAAGCGTCTGAAACCCACGATGGAGCGGCTCGCGAAGGAGCTGGAGGGCTTCGTCAAAGTCGGCGCCGTGAATTGCGAAAAGGAGAAGCAGCTGTGCGGCGTCGAGGGCGTCTCCAGTTTCCCCGTCCTGAAGCTCAAGAAGGGGAGCGTCACGACGTCGTACGACGGCGAGCGCTCCCTGGGTTCGCTCAAAGCGTGGGCGTTGGAACAACTGCCGACGCGCGTCACGAACGTGCGCAAACCAGAGGGTCTTGACGCGTTTTTAGGAAACGGGTGCGGCGCCGAGCGCGCGTGCGTGGTGTTCTTCTCCGACGCTACCGAGACGCCGGCGTGGCTCAAGGCGGCGGCGCACGAGTTGCGCGGGCGGTTCGAGTTCGCGGAGGTTCGCGCGCGGAACGAGCGGCTGGCGCTTCAAATGGCGGACGTCGCGACGTTTCCCTCGCTGGTGTTGGCGTGCGACGGCGACGCGTCCAGGACGGCGGCGTTCGACGGCGCGCTGCGGCACGAGATGACGCCGCGGGAGGTGATACGTTGGGTCGAGACGTTTTCGCGCGCGCGGGGCGCGTGCGCGGGGATCCGGTCCGCGCCGAAAACAGGCACGAAGCTCGACGCGTCCTTGCCGTACGAGACCATGCGCGTCAGCAAGCTCAGGGCAATCCTCGCCGCGCACGACATTCCGTGCGTTTTGTGCGCGGAGAAGAGCGACTTCACGCGCGCCATTCGAGACTTCATCAGCGAGAAGGCGGCGAGAGGCGGAGAGTTGTAATTTTTTCCGACGTCCGAGTTTTTCGAGTTTTTCACACGCGCCCTGCATCCGTTTGACTCGCCTCGCGCGCGTCTCTCGCCGCAGCTCCCCGCGCGCGGAGGTGGCGTCCCGAGTCTCGAGGGCGTCCTCGCGCGCGTATCGCGTCGTCGTGTGTCCTCGGGCGCGATGCCCACCAAGAACCACGACCCCACGCTATGGCTCGAATCGGACAGCGACTTGTCCTCCGAGCCCTCGGACCTGCCGAACGCGCAGCTCTCCGAGGTGGACGCCGTGTGCGTCAAGGCGGTGTTCGAGCGGCTGTTCCAGCGCTTGCGGCTGCTGGACCTGCTCAAAGTCGACGCGGGCGAGCAGGTACGCGCGGTGCATCGCGCGGAATCGCGCGGAGCCGCGACTCCACCTTCGCGACGCCGGAATCGCGCCAATCCGAATCCGGAACGCGCGCGCACGCGAAGCGCCTCGATGAAACGTCGACACGCGTTCGAGCGGACCCGGCGACGAACGTCTCGAACACCCCCCGATATCGCGCGCTCGTACTCACACCGCCCTCTTCCCCGCGCGCCTCAAACGCGCAGGCTGCTGAGATGTCCCGCGGCGTGGGCGCCGAGATCTCGCGCGTGATGCGCAAGCAGACCGACCTGGAGCGTCGTTTCGAGGATCTGATTTCGCGGCGCGAGACGCTCGTGCGCGCGGCGAACAAGCGCCCGTACCTCGAGAACCAGGCGAGGGTTTCGGAGACCGCCGCGGAGCTTCGCTCGACCACGAACGAGCTTTGTGTGAACCTGAAAGAGTCCCCCGACGTGTTGGAGAACCTGCGCTTCGCCGTAGCCGAGCGCGCCGAGCTCAGCGCGCTCGTGGCGGAGACGGCGGCTTCGCTCGACGAGGAGGGCTCGTTTTCGCGGTTAGCGCGCGTGCGCGTCAAGGAAGAGGCGCGGGACATGGACATGGAGGCGACACGCGCGCGCGAGAAGGCGCTGAGCGGCGAGGTAGCCGCCTTGCGGGACCGAATCGCGCGCGAGAAGGCGGAGCACGAGACGTGGGCCAAGGAGAAAGCCAAAACGGTGGCGACGCTGAAAGCCGAGCTCAAGGAAAAGAAGAGCCGCGCCGGCTCGGAAACGAGGTTCGCGAAGAAAGACGTCGTCGCGGACTCGGAGTGCAACGCCAGACAACGCGCGCAGACGCTCGCGGCGCTGCGCCGAGACCACGAGGCGCTCGCCGCGGAGACGGCGCGCGAGAAGGCGGCGCACTCGGAGATCATGGCGTACCTGGAAACGCGCGAGGGCGGCTTGAGCGCGCGCGTGGCGGAGCTCGAGACGAAGCACGTCGAGGACAAGGAGCGGCGCGAGCGTCTGCTGAGCGAAACGAAGGCGCGTTTAGAGCTTCTCGCTCAAAAGCTGCCCGTCGCGAAGGCGGCGTACGAGGAGGAACTGGCGAAGAAGCAGGCGCGCGCGGCGGAGAAACGAGAGGCGCAGGCGCGCGCGGAGCGCGAAGCCGCCGGCGGCGAGGAGACGCGCCGGCGCGCCGCCGGGAAGATGCAGTTGCTGAAGGGTCTGTGGCAGAGCGACCGCGACGCGAAGATTGCCGCGAAGGAGGCGGCCAAGGCGGAGGCGGAGGCGGCCAAGGCGGAGAAGGGGGGGAAGAAGAAGGGGAAATGATGTACGGTAGATTACCCACTGTAGACGTGATGGACCAGACCATATAGTCACTGCGTACGTCTCTGTCTCTGTCTCTGTCTCTGTCTGTCTCTGTCTCTGTCTCTGTCTCTGTCTCGTCACTGAACTCAACGGCGTCTCTCGACGTTCCGCGCGTCTCAGTCCATCTCGAGCGCCTTGGCGGCCATGGCGAGCGCGCCCTCGAACGTCTTGTTCCCCCCGATGAACCCCGCGGCGTGCACGAATACCCCCCCTTCGATGCCGGTCACCTCGTCCAGCGCCGCGTCGCGCACGCCGCGCCACGCCGCGGGCAGAGGCTTCCGGTTCTCGAACGCGGTGGGCGTGAGCGGAATGGCCTGGATGCGCCACTGGCCCTTGTCGTCCTCGAACAGCGCGTACTTCGGCAGCGGGTCCGTGCCCCGCTCGCGCTCGAGCTCGAACAGGTGCTCCTTCCACGGGCAGTAGCACGGCAACTTCAGAATCTCACCGCTCTCGTGCGTTTTCACGGCATCGTCCAGCGCGCTCACCACGTGTTCGCGCGCTTTGAGCCACGACTCGCCGTAGTACTTGGTCGCGGCGACAAACTCCGCGCCGGTCAACGCGACGGCTTTGTGGAAACCGCTCATGTAAATCTCCGCGCTCGTGGGCTCGTCCCACGGCGGGTTGAGCTTACCGACGCGCGCGCTCAGCCCGGTGTTGTTCTCGTACTTCGCGGGCGCGTCGGTGTCGTACATGTTCACGCCGTTGTCCACCGCGTCGACGGCTTCGACGAACGCCTTGTACATCTTGAGGTAGACCTTCTCCACCTTTTCGTCCTTCTCGTCGAGGCCGAGCACGTTGGCGACGATCTCGCGGCCGAAGTGCTTGTACACCAAGCCCGCGCTGGAGAGCTTCGTGACGAAGCCGTGCCCGAACACCTCCTCGAACCCGCGCTGGTGGTGGTCGAACCTGTTCTTCTCGGGCTCGTACGTCGCGCCGACGTCGATCACGACGTCGCACCCGGACAAAACCTCGGGATCGCGCGACCGAACGATCGTCGCGTCCGCGTAGGCCTTGGTCTGGTGCAGCAGGAAACACCCGAGCGCCTCGTCGCAGTGGAAAGACCCATCGTGGGTCCCGATGGTCTTGGGGGCCATGCGCTTTGTGCCGGCGGACATGCAACGCACCGAGGCGCTCGTGAATGCTCGGGACCGGAAACGTGGGAGCTTCCGACAGAGAGGAGGCGCGAGTCTCGAGAACCCGGGGCGCGGCGCGTGCGTGGGTGCGGCGAGGAACGGCGCGAGCCGGAGTAGCGAGTGGGTCGGGCGGGCGGCGCGGAGCGCGGTGAGCATGCACCGGCCGAAAAGCGAGTCGACGCGGGGTCGAGTGTGCTGCGATCGCGAGGACGACGATTGGCGTATCCCGCCGCCTCGAACCTCGCGCGGCGATTTCCCTCGACTTCGAAAAAGCGAAAAGGCGCGTGCTGACGAGGACGGGCTCATTGTGCCCGAGCCCTATCCACCTCCCAGCTGCACGATGGCCTCCGCCGGCCACCTCCCCGCCCCCGCGGGCGTCGGCTCGCGCCTCCTCGAGCTGATGCGCCCCGAAGCCGGGGTCCCGCAGGACAGCCGGGTCGTCCCCCACGGCTCGCACCTCCATTCGAAAAGCGGGGTTTCCGAAAGCAACAACGAAACGTCGTGGCGCGAGGAGTCCGATTCCATGGGCGTCGTGCGCGTCCCCGCGAACAAGTACTGGGGCGCGCAGACGCAGAGGTCGCTCCAAAACTTCAAAATCGGAGGCGAGAAGATGCCCATGGAGATGCTCCGAGCGCTCGCCATCGTCAAGCACGCCGCCGCCACCGTCAACGAGACGCTCGGGAAGCTCGCGCCCGAGCTCGCCGAGCCCATTCGCGTCGCCGCGCGCGAGGTGATTGAGGGCAAGCTCGACGACCACTTCCCGCTCGTGGTGTGGCAGACGGGCAGCGGCACGCAGACGAACATGAACGTCAACGAGGTGATTTCTAACCGCGCCATCGAGCTGTGCGGCGGCGTGATGGGCAGCAAATCCCCTGTGCACCCCAACGACCACTGCAACATGAGCCAGAGCTCCAACGACACGTTTCCGACGGCGATGAGCGTGGCGACGAGCTACGAGGTTCAGGAAGGGCTGATTCCCGCGTTGCGTCTTTTGCGGGATGAGCTCGAGATCAAGTCGAGAGAGTGGGAGACGATCGTCAAGATCGGCCGCACGCACCTGATGGACGCCGTGCCCATCACGCTCGGCCAGGAATTCGGCGGGTACGCGCAGCAGATGCGCAACTCGCTCTTGCGCGCCAAGGCGTCAATGGTGCACCTCACCGAGCTCGCCATCGGCGGCACCGCGGTGGGCACCGGCCTGAACTCGCACCCCGAGTACGCCGAGCGCATGTCCGCGGAGATCTCGAAGCTCACCGGGCTGCCTTTCGTGCCCGCGCCGAACAAGTTCGAGTCGCTCGCCGCGCACGACGCGCAGATGGCGCTGAGCGGCATGCTCAAGACGATGGCGCTCTCGTTGCTGAAGATCTCCAACGACGTGCGCATGCTGGGCTCCGGTCCGCGCGCGGGGCTCGGCGAGCTCTCGTTACCCGCGAACGAGCCCGGGTCGTCCATCATGCCCGGCAAGGTCAACCCCACGCAGTGCGAGGCGATGATGATGGTGTGCTCGCAGGTGATCGGCAACGACGCCGGCGTCGCGCTCGGGGGCGCGGCGGGGTCGCACTTCGAGCTCAACGTCGCCAAGCCCCTCATCGCGTTCAACAACCTGCAGAGCATCAAGCTCCTCTCCGAGGCGAGCGTGAGCTTCGCGGAGAACTGCGTGCGGGGCATCGAGCCCAACCTCGAGCGCATAGACGAGCTCATGCGCTCGTCGCTCATGCTGGTCACGGCGCTGAACCAGCACATCGGCTACGACGCCGCCGCCAAGATCGCCAAGAAGGCGCACGCCGAGCGCACCACGCTGCGAGAAGCCGGGGTGGCCTTAAACCTGCTGACCGCCGCGCAGTTCGACGAGTGGGTCAGGCCAGAGCGCATGGTCTCGCCGGATGGACAGCCACCGGGCGTAGCGCCCGGCGCCGCGCTCGCGTTGGCGTCCAGCAGCAGGATGTAGCGCGAGCGCGAGCGGCGCTACAGCCCCGCGCGCGGATGCGCTTTTGCATATTCTTTCATGTAACGATATCAGTCGTAAAATTCTGTAAATTCCGGTCATCGATCGTTTCGCACTCGCCACACCGATCCGAGCCGCGTTCTTGTCGGTCGGTTTGATCTGGCGCCTCGCACTTGCGCTTGCGCGGGTCGGAGGGGCCCCCGTTCTCCACGACCCCGACGCACGATGTCGGTGATCGATCGGTTCCCGCACTCCACCGCGGAGCTGCGCCGGGTGAAGGCGGTGCAGTTCGGGGTGCTGTCTCCCGATGAGATCGTGCGTGCCCCGCCGGCGCCAATTTCCTGGCGCGGATCGCGAAATGAATGATTCGCTAGGGTTGCCGCCGCGCGCGCGCCGCGTTCCCGACCTCTCCTGACCCCCGCTCCCCTAATGTGTGATTTCCCGCGAACGAACGCGACCTGTGCAGAGGAAGATGTCCGTGTGCGAGATCGAGACCTCGGAGACGTACGAGAAGGGCCGACCCAAGCGTGGCGGGTTGAGCGATCCGCGCATGGGGACCATGGACCGAGCGATGAAGTGCGAGACGGACGGGATGGGCTCGACGGACACGCCCGGGTACTTCGGGCATCTGGAGCTGGCGAAGCCGGTGTACCACCACGGGTTCATCAAGAACGTCATCTCGGTTCTGCGATGCGTGGGGTTCTCCAGCAGCAAGCTCATGATCGACAAGGTACGTCACGACGCTTGGGCGAAAAAACTCCCGCCGCCCGCGCGCGCGCGCGAAACCTGACTGCCCGCCATACGGCTCGCGTCACCGACGCTCCGACACGCCTCCGCGCGTGATCACGCGCGTCTCGACGCATCCGGCCGCGAAACGCCCGCGACGCTCGGTCGGCGCGATGCCGCGGGGTGCGCCCGCGACCGTACCCGCTCGAGCGCGCCCGCGTCCGACCCGCGAACGCGCGCGCTGACCGCCTCGCGCGCCCAACCTCGCTGTGGACGATCGATCGACGTGCCCGTCTCTCGCCGTTCCGAAAAACCGTCATCCGCGACGAACCACAGGACGAGGATCCTCGTTTCCCGCAGATCATGCGCGTGAAGAACCCGAAGCAAAGGCTTCGGAAGTTCACGGACGCGTGCAAGACGCGCACGGTGTGCCCGAGCAGCGGCACGCCGCAGCCGCAGTACCGGCTGGAGGGCATGAAGATCACCGCCGAGTTCAAGCAGAGGGGCGAGGAGGATCACCTTCCCGAGGGCGGCGAGCGCAAGCAGATCGTCACCGCCGAGCGCGCGTACGAGATTCTCAAGAACGTCTCGGACGAGGACTGCCGCATTTTGGGTTTGGATCCCGAGCACGCGCACCCCTCGTGGTTCATCCTGAGCGTGCTTCCGGTGCCGCCGCACCCGGTGCGGCCCTCCGTGGCGTTCGACGCGTCCACGCGTTCGGAGGATGACCTCACCGTGAAGCTGATGGAGATCGTGCGCACGAACAAGAACCTGCAGCGGCAGGAGCAGAACGGCGCGCCGCAGCACGTCATCGGCGAGTTCACGGAGCTGCTGCAGTACCACATCATGACGTTCATGGACAACACCGTGGCGGGCATGCCCCGCGCGCTGACGCGGTCGGGGCGGCCGATCAAATCCATCTCCGAGCGACTCAAGGGGAAGGCTGGGCGCATCCGCGGCAACTTGATGGGCAAGCGCGTGGACTTCTCCGCGCGCACGGTGATCACGCCCGACCCCAACCTGATGCTCGACGAGCTGGGCGTCCCGTGGTCCATCGCGCTGAACATGACGTACCCGGAGACGGTGACGCCGTACAACATCGAGCGGCTGCGCAAGCTGGTGGAGAACGGCCCGCACCCGCCTCCCGGCGAGACGGGCGCGAAGTACATCATCCGCGAGGACGGCCAGCGCATGGACTTGCGCTTCCTGAAGAAAGAATCCGAGAAGCGTCTGGAATACGGCTACCGGGTGGAGCGACACATGATCAACGGCGATTGCGTGTTGTTTAACCGCCAGCCCTCGCTTCACAAGATGTCCATCATGGGGCACCGCGTGCGCATCATGCCGTACTCGACGTTTCGCATGAACATCTCGGTGACGCCGCCGTACAACGCCGATTTCGACGGCGATGAGATGAACATGCACCTGCCGCAGTCCATGGAGACGCGCGCGGAGGTGCAGGAGCTGATGATGGTGCCGAAGATGATTGTCTCCCCGCAGGCGAACAAGCCCGTGATGGCGGTTGTGCAGGACACGCTGCTGGCCTGCCGCCTGATGACCAAGCGCGACTGCTTCATCACCAAGGACGTCTTCATGAACATCCTGATGTGGCTGGAGAACTGGGACGGCAAGGTTCCCAAGCCCGCGGTGCTTAAGCCGCAGCCCCTGTGGACGGGCAAGCAGGTGTTCACGATGTTCGTGCCGGACGTGTCGCTGATCCGCACCAGCGCGTGGGCGCGCGACGCGGACGACGGCGACTTTTCCGTCGACGACACCGGCGTGCGCGTCGAGCGCGGCGAGCTCATCACCGGCACGTTGTGCAAGAAGACCATGGGCAGCGGCGGCGGTGGGCTGATCCACGTCATCTGGGAGGAGTGGGGCCCCACGGCGGCGCGCGGGTTCGTGTCGCAGGTGCAGTGGCTGCTCAACTACTGGCTGCTGCACCACGGGTTCACCATCGGCATCTCGGACACCATCGCCGACGACGGCACGATGCGCAGCATCAACGACACCATCACCAAGGCGAAGGCGGACGTCAAGGAGGTGATCAACCTCGCGCAGAAGGGGGAGCTGGAGATGCAGCCCGGCATGACCGTGCAGCAGTCCTTCGAGCAGAAGGTGAACCAGATTCTGAACAAGGCGCGCGACAACGCGGGAAATTCGGCGCAGGCGAGTCTGGACGACACCAACAACGTGAAGATGACCGTGCAGGCGGGCTCGAAGGGTTCGTTCTTGAACATCTCGCAGATGATCGCGTGCGTGGGCCAGCAGAACGTCGAGGGCAAGCGCATTCCGTTCGGGTTCAACGGCCGGTCGTTGCCGCACTTCACCAAGGACGACTTCGGCCCCGAGTCGCGCGGGTTCGTGGAGAACTCGTACCTGCGCGGGCTCACGCCGCAGGAGTTTTTCTTCCACGCCATGGGCGGGCGCGAGGGGCTCATCGACACCGCCGTGAAGACGTCCGAGACGGGATACATCCAGCGGCGTTTGGTGAAGGCGATGGAGGACATCATCGTCAAGTACGACGGCACGGTGCGCAACAGCGCGGGCGACGTGATCCAGTTCCTGTACGGCGAGGATGGCATGGACGCGACGTACGTGGAGAGCCAAAAAATCGACACCCTGCGGCACAACCGCGAGAAGTTCAGAGACGCGTTCCACCTCGACCCGGACGAACCCGGGTTCGGCGCGGGGTACATGTCCGAGTCGCAGGCGTTCGACCTCGCCAACTCGGTGGAGAAGCGCGCGTTGCTCGACGCGGAGTGGGAGCAGGTGTGCGCGGACCGTGAGGAGATGCGCAAGGTGATGAGCACCGGGGACCCGAGCGTGCACCTGCCCGTGAACCTCAAGCGCATCATCTGGAACGCTCAGAAGAATTACGGTTTGGTGAAGGACGTCTCCGCGCCCGGCCGCGAGCGCGAGGAGCTCCAGGCGGTGAACGTCATCGAGTCCGTGCGTTCGTTGCTGAACGGGCTGGTGGTCGTCCCGGGGCAAGACGCGTTGTCGCTGGAGGCGCAGCGCAACTCCACGATCCTGTTCTTCGCGCTCGTGCGCTCGACGCTGAGCGCGAAGCGCGTGATGCGCGAGTTCAAGCTCTCCCCGGCGGCGTTCAACTGGGTCATCGGCGAGGTGGAGTCGCGCTTCAAGATGGCGCTGGCGCCGCCCGGCGACGGCATCGGCACGGTGGCGGCGCAGTCCATCGGCGAGCCCGCGACGCAGATGACCCTGAACACGTTCCACTTCGCCGGCGTCTCCGCGAAAAACGTGACGCTCGGCGTGCCGCGCCTGAAGGAGATCATCAACATCGCCAAGCAGATCAAGACGCCGTCGCTCACGGTGGCGCTGCGCGCGGACCTCGCCGGCGACCGAGCCATGGCGAAGAGCGTGCAGGCGAAGCTGGAGTACACGACGCTGCACAGCGTGGCGGCGATGTCGGAGGTGCACTACGACCCCGACCCCACGGACACCGTCATCGACGAGGACCGCGACTTCGTGCGCTCGTACTACGAGATGCCGGACGAGGAGGTGGACCCGAGCCGCATGTCGCCGTGGCTGCTGCGCATCGAGCTCAACCGCGAGATGATGGTGGACAAGAAGCTGCTGATGGCGGACCTCGCCGAGCGCGTGAACCAGGATTTCCAGGATGACTTGTCGTGCATCTTCAACGACGACAACTCCGAGAAGCTGCTGCTGCGCATCCGCATCATGAACAACGAGCTGGAGAAGGGCGAGGAGGGCGGCACCGCCGAGGACGAGGTGTTCCTGAAGCGCCTCGAGGCGCAGATGTTGGACAACCTCGCGCTGCGCGGCATCGCCGACATCAAGAAGGTGTTCATCCGCGAAGCCAACGTGATGGGGGTGGACCCGCGAACCGAGTCGTTCGGGAAAACCTCGGAGTGGCAGCTCGACACGGAGGGCGTCAACTTGCTGGAGGTGATGAACCAGGAGGAGGTGGACTTCACGCGCACCACGTCCAACCACCTCATCGAGGTGATTCAAGTGCTGGGTATCGAGGCGGTGCGCAACACGCTGCTCAAGGAGCTCCGCGGCGTGATCGAGTTTGACGGGTCGTACGTCAACTACCGCCACCTCGCGATTCTCGTCGAGGTGATGACGTACCGCGGGCACCTCATGTCCATCACGCGCCACGGCATCAACCGCGTCGAGACGGGGCCGCTCATGCGCTGCTCGTTCGAGGAGACGGTGGACATCCTCATGGAAGCCGCCGCCTTCGCCGAGCGCGACCGCATGAGCGGCTTGTCCGAGAACATCATGCTCGGGCAGTTTTGCCCGCTCGGCACCGGCGAGTTCGGCCTGCACCTCAACGAGGAGATGCTCAAGGAGGCGGTGGACCTCGACCTCGGCGTCGCGTACGGCGACGCGGGCGTCGGCGCGGGCGTCACGCCGGGCAGGGGGACGACGCCGGGCAGAGGCGGGGACGGGGGCATGTCGCCCTCCTTCCTGCTCTCCCCCAACGCGGGGATGGCGAGCCCGTTCGACGACTCCATGCGCTTCTCGCCCGGCGCCGAAGGCGCCGCCGTCGGATACGGCACCGCCCCCGGGTACTCGCCGACGAGCCCGGCGTACTCGCCGACCAGCCCCGGGTACTCGCCCACCAGCCCGGCGTACTCGCCCACCAGCCCCACGTACTCGCCGACGTCGCCGGCGTACTCGCCGACATCTCCGGCGTACTCGCCGACGAGCCCGGCGTACTCGCCCACCAGCCCGGCGTACTCGCCGACGAGCCCGGCGTACTCGCCGACGAGCCCGGCGTACTCGCCGACGAGCCCTGCGTATTCGCCGACTTCGCCGGCGTATTCGCCGACGTCTCCGGCGTACTCGCCGACGTCTCCGGCGTACTCGCCGACGAGCCCGGCGTACTCGCCGACGTCTCCGGCGTACTCGCCGACGTCTCCTGCGTACTCGCCGACGTCTCCGGCGTATTCGCCGACGTCTCCGACGTATTCTCCCGGCGGCGACGACGACGACGAGGAAAAGTGAGGCTGACGCGACGGAGCCGAAAAAAACACGAAAGTAGAAAAACAAAAAAAACGTCGTCGACCGTACGCGCGGCCGGCGGCGAATCTTATGAAACCATTCTTTAGCCTCTATTCAACCGACACTCGCGCGCTACGACGCGTCGTACGCGTCGTCTTCCACCTCTCTGTTCGCCAAAGCCAGCTCCGGTTTCCCGCACCGCTCCAGCGTCGCGTCGGCTTCGACGCCGGCGCTCATCGCGGCGGGCACGGTTTTCCGCGTCAGACGCGTCGCGTCGTCCGGCGCGGGCGCGTACTCGTACACCGCGCCTTGGTCGTACTTCACCGCCAGCTCGACGATCGCGGCGCGCGCTTCCTCGACGTCCGTCTCGTGAAACGCCACCACGAACCCGTCCTCGCGCCAGTCGTGCGCGAACCCGAACGATGCCCAAACCGCTCGGGGCTTCGGACGTTCGAGCGACGCCAAATCCTCGCGAAGCGCTTCGTTCGCCATCTTGTTTTTCGCCATCGCCGTCTTCGTTCCCATCGGGTTGAACCCGGTGAGCGCGAACGAGCGCGAGGTGGTGACGATCGCCGGGAACGCCGTACCCGCGGTTTCGCGCGCGGGGTCGTCGCTCGCGTCGACGCGCGGGTCGGGAACGGCCGGCCGCGCGTACACGACGCTCGGACGGGGCTCGCCCGGGACATCGAGCCACGCGTCGTACGCATCCGCCCAGAGCGTCTGCAGGTCTTTCTCGCGCGCGGAGGAGGACATCGCCGCGGACGCGCGAAACGAGTGCCGCGCGCGGACGCGCGAGGTGACCCGCGGGGTCTGGCGTGCGACCGAGCGCGTCGCGAGCATGCGCGGGGCGATGTCAGTGTTCCGGTGGACGTTGTCAAGTGTTACTTTCTCGGCCGAAAGCCCGAAACTACAGTACAACGACGTCGCGAGTTCGTTGGATGTCAATGACGAGGTTTTCCGAGCAGGCGCCACTGTCGCGCCGCGCGCGCACGGTGTGCGATGTGGCGCGCGTGGTCACGCGGCGCCCGCGCCATCGCGGCGCACGCGTGCGACACGCGCGTCGCGAGCGCACCGACGCCAGCGCTCGACGCGCGTTGGTTCGCCGCGTCGCCGCGCGCGTGCTCGCGCGTCTCCCTCGACGAATTTTCGACGCCGTCCCCGTCGGTCGACCGAGTCCGGGACCACCGCGGGCACCTCGCGCCGTGGACGGCGTCCCGTCGCCTCTGCGCGTCCGCGCACGCGCGGGGTTACGCGTCCAAGGTGAAGCGCGGCGTCCGCGTGAAACCCGCGCGTCCGCGCGGCGAGCCCGCGACCGATCGCGCGTCCGCGGATCCGGCATCCCCGGATGCGCGAAAAGAAACCGCGTCGCGCGCTACGCCGCCTCCGCTGAAAGACGCGATGCGGCGGTTGGTGCGCGCCGTGCACCCCGACCTGTTCGCCTCCGGGCCCGTCGGCGCGTCCGCGGTGAACGACGAGTCGCTGAAGACCATCCAGGGCGTGCTCGACGCGGTGACCAAGAGCCGGACCATCCCGGATGCCGGAATCAAGCGCCTCAGGTTTTTCGTGCGCGACGCGGAGGCGCCCGAGGGCGTCCGCGTGGTGACGCAAAACTTCAAGACCACCGGCGGGGACTGCCGCAACCTCGTCGCCAAGCAGCTCGCCGCGCTGTTCGCCGCCGTGGGTGTGCCCTCCGAGTTCCAGTGGGGGGAGGGCGACTGGACGCACGACCCCGAGTCCGCGCCAAACGCGCGCAACCGGGGCGACGCCGCCGCGGGGTGGGACCTGTACCCGGCGGCGCGCTCGCACGCCGACGCCGCGGGGACGGAACGCGACGCTTCGTCTCGCGACGCTTCGTCT
>Ga0181561_10001775_pt1 | contig 19118 bp, 9 predicted proteins | sample 011ome_19_FD_133760 | JGI IMG/M metagenome (GOLD analysis project Ga0181561, IMG submission 133760) | Coastal salt marsh microbial communities from the Groves Creek Marsh, Skidaway Island, Georgia - 011510BT metaG (megahit assembly) | ecosystem: Environmental > Aquatic > Marine > Intertidal zone... | reverse complement strand
GAATAGTTTGAGCAATCGAGACGAAGCGATGGGAACGAGCGGCGGTAGCGGCGGCGGTGGTAGTTTCGAAGAAGAAGGCGAGAAAGAGGAAGAGGAAGGAAGCGCGTCACCGCTGGTCGCGCACGAACGCGACGCGACGCTTCCAGTGGTCGCCGTCGAAGAAGGAGGAACGGAGGATGAGAATAGTCGTAATGAACAAGAGTCAGAAGTATCGTCGTCGTCATCGGAAGAAAATGGTAACGATACTGCTGACAATAGCAACGATGAGAGCACCAATGGTGAAGAAAATGAAGAGGAAGAGAGTGAAAGCACGAAGCTTGCTCGTGCGAAATTGCTGAACGATCCGTTATTGGAAGTATTCGCGAAGATTTCGCCGGAAGTCGCCGCAAATTTAAGTTCGGTAAACGACGACGACGACGATGAAAGCGACGCGGAGCAAAAAATCTCCTCTTCGGTAATCGATCAAATTTTTAAAGCTGCGTTCGTTGGGAGCAACAGCGGCGACGCCGTTTTATCCGGGCAAACCTCCAGCGGGAAGAACTACCTGGAGAAGAACAATGAAGACGAAAAGAACAAGATTTTGAAGCGCTTGTTACCAAAGTTGTTGTCTGAAGAAATCACGCTCGCTAAGAAACATCTCTCCGAAGACGAGGCGTTGGCGAACCTCGTCTTTCCGAAGAAACCGGAAGTTGTTGATGGCATTCGCGACGCCGGCGGGTTACGATCGGATGAAATCTCCGACGCCGAAGCGAGAGTGATGATTGAAAGACGGTTTGCCAACGCCTACGCGAATTCTCAATCGGAAGGGTTAGCGAGCGATGTAGACGCCACCGCAGATGCCGAGGCTAAGATGCAACAACTCGACGCTGAAAATTTATTGGAGAACGAGAAAGCGCCCTGGGATGCGAGCGAAGAGTACACGCAACAAAACATCAGGAAAGAGGGCGACAACACCGAGTACGAATTCGTCGGTGGCGAATGGATCCCGGTGGAGATTAAAGATTCCAAAGTTCGTTCCGAAGAGGAAAAGAAAGTCGTGCAATACGAACGCGCAGAGAAGCAAGAGGCGAAGGAAGACAGGAAAGAGTGGTTGATTTCGAAATTGGAAAGCGCCGGTTTGTCGCGAGCGACGGCTATGGCGATTGCCGACGGCAGAATGTCAGACGTCATGAAAGGTGGCAAAATGTCTGTGGATGAGCTCGTTCAGCGCGAAAAGCGTTTGCGCGCGGAAAGGTTGGCCGAAATCGCGGATATTGAAGGCGTTGCCGATCAAGACATGATTGATGACGGCGAGGAAGATCCAAACAAAGAAATGACGTGGTTCGATCGACCGTCGATTAAAGCCAAATTATCGCACAAGAGGTTCGTGCAGTGTAAAAAAGAGCAGGAAGAAGAGATGCCAAGCACGGAGGGCATACCGATGCCAACGTTACCAGTGAAAGATTACTTGTGGAAACCGAACCCGAATCCAATTCCAGGGACGGAGGAGTTTGACGCTGGTCCAATCGCGTTGGAAGCGGCGGTTTCGTCAAACATGAGAGCGCATAAGAAGTCAGCGAGACAACGCGCGCCGGTGAAAAAAGGCGAGTGGGGAACGTGCGCGGTCGTCGGTAACAGTGGTTTGTTGCGTCTCTCTGAGTACGGAAAGTCAATCGATTCGCACGACGTCGTCGTTCGATTAAACCAAGCGCCGCAGAGAGGGTATTCGCGCCGAGTTGGTTTGAAAGTCACGCACCGCGTTTTGAATCGTTTGTGGACGAGAAACTACTATTCGGGTGCGTCTAAAGTACGAAACAAAGCGGTCGAACAACATCCACTAGAGCAAGGCTTAACTTTATTGATTTCCCGAGCGACTTTGAAAGAGTACGGAAACTTAGCTTCGCAACTCTTCGAGACGAGGAAGGACATCTTAGCCGTTCGAATCTCCTCGAGGGCGACGTCGATGGCGGCACCTATTTTAGAGCACTACCGAGAACGATTGTGTCGAAGCGGTTTTGGGCCATATAAAGGCTTGAACGTCCCTTCTTCGGGATGGGTTTGCGCGAACATGCTCACATCGTTGTGTTCGAAAGTTACCGTGTACGGATTCGGCGTCGAAGGTTTAGCGAAGTTTTCTCGAGGTATCGGCATCGGCGTCAACGAAACAGCAAAGGATGAAAAGCACGCCGAATTAAATTATCATTACTTCCACGGTTTAGGTGCTCGAAAAGAAGGAAACGATGTGCACTGCTTCGATAACGAAGAGCGCGCGTTTGAGGCTTTGTCGAAACCACCGGCGAGTTTATGGGAATTTTGCAAGTACAAGGACGACGGTGGAGATAGAAACTGGAATTGCGGGTGTCAACACGCGAATATAGAAAAATGCAGACTGGACAAATTAGAAGGCGAATACGCCGGGTTAGAGGATAGTACGGATTGCACACCCGGGGAAGATTGTCCCGAAGACGAAGCGAAGAGAAAAGCGGCTTTGGTTTTGAAAGAAGCCGTGAGAGAGTCCGAACGAGACAGTCGACGCGCGAGTAGCGGACATAGCAATAGTGGTTCGAGTAATAGCGGGTCGTCGACGCGAAGTCGTCGAGCCGGGCCGTTGTGGTGATGCATCTAAATCTTAAAAACTACTATCTATTAAAATTCGACAAGCTCGCAATTTGTTCTTGTTCTCGCACGCCGACGAATTTATCTAAATGCATGCTCAGTTTCGCCCTTCTCGTGCGCGTTTTTCCCGGAGTATCCAACGCGGTTGGTTTAAATCTCGCTTTAGCAATTTTCGAGGCAAAACCGACGTACGAGGCTAACGAAACGCTGTTTGAAGATTCCAGTTTCGGATTTAACAGAGTCGCGAATTCGCGCTGGCGTAAGAGAATATCTTTTTCGTTTTTAGACGTTGCCTTTTCATCTCCTTCTTCTCGAGCGCGCTTGATGAAGTCTATCGCGGCGGCATCCGTGAAGCCTTCCTGTAAAACAGTCCCAACGATCTTTTCTCTGAATCGTTGTAAACCAACGTCGACACATTGCGAAGACACGCGCTTTCTCTCGTCACCAAACTGCTTTCGCGGCTCACCACCTGTCAGAAGGAAATCTTCATCGACAAATTGCGTTTCCTTCGTGTCGCTGTCGAACGCATCGCAGTAATCGACGCACCGGGCGAGCACTCCAGGTTTTAACGACAACGGCACGCCGTTCGAACCGAACGGTTTTGGGCGCATCAGAGCGTCAAAATTACTCTGAATTGTCGAAAGATTTGACACCTCAGTCATTCTCTGGACGTGCGTTGCCCAAAATTCGGCTGATTCTACCGAAGCCTCGGCAACTTCAGGCGCGGACGTCAATGGCGAAGGCGGAATGTCGAGATTCTGCTCCGAAAAATATGGCACTACGCCGTCCTCTTTCACATCTTGAACGTCTCCGTCGTTGTTGTTATCCTCGTCCTCTTCAACTTCCATCGCTTCGCCGTCGCCTTGTCCGTTTTTCACCGGGGTACACTTTACGCTTTGATCGTTTTGTAGGCGTTCTCGTTGTCGCTTCTCATCTTCTTCTTCTTCCTCCTCTTTTTCCTCGACAGGAGAATTATCTTTGTTCTTCTCTTCTTCTTCTCCTTCCAAATCTTTCCACGCGGAGATGTCCGGATCCACTTGCGATTCTTTCAAACCGAGCGCTTCGAGTTTTTTCTTCCTTCTCTCTGCTTTCGCCTTTTCGCGCTTTTCATTCTCTTTCAGCGAGTATTCCAAGAATCGAGCATCGCTCGTCTCCGCGTATTTCGCGACGAGTGCGTTTTCATTCGCCTCGTATTCTTTCGAAATCTTCTCCGTGAACGCAACAGCTTTTACGGGTAAAATACCGTTTGAGTACGCATCGCTTAAGAGAGGCAAAGCGTTATCAAAGAGAAAATCGTTCGTCGTTTCGTCATCCGCAACCGCGAGCGAATATTTTTCGTCTTTGCTAGCAGAAATCCTACCACCTCCAGGACCGGCGGCACTAAAAACTTCGCAATCATTCAACGCACCGCGAATGTCACCGCTCCTGAATTTTGCAATCTCTAAACATCGCGAAGTAGTCAGTGCTCTCTTCGATGTCATCGACGAAGACTGCTCACCTTCCGATGGAGAAAAACGAGAAGCTTTCGCTTGTGCTAAACAACACAAGCGCAGATATTTCGCCAACTCTTCCACGGAAGGTTTCTCGAATCCAACTCTCGTCGTTGACGTGCCTAAGGATGTCAACTGGCGAAGCTGTCCATCGTCACCATCCAGCGCTTCTTCGCTTTTACAAACGACAATAATCGGACGCTTAGCGGCTTCGAGCAAAGTGGCGATTGCCGGTACCAATCCGCGATCGACGTCTTTCGCCTCCTCGTCCTCGTTGCTGAAGAGACAATCGATATCTTCGAACACGACTACGGTGTTGTTGTTGTTGTTGTTATTGCTGCTAGTGACTGTGCTATTTTGTTGTTGCTTTTTTTCTTTTCCTCCTTTTCCTTCTTCATTTTCCTTCTTTTCCTTTTCGCGAACGTTCTCCGCGCCATTCGTCGTTACTTTCTTATTTACGAAGCCAAGAAGCGTTTTGTTACCGAGTGTTTTTTGCGCCTTCGTGCCGCCGTTCGATGTTTTTTTCTTTTTCTTTGGTTCCTCGGACGTCGTCGTCGCGTTTGCATCGATGGTACCAGTCGATGGCACCATCGTTTCTTCCGCCTCTTTCCTGCTCTTCGCAAAAGTCTCGGTCGCGCCAGAGGAGGACTTCTTCCTCTTGTTCAACAAATTTTTCGATTGTAAAGATTCTCCGAATCGTTCTAAAATATCTCTCCCCGTTCTATTTTGCCCGGCGTTGACTTCTAAAATACTAAATCCTAATTCGCTCGCTACGGCTCGTATCGTCGCTGTTTTCCCACTTCCCGAGTCGCCGAAAACAATTAACCCGTTCGCGATGTTTGCACCAGAACCGTCGCCGAAACCATCGTTCTTTTCTCCTCCTACTCGTCCTTCGTAGTAGTCATCGTCGCTGAGTTCCATGCCCATTTCACGTTCCCACTTGGCATCAGAATCTTCCGAGTCCGAGTGTTGGTTGTTGCTCTTGTGTTGTCTTCGCGCGTTTCGAAACGTGTGTTTGCTCGCGTTCTTTTTGCTTTCAATCCTCGCTTTCCAGTTGGTCAGCCAGTTGCGACAAAGGTCAGCGGGTTGCGAGTTTTGCGATCCAAGCGTTTCCGAGGCGCGCGTTGGTTTGCAAATTTCCACCCAAGGAGTGCCTTTACTCGCCGCGCGGAATTGCGACTCGAGCCGATTCAGGATTGCGCGCGAATACTCGTCGTTCGGTTCTTCTTCTTCTTCTTCTACTTCTATTTTTCTTTCTTCCTTCTTCTCATCATCGCTTTTGATTTCGTATTGCCACCGAAAAGGTGGCGACTTCGACAGAGAACGTCCTCTCTCCGCCGCAAACGCCACCGCAGTTTCCAAAGCAATCGTCTCTGTTTCTGCTCCATCAAACCTTCTCACCGGGCAATTCACGTGAATCGGCGGTAAATTCTTCACCGCTTCCTCGTACGGCGTTTTGCGAGACACTCCCGGAACGTTCATCGCCGCGGCGTTGTCGGAACTCTTCGTCGTCGGTTTCCTCTTCTGGAAGAAACTGTGCACTTTTTTAGGAGCGGGACGAGCAGGAGGAGGAGGAGGAGGAGGAGGAGGAGGAGAAGAAGAAGAAGGCTTTGAAATCGTCGTCGTCTTTTCCTCCTCTTCTTGCGTCAAATCGACGATCATCATCGCTTCTCCTCCTCCTTCTTCCTCCTCGCGGGCGTCGTCTCCTCGATTTTTTTGAATATCTTTCTCGTCGTTGTTGTTGTTGTTCTTCGTCAAGTCAATCGTCGCCTCGGCGACTCTCCTCGCGTCTTCTTTTTCTTCCTCTTTCTTCTTGGCAAAAGCAGCGGCAAACATCGGGTGATACGAAGAAGGAGAAGGACAACCATCGTTCTTACGCGGGTTCTGCGTTTTTTCTTCTTCACGCGTCGTTATCGTCGTCAACGAACGCGCCGCTTCTGTATCGTCTTCGCCTTCGTTCTTCTTCGGTTGTTTTGTCCTCGTCGCTTCCATTTTTTGTTGTTTTTGTACCCAAAATCTACAAAGATTTATCGTCGTCTTCGTCGTTATTCAAAATCCCATCCTACTTCTTCTTCTTCTGCTGCTGCTGTTACTGCATATCTCTCTCTCTTTCGTTCGTTGCTCTCTTCGTCTGAAATACCACAGAGATGATGATGATGATGATGCGAGAAGAGTGTTGCGCTCTTTTTTTTGAAAATTTTCACTCCGTCGTTGGTTGAGCTCTTTCTGCTCTTTCTGCTGCTGCGACGCGGAGAGTAGAAAAAGGAGCAACAAATGCACAAGTCCCACCGTCCTTCTCGTTCGTCGTCGTGTTGTTTAGGCAAAAATAAAAAAAAATTAACCGGCTGATGATGTGAACACGAACAACGTTTGGCGGCGTTTCTTCGTTGCACACGCGACACACACTTACACGACACAAAAAAAAGCGCGCGCATTTTCTTATATTAATATTTGACCATCAAACGTAACGCATAACGCGCGCGTTCGAACGATAACAGACGCACACGACGCAGAGTCGAGAGAGAAGGACACGCATTCACAGCGTTTATTCAGTTTTCTTCTTTCTCGAGGAAACCACGAGCGCCAAAAACAGAATATACACATAACTAAATAACAACTCAACATCGAATCGTCCCCGGCGGCGAAAGCAAAAGTTTAGAAGAAGATATAAAGTGTATAGCAACGCACGAAAGAGAAAGAAGAAAAGATGGCAGCAGAAGGAGACGGACAGAAATACGGCAAAGACATATTCAACAAATCCAACGAGACGTGGTACCACGAGCTCATCGAGGATGGCTTAGCGCTTTCCTACCGAGTGGACCAAGTGTACCACCGAGGGAAATCGGAGTTTCAAGAAATCGAAGTCGTGGAAACGAAACCGTTCGGACGGTTGTTAATCACGGACGGTTTGATGCAATCTTCGGAGTGCGACGAGGTGGTGTACCACGAAGCGTTGGTGCACCCGGCGTTGACTCTGCACGAAAATCCAAAGAGAGTGTTCATCGCCGGCGGCGGCGAAGGCGCGACGCTGAGAGAAGTTTTGAGACACCCGTCCGTGGAGGAGTGCGTGATGGTGGACATCGACGGCGTTTTGGTCGAGCAGTGCAGAGAACACTGCCCGTTTTATAACGACAACGCGTACAACAATCCGAGAGCGAAGTTGGTCATCGGAGACGCGAAGAAAGGTTTAGAGGATTACCCGGAGGGATCGTTCGACGTGATCATCATGGATTTATCCGACCCGTTGGACGGCGGTCCGTGTTATCAACTCTACACCACGTCGTTTTACGAAACGGCGAAATCGAAATTAAGAGCGAACGGTATTTTAGTCACGCAAAGCGGGTGCGCGTCCGTCCGAGACGCGCAGTTCGTGTGGTCGCCCATTCACAACACTTTGAAGCAGGTTTTCGACAACGTCAGCGGATACACGATGTGCGTCCCGTCCTTCACCTCTGAGTGGGGGTTCAACATCGCCAGCTTAGACCCGTTGAAACCGGATTTACGCGAAAAAGGAATGAATGAAGTCGACAAGAGGTTAAAAGAGCGCAACTTGGACTCCGTCTTACAATTTTACGATTCTATTTCGCACGCTCGCATGTTTAGCCCGCCGAAGCAGTTGCGAAAGATGCTCCAAGAGGAGACGAGAGTGATGACGGTTGAGAACCCGCTCTTCATGTGCACCACGGACACGCACCAAGGGTTGTTCGAGAAGAAGTAAAAATAAAGAGAGAGAGAGAGAGAGAGAGAGAGAGAGAGAGAGAGAGAGAGAAAAACACAACGACGCGTGCACCGCTCTTTTACTACTAATTACACCATTATTTATAACCATTGTTATTATAATAATAATCATCGTCGTTTACTATCACGCGTGTGTTCGTATTTTTGAGTTTTTGTGTTCCTTTTACTGCGAACTGCGAAACAAGCAGCCGCAAAATTTCACGATTGAATCTTCAAACGTAAACTCTCCCAATCCCTTCCCAAGGCGGTGTAAATAATACACATAAACACACAGAACGCGCGATAAAGTACCACTTGTATATAATACTTTTAAATAATACTACTACTAATAATGTACAACGGGATTGGATTAACCACCGCTCGCGGTTCCGGAACTTCCGGCTACGTCCAATCGAACAAATTTCACCGACAACAAAGTCGCTTGAAAAGACACGAGTTTGAAGATTTAAAGAAGATACACGAGAGAGGAGATCGAGGAGACACGCGAGGCGCGAACAAAAGAGAAGGCAACATAGAGATTTTAGAGCACAACAAGAAGAGAAAAATCGAGGTGGAATTGGTCGCGTTTCGAGACGCGTTGGAGGAAGACGAGAAGAATTTGACCGAAAGTGAAATCGAAGCGAAAGTGAACGAAGAGCGAGCGCGGCTGACGAGAAAGATGCAAAGAGAAGAAGCAGGAGCAGAGGAAGATCAGAAGCGAAGAGGGTTCAAACGAAATCGCGAGAGAGACGAGAGAGACAACACGCACGAAATCGCGGAAAGGCAGAGGCAGAAAATGGCAAATTTGCGCACGGCGTTTGGCATCTCGAGAGAAGACGACGAGAAGAGAGAAGGCGAAGCGTTCGACCAAGAGTTGCAGAGAGAGATGAGAGAAGAGAAGCAACGAAAAAGAGAGGAGGAGATTTTGAGAAGAGAGAAAGAAATGGCGAAGAGGAGGAAAGAGGAGAAGAAAGAGGAGAAAAAGAGGAAGAAGAAGAGGAAGAAAGAGGAGAAGATTTTACGGAACGGCGAGCGTGCAAAGAAAGGGTTGCCGAAATTGAAGGAGAAGTTGGACGCTGTGGAGAAAGAGATTGAAAAAAGAGGGGGATTGATGGCGCTGAAAGAGAAATTGGAACCGAATAAGAAAGTGTCAGATGCAAAGAAGAAGAGAGGAGAAGAGAGAGAGAAACAAACGACGAAGAGGAGAAAGGAGGAAGAAGAGGAGGAAGAAAACAGCGATTCGAAAGAGGAGAGAGGAGAGAGGAAAAAGATGAACGTCCCGCCGCCGCCGCCGAGACAGCAGCAGCAGCAGCAGCAGCAGCAGGTTCCTCCTCCGCCGGCGCAACTTCAAAACGTGCCACCTCCACCGCTGGAAGCGAGACGAGACGAACGAAGAGGAGCATCTCGCTCTCGCTCTAGGTCCCGGTCTCGATCTCCGCCCAGAAGAAGGGGACGAGATGATAGCAGAGATAGACAACAACGAGACACTAGAAGATACAGGGACGATAGTCGAGATAGAAGGAGAGGAGGTGGATCAGAAAGAAGGGGGCGCTCTTCGAGTAGAAGTTTTGGTAGTCGCAGCGCTTCGCCGAAAAGAGCGAAGAGAGCGAGGAGCGAATCCTTTGGAAGCGAATTTTCAGAGAGTGAATCTTGAAAGCTTAAATAACACAATTGCGCACGAATATATTAATCATTACCATCTTTATTCTTCCTCATAGATGCCGTTTTCGATCGCGTATTCTTCATCGAGTATGTCTTGCACCTTCGCATTCAGACGAGCGTGAAACGTCCAGAGTGTGAACATGGAAAAAATAAATGCGAGAATGGCGAGCCATCCGATGCTGGTTACCACCGTCCACACTCGACCTTTTAACGTGTACGAGACGCAATCTGTCAACTGATACTCTTTTAAAACGGCCTCGTCTTCACCAACGAACGTCGCTCCCAGCTGAATGACCCAAAACGAAAGTAAACAAATCGCGGTCGAAAATACGAGCAAGGTGCGGTCCCCCGGCTCGAGCTTGAAAAAGTGTCCGATATCTTCCTTGATCTCTTTTTCTCTCATATTCTCTTCTTCTACGCGCATCACCTCCTCGTCGTACGGAAGTTCTGCGAGTTCTTCTTTACACTCTCTCGTCGTTTTTTCTACGTAATAAATACCTAAGAGTAAACACGTGCCTTGAACGACGGCGGTGACCAGTAACGCGACGTCGGCTATCGAACTCCAAAGACCACTCGTCGTAGGTGAGGATGATGTGTTATTGGATTGCTCACCATCATTACTTCCACACATTGCATTTGTTCCTTGCTTTAGCATAAACGCGCCAGCCAATACCGTCGTAATCACCGGGAAAATTACCGGCACTGTCCCTAATAACATCTCAAACACGTTCAAATTCAAAATACCCGTCAAGACGCTCGTCGGCCAATCCGGACCTCCAACTAAAAGTGCCACTTTAGCTTTTGAGAATCCTCTCTTAGAGAGCACTAGCTTTGCCGCACGCATAGCTTTTGTGTTTATACCGACCATTTGTCGAATCCAAACGCGTTTCCCGAGCCGCTCGCCGATGAGTTTCTGTTGCATAACGACGGCGAGGAGCTTGACAACGAAACAGGCGGCCGAGGCGGCGAGCAAAGCGCAGACGTAGCTTTTCGTTTCGCTCGGCGTTTCTCCGCTTTCAGATAGCGCTCTTTTGAAAAAATTCACCGATGTTTCGTCTGTCAACAAAATACCGCCGGTCAAATATACCGGAATACCCGGGATGACTGGGATTAAAAACATTGCCAAGCCAACGAGAGAGAAGATTACGTAAGTAAACGCAAACCCAGCCTTTGCAAGTTTCACTCGTAACCACGACAAAAATACGACCGTAAACGTTCCAGCTAGAACGTTTAAAGAAACTAACAGACATATCCAATAGTGTAAATTGACACAAATCGCCGTCCATCGCCATTCCGAAGCAGAAGCTAAAAACCTGCTCACGCGATAGGTGAACCAACCACGGTGCAATTTTTCATCCATCGATAATCTTATCTGAGAAGTATTCACGAATCTTCGAACGAATTGGTTGACAAGAGAGAGAAATAAGAACACTGGAATTAATAACGTCAACGGCGTGGATAACATAATAGCTCGAAACGCGTCCACGTGCGTTTCCGTGACCACTTTCGACGTTGCTCGAAGAAACGAGGAGGATTCCAACGCTTTCTGTTTAGCGTTTTCTGTGCCGCCGAGCGCGAAGACCGTTCCAACACCTAGAACAAACAAAGCCGCCATCGAGAAAGATAGAAGCAGAGTGGACAATTCTTCTGCACCGCCGGATAACGATGCCGAGATCCAAATGCCCAAACCGACCAAGGAGAACGTGAATGCGAACGCTTTCGCGGCAAATTTAGTCTTGTCCCGACTATGGGTGGCAGTATTATTTTCCTCTCGAATGGCGAGACCGAGAACGTACGTGAAGCACGAAAACAAAATGCACGCTAACATTGCGAGCATAGGGGTAAACCACATGATATACGCGGCAAGACACTCATCATTTTCTTCCGCGTTCTCCCCACACCCCGCGTCTTCCATGTACTCGCTCTTCACCTCGGACCAATGCCATCGGTTTTCATCGTCTCCGCCGTTTCCTTTCTCTTCGGCATAATACACCACAAACGCTAACCACATAGCGATACCGAGCGCAGAAAACATCAACGCCGACGATGTTCGCATTAAAAATTGCGATGCAGACATGGTGAACCACCTCTTGCACAAAACAACCAATATCGGCGCGCAACAGACGAACATCATTGGCGGCGCTTGAGGGTATGTCTTTGCCGATAAAGTCCCCGAGGCGACGAAGAGCACCGCGGCTAACGCGAGCGCGCCGTTTCTGATTGCACGTTTAAACGAATTCAATTTTGATGATGCTGATAGTGGCGCTTTTACTGTTTCGCCTTCGTTCTTTCTTTGTCCCTCGTCCGCTTCCACATTATCAGCAACGTCGTCCTTTCTCCAACTTTTACTACTCTCACTCTCATCAAAACGAAATAAAGCGTCAAACACGAAGAGAATGCACAGCAGAAGCACCGACACCGACATCAACTCCAACTCGTACTGCTTTTCCTCGCTCGCGAGAAAACGATACGTTTCTCTTCCGTACCCGAGTTTTGCACTGAACGCGAAAACGTAAGAGAACGATATCGATGCGATCAAGAAGAGTAAAACGAACGTTTCTCGCATGCGATTTGTTTTCGTCGCGGTGGTTGTCTCCTCGGGAACTTTTAAAATCTTACTTTTGGCATCTTCGCGAAGATCAAAAGAACTCCCGAACGCGGACGATGGCGCGAGATCGTCTCTCTCTTTCTTCTCCGTCTTTTGTCTGGTCAGCATCGTCGCTCTTCTTCTTTTCGGCGGGTCGCTTTGACCACTTTAAAGAGAAAAATTTTGCTGTGAACTGTTTTTTTTTTCACAAGCGAATGAAATGCGTTTTTCGTTTTCGGACGCCTAAAAATAGAAACCGAGAACAAGAACGACGACGACGACGACAACAGGGAACAGCGATGATTTGATATGGTAATGCGCGCACACGAGATGAAATCGCGCCGCGTTCATACACGTATTGCGCTCATAGTATTGTTATTACGCGTGGTAGGTACCATTCATATTAAAAATGTTTTCCTCTCTTTTTTTCTTCTTCTCGCGCGGTGTTCTTTTAGCGGTAAAATGTCACCAACGTCGCCAACGAACTCAACGTCAAGAAGGAAACACCCAACTCTTGTTCCAATAACGCCCACAACGGCACTTTAATGTTCAATGTTTCGATCAACAAGTTTGGCAACCAGTAAAACGCAAGCACGCACGCGGCAAATCCGCCGACGCAAAACACAAACGACCTGGCGAATCTCATGTTGTTATGTTTCGTCGCACCCGCTTGGTCCAATTTCGCGTTAGGTCCCGGATCCACATCCACGAGCTTGATGAACATGCGAAACGCCATCGCGATGGCACCAAAAATAGTCACTTGTAGCGACCTCATGTTGTGCGGTTGCGCCCACGTGACGCAAAAGCACGCCATCGCGATGCCGTAGTTCACAAACAAATCTTTGTTCGGCGACGGGCACCAGCGCGGCTGCCATTTCGATCGAACTTGATCCGCGTTCAACACCGACGGCGACTCTATTTTCTTCCCGGACAATCTCGCTTGCAAACTGGCCTGTTGCAACGTATCGTACGCGGATTCCACTTCTTTCAATTTCTCGCTGTCCCCTTTGTACAACATCTTTTTCTTATTGACGGCTTGTTGAATGGCTAACGCGTCGTCCGTCTCCTTGACGCCTAAAAGTTTCCTCGCCGCATCCTCGGAATCCGTCGAGCGAACGATGAACGAATCGCTCGCTCTTCTGCTATTCTTCTTACCAACGTAAACGCTCGCTACTCTTTTGTTATTAATATTATTCGGGAAGACGACGGCCGGGGGGGTGCTTCTCCTTCTGTTTTGGTGTCGTCCCCCAATTGTCGCCGTAGTTGTGGTCATCCCCCCGGCCATCGTTGGCTTTTGCAACAACGCTGCGCTTAATGCATACATTCTTATTATTATCAAACGATTTTCAAACTTTGGGGTTTTGAATCTGTTCGATACGTATGAAAGGCTGCGAAATCTGTGTCTTCTTTACGTTCGCGCGTGTATTCGTGTGTTGACCCGAATTCACCTTTTCTCTCTTTATCTTCTTTTCGTCTTTCGTCTTTCGTGTGTACGAGAGAGCTAATTTCGCGATTTTGATGAAGCAGCAAAAGAGAAAAAATCACGCACAAAAAATAAAATTTTTCTCTGCTCTTGTTCGTCTCTCGTTCGTCATTTATATCTTATTTAATTAATAATATAAGAGTGTGGTAAAACGAGAACACGCACTTCGCGCGCCAGGAACAGAGAGAGAGAGAGATGACTCGTAAGTCGTCTTCATCGCAAAAGCGTTCGTGAAATAAAAGGGAGAGGAGAAAGTTCTCTCTAATCTCTGTCTGTCTCTCTCTCTCTCTCTTTTCCCGAAAAAATGCATCGTCACCACCATCACGCTTCTTCTTCTTCTTCTTCTTCTTCTTCTTCCTCTGGTGGAGGTAAAGCGTTATCCGTGCGAGCGATTTTGTCCGGGTCGATGGTTGGAATAGTGATTGCTTCCATGAACGTCTCGTTCGGTCTGAAAACGGGATGGTCGCAAGCCGGATCCGTACTCGCGGCGTGTATATCGATTGGATTGTTCGCGCTGATTAAACCGAAACTACCATTTTCCAAGGAGGAAGCGAACGTGGCGCAAACGGTAGCCTCGGCGGCTGGGTCGATGACCATGTCCGCGGGATTGATTGGACCAATGCCTGCGTTAGCGTTGCTTGGGTACGAACACACGTACTTAGGTTTAGCGAGTTGGTCGATATCGGTTGCGTACTTGGGCGTGTTTCTCGCGGTACCGCTGCGAGACCATTTTTTGGTGCAACACCGGTTGAAGTTTCCGAGCGGAACGGCAACGGCGGAGTGCATACGCGCCGCGTTTGCCTTGCCGCCGAGTGGTGGTGGTGATGGTGGCGGTGCTGGTAATAGTTTTAGTGGTAGTGGTAACGTGGAGATGGGCGAAATGAAAGGTGGTGATAGTTTAGATAGCGAACAACAACAACAACAACCGGAAGATCGAGCGAGGAAGCAATTTAAATCGCTTCTCTTCGCCGCGTTCGTCTCGTTCGCTACGGCGATGGTCGCGTGGAAGTTTCCGAAGTTTTTGAAACCACCGATATTAGTATTTCTAGGTTTGCACGAGTTAGCGAGACGTGGATTCGGGATTCGATTGGATTTTGCACTAGTCGGCGGAGGTATGTTGATGGGCGAGAAAGTAGGATATTCCGTTTTAGCCGGTGCGATTTTCGCGTGGGGGATGATTGGCCCTTTTGCGGAATCGAAAGGGTGGGTATCGGATACCGCAAACGTATTTAACATGAAAAATGGTGCGAGAGGTTTGTTGTTGTGGCCGGGCGTCACTTTCATGGCGGTGGATTCGTTTTCGCAGCTGTTCAAAGCTATGGTGGTTGCGAAATATGCCGCCACGAATGATGGTAGCAGTACTACTAGCGAACCGCAGAACATGGAAAGCGAGACAAACGACAACGACGCGACGCTTTCGGCGACGCCGTTTTCCAGCGAAGAAAACGTTCCGCGGAATTGGTGGATAACTGGTTTACTTTTCGCCGTGTTCAGCTCCATGGTTTCGCAAAGAATTCTTTTCGGCTTGAAGTTTACGACTTCCGTCATGTCCATTCCAGTTGGCCTGTTTATGACGTACATTGCAATCAGATGTGCAGGCGAAACCGACATAAACCCAATCGGCCCTATGGGTAAAATCATTCAACTCATCTTCGCGTTTCTCGATCCCGGGCAGTTGATCGCAAACTTAGTCACTGCTGCGGTCGCGTGTGGGGGAGCGGGACAAGCGGGCGATTTAATGCACGACTTCAAGTGCGGGTCTATTTTAAGGTTGCCACCTCGTACTCAATTAATCGCGCAAATGTTAGGCGTCCCATTTGGTGTGCTCGGTGCCGTGCCTTCTTTTTTATTGTTCTTGCGCACGTACGAGCTAGGCGGCGACGAATATCCGGCACCGTCGGCGTTCGCGTGGAAAGCCGTCGCGGAAGTGTTGACTGGATCGAGCAGTGAAGATGGAGGAAGCGCCGTCGGTGTCCCGCACCAAGCCATCGTTTTGAGCGTTTTAGCTGCTCTTTTTGCCGTTTTCGTCCGTACTTTAGAGTTCAAAATGCAATACAAAGGCACGGCGCGCATGAAGCTCCTCGCTGAAAAGATAATACCGAGTCCGATGGCATTAGGAATCGCGTTTATTATTCCTCCGGAGTTTTCCGTGATGGTTTTTTTCGGCGCCTTTTTATCTGGTTCGTGGAGACGAAGAAACAAAGACTCGTTCGAGAGTTTATCGCAGTTGGTCGCCGCTGGTTTGCTCGCAGGAAGTGGGATCGCCGGCGTCGTCGCAGCAGGGGTGACGATTTTGGCAGGCGGCGGCGGAGGCCAAATCGTAAAAAGGAGAGAAAGATAACTCTTGTAGCGTGTACCATAAGTATATATGATAGTCATTTAAAAGTCAACGTTGTACATTAAAAAACATTCTTTCAAATAGAAGAACTTTACTACCGTATTAGAGAACATTATTAAGTGCTTATTTACGTTACGGTTTGATCACGATGGCATCTCTACCCGGACCAACACCGATGAATCTACATTCGACGCCGCCGGACAACTCCTCGACTCTTTGGACGTACTTTTTCGCATTTTCCGGCATATCCTTCCAGTCTCTCACGCCGGAAATATCAGATTTCCAACCCGGCAAGGTTTCGTAGACAACTTCAACCTTCTCCAACTCCTCGATCGAGGCTGGAAATGCCGTCGTGACCGTACCGTCTTGTAACTTGTACGCGACTCCGATTTTAATTTCATCCAACTCGCTCAAACAATCCAACTTGGTGATGTTCAAATGCGTGAATCCGTTAATTTTACTCGCAAAGTTCAACGCGACCATGTCCAACCATCCAATGCGTCTCGGTCTTCCCGTGGTTGTTCCGTACTCGTAACCAATCGCTCTCAAGTCATCCGCCAAGTCGCCAAACAACTCCGTTGGGTAAGGTCCGCTTCCGACTCTCGTCGTGTACGCTTTGGCGACGCCAATGATGGTTTCAAATTTGTTCGGTGCCAAACCGAGTCCGGAACACACCCCACCTAAACTCGGATTCGACGAAGTCACGAACGGATACGTGCCAAAATCCAAATCCAACATCGTCGCGTTCGCGCCTTCTACCAAAATTTTCTTCTTGTCGGTGTGCGCTTGATTGACAATCTCCACCGTATCCGCGATGAACGGCAAAATTCTCTCTCGGATTTTCCCATACCTCTCAATCTCCGCGTCCACGTCGTATTCAAAACCGTCGAATCGCTTCCCGGCGTCTGCCGCCAACGCTCTCAACTTTTCCGCGAACGTCTCCATGTTTTTAATATCGCCGACCCGGATCCCGTTTCTCGTCGCTTTCGACGCGTACGCTGGGCCGATGCCTCTTTTCGTCGTCCCAATCATGTTCCCGCTCAACTCGGCTTCCCTTAACCCGTCCACTTCTTTGTGCAACTCAAACAACAAGTGCGCGCGATCGGAGACGATCATTCTCCCGGCGCAATCCACGCCGACTTTCTCCAACGCGTCCAACTCTTCAAACATTCCGGGCAAATGCACCACGACCCCGTTCCCAACCACGCAGAGCGCTTTTTTATTTAAAATCCCGGACGGGACCAAGTGCAACGCGTATTTCTTCCCGTCGTCGTCGTAAATCGTGTGCCCGGCGTTCGCGCCGCCTTGGCATCTGCACACCACCTCGTACTCTCGGGCTAAAATATCCACCAACTTCCCCTTGCCTTCGTCGCCCCATTGGGAGCCTAAAACCGCGCAGACTTGCCCGAGCTTCTTCCACTCGTTATCGGAGGAAGCCGCTTTAGCCTCCGTCGCGGTTGGAGAAGAAGAAGAAGAAGAAGAAGCTCTCACGATGGTTCTCGTCGTCGCTGTTGTTGTTGTTTTACTCCTGTGATGGTAACATTGGAGGTTGTTCTTCGAAGAAGTCGACGCTCTCACGTTGTTTCGTCTGATCGCCGTCACAGAAAGGGCTTGTTGATGGCTGCTCGCAGCGCTCATCATCATCGTCATCGTTTCTCTCTCTCTCTCTCTCTCTCTCTATGGATAAATAGTAACAAACGCGATTATTATCTCTCTCTGTCTCTGTCTCTCTCTCTCTCTCTCTCTCTCTCTCTGTCTTTCTCTCTCTCTGTCTCTCTCGCTTTGCGCGCGCGTTTTGTGCCCCCCGCTCTCCTCTGGGTGGTATTTTGTGTCTTGTGGTGTCGCAGTTTTCTCTTTTGAATTCTTTTTTTCCTTTTTTTGTCATCAGACAGTCAGAGACGGAGCCACAGAGAGTGAGAGAGAGATGACGAGAGAGAGAGAGAGAGAGAGAGTTCGGCGGCCAAAAAATTCGCACCTCTCTCTCTCTCTCTCTCTCTCTCTCGTACTTCTTCCTCTCTACGTAATTCTTCCTCTCTCGCCGCTCAATTTCACTCACTAATTTTAACGCTCTTTCTCTCTCTCTCTCTCTCTCTCTCTCTCTTTATGCACACATAAAGAGTAGTTCTTCTCATTAAATAGCGAGAAAAGAGCGTCGTTACCACCACGCGCACCCAAAGAGATAGATAGATGCACACACACACACGGAGAAGAGAGAGTTTTACTTTTTGCGATAAAACAGAATTAGAGAAGAGTTTGACCGGAATTTTATCACACGTCGTGTCGTAAGAAAATGCGCGGAGGCGATTCCGAGGCGGCAACGACCAGTGGGAATAACAACAACAACAACAAAGGGAAGTCGCCGACTCGAGCGAGCGCGAGGAGAAGGAACAGCTGCGACGAAAAGAATAATAACAACAACAACAACAAAGCGACCACTACGAACGCGGCGACGAAGAAAAAAGCAACCTTCGCACCTTCAATTGAGCAACAGGAACGGGAGCGGCAAAAGCGAGTTCAGATGCAAAAACAAAAAAACGAAAAGACGCACCAAAATACTACCACCACTACTACTACTAATAGGAAAGACGACGAAGACGATAAAGAAGCGATGACGATGTACGCTTCAGCGCCGTCCTCGCCGACGCCAAACATGGCACCACCGAAACACCCACCACCGACGCCGATGAAACCGAGACGAACGTCCGCTCGATTGCGAAGGAGCGGCGAAGAAGAAGAGCACGCGATGCTCGACTTTGCGGAGGAGAGCGAGGACGAGGTGTACTTTGACGACGAGGACGACCGCCATCGTCAGGGTGCGGGGGCGAAAGACCAACAACAACAACGAAAAAAGAAACTTCCGACTCGGCGTAAACTCGAAGAAGCGTTCGACCGAATCGTGGAGAAGAAAGGAGGCAAGAGCAAAATTCTAGACCCGTTCGAGGATTTCGAGGAAGAGTACGAGAACGAAAATGTAGGATAGTGGCGTCGGGTGTAATAACGCAGTAAATGTAGAACACAAAGTGAGAGAGAGAGAGAGAGAAGAAGAAGAAGAAGTATAATAGTTTTGTAGGAAAAGAGGAAAAAGATTGTAACAACAACAACAACAACAACAACAACAACAACAACAACAACAACAACTACGACAATAAACAGACGTAAGTAAAAACTCACACCGACGTGAAAACCATAATAAGACGACCACGGTGCTCAAATTTTTTTTCTTTTTTTTTTTTTTTTTTTTTTTTT
>Ga0181561_10001774_pt1 | contig 19140 bp, 11 predicted proteins | sample 011ome_19_FD_133760 | JGI IMG/M metagenome (GOLD analysis project Ga0181561, IMG submission 133760) | Coastal salt marsh microbial communities from the Groves Creek Marsh, Skidaway Island, Georgia - 011510BT metaG (megahit assembly) | ecosystem: Environmental > Aquatic > Marine > Intertidal... | reverse complement strand
CTCAATAGTCATTCTTTATAAAAAAAATGAAAATCAACCAGGTAAGACCTAGTTGATTTGTGCTTCTATCCAGTGTTTTGCATTGACGAAAGCTTCCATCCAAGGGGTGAAGTCATCGTTTCGCTCATTCGGGTAGTGGGCCCAATTCCAAGGCTTTAAGCTACGCTCTATGTGTGGCATAATGGCCAAGTGTCTGCCATCTTCCGAAGCGATCCCCGCTGTTGCAAAGTCTGATCCATTTGGATTTCCAGGGTAGGAGCTGTAGCTGTACTTCATCGCGAAATGGTACCCCTGTTCACCTTGTGGTAAATTGAATTTTCCTTCTCCATGCGCTACCCACACGCCAAGACGCTGTCCGCTTAGGCTTCCCAGCATCACCGACTTATTTTCTGGGATGGTTACATTCACGAAGCAGGATTCAAACTTATGGCTCAAATTATGCTCCATCTTTGGCTTTGTGGTATGGTTGGGAGTAATCAATCCTAGTTCAATCATCAATTGGCAGCCATTGCAAACTCCCAATGATAGGGTGTCCCTTCGTGCATAAAATGCATCCAAGGCTTGCTTGGCTTTCGGGTTGTACAAGAATGCACCCGCCCAACCCTTGGCAGAGCCCAATACATCTGAATTGGAGAACCCTCCCACAAAAACGATCATTTGGACATCAGTCAAATCTTCTCGACCAGAAATCAGGTCGGTCATGTGGATGTCTTTGACTTCAAAGCCTGCAAGCCATAAGGAATAAGCCATTTCTCGGTCTCCATTTACTCCTTTTTCCCGGATAATCGCTGCGGTTGCTTTTCCTTTTGTAGTACGAAATGGATCGAGTCCTAATGTTGAAAATTTTCCTTCCCATTTCGTGGAGAAGCTGTAGTGTAGGGGCTGATTTTTGTAATTGGTAAATCGCTCGAGAGCTAATTTTTCCCCGCTCTGTTTTTTATCAAGCAGGTAAGAGGAACGGAACCAGATATCTCTCCATTCGGAGACCACCAAAGTTTGGGAAGCGAATTCGATTTTGCTGTTAAGCGTAACGGTCCCAAGTGTTTTGAATTCAATCTGAGCGGCTGTAAGGTGTTTTTCTACTTCACCATTAGCTTCCACTTGAATGAGGATGCCAGGATTTTCGGAAAACAAGGCTTTCACCAGTTCCTTTTCAACAAGTTGGGTCACGTCCACCTGGATACCCACAGATTGGCTTGGGAAACACATTTCCAATAGTGCCGTGAGGATACCTCCTGAAGAAATATCGTGACCCGCAAGGACCAATCCTTGAGAGATGAGTTGCTGGATAGTTTCAAAAGCGTTGGCAAAATAAGCTGCATCTACTACGGTAGGTGGTTCTAGACCTACTTTATTCAATGCTTGGTAAAGCGATGAACCTGCAAGCTTGGCGGAATCTTTGGAGAAGTCTATATACAAGACCTTCGTACCTTCTTGAGGAATGAGAGCTGTTTTTACCGTTTTTTGAATGTCTGTACATTCACCAATCGCCGAAATAATTACCGTGCCTGGAGAGTACACCACTTTGCTGCCAGGATACTTCTGGGTCATGGAAAGGGAATCTTTTCCGGTAGGAATATTGATACCCAAGGCAATGGCAAACTCAGAAACTTCCTGCACTGCTCTGTAGAGACGGTCGTTTTCTCCTTTGTTTTTTGCCGGCCACATCCAGTTAGCAGAAAGGGAAATCCCCTTCAATCCATCCGCGATCGGAGCAAAGATCAAGTTGGTCAGTGCTTCGGCAATGGCTAATCGGCTGCCTGCCTGTGGGTTGGCTAATGCTGCTACTGGTGCATGACCGATAGAGGTAGCAATGCCTTTTTGGCCAGTGAAGTCCAGCGCCATGACGCCTACGTTGTTGAGGGGTAATTGGATTTCACCTACTGTTTGCTGGGTAGCAACACGCCCAGTTACGGAGCGATCGACCTTATTGGTCAACCAATCCTTGCAGGCTACTGCCTCGAGTTGAAGTACTTCTTTGAGGTAGGATAGGAGTAGATTTTCTTGGTGGGAAGTATCTGCAAAGGCAGATCCTTTTTCAGATACATCTTCAAGAATAGTTTTAGGAGAGGAGCCAAATAGGTAACTCAAGTTCCAATCCACCGGTTTTTCACCGTTTTTCTGGTTTTCAAATTTGAAGTGCATATCTCCTGTGGTCTCGCCCACCACATAGAAAGGAGCACGTTCTCGTTCGGAAAGTTGTTGCAAGAGAGGAATGTCTTTTTTGCCTACCACCAATCCCATTCGCTCTTGGGATTCGTTGCCGATGATTTCCTTTGCTGATAGGGTAGGGTCTCCCACTGGGAGTTGGTCAATGTGAATAGTGCCTCCCGTACTTTCCACCAATTCGGAGAGACAGTTGAGGTGTCCACCTGCGCCGTGGTCATGAATCGAAACGATGGGGTTGTTTTCACTTTCGGCCATGGCACGAATCACGTTGGAAACGCGCTTTTGCATTTCCGGATTGGAGCGCTGGATGGCATTCAGTTCGATGGAATTGGAGAGCTCACCCGTATTCAAGGAGGATACTGCAGATCCACCCATCCCAATGCGGTAATTGTCTCCACCCATTATGACGATTTGGTCACCGGCTTTGGGATCCGCTTTCTTGGTGTACTTGGCATTGGTAAATCCTACGCCTCCTGCAAGCATGATCACCTTGTCAAAACCGTGCTGCTTCTCGTTTTCCTCGTGTTCAAAGGTAAGTACAGAACCTGCGATAAGGGGCTGTCCAAACTTATTTCCAAAGTCAGATGCTCCGTTGGAGGCTTTAATCAGGATGTCCATTGGGCTTTGGTAGAGCCAAGGTCGGGCGGGAAGATTTTTTTCCCAGCTTCTTCCGGATTCTGACCTAGGGTAGGAAGTCATGTATACGGCCGTACCTGCTAGTGGGATAGAAGCTGTACCTCCAGCTAAGCGGTCACGGATTTCCCCACCGGCGCCAGTAGCGGCACCATTGAAGGGCTCCACTGTAGTTGGAAAATTATGCGTTTCCGCCTTGAGTGACAGGACCGTATCGATATCTCGTGGTTCAAAAAAATCTGCTTTATGCTGCGTTTTAGGTGCAAATTGTTGGATAGATGGTCCCTGAATAAAAGCCACATTGTCTTTGTAGGCTGAGGCAATTCGGTTGGGGTGACGCTTGGAAGTTTCCTTGATCAATTGAAAAAGGGTCAGTGGTTTTTCTACCCCATCGATGATGAAGGTGCCGTTGAAAATTTTGTGGCGGCAGTGCTCAGAGTTTACTTGTGAAAAGCCAAACACTTCTGAATCCGTTAATGGACGTCGCAATTCGGAGGATACCTGGTTGAGGTAATCTATTTCTTCTTGACTTAAGGCAAGACCTTCAGAAGCATTATACGAAGAAATATCAGTAATTGATTGAATGGATTCGGGTTGGAGTTGGATGGTAAAAATATTCTGATCTAGCCCTTCGTACGCTTTTTGAAGCATAGGGTCAATAGATTCTCCTAGTTGTAGGGGGGTAAATTCTTCTATCCGTTGAATCCCAATAATCCCCATGTTTCCTGTAATTTCTACTGCATTGGTAGACCAAGGAGTAATCATTTCTTTTCGAGGTCCAGCGAAGGTGCCCCCTACATTTTCACTAGGTAAAGCACTTGCTTCTCCAAAAAGCCAACAGAGCTTTTCTTGGTCTTCGCGAGAAATTGGGTGGGGTACTTGAACTCCGTAGATGAGTTTTTGAGGGGATTCAAAGAAGAAAATCATGTCCTTGGGCGGTATGGTACAAAAGTAAGCATTTGGGTTTTAGAATTGGAAAACTTGCAGGGAAGATTTCGTGGTCAAACCCATTTTTTTGAAAAGTGGGCACTTGTTTTTTTAGGGATCTAGGAGTAGGGCAAGTTTATGAGAACCAAGGATTGCTGATTAATTCGATTCGATTAAAGATTTTTTTTAGCAATAAATAAGCTCATAAAGTATAATTGGTATTGATTAATAACAAATAAAAGATTGTAAAAATTATAATTTACAAAATAAAATAAACATAAAGCGGCTTCATTTTTCCGATTTGCAGTAAATAATTATTAAATAAAACTATGGAAACTTTAAACTAACATAAAGTTTCCATAGTTTTGTATCCGATTAAGCGACAAGATTTAAAGTGGAAGTTCGTCAACGTATTTTGGAAGTGGCTATCGCACAATTTGCACGATTTGGTGTACGTACCATAACCATGGAGGATTTGGCTAGGCAAGTAGGGGTATCGAAGAAAACTATTTATCAAGAGTTTGAAGATAAGAAAGACCTCGTCACTGCAGTTTTTGCTGCAATTTTGGAGCAGGACCAAAAACGACTCGCCTTTATTTTTGAGCAGGCTGATGGGGTAATAGAGCATTTGGTTCAAACTTCTAAAATGATGCGGGAGCGACTTACTTCTATCAACCCATTGGTGATTTTGGAGGTTCAGAAATATTTCCCGGACGCCTGGAACTTGTTTGAATCTTTTAAAGAAAAAACGATTCAACAAGATTTATTTAAAGTTTTGGAACGGGGAAAAGAGCTGGGGTATTTCCGGCCAGAAATTGATTCGCGGGTATTGGCACGTGTGCGGATGGATCAGATAACTTCTGCCTTTGATCCTAAAAATTTTGCCGATCCAGAATTCAATCTAGTGGAGGAGCAAATGATTGTACTAGATCATTTTCTTCATGGGATTTTTTCTGAGAAGGGAAGACAAGCTTATTTAACACAAAAAGACCTATTGAATTAAACCAACTTCGAATGAAAAAATACCTACTCCTACTTGTATTTGTAGGGCTAAGTGCATCCCAGGCTGCGGCGCAGCAACTGGTGGAATTAAAGTTATCTGACGCGATTACGTATGCTTTAGAAAACAATCCAAATGCAAAAAATGCTCGGTTGGAGCTTTTGATTTCTAAGGCTACCATTAAGGAGACTACCGCGCTTGGATTGCCCCAGATCAATGGTTCTTACAATTTGGACTACAATCCAAAAATTCCAGTAGTATTCTTACCCAACCAACCTCCTTTTGGTGATCCATCAAATCCAAGCGACGTGATTCCCGCTCGTTTTGGGGTGAGTTACTCCTCTGGCTTGGGGGTCAATGTTTCACAAATGATTTTTGACGGCTCCTTTTTTGTGGGTTTGCGTGCAGCTAAAACACTCCTTGACCTTACCAATAAAGACTTAAGAAAGGCAGAACTTGACGTGGTTGAAAATGTCAAAAAATCCTACCTCGGGGTCCTAGTTAATCAGCAACGGATACGGCTTGCTGAGGCTAATTTAGCTCGTATAGACACCTTACTAAAGGAAACTTCTGCCTTGCATGAGGCAGGTTTTGTAGAGCGTGTCGATGTATCTCGGGTGCAAGTTCAACGAAACAATACCTATACGCAAGCTCAACGGAGCCTCACCGCTTTGGATGTGAGTATGCAGATTCTAAAACTTCAAATGGGATTGCCGATGGATTATGAAGTGATATTGACGGAAACTTTGGAGGAATTATCCCCTAAAGAAGAGGCATTGCTCCTACTTGGAGAAGAAGGGGCTGAACGAGTGGAACTTGAGCAGCTCTCTACTCAACTTACCCTAGCGGGACTAGACTTGAAAAACAATCATAGTCAATACATACCGAAAATTACTTTCGTAGGAAATGCTCGCCGAAGTGGTGCTGGCAATGAATTGACTACGGTGTTTAATAGTGACAATTGGTTTGGGAGCTCCTTGGTTGGCGTAAGTATGTCGGTACCTATTTTTGATGGTTTTTCAAAGGCTGCACGAATTCAAAAGAATCGAGTACAGATCAATCAATTGGAAAATCAGCGTTCCTTTTTAAAGGAGTCTTTTATAAATGAATTGTATACGGCGAAAGCGAATCTCAGAAATGATTTGCGGATCTTGGATGTACAGCAAGAAAATTTAGCGCTTGCTACCGAAGTATATCAAATAGCACGCATAAAATACAAGGAAGGAGTAGGCTCTAACTTGGAAGTGGTAGAAGCAGATGCTGCTTTAATTCAGGCAGAAATAAATTACCTCGGTGCCATCTACGATGGCCTAATATCTAAAGTAAATCTTGAAAAAGCCCTAGGCTTATTAAGCCCTGATTTGACAAACTAAACCAACGATTTCAACTCAATTTTATTCTCATGAAATTACAACTCACTTTTGTTACCCTAATGATCCTATTGCTTGGGGTAGTCTCTTGTACTGGAGATGACCTAGAAGCTAAAAAAGCTGAATTGGAAGCTTTAAAAAGTGATCTTTCCGAAATTACTGCCCAAATCAAAGCGTTGGAGGCAGAATTGATAGCGACTGATCCTGAGTTTGCCGCTTCGGCAAAGAAGCCGTTGTTGATTACAACAGTTCCAGTACAAAAAGGAGAGTTTACACATTACGTGGAGGTCACAGGTTCCGTTTTATCCAAAAAGAATGTCAACATTAGTGCTGAAACGGTTGGAAGAATACTTGAAATTCCAGCCATTGAAGGAATGCGTGTAGCAAAAGGACAAATTTTGGCGAAAGTTGATGCAGAATCTATTCAACGAAGCATTGAAGAAATGGAAAATAGCCTTGCCTTAGCTCGTACAGTTTTTGAAAAGCAGGAGCGACTTTGGGGTCAGAAAATAGGAACCGAAATCCAGTATTTGGAAGCAAAGAGCAGAAAAGAAGGGTTGGAAAAAAGTGTTGCTTCCATGAAAACTCAATTGGCGAAATCAGTTATCCGTGCTCCATTTGATGGAACAGTGGAGACCGTTCGTGTGAGGTTGGGAGAATTGGTTCAACCAGGATCACAGCTTTTCCAGTTTGTAGGTGAGCGGGATTTATTTGTAGAGGCAGATATATCAGAAAGTTACATTGGTGTACTCGCCAAGGGTGATTCTGTAGAAATCGGCTTTCCATCTATCAACAAGTCTTTAAGAACGAAAGTGTCTGCGACGGGCTCTATTATCAACCCAAACAATAGGACTTTTAAGGTAGAGGTTTTTCTGCCACATCTTCCTGAAGTAAAGCCGAATATGATTTCAGTCCTGAAGATTCAGGATTACAAAAATGCTGGGAGTGTGGTAGTGCCGGCTCATCTAATTTTATCTGACACCAAGGGAGATTATCTTTTTGTTGTGGAAAATGGTTTGGCAAAGAAGAGATATGTGACCCGTGGATATACCACAGGAGATCAAAGTGAAATTAAAGAAGGATTGATGGGGACTGAAATTTTGGTGGACAAAGGATTCCGTGAAGTAGGTGATAATTTTAGTGTGAACGTTTCTAAGCAATAGTCATGGATAGTTCTCAAAAATCAAAAATTACCAGAGAGTTTGGGATTTCAAGCTTTAGTGTAGCCAATTCCACCTCTATTGTTATTCTGACGCTGATTATTTCTGTACTGGGACTTGGTGCTTACCGCACCATGCCCAAAGAAAGTTTTCCTGAAATTGTGATTCCAACGGTGTATGTGGGTACTCCTTACCCGGGTAATTCGCCTGTAGATATGGAAAACTTGATAACCCGTCCCATCGAAAAGGAGTTGAAGTCGCTCAATAATGTCAAGGATATTAAGTCTACCTCTGTTCAGGATTTCTCTTCTATAGTAATTGAATTTACTCCTGGAGTTCAAATTTCCAAAGCGATTCAAGATGTAAAGGATGCTGTAGATAAAGCAAAAAGTGGATTGCCTAATGATTTGGATCGAGATCCAAATGTCTTGGAGGTAAATACCTCTGACTTCCCAATCATGAATGTGAATATTTCTGGCCCATATTCTGAGCAAGAATTGAAGCGATTTGGGGAGTATTTAGAGGATGCCATTGAAAAGTTGCCTGAAATTTCCAAGGCTGATCTCGCTGGTACAGTAGAGCGGGAGATCCAAATTAATGTGGATCCCTACAAAATGGAAGCTGTGGGTGTGAGTTTTGGAGATATTTCTGGGGCTATTCAAACCGAAAATTTAACCATATCAGGAGGGAGTATAAAAAATGGAGATTTTGAACGTACCCTTCGCATTGATGGGGAGTTTGCAGACCCATCAGAATTACTGAACGTTATTGTAAAAACGGACCAACAAAAAATTGTGTATTTGCGGGATGTGGCACAGGTAAAGGATACTTTCAAGGATCGTATCTCCTATGCTCGAAGTAAGAATCTACCGGTAATTACGATTAATGTAACCAAGCGAAGTGGGGAGAATTTATTAGATGCTGCAGATAAGATTAAGGAAATTATTGAAACCACTAAGGCGAATCGATTTCCTAAAAATTTAGAAATCTCCATTACAAACGACCAAAGTAAGCAAACTCGTATTCAAGTTAGTGACTTAGAAAACTCGATCATTTTTGGAATTATCCTAGTGGTCTTGGTTCTCATGTTTTTTATGGGTTTTCGAAATGCACTTTTTGTGGGATCTGCAATTCCACTATCTATGTTCATTTCCTTCTTGGTATTGAATGCATTTGGGATCACTTTGAATTTGATGGTGCTTTTCTCCCTTATTCTTGCTTTAGGAATGTTGGTGGACAATGGTATTGTGGTAGTGGAGAATATTTATCGGTTGATGCAGGAAGGCAAACCTGCTGTGCAAGCAGCAAAAGAAGGGGTAGGAGAAGTGGCTTGGCCCATCATCACCTCTACCTTAACTACCTTGGCTGCATTTTTACCTCTTGCATTTTGGGATGATTTGGTAGGGGAGTTTATGAAATATTTGCCAATTACTTTGATTATTGTACTTTCTGCTTCTTTGTTTGTGGCTTTGGTCATCAATCCGGTAATGACTTCTTTACTTATGAAGATTGAGGACTTGACCCAGGAGAAACCTACAAAAAGCAGTTTGAGAGTTGCAGGTTTTTTGGCAGGACTAGGTTTACTTTTCTATTTGATTGGGTGGAATGCCTTTGGGTCTCTTTCTGAGATTGCAGCAGTGTTTACCTTGATTAATGTTTTCTTGTTACGGAAGGCAATTCGTTGGTTTCAAACCGTCTTTCTAGTTCGGTTAGAGAATGGATACGAACGAACTTTACATAAAGCATTGCGTGGTAAAAATCCCTATTTTATTTTTGGGGCAACCTTTGGACTATTGATTTTTTCCGTAGGATTATTAGGGATAAGCTCACCTAAAGTACTTTTCTTTCCTGACAACCAACCGCAATTGTTGAACGTATTTATTGAGTTTCCGATAGGTACAAGTATTGAGGCAACCAATGCTTTTGTGGATACCATGGAAGATGAAATGGCTGAGGTTTTGGAGCCTTACGATGGAATCATTGAATCTATCATTACGCAAGTGGGAGAAGGTACGGGTGATCCTACGCAAGGTCCTAGCCTACAATCCACACCTCACAAAGCTAAAATTACAATTGGCTTTGTGGATTACATTGATCGTCAGGGAATTGATACGAACGAGGCAATGGAGGTGATTCGTAATTTGGCAAAAGTGTATCCAGGGGTGTTGATTTCCGTGGACAAACAGCGAAATGGTCCTCCAGTAGGGAATCCGGTCAATATCGAATTTGTTGGAGAAGACTATGAGCAATTAATTGCATTTGTTGAAGACACTAGGGCTTATTTAGAATCTAATTCAATTGTAGGATTGGAAGAGTTAAAGACAGATCTCTCTTTGGGTAGTCCAGAAGTAGTGGTTCAAATTGACCGAGAGAAGGCGCGAAGATTCGGGCTTTCCACATCAAGCATTGCCACGGATTTACGTACTTCCTTGTTTGGACTAGAAGTTTCCAAATTCAAAGAAGGTGAAGATGACTATCCTATTTTCTTACGATTGGATACAGCAAGTAGATACGATATCAATACCCTTGTGAATAAGAAAATTGGATTTAGAGATAAGTTTGGTGATAAAAGAGAGGTCCCTATTTCTGCAGTTGCGAGTATTGAATATGGATCTACTTTTGGATCTGTAAAAAGAAAAGATTTGGAAAAAGTAGTGACTATGTTTTCCAATGTATTGGATGGGTACAATGCAACCGAAATAAATGAAAGAATTAAGGATTTAATGGGTTCCTACCCCGTTCCTGAGGGTATTACAGTGAAATATACGGGTGAACAAGAGGAGCAAGCTAAATCTCAAGCATTTTTAATGCGTGCCTTGGGTATAGCCATTTCGATGATTTTCTTAATTATTGTCGCGCAGTTCAACTCGGTGATTAGTCCATTTATCATCATGACTTCCGTTTTATTTAGTACTATCGGGGTGTTTTTGGGTTTGGTCATCTTCAATATGGATTTTGTAGTTATCATGACTGGTATTGGAATCATTTCCTTGGCAGGAGTAGTAGTCAACAACGCAATTGTTTTGATTGATTACACCAATTTGGTTCGATCCAGAAAAAGAGAGGAATTGAGCATACCTCCTGGAAGTTACCTGGCTTACCCGGATTTGCTTGCTAGTATTGTGGAGTCTGGAAAGACTCGATTGAGGCCGGTCCTATTAACAGCAATTACGACAGTACTAGGTTTAATTCCTTTGGCTATTGGGATGAACATTAATTTCGCAACTTTATTGACTGAATTTGACCCTCAATTCTACATTGGAGGGGATAATGCAGCTTTTTGGGGACCGATGGCTTGGACAGTAATATTTGGGTTAACCTTTGCAACTGTTATTACGTTAGTATTAGTTCCCGTGATGTACTTGCTTACTGACAAGCTAAGCATTAAGCTGAGAAGGCAGTAAGCATCACGGTTAAGGTTGGTGGTTTTTTTAATCAAACCTCTGGAATTGTGTTCCAGAGGTTTTTTTTAACCTAAATCCATGATTTTTTTTAGATTTGCACTCCCTAGGCAAACGAGATATGCAGGAATTAAAATGGTATGTGATGTACACCCGTTCTCGGGCTGAAAAAAAAGTTGCCGACATGCTGGTGGAGGAAGGAGTAGAAGTGTACTTACCCATGGTTGAAGAGTTGAGACAGTGGTCTGACCGAAAAAAAAAGGTACAGAAAGCGTTATTTAATGGGTATGTTTTTGTGAAAACCAATCGGAACAACCTTTGGAACTGTTTGAAAGTACCTGGAGCAGTAAAGTTTGTGCACTTTTCTGGGGAGCATGCGATCATTCGTGACGAGGATGTGGAAACAATTCAACGGGTGGTATCCACCGGTGTAGCAATAGAAACAGATGGTTCGCAAATTGATCCTGGCGAAAAAGTAAAAGTGATCGGTGGATCACTCGTGGACATGATTGGAGAATGTATAGAAAAGGGGAATAAAGACTATTTTTTGATCCGAATACCAGGAATTTACCAAAATATGTTGGTTAGTATTCCGCGAAAGTTTTTACAAGTAATTCAATCCACAGAAAACGTTTAATCCTGTATTTGGAAAAGGATTGCTCACTTCCTTTTTTATATTTCCAGCTTCTACTGCATCCGATTTAAAGCCCCTCAAAAGCCTTTTGAACTTCCTCTTCAGTTGCTCTCAATTTTTCTTTGCAAAAATTAACGAGAGTTGCGGCCTCTTTTACTAGTTCAGAAAGGCTGTCTACTGAGGAAGAACCTTCTTCTAATTGTGCTAGTATAGCTTCCAATCGCTGCATGGCTTGGGTGTATGTGAAGTCTTTCATTTATTATCCAGGGTTTGAACAGTACTGATTATTCTTTGGTTAGGCGTAAAGGTGACAAGATGATCTCCTGGAGCAACCAGGGTCTTGTGAATTGGAATCCCTTCCTTTTCCGTCCTTGTATATCCTTTTTCAAGCAAAGAGGCAGGATTCAATTGTCGGCTTTGGAGTTCAAGCTGAGATACTCGATCCTTTTGCTGTTTTAGGTAGCGCTGCGATTCCTTTTTTAGCTGTTCGCCTTTTTGAGAAAGCGTTATTAGTTCTTGTTTCCCTCGACTCGTTGCTGCAAGGAAAATTCGTGAGGAGCAGGTGCGTATCCTGTCTTCTCCTCGGGAAAGGAGTTGCTTTGCTTCTCCTTGTATGCGAAAACCCAGCGACTGTAAGCTGCGTTCTTGTTCTTTAAATTTGGAGCGGGTAATCCAATCCAATCGTTGGGCAGCTATTCCTAAATGGTCTTCAAATTCCCGATAACTGGATAAAATAAATTCTGCTACTGCAGTTGGAGTTTTTAAACGGGTATGTGCTACTAGGTCGGCAATGGTCTCATCTCGCTCATGCCCAATTCCTGTGAAGACAGGTAAGGGGAATTCAGCTATTTTTAGCGCCAAAGCATAGTTATCAAAGCAATCCAAGTCCAATTGAGCACCGCCCCCTCTTAAGATCACCAAAGCGTCCAATTGTAGCTTGGCGGCCTCTTTGGCTACGTGATCCATTGCGGCAAGGAGTTGGGGCACTGCCTCATTGCCTTGCATTAAGGAAGGAAAAAGGCGGTAGTAAACTTTATACCCTGAAGGATTCCCTTCAATTTGATTGATGAAATCCCCATATCCAGCGGCAGTTGAGCTGGATATGACAGCTATCCGTTGAATAACTAGTGGCAATTGAAAATGTGCATTGCTTCTTAGTTTTCCCTCTTGTGTCAGTCTATTTATCGTTTCCTGTCGAATTCTTGCTCGTTCCCCTAAAGAAAAGGAGGGGTCTATGTCTTTTACATTTAGGCTAAGACCATAGACGGAATGATAGGTTACGCTCACCTGAGCCAATACCTTCATGCCGGATTTGAGTGTAGTCCCTGTTACCGATTCGAATTTTGCAGCGACCGTACGGAAGGTGAATTGCCAGATGTTGGCACGAATTTTTGCTTGTACTTGGTTGCCTTCTTTTTCCACTAACTCAAAGTAAACATGCCCTTGAGGAGCTTGCCTAAAATCCGCTAGTTCGCCCACTACCCAGATTAAGGGTTCGAGTTCTTTATCAAGAACTTGTTGGATGGTGCTGGTGAGTTGGACTACGGATAAGGGCGTCATGGGTTAAGAGTGCTTTGCCATCCGGATTTTTTCGCACAGGCTTTGGCTAGCACGCAAGAGGGGTAAGCGTACTTGGTCCGTTTGGAGGATACCTAATTGAAATAATAAGTTTTTGATGCCTACAGGATTTCCTTCTTGATACATAAGCGAATTAAGTTCCACAAGCGAATGAGTAGCCGCCAAGGATTCAGCCGTATTTCCTTCTAAAATTAGTTTGAAAGTGGCGGGTAGTGCATTTGCCAAAACAGAAATCACTCCAGAACCTCCTAGGCTTTGAATCGGTTTGGTAAGCAGGTCATCCCCGGAAAGAAGTAGGAAGTCTTCGGGTTTAGCAGAAGCAATTTGTAGACATTGCTCTAAATTCCCACTAGCTTCCTTGATTCCGATAATAGTGGGATGCTTCGCCAGGGTGAGTGTAGTTTCCGCGGTAAGGTTGGACATGGTCCGGCCTGGAATATTGTATAGAACGAGTGGTAAGGGGGATACATCTGCTAAGGCTCGGTAATGAGCGATGATTCCATCTTGCGTTGGCTTATTGTAATAGGGGCTGACCGAAAGAATCCCTGAAATACCATCAAAATCAGTTTCTTCAATTTCTTCTACTAATTTCTGAGTGGCATTCCCTCCAATCCCAACCATCAGAGGAACACGTCCATTGTTGTATTGGATGCAAGCTTTGAGGACTTTGGCTTTCTCTAGCTTGGTTAGGGTGGCTGATTCTCCTGTTGTTCCTAGAGCCACAAGGTAATCTACTCCACCTTGAATTACGTGATCAATCAGTTGCTTTAAGCTTTCAAAATCAATCTCTTGATTCTCCAAAAATGGGGTAACCAATGCTACTCCAGTTCCTTTAAATAAATGCGTCATAGTTGCGGCTTTAGTGGTTTGGCCTAGTCAATTGATTCCCTAACCGATTAAATACATGTTTGTTGTCAATACACTATTTAGCCTTTTTGAAACAAGGCTAAAAATTCATTTTCCGTAAGTAACGGAATTCCTAGTTTTTGCGCTTTCTCTTTTTTACTGGGACCCATTTCCTCTCCTTCAATGATGAAATCTAAATTTTTGGATACTGAACTCAGGTATTGTCCTCCATGTGCTTGAACAAAAGTAACAATCTCATCTCGTTTGAAATGATTCAATTTTCCTGAGGCTAAGATTTTTTTACCCAACAGTGTAGTGCCCAGTGCTACAATTTCTCCTCCCTGCATTTCAAAATTCAAGCCTTGTCGTTTCAATTGGTGTATAATTTCACCGTTTTTGGGTTGTGCAAAAAATTCTTGGATGCTTTGGACTAGGGTTTCCCCTATCCCGTTGATCTCTAGTAATTCTTCTGCGCTAGCAGTTTGAAGTTTCTCAAGGTTTCCAAAATGTTTGGCAAGGAGGAGCGCTGTATTTTCTCCAATATTTCGAATTCCTAAAGCAAAAAGGACTTTGTCAAAATCCTGGGATTTGGATGCAAGAATCCCCTCCATCATGTTATGAATTACCCCTTCTTGAAATGTATTCGCTTTTAGTTTTTTGATGCGCTCTTGCAGCTCGTCAGATAAGTTCACCTGAAGTTCAAGTAGGATGGTGTGGATGGTACCGTACTTTTTGCTAGCCTCCAATAGCAGTTCAAATTCCACGCGTCGTCCAAGAAAAATTTCCAATACCAACGCAACGGGTAGGTAATCTTCCAACTTCATTAAGTCAGCATGAGCTGCTATGTTTTGAAGTAAAAAATCAACCATCCCAACATTGGAAGGCACTTTTTTCTTCCAAATTTTCAGTTGCTCTTGGAAAGCCTTTATTCTTTCTCGAATAGGGAGCTGGGTATGCTCCAGGACAAAGTCTTGAATTTGCTTTAGGGAGATACTTTCAGTAAGGGCAAACAGCACTTTATCCAAAGAGATGTAAAGTAGCCCATTTACATCTCGTTCGTACTGATCTTGACTCATCTCCAGTCCAAGCAATTCGTTTTGTTTTGATTCAAGACTATAGATGTCGGCATAGTTTCGGATAAATCCTTGATCAATTAAAGCACGGATTCGCTCAGTCCCCAAGGAGTCAATGTCCATGGCTCGCTTGCTCACAAAATGTTCGATTCGCCCAAGGATTTGTGGGGGGCAAGCCTCGGTATTGAGGCAGTAATGTTTGGCCTCTCCTTCTTTTCGTGCTAATCTACTTCCACATTCTGGACATTGGCTGATGTATGGGATGGGCAATGCCCCAGCTTTTCTTCTGGTAGGATTTACGCCTGTAATTTTGGGGATAATTTCCCCTCCTTTTTCTACCAGCACGTAATCTCCTTCGTGGATATTAAGTCTTTCGATTTCATTTGCATTGTGCAAGGAAGCTCTCTTGACAGTGGTGCCAGCAAGAAGTACTGGGGCAAGATTAGCCACAGGAGTGATGGCTCCCGTGCGCCCCACTTGGTAGGTGATCGACAGGAGGGCTGTTTCCGCGCTTTCTGCTTTGTATTTGAAGGCGATAGCCCAGCGTGGATTTTTTGCTGTGAAACCCAATTCTTCCCGCTGTGGGTAGTTGTTGAGTTTGATCACGACCCCATCGGTTTCCAAGGGAAGTTCAAAGCGCTTTTCTTGCCATGATTCAATGTATCCAAAAACTTCTTCTATGGTTTTTGTTTTTTGGTAGGTTGGGGAAACATTGAATCCCCAGCTTTCCAATAAGTGTATTGCATCCTCGTGTTGATCTACCCCAAGTTCTTCCCCTAGGAGTTGGTAGAAATAACAATTGAGACGGCGCTTCGCGACCACACGGCTATCCTGCATCTTGAGCGTGCCTGATGCTGCATTTCTTGGGTTGGCAAGTAGGGGCTCTCCTTTGTCTTCCCGCTCAGCGTTTAATTTTTCAAATTCCTTAAGTGGAAGGAATATTTCACCGCGAACTTCGAATCTAGCTGGGACATTGGGGGAGGCGATGGTTAATGGGATATTTCGGATGGTTGTTACATTGGCAGTAACATCATCCCCTTTGGTTCCATCACCGCGCGTTACGGCTCGTACCAGCTTCCCTTCCTCGTAGACTAAAGAGATTGCTACGCCGTCAAATTTTAATTCACAGAAATAATCGTAATTGGAATGTCCTAACCCTTTGGCAATCCGTTCGTCAAAGGCGATTAATTCTTCGGGGGTATAGGTATTGCCCAAGGAAAGCATTCGGTATTCGTGGGCAACAGTTTGAAATTCCTTTGTGATGGTTCCTCCTACACGCTGGCTTGGGCTATCGGATCTAAGCAGATCAGGAAATGATTGTTCCAAGCGAATTAATTCTTCCAACAGCTGATCAAAATCGTAATCAGTTATTTCTATACGACTTTCCTGGTAGTACAGCTGGTTGTGGTAATTTAGTTGCTGGGTAAGTTCTTGGATCCGTAGGGCGGCTTCAGCGTGGGTCATTGAAGAGTGGAATTTTCTGGGTAAAAATAAGTGAATTACCCAAAAAATCGCGCTGGAATGTGGGATTTATCCCGCTCAAATTTTGTTGTAAAATCTAGCAAGGCTTCTCGGTGAAGCTAGGGTATTTATCCTAGGAAAGCGTTTCTGCCTTCCTGCTAATTTTCTATCTTTGAGGTTTCGTTTCAAGAAAGACATTTGTTTTTTTTAGGAGCGTTCACCCACTTCCATGAGCAACACAAAATTTAAACGCTATACCGTTACCTCGGCACTTCCCTATGCCAATGGTCCGTTACATATTGGTCATTTGGCTGGATGTTACATTCCTGCAGATAGTTATGTGCGCTACCTCCGATCGCAGGGAAGAGAGGTAGCCTTTATCTGCGGCTCGGATGAGCATGGGGTGGCAATCACAATTAAATCAGCCAAAGAAGGGAAGACACCTCAGCAAGTGGTTGACCAATACCACGAGTTGATGAAGGCAAGCTTTAGTGAATTTGGGATTAGTTTTGACCATTATTCGCGGACTTCTGCAGCTATTCACCATGAAACTGCTCAAGAATTTTTTAAAGACCTAAACCAAAAAGGGGAGTTTTTGGAGCAAACCACCGCCCAGTACTACGACGAAGAGGCGAAAAAATTTCTTGCCGACCGCTATATAGAAGGGACCTGTCCAAAGTGTGGCAATGAACACGCATATGGAGATCAGTGTGAGAAGTGTGGGACCTCGCTAAGTCCCACTGACTTGATTCATCCTAAGTCTAAGTTGAGTGGTAGTACCCCGGTATTAAAGGAAACCACTCATTGGTTTTTGGATTTGGCACGCTACCAAGAGTTTTTAAGAAAATGGATTTTAGTGGAGCATGCCGAAGATTGGAAAAATAACGTGCTAGGTCAGTGTCGCTCCTGGTTAGAGGCAGGTGATGGGCTTCAAGCCCGTTCCATGACCCGTGATTTGGATTGGGGAATTCCTGTTCCATTAGATGGTGCACAGGGAAAGGTGCTCTATGTGTGGTTTGATGCGCCCATTGGCTACATTTCTTCGACCAAGGAATGGGCAAGGGAAAAAGGGATTGCATGGGAGCCTTACTGGAAAGATCAAGACACCAAATTGGTACACTTTATCGGTAAGGATAATATTGTATTTCATTGCATTATTTTTCCGGCCATTTTGAAAACCCACGGGGGGTATATTTTACCAGACAATGTACCTGCTAATGAATTTTTAAATTTAGAGGGAGACAAAATTTCTACCTCCCGCAATTGGGCAGTTTGGTTGCATGAATATTTAAAAGAGTTTCCTGGTCAGCAGGATGTACTTCGGTATGTACTCACAGCAAATGCTCCAGAAACCAAAGACAATGATTTCACCTGGAAAGATTTTCAACAAAGAGCTAATTCGGAATTAGTAGCTATCTATGGCAATTTTGTAAATCGAGCTGTGGTCCTAACCCAAAAATTTTTCGAGGGAAAAGTTCCTGTTCGTGGGGAATTACGAGGAATAGACCAAGAGTTACTAACCGAATTGGAAGGCTTTCCAGAAAAAATTGCAGCCTCTATTGAGCGGTATCGCTTTAGAGAGGCACAGGGTTTGGTGATGGATTTGGCGCGAATGGGTAATAAATATTTGGCGGACACGGAACCCTGGAAGGAAATCAAAAATGATCCCATTCGGACGCAAACCATTCTGAATATTGCATTAAATGTTGCGGCTAATTTGGCAATCCTTTCAGAGCCTTTTTTACCATTTACGGCCCAAAAATTATTTCACACTTTTGGGATGACTGCTACTACCTGGTCCGCTGCTGGAAACGGAAATTTGATTGCTGCAAATCAAACTTTAGGACAAATTGGACTTCTTTTTGAGAAAATTGAAGACGAGGTAGTGACCCAACAAATTCAAAAACTTGAAACCGCAAAAAAGATGAATGAAGCTTCAGAACTCCCTGTTCCAGCGATGAAGGAACTAATCACATACGATGATTTTGTAAAGCTGGATATTCGTGTGGTGACTGTGCTAGAGGCCGAGGCGATGCCTAAGTCCAAGAAACTCTTGAAGTTGAAGGTGGATACTGGTCTTGGTCACCGTACAGTATTGAGTGGGGTTGCAGAGCATTTTGCCCCTGAGTTTTTGATAGGCAAGCAAGTGACCCTGCTACTCAATTTGGCTCCACGAAAAATGATGGGGATTGATAGCGAAGGAATGATCTTGATGGCTTCAGACAAGGATGGCAAGCTCAAATTGTTACAACCGCACGAAGGAACCTCTCCCGGATCGGTGATTTCTTAATTTGATTTTACCCCTTGCTTGGGCATTTTAAATAAGCTGCCATCTAATTCTTCTTCCAGCACGTACACATCTGTAAAGCTCGATTGATATCTGATTCGGGTGGTGGAGTCGTTATCTAGTAGGTAGCCCGTAATCACTCTAGGGAAAATCATTCCATCTGCATTTCTGTAGTCCTCGTATTTTAGGGCTTCTTGAACTTGATTTCCCTTGTCAAAGAAGGTTACTGCAAAAAGGACCCAAGCTACTTGCCCAGTAGTTGAATCGATCAATAATTCATAGCGGTTGGAAGGCCCCATTAGTTTTCCGTCTTTCATTTTTGCTTCCAGGGTGGTGTAGCTCACCCCATTTAATATCCGGTTGTCGAGAGGAGTTACCGTGATTAAGGTATCTGTAAGGGAGTACGGTATACTTAGAAATGTAGCATATAGGTTGTGGTAGAAGCGTACCGACTGTCCAGGAAAAGACTGTCTATTGGGACTTACCCACACTTGATCACCGTCATTCCCGGCTTGAAATAAATCTGCGTCTATTCGCACTTTTCCGTCCATTAAGCTGAGGTAGTGATTTTCCCATTCTAAGGTGGTCTCATGAACCATAG
>Ga0181561_10001773_pt1 | contig 19148 bp, 15 predicted proteins | sample 011ome_19_FD_133760 | JGI IMG/M metagenome (GOLD analysis project Ga0181561, IMG submission 133760) | Coastal salt marsh microbial communities from the Groves Creek Marsh, Skidaway Island, Georgia - 011510BT metaG (megahit assembly) | ecosystem: Environmental > Aquatic > Marine > Intertidal... | reverse complement strand
GTCTTTAAAGAGTTGCTCATGCTGTCGAAGGCCTTTTGATATTCGTCGTTTGTGTGGTCCTTGGAGAATGAAATGGCGACTTAAGCCTTCTGATGTTCACGGTTTTGTTTAGATTTTAAAAATAATACCAACTTTGCCGCGATTTTGAAGCAGGTCGCCGCCTTAACCAGATTTTTTTCTGTAAGTATGGCAGCGTTTGTCAGTAAGTTTCTTTACCTCAAGAGTTGGTTCATATTACCTTCGCCCTTTTTTGCCTGGAATCCGTGCCCCATCAATAACCACGCAAAGGGTTTCGGCAGGTACTTTTTGATCCCATATGGCATCGTTGTGTTAGGTTGTATGACGCGCGTCTGCTCAAGCACGTCCTTCACGTTCTCATTTTCTCCTCCGGAAGGAGAAGCGGTTTTTAGTGCTGCCTGCAGAAAAGACGCGCAGGATGCGCGTTGATTTATTGGTTTTAATCGCATCGATGATCAAAGGTGCTACCTGCGCGTCGGCTATCGTTTGCCTGAAGCAATTCGCTTCTTTGTGCATGCAAGCGCGCTGAGACACCGCAGAAAATTTTAGTTATTGTTTATATTTGATCGCGGTTTTAGGAAACTTGCCTGAAGATAGGCCATCGTTTCGCTCATAGGCTCGAAAAACCAACTCGTGACGTATGTGGCATAATTCGGTTCCTTTCTTTTATTCTCCTTTTGCCTGCGTCAATTTTTATTTGTCTCTGATTTTCTGGGTTTATTACTCGTCAAATTTCGCACCAGTCCTTCACGTGAAGAAACATCGCCTCTCGCTTTTCGATTTCCGTCGCGGTCTGTTCCTTCGGAGCCGAGATCCGCCCCTTTTTCTGTAGAAGTGGAAAGAGAAATATTTTCGTTCAACAGTTTTGGTTGTCGAAAAGAAGCACACAGTCTCTTCTCACCTCGTAGTCGTCCAGGATAAACAGCACTTGATCCGCGAGCTGCTGTCGGGTCATGAGTTTCGAGACTTCCTGAATACGAGTGTGATTATAGGGATCGCATGAAAAGCCCGCCGGGCGATCGATCTCCTTACCGTGACCGCAAGTCGGTACGTTTTGTGACTCGTCTCCTTGTCCGGCACGAGCTCGTACGAAATTCTGAACGCTTCTAAGGCCTCGACGTATTGCCGCAGTCCTTTCAGCGCAGAGGCTTTTCGCCACCACGCTTTGTCCCACTGAGGCTTCAACACACACGCCTTCTCCGCATCCGCTAGCGCTAACTCATATTTGCCAGCCTGCGTGCAATAAATAGATAGTACTACACGTCAGAACCTGTTGCGCCGCGCGAATGTTGCAGCCCGCGGGGCGATTGAGATATTTACCTTCAAGTAAGCCATCGACCTGTTGCTGTACACCGCGTGCGCATCTAGATATTTGGACGGCATCATGCTCACGCATTCTGTGTACCTGCGGATGCACGTCGGATGCGGTCAGTTGATACCCCGCCTTGCGCGCACGTCTTCTCCCTCATTTCATGCGCGGAGGAAAACAACACACACGGCCGCGGTGTCTCGACAGGACGACTCACTTGATGTACGCGTCCCGGGCGTTTTCCGCCTTTAACGCGGCGTCTCCTTGTTTCTTTATGTAATCAGCTTTCATGGCCCTGAGTGAGGATGGAACGGTCAGACGCTGCGGCGCGTGTGTGTTGGAAACGAAGATTCGCTTTCGCGCGACAGGTGACACGACATCATCAGAGGGGACTCTCGTCCACCGACCGAGCGGCCCGGTCCGTGCTTCGCGCGCTCACCTGAAATCGTCATCGCCCGATGTGAGCGTATCCGAAGACGTCATTATGATCGTCAACACGAGTGCGTGTCGACGTGTGCTGGCTGAAACCGCGCGCGCGGGGGGATGGCCGGTGCCGCGTCGACCGAAGACAGCTCGTGAGAAAAACGCCTTTTCTGCTTCTTTGCTTTGGGAGCCCAAAAGTTTGATTGTTTTCGATTTCTTTTTGATTTTTTGCGACGGAAAAACCCGGCCAGCCGGTTTTTCGGTTTGAGTTTGGCCCGCGGCAGCAAACAGAGGCTTTCTATCTCTTCCTCGCGGTCGGCACGTCGGCACGCGTTTCTGTCACTCACGCCACCGCGAACGGGGTTCGGCAGCACGGAGGCGGTGCTCATCGCCACTGCGCATCCGCGCCGCTCCGTCGAAGATGGCAGCGAGTACCACCGAGGAATCCGTGGGAATAGAATGTTACGCGAACAAAGCGGAGGGGTTCAACGCCATCCTGAAGGAGCGGTTCACCGACTTCGTCGTGAACGAGATCGATCGCGGAGGAAACGTCGTGCATCTCACGTCGCTCGAGCCGGTCGTGGACGACGAAATCGAGGAGACTGCACGCCAGAAGAGGTCGAAACTGGGGGCCGCTCCCCCTCAAGGGATCGAGCTCGCGGCCGCGGCGAGCGAACCAGAGCCCGAGGCGACGGGCGAGGATACCGGGACGGACGAGAGGAAAGCGTCAGCAGAGGCGGCGGCGGCGAAGAAAAATGACGATGTGGCGCCACCGACCGACGCGGGACCCACCGTCGAGGAGCTCACGCGAAGAAACTTCGCCATCGCGGAATTCGCGAAGATCGCGGGGGAAACCGACGCCGAACGATTGAGAGCGTTCGTAGAGACGCCCGGAGTCCTGACGCCGTCTTCCTCTTCCAGTGGCGCCCCTGCTCCGAGGCCTCTGGTCTTGTCCACGAGCAACGACAAGGACTACCGCGCGAGTTTGCACGCGTTCTTCGGAATTCATTTCCCCCAGCTCTCCACGGACACCATCGAGCCACCGGGTGAAGGCGAAGGGACTGGCCCCGTCAGGCCGGGATCTAACAAACCTCTGATGTGCGTGAGGGTACGACCTGTGAAGCAAAAGGGCAACGGCAGAGGCGGCGGAGGCCAGAAGCGAAGTCGTGAAGACGGGGCATGGGGTGGTCATCAACGTTGGCCTTCCGATCAGCCGCACTACCTCGAATTCGTTCTTTGCAAAGAGAACAAAGATACGGGGGATGCCATCGGCGTTCTATCGAGGATCCTCCACGTCAAGCCGAGGCAATTTGGATTCGCCGGCACGAAGGACCGCAGAGGCGTCACAAGTCAACTCGTGACCGTGCACAAAGTACGCGCGAAGCGCCTTGCGAAGCTCACGCTCCACGGAATGAAATTAGGAAACTTTCGATACGTCGACCGTAGCCTTGGTCTCGGTGATTTGAAAGGCAACCTATTCACGTTGACGCTACGCGGCCTTGAACGCGGTTCCAAAGAAACGGTGATGAAGGCGGTGAACGCGTTGAAGTCAAGCGGATTCGTCAATTATTTTGGATTACAGCGGTTTGGGACGCACAAGATACCGACGCACGCGATCGGCTCCGCGCTTCTCCGCGGTTCCTGGTCCGAAGTTGTGGATTTAATCATGCAACCGCGAGATGCGGATAAGGACGACGTCGCGGAGGCACGAAAAGTTTACAAGGAAACGCGCGACGCGGCGGCGGCGCTGAAGTTGATGCCTCGCTTCTGCCTTGCCGAGAGAGGACTTTTGGAGGGTCTGGTCAAGTGCAAAGGGGACATCATAGGAGCGATAAACGCTATTCCACGCCCAACTCGGATGATGTACGTCCACGCGTACCAGAGCTACATGTTCAACCGCGCGGCGAGCGAGCGCGTGAGGCTGCATGGCGCCGATCGCGCTGTCGAGGGGGATTTGATATTTGACGACAGAGGGGATATCTATCAAAGCGACGACGAGGACAACAACGACGTGATGTTCGCGAACGTGCGAGAGGTCACAGCCGAGGAAGCCGCGCGCGGAACGTACAAAATCACCGACGTGCTGCTTCCACTTCCCGGGTTTAAGGTGATATATCCTGAACGCGTGAAGGTGTTGTACGAAGACATTTGCAAGGCGGAAGGCGTGCTGCTCGAGGGGTGCGCGCACCCGATCAAGGAGTATTCCTTCGGATTCCTGACCGGCGCATACAGACGGCTGCTCGTGAAACCGGACAAACTGGAATTTGAGTTCCAAAGTTACTCGGATCCGAAAGCTGATCTCACTGAGACGGACATGTCTCGGATCCTACGCGTGCCGAACATCGTCTCTGCGGACGGAGAGGAGAAAGACGAAAAGTTCCTCGCCCTCCGCTTGAGTCTCGCGTTGCCTACGTCTTCGTACGCCACGATGGCTCTCCGCGAGCTCATGAAACTGAGTACTAGTAAGCAAACACACAGAGACGCCACGCTGTCCCGTCTCGAGAACGCGACGTGAGGAGCACAGCGTCGAGACTTCTTAGACTAGCAATTTACGAGTACACATTGAGTTGAAATCATATCTGATTTTGTTGTATCTCCCCCGTCATACTCAACCGCGCGTGTGCGTGCGGCGTTGCGATGACAGCGGTTGCTGTCGCGCGATAATCCACAAGCGGATCTCTTTTGATCGCCGAACCGTCGGGATCCGTCACCATGTCTGCAGTCCGTGCGATACCGACGGCGTGCCACGCGAAACCTCGGACTCCGAATCCTCGGGCTCCGGCGCGTCATACGCGAGCCCCGGTTTCGCGCGCGTGCGCGTCGTCATCGTTACGTGAAGGCGTCGTAGCGATAGACGAACTACACGCGCAGCTGCCTTTCGACAGGGATACGTGGAAGATGTTCATGTCCGAGTACTGGCAGAAGCGGCCTTGTGTGATTCGCGGGGCCGTAAATTCAACAATCCCGGAAATCGACGCGGACGAGCTCTCTGGACTCGCGTGCGAGAACGTCTTCCAGCCTCGCATCATTAGGAAAGGCGAAGGACGTTCAGACTGGGCGTTAGAAATGGGGCCGTTCTCTGAAGACGAGCTTCGCGCTCTTCCTACCGCCGGGTCGTGGTGTTTGATCATGAACGATTTAGAGAAACACATTCGCGAGGTGAAGGGGCTTCTGGCCTTGTTCGACCACTTCCCGCGCTGGCGTGTCGCGGACGTTCAGGCGAGTCTATCTGCTGATGGCGGAAGCGTAGGACCACATTCAGATCAATTCGATGTGTTTCTTATTCAAGCCGAGGGAAACAAGGCGTGGTCGATATCGGATAGTGCCGAGTACGCGCCTGATAACGAGAGTGCGTTTTACCAGGATATCGACGTGAGGGTGTTGAAGGACTTCCGACCCACGTCTAGTAGCTTGCTCGAACGAGGTGACATGCTGTACTTGCCTCCCAAAGTCGCTCACCACGGCGTCGCAAAGGGCTGCGACACCGTGTGCGTGACCTACAGCGTCGGGTTCCTCGCGCCTACGCACGACGAGTTAGTCTCGTCCTTTGCCCAAGCCTCTGTGAACGAACGCGCCGCTGTGGAGCGTTGGAGTGATCCGTGGCTTGAACCACAATGCGATGTCGGAAAGATCTCCGCGGCGGCGGTAACACACGCGACGGAAATCATTCGAAATGCGATGCCGAAGAACGAGACGGACGTCGCGAGATGGTTCGGTTGTCACGTCACCGGAAGCGGGGGCGTCGACGACGCGTTCTTCGCCCCTGTCGACGACATCACTGCTGACGAGTTGATCGCGGAGTGGACCGAGACCGGTTTCCTCTTTCGGCGGGGAGATATTAAGTTTGCAATCATAGAAGACGTGAGTGATGGCAGTCTCGATGGGTGCTTATTTTTCGCGGCTGGAAGCGTGTGGACGGTAAAGTCACCAAGGTGTATCGAGTTCGCTCGTCACGTCGCGAACCATGACGAAATAGAGGCGGACGGTTGGATTCAAGGGGGAGAGATGGACGGCGAGAGCAAGGTGCTATTGCACGACTTGTTTAGCAACGGGTTCATCTACTTTGACGACTGAGTGACTAGTTTAGCTATTTAGACAGAGCTACATGTCGTTTTCCCCCAAGCCGTCCTTGCCCGCGATGGACGGTGTTTTCTTCGCTTCTTCTGCCTTCTTATTCTGTCGCAAGACCGCACCTGGCGCGGGAAGGGCGGTGTTATCCCCACCAGCTCTCGGCTGCCCGGGCTGGGGCAGACCCGACCCCCATCCTCCAACGGGCGCATCAGAGTACGAGGACGGATCCATGGGATCGATCCCCGCCGGGGCAGCGCGTCTTGGTTTTCCCATCGGCGGCGGTCTAGAACGGACGTTCGCGGTGACTGGCTCCGGGTCGCTCGTGCTCGCCACGGGAACAACCCTTGGATGTGGAGTCGGGCCTATTCCAGCACGTGCCACCGCGTGTGCCACAACCTTTTCCGGTCCCCGAGATATGACCACGGCGCTCGCTCTTTGTTCAGGCACGACGTGTTGCGCCCCTGGACTTTTCATCGGAACTCGCGTCGTCGCGGCGAGTCCTTCGACTGGCTTGTTCAGGATTCTGCTGCAGTGCAGACAAAATCCGTGCGCTTTAACGAGCCCCCTGCCGAAACCTCCACACCCCTTGCATCGTTTCATCTTCGCGATCGCCGCCGCGTCTATCGGTTTCTCCCAGCTGGTCGAGGACGTGAACGGGTTACAGTAGTACGTTCTTCCGGTCTTCGGATCCACGGCTTCTTTCCAACCCGGGGGGAGCGTAGACGACGGCGCGGTCACGCTCACCGCCGCGGGCGCAACCGAGGCTCGCGGTCGCGTCCACGAGCTCTGCCCAAGCTTCGCGTTGTAGTAATACTTCGTTCCGTACGTCTTATCGATCGCCTCAGCCCAGCCTTCGGGGAGGGGATCTTCGTTCGAGGAAGCTCCCGCTCCCGCGGCTGTGGTCGTCGCTTCTCCGCTGTCGTTCGCGGTGTCGCCGTCGACGTTAATTCCCCGCGCGCGAAGCTTCGCTTTCAAGAACGGAGGGAGCTCTTTCTTCTGCGCGACGAACGGAGGAAGAAGGGAGAGTGAGGACGCGCGTTGGAGGTGCAGGTGCCGAACAATTTACGAGGTGGTGCTCGGGGTGCGACCGCGGACGTACCTTCTCCCCTGTCGCCGCGACATCGCTCGACGCCTTCAAAACCTTCGAGTCAGACGCGTCCCGACCCGAGTCTTCGAGACTTCGCTTCTCCCCCATCCTGCCAGCGCGTCGGTGCCTCGTAAAGTGCAGGTCGATCGAGGTTCAACTCGAGAGATTTTCCACGACCCTGCCCGACCGCGAGTATGGTTGAAGAACTCTTCTGTCCGATTCTGGCGACGCGCGCGTCATTCGTCGAGACACGGCCACGATGAGAATCGCACGTCTCGCGACGTGTGCCCTGAACCAATGGGCGCTCGATTTTGAAGGGAACATCGCGCGCGTGAAGGCTTCGATCCTCCAGGCGAAGGAAGCAGGAGCGCGCTACCGCGTCGGCCCGGAGCTGGAAATTCCCGGGTACGGGTGCGAGGACCACTTCCTCGAGGTCGACACCATCGAACACTCGTGGGAGTGTCTCGCGGATCTGCTGCGCGACGACACGACTGATGACATCTTGTGTGACATCGGGATGCCGGTCATCCACGCGGGGGTTCGATACAACTGCCGCGTGTTCGTGCTGAACCGGCAAATCGTCCTCATCCGCCCGAAGCTCTGCCTCGCGAATGATGGAAACTACCGAGAAACCCGCTGGTTCACCGCGTGGCAGCACCCGAAGAAGGTTGAGCAGCATCGACTTCCGATGAGCGTCGTCTCGGTGACGTCACAGAACTACGTCAACTTCGGCGACGCCGGGCTGGACTTCTTGGACTCGACCTTAGCGAGCGAAACGTGCGAGGAGCTGTTCACGCCAAACGCGCCGCACATCCAACTCGCCCTGAGCGGCGTTGAGATCATCAGTAATGGACGCGGCAGTCACCATCAGCTTAGAAAATTGAACACTCAGATGGACCTTATCCAGTCCGCGACCGCTAAGGCTGGCGGGGTCTACCTGTACGCGAACCAACGAGGCTGCGACGGAGGCAGGCTTTATTATGACGGATGCGCGTGCATAGCGGTGAACGGAGAAATCGTCGCGCAGGGACAGCAGTTCGCGGTTCAAGAAGTAGAGGTCGTCACCGCGGACGTCGACCTGGACACCGTCGTCGGATTTCGAGGAGCGTTTCAGAGCATGGCCGTCCAGGCTGCGGGGTGCGAGAAACACCCGTTAATTAAAGTGCCGTTCCAACTGTGCTTCGAGAACGGAACATCGCACGTACCCGACCCACCGCGTCCGGTGCGCTACCACACCGCGGACGAGGAAATCGCGAACGGACCCGCGTGTTGGCTGTGGGATTATCTTCGGCGATCGGGAGCGAGCGGGTACCTCCTACCTCTATCGGGCGGCGCGGATAGCTCATCGACCGCAGCCCTCGTGGGATCTATGTGCCAACTTGCGACAAGTGCCGCGGCGAGTGGTGACGAACGCGCGGCGGCGGACGTTCGTCGCATCGCTCAGTTATCCGACGACGCTCCGCTGCCATCCGCGAAGGAGTTCGCGCAGTACTTATTCACGACTGTGTATCTAGGTTCCGAAAATAGCAGTGTAGACACGCGAAGTCGCTCCGCGTCGCTTGCCGCTGAGATAGGATCATCTCATCTGGACGTGAAGATTGACGCCGTCATCACAGCGGTTGTTTCTTTCTTCCACTCCGTGACGCAGAGGACCCCGAAGTTCAAGGTCGACGGCGGCAGCACCGTGGAGAACCTCGCGCTTCAGAACATTCAAGCGAGAATCCGCATGGTGCTTTCGTTCGTGCTCGCTCAGTTAATGCCCTGGGTCCGAGGAAAAAACGGGTTCCTCCTCGTTCTCGGCAGCGCAAACGTGGACGAAGGTTTAAGAGGGTATATGACGAAATACGACTGCTCCGCCGCGGACGTGAACCCGATCGGTGGAATCAGCAAAGGGGACCTGAGGTCGTTCCTGCGCTGGGGCGCGGTGAACCTCGGATTTCCCACGTTAGCGTCCGTGGAGGAAGCACCTCCCACGGCTGAGCTCGAACCGATACGGGATGACTACGTCCAAAACGACGAGGACGACATGGGAATGACGTACGAAGAGCTCGGGGTGTACGGCCGCCTCAGAAAGATCTCTCGACTCGGGCCTGTGGAGATGTTCAGGCGCTTACTGCTCGAGTGGAAGGACAGATTCTCCGTGGACGAGATCGCGGAGAAAGTGAAGCGGTTCTTCTTCTTCTACTCCGCGAACCGGCATAAGATGACGACGCTGACGCCGTCGTACCACGCGGAAAACTACTCGCCGGAGGACAACCGGTTCGACCTGAGGCCGTTCTTGTACAACGTGCGCTGGCCGTGGCAGTTCAGGAAAATCGACGAGATCGCTCGTAAAGCGAACGCGGAGAAGGCGGATTAGACTACGGGAGGAGAGGCGTGACGGATTTAGCTCTTTGTAAGGACCGGCGCCTCTCGCGTACTTCGAGTCAGGCACACCAGCCTGCGTTTCGACACTAAAGCGTGACAGTGGGTTTAAAATAGCCGAAGCCCGAGGGAGGGTCTTTCCATCTCCCCCGCCGATCGCGGTCAGATCTCGCGCGCAAGCGACCCGTGGTTCACTTCGAGAAGAATTAAGCGACATTCGCGATCAGCGGAGGGTTGTCGTAGGTCATCCGCGCGGATCACGGGGAAGGGAACTCGCGAGGTCGCCGCGAGCACCCCGGCGTGAGCGATGGTCAGCGAAAACACGCCTCCCGATGAGGGCCAGAAGAAAGACGAATCGGTGAAGCCCGCGGACGGCGCGAAGAAGAAGGACGAGAAGAAGGTGGTCGAACTTTCGGAAGAGGACTTGCAAATAAAGGAAAACCTCGAGCTTCTGGTGGAGAGGACCGCGGACAAGAAGGCTGGCGTCGCGAAGCTAGCGATGGAGACGATGAGGAGCGAGATCAAGTCCGCGACGAGGTGAGTTCGCGCCCGTACCGTCGGCGCGCGATCTGGCGCGATCCTCTTCGATCTCGCGCACATTCGCCGTTCCCGCTCTGAAATCACATCATTCACGCGCTCCTTCCTCCTGTTCGCGCTCGCAGCTCGATGACGAGCGTCCCGAAGCCGCTCAAGTTCCTTCGCCCGCACCTTGCCAAGCTCAAGGAAACCTTCGCGAGTCTGAAGGAGGGCGACAACAAGAAGCTGCTCGCAGACATCATCTCTCTGCTGACGATGACCGACGCCCCCGTCGAGGACGTCATGCCCGAATCCCTCAAGTATCGTCTCGTCGGATCCGGCGAGGACATCGGAACATGGGGTCACGAGGTGAGAAGCGCGAGGAAACCAGCGAGATCGCTCCCTGTCTTGCTAGACTCGAGACGTATTTTTTTCCCTCTTTGAGTCGACGCTGATTCTTCCCTCCCACGCCTCGTCCCTCGCGCGCAGTACGTCCGCAACTTGGCTGCCGAGGTTGGAACCGAGTACCACCGTCGATCAGACTTAGCTGCGAAGGATGGCAAAGACGCGGAAGTCGAGGATCTAATGTCGCTCGTGCGCGACATCGTGCCGTTTCACATGAAGCATAACGCGGAACCGGAAGCTGTGGACCTCCTGATCGAGGTCGAGAATCTCAGTCTCCTCCCCGAGCACGTCAATGAAACCAACTACGGCAGGACCTGCTTATACCTGTTCAGCTGTTCGAACTACCTACCCGAGCCCGAAGACTCGGAAGTGCTCAAGGTCGCGCACGAAGTCTTCATGAAGGTGGGCAAGTTCACCGACGCGATGCGCGTCGCGATGAAGCTCGGACTCCAGGAGACGATGGAGCAGACTTTCGTTGCGACGACGGACAAACAGGAAAAGCGGCAGCTCTGCCACATGCTCGCGAGGCACGGACACCCACTCAGGCTCGACGAGGGCCCATGTGAGATCACCGACGAAGACGAGCTCGAGGAGCTTCAGAACATCATGAGCAACTCGAACCTCAGCGGGAACTATTTGACGCTCGCGCGAGACCTCGACGTCATGGAAGCGAAGACGCCCGAAGACATTTACAAGACGCACCTGATGGAAGGCCGCGCTCCAGCCGGGGCTGCCGTAGATAGCGCCCGCGCGAACTTGGCCGCCACTTTCGTGAACGCGTTCGTGAACGCGGGGTTCGGACAAGACAAGCTGCTCACCGTTCCGGAGGGGGACGCCGCCGCAGAGGGCGAGGGTGCGGCCGCGGGTGCTGGTTCCAACGTGAGCTGGATCTTCAAGAACAAAGATCATGGCAAGATGTCTGCCGCTGCGAGTCTCGGATCCATCTTGATGTGGGACGTGGAGGACGGTCTTCCCCGCGTGGACAACTACTTGTACAGCATGGAGCACCAGGTTGTCGCGGGCGGTCTCCTCGCGGTTGGCTTGATCAACGTCAATGTGCGCAACGACTGCGATCCCGCGTACGGTCTGCTCTACGAGAGCGTCAACAAAGAGAACGCGTCCGTCCGTATTGGTGCGATCATGGGTCTTGGGTTGGCGTACGCGGGATGCCAGAAGGAAGAGGTGCAAGAGCTGCTCGTTCCTATCATCACGGACGACTCCACCCCGCTCGACGTCGCGGCTTTCGCCGCGCTGTCTCTTGGGTTGGTGTTCGTCGGCACGTGCCACGAAGAGTGCGTGCAAGCGATTGTGCAGGCGCTGATGCTTCGACCGGAGAAGGATCTCGAAGATCCTTTCGCGCACTTCCTCTGCCTCGGCCTCGGCCTCCTCTTCCTTCAGCGACAAGCCGAAGTCGAGGCGACGCTCGAAGTCGCGAAGACGCTGTGCCCGCGCATCAGCGAGTTCCTCCAGGTGACCCTCGAGGTGTGCGCGTACACAGGCAGCGGTAACGTTCTCAAAGTGCAAGCGATGCTCGCGCGCTGCGGAGAACACCCTGATCTTGAAGCAGATGAGACAACGAACGAAGGCGGGGAAGGTGGTGACGGTGAGGGAGAGGCTCGGGAGTGGCTCGCGGATCCTCAGTCCATCGCCGCTTTGGGAGTGGCGCTGATCGCGTCGGGGGAGGAACTCGGCTGCGACATGGCCGTGCGGGCATACGACCACTTGATCCAGTACGGCGACGCAGCCGTCCGCAAAGCCGCGCCGGTGGGATTAGCGCTTCTACACATCTCAAACCCTACGCTGAACGTGACTGATGTCCTCGGACGCCTCAGCCACGACAGCAACGAGGAAGTCGCGCAAGCTGCTACCTTCGCTCTCGGGATCGTGGGCGCCGGTACGAACAACGCGCGGCTCGCGACTCAACTCCGTCAGCTGTCGAGCTACTACTACAAGGATCCGTCCCTGATCTTCCTCGTGCGCGTGGCTCAGGGTCTCGTGCATCTCGGAAAAGGTCTGCTCACGCTTTCGCCTTCGCACTCGGACCGTTCGCTGCACTCGAACGTCGCTTGGGCAGGACTGATGACTGTCGCTTTCTCCATGCTCGACATGAAGCACACGATTCTTGGCAAGCACCATTACATGCTCTATTACCTGTTCGTAGCCGCCCAGCCTCGCATGCTCATGACCGTGGATGAAGAGGGCAAGCCGCTTCCAATTTCTGTGCGTGTTGGTCAGGCAGTGGATGTCGTCGGACAAGCGGGGAAACCAAAGACCATCACGGGTTTCCAGACCCACACCACGCCGGTGTTGCTCTCCACGGGCGACAGAGCTGAGCTCGCTACTGGGAAGTTCATCCCGCTCACGCCGGTCCTTGAGGGTGTCGTGATTTTGAAACCCAATCCGGACTGGATTGAGGAGGACGAGGCGCCTTAAAGAGTTGTGTTGGGGTAGAAAATGAATGAAAAACCGTTTCAACGATCTCGAAGCGCCTCCCTCGTCAAGTGCGCCTTGACACACAGTGCGCCTTGCACGCGGGCTCGAACCGTGTGCAAATGTTAGCGTCACCATATCGCGTTCGTGGATTATCACCCGGGCGGATCCCTCGTCGCCCCCGTCCGGTTTTCGCGGCCTCGTTGCCGGCGGTGCGGTCGTTCGGTGTCGACGACGAAGATGAAATCGTTGCCTCTCTGACCGAGGGAAACGACGCCCTCCCCCCTCTCGTCGAGGTCGTAACAAGAGTGGGCGAAGATCGCCTGAAGGTCGTAAAGCCACCCGGTGCTGAAGACCTGTGGGACTGGTACGAATCCAAGGGGCAGATGGAGGCGGATCCGAGCTGGGGGAAGCTGTGGTTCACGTCGCGCATCCTTGCATCTTGCGTTGCTTCTTGCGTCGAGTCTCTGCCTGAGCTGCGTTCTAAGCGTGTTGTGGAGGTCGGATGTGGGCTCGGGCTCGCGGGACTCTCCGCGGCGATGTTCGGTGGAAGTAAAAGCGTGATTTTCTGTGACCGAGAACCGTTAGCTATTCACTGTGCGCTCTCTTCCGCGGCGTTAAACGAGGTTGAGGTGGTCGCCGTCGACGACGTGAACAACAGCTCGAGCGGGTGTCGAGTCGCGGGGGCTTTGCTTGATTGGTCAGCACCGCAAACGCTCTCCCAGCCGGTGGACGTAGTTCTAGGAGCGGATTGTCTGTATGATCCCGCTACCGCAGCTTTATTAGCGAGCGCATGTCATGCGTTGGTTGCCGGAGACGGTCATGTTGTCATAGCGGAGCCAGAAAACGAGCGGGCCAAAGGTTGTCGGCAAGCGTTCCTTGAAGCCGCGTTGCAGAGCGGAGCAACGCGAGCGGAAGTGATTCATCCACCACCGGAACACCAAATATCCCCGAATGGTGTCCTCGTGATCGTGTGTTGGAGCAAGTGATAGTGACGTTAGATTTGTGTGTCGAATGTAGATGCTAAGCTAAATTATTCGCAGCCTCTCGAACTCGTACGTCTTGTCCGTGTGCCTTCTTCTTCGGCGACGCGTTGACTCTACGTATCTGTGGAACTATGACGGCAGTAGTCTCGGTCTCAACTGGGCCATCAACTTCGGGAAACGGACGCTTCTCGGACTGACGATGATGCATCTCCCAACCTTCGATGCCGTCGCCGTTTGGACGCACGCAAAAAATCGCGTCGTCTTCGTCGTCATCCGCCTCTCCCTCCACGCCGCCTTCATCCGACGAGGGCTCCTCTGCCTCCATGTCCACCCAGCGCATTTTTCGAAACTTCCGATGTCTACGACCCGTCTTTGCCGCATTTTTATCTTCTGAAAGGTCAGTCAACTGCGCCCCGGCACGCAGCGCAGTCGCCGCGCGCAAAGACACACGGTTCGACCTCATTCGCGCGCTCTCACGTTTCACGCTCGCGTTTGAACCCTCGCCTTCGAGCGAGTCGACCGCGATACCGAGCCTTCCGCTGCTTTCATAAGCAGCCTTCGCTACGTCATCTAATCGACGCGATTTCTTATTGTCGCCGCTTCGCACTGATGCGATCCAAACGCTAATGGAAATCAGAGAGAGCAATGTTGCACTCACGCCATGGATGATGTCGACCAAAACGACGGCAGACAGTTTTCTCTTCTTTCCGCTTTCGTTGTTGACTAGCATCGCTGCGGCGTCGATGGTTTGCACGATCAATTCTCCCACGCGCATAAGCAGATCGCTGACGTCGATATTCACTTCACGGTCGCGCTGGTTTAATCCGAGTGCATCGTCACGAACGTCCTTGATGATTCGTCCTACATGTGAAGTTAACAAATCCAGCACGACCGATATTGCAGTCGAGGAGGACTGCAAAGGCATTGGCTCTGTCGTATTCGAGATGACGTGCACAACGTCCATGATCACAGCGATCGCGGCATTAACGCCATCACACTTGAGTGTCAGATGGTGTGCCGTTTTCAAAAGGCTCACGCGTTGTGCACGTTCGAAAGATGTTCCGTCACTAAAGTCAGTTGCGCACTGAGGCTCGGAAAGAATCATGTCATCAACAGCGCATTCAACATATCCTTGTAAGAGGTCGCGCGTAAGCTGCAGCGATCTGCACTCGAACGAGTCTGATTGACTGGTGTCTAAGTCCGTACGACCCCAAAGTGCAGCTGAAGCATGCGCAGTGACGAGAGTTGGACAACACGCCGTCACAGAAGCTCGGGGTAATCCTAGAAGCAAAGTCGCCCCAAGAGATAGTGCAGGTGCCGCCGCCCTGAGAGCGGTGCACTCGGTGGCACGTGCGGTGACCCACTGAAGGACAGCTAGTCGCGTGTGTGATGCCATGTCCGATGCCATATCGTCCTGCGCTGAGTCTTGTGCGCCAAACGTGATCGCTAGTCCGTCGGCGTTGTTCAAGTCCCAAGAATCGAGCTGCAGAACCGGCGCAGCCAAAGCAGATATCACGGATGCCTCGATAGCGGGAGAGGAGGAAGACATGGCCGCGATTGTGCAAAGCTCGAAACAACCCGCGACAATAGCCGCACGGATGCTCGCTGACGTGTCCGTCCATCGCCCGAAGCTTGGCTTCACGATGACCAGTTCGTTTCCTTCGCCGTGAGAATTCGCGCTAGGTGGCGCGGCTAAACGCTCGGATAGCATCTGATAACGGTCAGGTTGAGCTCCACGGAAACTTTGAACCGTCATCGCAGCAGTTGCAGATGTCTCAGAAACGTTCGGAGCCAAGCGCTCGGCGAGAATGAGCGACTTGTGCAGAATCCCCCTTCGAACCAATTCACGTAGAATAAATCCGGGGTCGAAAGCTATGGTCGAAACGTGTCCAGCTTCATGCTTCGTGAGCCCAGTGGACGTTGAAAACGCCGCCGCCGCTCGCGACAATATCCCCGCCTGGACCTGTGGTTCGACATCAGGCACGTCAAATCGACTGTAACCCGAAGTTTGCGGTCCATCCTCAGCGAGGACTGCTTCAACCGCAGATAACCATGTGGATACTTGGACTCGAGGCAAGGATGACGCAGCAGTCGCGAATGCATCATCTATTTCTGCGTCTACTTCAATCTGAATACCACGCTGCAAAGCCAACAGATGCGAGAGACGGTGGAGCAAAGCTCGTCGAACATCCGCCGTCGGCAGTCCAAGGTCAAAAAAACTAGGCGCGTTGTCGCCATCGTATATTTGCGTAGCATCGAGGCACGCATGCAACAAATTAGCAAGCACTGTCATCGCCGCAGCTCCCATCAGATAACCCCACTTCTCATTCGTACACGAAGCAGCGACGCCCGCTTGGGCTTTCTCGTTCGCGTTGACCTTTCTTCCGAGTGACGCGACGCCAAGCTCCAATCCTCCGTTGACTACGCGAGTCCGAAACTCCATAGGGTTAACGTATGCCGCGAGAACTAAATCTGCATGAAACAGAGCAGCAATAGCGTCAACGGGAAGCCTTTCCTCGATTGGAATGCTCATGTGACTTCTCACCGTGCAAACAGGTGGGAAGCCACTCGCAGTCGTGCCATCGCGCCAAGTGAGCGCCTGCGCTGAGAGTCGCGGTGTCAACCATCCGTCACGCATCGCGGCAATGTCATCTCGTTCAAGATACGGTAATGCCGCAATTACAACCGCCGCAGCTGGAATAATCAATCGTTGTGCGGACATCGCTCCGGTATCAGCGCTTACTTTTGCTGAAGACGCCGCGTGCAGCGCCCACCGCACGGCCAGTCGCACGTCTTCTTGCGAAAGCGGTTGCTCTGGTCCGTTCAACATCACCCGAAGTACGTCAAGACCAACCGCGCGCGACGCTGTAACACCTTTGAGTTTTTGTTCGATGACCCCGCATAGCTCGATTCGTCGCGCGTCGTCGACACAAGCCGCGCGCGCGAGCGCTCGTCCAGCCGCAGACAACAGAGGATCGACATCGAAGGAGTCTACATGACCACCATACCGCACGGGCAACGAATCTAAAAGAAGCCGCCAAGGTCCGTCCATCGCCAGCGTCGCTTCGGGTATCGAGCGAAGCGCTGTCGCGAAGACATGGGCCGCGACGCCGTCGCCCGCGTGCCTGGATTCACCCTTTGTCGTCGCCTCGGTTTCGTGAATCTTCTCCGTGCTCGTGCGCAAGGCCGAGAGGGATGACCGCATGAGCGATTCGAGAATCGGCATCACGACGTCACGAACGTGTGCGTCGACGATGTCACAGCTGTCGATCGCGTCGGGTGATGAAGAAGGCGCGGCGGCGACAAGGAACGGTATACTTTCCTCTGCGAGCGCCCACGCTTTAGGGGACCGAAAACTCAACAGCGCCGCGACAAGCGCGGGGAGTGCGTCGCGCACGTACAAGCTGAGTCGCGCATCGTCCTTCCCTGCCATCGCTTTTGTTTTCGCTCGTTTCTTAGCCGGTTTCTCTTTCTTCGAGTGAGAAGCGACGAGTTCGACGGCGAGGGACGCGGCTTCGCGAAGGGCGATCGGATCTAGCATTTTTCGCGCGATCGCGCGCTTCAGCACGCGCTCGACTTCGAGTACAGTCTCCACGTGCTCGACAGAGCGGCTCTTGGCGAGCACGACACCGATTAAGAGAGCATCAGCCGCGGAGAGCGGACGACGCCCGAGTGCGTCTCGCAGGCTCGCCAGCCAGTCGCGCAGTCTTTCCTCGCTCGCGAGGACGGCGAGCAATTCGTTGGAGAACTCTGACGCGGGCATTCTCTCCATAGCGCGTGATTTCGCTGCTCGCGGTGATTCAGAGATTCATGAACGACGGTCGGGCATCAGCAAGTTGCGCACATCCTGTCGCGTGCGACCTCGTGCGAGCGTTCGCTCCTCGTTGTTGTGCGGGAACGCGAAGTGCCGTCAGGAATTTTGGCGCGCAAACGTATTTTCCTCGTCCAGAATGAGAGAAGATATCTGAGCTGGGCACCCCTGATGAGTGAACATAACTTAGGCGGCTATTTTACTAGATTCGCTAGTTCTAGCTCTGCGCGGACAATCGCGCTAACATCTCCTCTGGCGTCAAGTTCGTCACGTACCCCTCCTTGACGCGGAACGTCACCGCGTCCTCTTCGCGGCACGCTCGCTCGACCGCGTCTTGCACCTCGGCGGGCGTCGTCACGGACACGTCGAGTAAGTTGCACGCGATCTCCACGATAACCGCATCCCCGTCCTTCCCGTGCGGCAGCGCCATAGCTTGCACCTTGACGAGCCCACCACCTCGCTCGCTCACTTTCTTCGCGACCCGGCGAGCCGCGGTCATGACCTGCGCAACGTCTTCTGCGCCGCCGCCGTCTCCGTCGAACGATTCTGCCGCGACGGGGACGTTGTAGTTATATATCCACGGCGTCGCCCCGAGCATGACGACGCCCGCTTCCGGCGGCACGATCGACGGTCCGTAGTCTGAGAGTACCTCGCCGCCGTCTACGACGTGTTCACCCGCCCATCCCCCGGTCCTGGCGGCGGTCTCTTTGAAATACCCGTATCGTCGCCGCAACGCCGCAAGTTGCGTCCCGACCCCGGACGCGTTTCCGTACAAGAGCACGGGGACGCGCGATTCCACGCCGATTCTCTCGCCTAGAGTCTTAGCTAAACACGCCGCCGCTGCATCGTCGGCATCCCCGATGGCGTGGCAGCTGATGTGATCTACGACGCCACAGCGAGGATGCGTCGCGGTGTGCGTTCTGAGGTCGATCAGAGAGAGCGCCTTCTCCGTCAGCGCCAACGCGCTCTGCCGGAGCGGCTCGACGGCCCCAGACAAAGCCGCAGGCTCTAGGGATGCCGCGGACGCGATACCCATCCCGAGCGTGAACCCCGTGCGGTTGTACTCGACGTCGCGGAACACGTTCACGACCTTCGCGCCGTGTTTCTCGCACGTCTCCTCGGCGGTTCGCTCGAGATTAGCCACGACGCCCTCGTTCTTCCCTTCGGACACGTACACCACCGCGACGAGGCCTCCCGTTCGCCGCGTAACCGAGCTCGAGGACGTCGCCATGGTCCTGACGAAGCCCCGAGCGCTCGCCGCGAGCGCGTTCATGAGTCCCCGCGCGTCGGCAGCCCTCGCGCGCGGTGGAGACTGCCCTGTTTTCCAGGACGAGCCGACGACCCGTGAGCTCCCGCCGTGGCCGGGACTGCAAAACGCAACCTGCAAAACGCCCCGCGGTCGCCGACCGTCGAATCGCCGATCGGTCTCTGGGAGGACGCGGTAAAAATGCCTCGGGCGTCCGCGGCTCACTTCCGAGCGGGTCGAGCGCACGGCTCGAGCGGATCGCGGGTTGTGATTCGCTCTTCGCGGCTGCACGCGACGTGAACACGCGTTTGCCGTGCGTGCGAGACGCAGGCTCCGCGCGCATTCGAAGCGGCGCCGCCCTTTTTCAGGAGCCGCGTGGGCAACACGTGTAAACCTTTTTAGACGCGCTCTTTCCCCCGTTCGATTTCGTCATGGACAAAGGTGGCGGATCTGCGAAGTCAGGGCTGAATATGGCGGGGCTC
>Ga0181561_10001760_pt1 | contig 19215 bp, 14 predicted proteins | sample 011ome_19_FD_133760 | JGI IMG/M metagenome (GOLD analysis project Ga0181561, IMG submission 133760) | Coastal salt marsh microbial communities from the Groves Creek Marsh, Skidaway Island, Georgia - 011510BT metaG (megahit assembly) | ecosystem: Environmental > Aquatic > Marine > Intertidal... | reverse complement strand
TTCAAATAAGAGGAGTGATAGATTATGTGGATACCATTTCGCCTGATGTTTTAATGCTCTGCATTAAGGTGATTGGAGAGTAAATCCCGCCCAAAGTCCCCATCGAAGTCGCGCCACGCGGCATGGATGTGATTTCCCCCTTGGTTATCAAATTCGATAAGGTATTCGCTGGTAATGATGCAAAAGTAGGAAATATATCCACGGGAAGAAAAAACATAGGAAAATCTCAGCGTGGATGGATCGAAAACTTTCTTTCGGTTATTAATTTGTTCAACAATTTCGGGCCGATATTTTTCTGCAAATAAAAGAATGAGTTGCTCCACCCAATCTTGCTGGCTTTCAGAAAGTTCAGAAAATGGAATTCCGGACGGGCTTCCATACTCTTCCCGGGAGACCCGGGAAACGGCATCGGGCCCAGTACCTGAACCCACTTTAGCTTGTTGCACCTGACTGGCAGACAGGGAGTTAACCAATTTTAAACTAAGTTCCTGCTCCAGCTCAAACAACTCCAGACCTGCATATTTTCCGTTGCTTACCCGCACGGGTGAGGCACCCCAAAAAGATGGGGTGACTGAGAAACTTTGCCCATTCACCAAGGTACAGTTCAGGGAGAGGTGGTGCCCCTCCAAACGCCACCCCCAGGTGGAGTTATCGGAGGGTTTCCCAAAGATGGAAATAAAATAGCGATGCATGGGGTTATCGGGTGCATTTAGATCTTTTCTGATTCCATGAATCAAACGAAGGTTTTCGTACTCAAGAAACCCATCGTCGCTCAAGAGCAGTTCGACCATTTTTTTTACCAGTGCTCGCTGATCAGTGGATAACCGATAAAGAGGGACTCCGGTACGGCCCGACCAATTGGGAAAAAAGTGCCAGTTTTCCCGGGATTCTTTTTTGAAAGGATAGGTCAACACCCCACCTTTTAGACTGTCGTGAGAGGAAAGAAGATGCTGTGCAGTTTGTGCCAGGGCACTTGCAGTTTTCTCACTCTGTGCATGCCCATGTGTGAAAAAGATAAAAAAGATGCTCAAAAATAGATACGATTGTGCCCGAAAAAATGTCATTCCTTTATTTTTTGGTGAGTAAAACACTTAGCGGTTTGCCTTTAAAAACACCCAGTTAATTCCTTTGTGAACCAGTCCAAGAGCCATGATGATACCCAAAAGAACGAGGTATGGCTTAAACCCATCTCTTCCCTGAACGATCGCATCGAGGATATCGCGAGTATGGGGTATGGTGCCAAGTTTGTAGATAGCTCCTAAATACAAAAGTGAAATCATCACTTTCCTTACCCTTTCTTCCCGCCTGTTCACTCTCAACTCTTATCCAAACTGCCTGTTGCGTGCCATGAAAAAAACTCAATCTTTTCAAAATGGAATAAGCTCATGAGCCATATTTGGTTCATTTAAAGAGGCTATTTCTCAAGCCAAAAAATGATCAAGTATGAATGGATAAAAAAAGTGGGGCGACAGACCGGATTCGAACCGGCGACCCTCGGCACCACAAGCCGATGCTCTAACCAACTGAGCTACTATCGCCACAAAGAAATTTCAAAAGTAAGAATTCATACAAAATCGTCAATGGGAAAGGTTTGCTCTGATTCATTCCATCCTTGTTGACCGAAGCTACTCTCTGCGACATAGTAGATTCTTTTTTATTCATTATGCTCCAAGCTGGAATTGTAGGACTGCCCAATGTGGGCAAAAGTACCCTTTTTAACGCCCTGACCAAAACCCGCAAAGCGGAGGCGGCCAATTATCCATTCTGCACGATTGATCCAAATGTAGGCGTGGTCCAGGTTCCAGACGCAAGGCTCACTCCTTTGGCCGAACTCGTTAAAACATCCACCCTTATTCCGGCTGCCATTGAGATGGTGGATATCGCAGGACTGGTTGCCGGTGCCAGTAAGGGAGAAGGGCTGGGCAATAAGTTTTTAGCCAATGTGCGTGAGGTTGATGCAATCGTCCATGTGGTGAGGTGCTTCGAAGATGAGGACATCATTCACAATATGGGCAGGGTGGACCCAGTGGCGGATGCAGAGGTAATTATGACCGAACTCATTCTTGCAGACGCTGAATCAGTGGCCAGCCAACTTCAAAAAAATCAAAAAAAAGCAAGGGGGCAGGACAAAGAAGCAGAGATCAATGTTGCCTTGCTTGAGAAACTGGTCCCTCACTTAGATGAGGGAAAGCCAGCCAATTTACTCCCCATGGATGATGAGGAGGCCGAGCGGTTAAAAACTTTTCATCTCCTAAGCTCAAAATCCATGCTCTATGCCTGCAATCTAAAAGAGGATGAAATTGCCAATCCAGGAAGTAATGAGCGATTTGTAGCCTTTCAGGAATGGGCGGCAAGCCAGCAGGATGCCGCTTGTTGTGCGATCTCTGCAAAGATGGAAGAGGAATTATCGGAACTTGAGGAGGAGGAAGCTGCAGAATACCTCGATGCAATGGGGGTGGCAGATTCGGGAGTAACCTCTCTTATCCAAGGAACTTACAATTTACTGGGCTTAGCGAGTTTTCTTACTGCGGGAGAAAAAGAGGCAAGGGCATGGACTTTTCGAAAAGGAATGACGGCCCCGCAATGTGCGGGGGTAATCCATACAGATTTTGAAAAGAAGTTCATTAAAGCAGAAGTGGTATCCTATGAAGATTTAATGACTGCGGGAAGTATGGCTTCTGCCCGGGATGCAGGTAAGCTAAGATTGGAAGGTAAGGAGTACCTATTTAATGACGGGGATGTTGTTCTCTTCAAATGTAATGCTTAAAAACGCCCGTCTTCGGGTTGCCTGAGCCCCCCTCATTTATATCCTGTAATCTACACATGTCTTCTCCCTCAAGAGTTCGTTCTCACCTCTTTGCTTGGCTCGCTACCATGGGTGCTTGGTTGCTCATCGGCTGTGGGGAAGATGAAGAGATTCGAAGCTACACTGCGGATAACCATTACGATGGACCGGTGGTCACGTGGAAACTGCCCGAGCAATGGGGCGAAAATCCAGGCATGAGTGGTATGATGGCTGGTTCTTTTCATGTCAGGACATCTCATGGACCGAGGGGCAGGATTGGGGTGATGCCCTTTCGGGAAGAGGTGAAAACCACGCAAATCGTAAATATGTTTGCCCGTGAACTGGGACACCCTGATTACAATATGACAACCATCCAACCGTTGATCAAAAATAAGAAGTTGGGAAATCGAAAATTTGAGGTTATCAGGCTGGAGGATAAACAGGGAGAAGAATCCCCACCTCGGACTGCTCTGCTTGCGATTTACAGGCAAGACCGCCAGACATGGATGTTTCCATTTATTGCTGATCGGGACTTGATCAATTCCGAACTAAATCGCTTCTTTTCCTTTTTGGAATCCACGACCCTGCGAGCCGGAAAAGAACCTGTGCGGGCCGTAGCAGCGAGTATCCCCAGACCCAGCGCTGGGACAGCTGCACACCAACCGACCTGGGAAGCGCCCGAACATTGGAAGCAAAAACCTGCCACCCAAATCCGCATCGGAAATTATGAAGTTTCCAACAGCGAGGGAAAAGCTCTGGATTTTTCAATCACCTCTTTCCCCGGCACAGTGGGTGGACTCCTCGCCAATGTAAATCGTTGGCTCGAACAGGTGAACATAAGCAAAACGGATGAGGCGGGACTTTCCCAATATCTGAGCGACCGTACTATTGATGAAAAGCCAGGGAAATTAGTGATGGCGGAATCAGACACTCAGGCCCTGTATGCGGCGATCATTTATCACCAGGGAAGGTCCTGGTTTTTAAAATTGATGGGGGATGTCTCCCTTGCTCAAACTGAAAAAGAAAACTTTCTTGGATTGGTAGATTCCTTCTGCCTGGGCGATCATTAATCAAATTTTTCCAATGGCTGAAAAGAAAACAAAAAAACGATCCTCTCTAAGCGAAAGAAGAAAGCGTTTTGCCTGGTTGGTTCCTTTTTCTGACCTTCGAATTACCCTGACGTTGCTCAGCCTATCGATGATCCTGATTTTTGTAGCCACATTAGAGCAGGTAAGAGTCGGGATCCGTGGAGCACAGGCGGAGTTTTTTGAGTCTATGTATGGAATTTGGCACTACCCGACACAATTTTGGGGAGGAGAATTTCTTAATCCCCTACCCATCCCCATTCCTGGTGGATACCTGTTGGGAGGGTTACTGATTTTGAACCTCCTGGCGGCTTTTATCACCCGTTTTCAATGGACGGGAAAAAAGATGGGCATCCAACTGATCCATCTTGGCATTATCATGCTCCTGATTGGACAACTCGCCACTCAAGCAATGCAGGAAGAATCCCGCATGCAAATAGACAAGGGAGAATCCAAGAATTATCTGGAACGGTTTCATGGTGTGGAGCTTGCCTTTATTGATGTGACCGACCCGAAGACTGAACGGGTGGTCGCCTTGCCCGAAAGCCTTCTGGAAGAGGGAGGAATGCACTACGCGAAGGAACTACCCTTCAAAGTTAAAGTTCTCGAATTTGGCCCAAATTGTGAATTCAACTCCCATCCACCAGCCCAGAAAAGAACAGGGCCGGCCAGTAAGGTAAACCGGGGAGTTATTCAAACTGCCAGTCTCGAAATACGCCCAAAACCCGAGGATTTCAGCAGTGAGGGAATGAATTTTGGATATGTGGTTTTTGAACTGTTGGATGGGGCGGAATCTATGGGGACATGGGCGGCCATTTCTCACCCTGCGGGAAACCACTGGTGGGCAAAGATTAATCCAAAGATGGGAGATCTTGCGTTTCAACCGATTCGTAAAAATGGTCGGCTATGGGGAGCCACTCTACGCCCGGAGAGAGAATACCTACCCTACTCCATTGAGTTGCTTGGCATTACCAATGAATTTTATCAGGGTACTGATATTCCATTTAACTTCGAAAGTGAAATTATTTTAAAAATGGAGGAGGACGAAACGAGGCGTGCATTGGTTTACATGAACACTCCCCTTCGCCATGGCGGAAAAACATTTTACCAGTATCAAATGAACAAATCAGAAGACTACACCGTCTTCCAGGTGGTGAGAAATCCTAGCTGGCTGGTTCCTTACCTAGCCTGTGTATTGGTATCGATTGGTTTATTATGGCAGTTTAGTTTCCATCTCATTCGTTTTTTGACCAAAGCAAGCAAAGCAAACTTAGCAAGTACATGAGCGAAGAAAAGAAGTCGAAAAAACTGAGCATTCTCTTGTGGGTGCTTATCTTGTGTGGTGTCTATTTCGTTTTCCTGCCCAATAGATACACTAAATCCTCGCTGCTTGATTTCTTTAAATCAGAAAAATCCACGGAAAGTGAGGTGCTAGATTTAGAGGCATTCTCCCGCATTCCAGTGCTACGCGGGGGACGGGTAAAACCAATGGATAGTGTGGCAAGGAATACCCTGCTTGTACTGCGCAACAAACGTACTGCCTTGGATGAAAACGACACTGAGGTACCCGCGATCCAATGGCTGGCCGATCTCTTGTTTGCTCCGGAGCGTGCAGATAGGCTCAAAACCTTCCTGATTGATCATGATCAGGTCCTTGGGCTGATTGGTAAAAAATTGGTCAAGGATGGAAAGCATTTCTCCTATCTCGATCTTGAACCCTTTAAGGAAGAGATCGAAAAAAGTGCCATGGAAGCAGGAAAGGCAGAGCAGGAAAATCGAAATTATTTCCAGCAAAATATTATCGAACTTTATCGTGGGCTCGTTCTGTACAGGAATCTGAAAACCACCCTGACCCCTCCACCCCACACCCCCTCCTCCTCAGTACACAACCACGCAGAACTGGAACCTCTTTTTTACAACCCTGAAAAAGACACCGACCGCACTGATGAATACAAAAGATTTCGCGAACTCACAGCAGAGATAGCCAAGAACCCAGACAGGATTGTAATGGGAAATAGCGAAGTCCTGGGACCATTGATGTATTTTATCGATTATTATGCCCGTTTTAATTTATACGCTGAGTTCTTCCCTCTCCCTCCCGAAGATAGAGAAACTGGTGGGAAATGGAGAAAGGTTGGAGAATCACTCGTCGCCAGTGAACCTTTAGATTCAAAGCAAAAGGCAAGTATTGATCCGGCCCGTTTTATTTCCACAGTTCAAGCATTAGTTGGGGCAGAAGAAAAGGAGTTACCCAGCCAGTTGCAAAGCATCCGTCAAAACCTGAAAACTGACCCTACTGCCCTATTCGCTGCCCAGTATGCAGAGGCGATTGTACTGCGAAAAGGCGTAGATCCAATCCTTTGTGATTATGAACAACTCGGTCTTGCTTACCGTGAGAATAATGCGGACCAATTCAATGCCTTGGTGAAAAATTTGAGAAGCAAAATTGCCCAGCGTGCCCCAGCAGATATCTCCACGATTGCCTTTGAAAAAACCTACAACGGATATGAGCCTTTTTACCGGAGTTCCATTGGGTATTTATGGATTCTCCTGATTGCCTGTTCATCCTGGCTATTATCGGCCTACAGGAAACCCGGCACTGGCACGAGTCGTGCCTCCAGAACCTTATTAAACAGTGCCTATATATTGACTGGGCTGGTATTGATTGCTCATACCTTTGGGCTTGCAGGCAGGATGTACATCGAGGGCAGACCTCCGGTAACCAACCTTTATTCCTCCGCACTTTTTATTAGCTGGGGAGCGGTGCTGTTGTGCTTTCTTACCGAAAAGTTCCTCAGACTGGGGATTGCCTCATCCATGGGCTCACTCATTGGTTTTGGCGGATTGGTGGTCGCACATAACCTAAGCATCGATTCTTCGCTCAATCCATCTGGGGACACCATGGAGATGATGAGGGCGGTGCTTGATTCCAACTTTTGGTTAGCCACCCATGTGGTCACCATTACCATAGGATATTCCACCACTTTTCTCGCTGGATTTCTTGGCATTGCCTATGTGTTTTCAATGCTTTTTCGAACTCTTTTTAATTCAAAAAACAATGGGAAAGAACTGAATGCCAAGTTGCTATCCATGATCTTTGGGATCACCTGCTTTTCTTTATTTTTCAGTCTCGTGGGCACGGTACTCGGGGGAATTTGGGCAGATCAATCCTGGGGAAGGTTCTGGGGGTGGGATGCCAAGGAAAATGGGGCATTACTTATTGTAATTTGGAATGCTATTATTTTACACGCCCGCTGGGCAGGCACTGCGAAAATTCGGGGACTTTCCGCTCTGGCAATTTTCGGAAATGTGGTGACGGCATGGTCCTGGTTTGGCACAAATATGCTGGGGGTTGGGTTGCATGCATATGGATTTATGGATAAAGCGTTTCTTCCGCTTATGATGTTTATCGGTTCGCAGGTTGCGATTATTGGAATCGCTTATTTACCTGCTCTCTTATCCAAGCTTACAAAAAAAACATTCCAAACGGTATAACTTTCACCCCATAAAGACCGGGGCTGAAATTCTTTGAAACTAAGCCTATTGTTTAAAACCGAGACGATTTGCTTTTTTGCGGGCAATCTTCCAATGTTTCTCCCAAAGCTCATATAAATCATCACATCTTCCCAGATATTCAGTATGCTGTTGATCTGAGATTGTTTTTTCCTGATGGGCCGAAAAGATGATTTCACGAAGAAAGACATCTTTGCGAGGATGTATAACGGGTGGAGGTTGTTCTTCGCGGATCATTAAGTACTCTTTTTTTTCAAAATTTGAGATAAGCTCCTGCTCAGCCACATCAAGATACTGTTCGATACGGGAGCCTACATTGTCTTCATATTCCCGTAATTCCTCATAAGGATCTTTGGGAAAGAAACTTGAATCATCTAAAGAAGCACACCCAGATAAGAAGAAAACAAATAGATTGAGGCTATGCAAAAGGAACGGATTCATATGCACAATTTATGTGAGTAAACCCAAGGGAAAGTCAATCCCTGCAAACCTCGATCTACTCAGGAAGAGGAGCGTGGGCGGGGGGTCCTGTCCATTGCGGACCGAACAGTGGCAAGCACATCGTCCACCGGTCTTCCAAATGAGCAGGGAAATGGAATAACTTGGTCGGGAAGTCCGCGCTGTTTACGGGCTTCTTGGGATAAATTTACTGCAAGTAATTTTTTGCCGGTGAATTCAATGATCTTAAAATCGACAATTTCATGATGGGCAAAGAACTTATTTCTAAACCAGCCTCGTAGATGATAGCCCTTTCGATCAATTCGCAACCTTGACCACTCAAATACTTGATCAAGTGTGCTTAAGATGGTGACAACGGTCATAAATATTGTGGCCGTCCAGCTGAACAAAGCCCCAAAATAGCCGACAAAGGCGAAAAAGACTGCCACCATAAAAAGAAATAAAGTAAAGCAGCTATGCCTCCACCAAATTGGCTTAATGACCACCACACTGCCCTCTCCTTGCTTGCTCATAGAATCAATAGGCCATGAGAAGCATCAGTTCTGCCTATACGCCATTAAAGAGGCCGGAGAGTGGGGAATAATATAGTGTCCCTGATGTTGGCTGCTTTGGTAAGAAAAATGACCAGGCGGTCAATCCCCATTCCCATACCACCTGCAGGCGGCATCCCATGTTCAAGAGCCAAAAGAAAATCATCGTCGAGTTCCTGAGTTTCCTCACCTACCTGCTTTAGAAAAGCTTCCCGCTGGACAGCAGGATCATTTTGCTCCGAATAAGCCGGGGCAATTTCCTGCCCATTTATACATAATTCAAAAACATCAATGGTAGAGGGGTCAGACTGGGTAATTTTAGCCAAAGGGCAAAGCTCACGAGGAATATGGGTGACAAAAGTCGGCTGGATGAGCGTGTGCTCAATTATTTTTTCAAACACATCATTGGTTACCTCAAAATCTTCCAACTCTGGATCGACTTCTATCCCAAGCTCTTTGGTCTTCTGTAGCTTTTCAGTCTTGGGAAGTTCGAACCAGTCATCCCGCCCAACCGCACCGATGATGAGATCTTTATACTTTGCTTCCCTCCACTCTCCAGAAAGATCAATAATTTCTCCTTCCGGACGCTCGAGCTGCAAGGTACCCAGGGCACGCTCTGAGACTTGTTGGATAAGTGAGCGTGTAAGTTCCATCATTCCACGATAATCGGTATAGGCTTGGTACGCCTCAAGCATCGTAAATTCTGGATTATGGCGGCGGGAAAGTCCTTCATTACGAAATACCCTCCCGACTTCAAATACGCGGTCAAATCCACCAACCAGCATACGTTTGAGGTGTAACTCTAAGGCAATACGAAGGTTAAAATCACAATCTAATGCGTTGAAATGAGTGCGAAATGGGCGAGCAGCTGCCCCGCCGGAAACCGACTGCAGCATAGGTGTTTCCACCTCAATAAAGTCTCGTGCCCACATAAACTCGCGGATTTCCCGAATTATATGACTACGGGCCTTGAATCGTTCACGGGACTCATCATTGACCACCAAGTCCAAATATCGCTGACGATAAATTTGGTCATTATCACTGAGACCATGCCATTTCTCCGGAAGCGGACGAAGGGCTTTCGATACCAGACGGTACTCTTTTGCCCGCACTGTGACCTCTCCGGTCTTGGTTCGAAAGAGAGGGCCACGGACACCGATAAAATCACCCAGATCCAACTTTTTGAATAAAGCATAAGCCTCATCCCCTATTTCATCTCGGCGAACATATGCCTGAATGCGACCGTCGCGATCCAAAACCTTAAGGAAGGCAGCCTTGCCCATTAGTCGAAAGGCCACGATCCGCCCGGCTACTGAAACCTCAGGGCCCGTTTCTTCCTCTTCGCCAAGCATGGCCACGGCTTCTTTCGAAACATGGGTCTGCTCCCAGTTGGCAAGAAATGGATCATTACCGGATTCCCGCAAGGCCTCCAACTTGGATTGGCGCACCGCCACCTGATCACTACCGTCCAGGGGAGTAGAAGATTTGTTTTGTTCGCTCATGACAAAAGGGAGAAAAATGCATGATCTCCTTTGTAAAGACAACGGAAATTCACATACGAGAATTCCGAATGACTGGGTCTAGCGTAAAACCCGGGCAAGCACGGGGCGAAAACCTAGGTTACGAAACCGGTGATTTAAGGAATTTGTGGAGCGAGAAGAAGACCGGCATTCAACGGCTGGCTTCATGTACGCACCTCCACGACTTATGCGAAACTCATCCTGTTCGGAATCATTAAGCAAAGTATTTACAAATGAATTACCTACCCATTCACGAACATTTCCATACAGATCAAATAAACCCCAAGGATTAGGCATTTTACCCCCCACTGGATGTATTTTTTTCATACTATTTCCTCGAAACCATGCATGATCCTGAAGCTCATGTGGATCATCACCAAAATAATAGTCTGTAGTGGTGCCCGCACGGCAGGCATATTCCCATTCCACTTCAGTAGGTAAGCGATATTCATATTTTTCTGGCAAGCTCCCATGTTGCTGGGCAAGAATAGTAAGTGCTTTGCAGAAAGAAACCGCTTCCAGCCAGGTAATATTATTTACAGGCAGGTTCAATTCATGCCCGCCACTCATCCCGTCAAAGAAACTTGGGTTATTTCCCATGATCGCTTCGTAAACTTCCTGAGTAACCAGTAATTGTGACATCCAATATCCATACTTTACGACCACAACTTTGGACTCATCAGAATACGGCACCTTGATGGTAATCTCTCCGCCCGGAATCCAAGACATTTGCCCCACATTATGATCAAAATGTTCTTCCTTAACTTCTTCCACTTCTTCGGAAGCAGGGGGAGCAACCTCCACTTTAACCGCAACTGGATGCCTGGGTTTTTCTTCAGGAACTGCGATGTCTGTAGAGGGGGCATCCAACACCTCTTCGGAAGTTTGTTCAGGAGGAACGGCTTCCTCGACCGGAACCTCCATCCGCGATTGAAGACGATTGATCTGCTGTGCCCGTGCATTTTGCCAGGCCCGCCAAAGGATTTCGCCATGATCCACCTCATCCTCGCCGCGGTCTGTCTGGGCAGATGGTTTTTCCACACCAGATTCTTCCATCCTTTGAAAAACGGCCTTGAGGGCTTTTTCCTTCCATCCATCCTCATTGAGAGTGATGGATTGATATTGCTGTAAACAGAGGGCTAAACCGGCAGGCAACTCGGTATCTTCAACCAGAATGGTGAGGATTTCTTTATTTTCCGAGAGTGCATATCCCACCTCACTCCGAACATATCGTGAATCAACCGAACGCGGGGAGATAAATACAAGAAAAAGAACAGAATTTTTAATTGCACTCGCAATTTCCTCAACCCATTCCCCTGCTGGTTGAATGCCCTCATCGTACCAAATATTTGCCCCCTTATCATATAACTGGCGCATGGCATCAAAAACGACCAGTTTATCAGCATGGGCATAGCTTACAAAAACATGTGGACCTTCTCCTGAATAGGCCTCGAATGGAGCCGGTACATCCGATGCAGAGTGTTTGGTAACGGTGCTCATCTATTTTCCTTTTCTTTGGAGAATGTAGACGGGATAGGCACCAAAACCCTTGGCTAATTCGAGGTTGCCGGCGTATTCAAAGTCGAAATCCTGGTAACGATAAGAAATCAAAGCGGCAACAGTTTCAGATACAAAGACTGAACCGGGTAGAACGATCGGTTCGATGCGTGCTGCCTGGTTTACATGCTGACCGAAAAAGTTTCTCTTTTTAAGCAAAGGATCAAATTCTTCATAGACTGGGCCAGCATGCATGGAGATTCGAACATCCATACTTCCCTCTGCAGTGAGTTCTGGCCATTGTTTCTGCGAGAAAAAATCTCTTAGAGAAACAGCAAGCTTTAGTGCATCATTGAGATCTTCAAATACAGCAAAAAAACAATCTCCCCAACTATTAACAAAGGCGGGCTTACAGTTTAATTCCTCCATAATTCTTGCCGCATTGCCATGAAATGCATCCACAAATTTAGGCGTCATATCTTCGTGAACTGAGGTGAAACCTTGCACATCCGCAAACAACATGGTCTTGACGGAGCGCATGGCATGATCTGAATCTCCAAAACTTGTTTTGAGAGCCGGGTTCACAGGAAATTCCTGAATGGGTGCAGGTGCTGCGTCGTCAAGTTCATCAAGCACTTCATTGGCACATATGACAATGGGCTCACTAAATGTCTTATTCCAAGATTCAGCTACATCTCCAGTGCCGCCTTCTTCACCAGAATTACCATCCCAAAAGAGGAGAAGGTGGGGATCCTCATTTAAGCCCCTTCCTCTCATCGCAGTAAATCCAAGCATTACATCATTACAAAATGAAAAGAGGGTATCATCCTGATAATATCCCTCATTGGTCACATAATGAACGGAAGTCGCTTTATCCAACACTTTCTCAAAGCGATCGATCCAATCTGTTCCCTCGCGCTGCACACTTGTTTGGATGAATTCCTCCTTACGGAAAGGTAAAAAAATATGAGTCTCTCCACCTCTTTCCGCCATCACCTCAAGAAAAAGGATGTCGGTGCCACAGGCTGCTGAACTGTATCCACAAGTTGCTCCAATCTCACTGAGTTTTTTTTCGATTTTAGATCGTACAATCTCCTCCGCTTCCTGCGGAAATCGACGATTCTTTCCGGGTGAATCAATTAAATGACCCGAGCAAGCAACAATTCCAAGTGTGGGGAAAACGGAATCTATTTTTTTCCCGATCGAATCATCCTCGTAAAGATTACAAATTTGCAAAGCCTGCTTCCGCGTACTGGCCACATGAGAAGGTTGGGCATCGTCCATCGAAACTGCTTCTTCATAAGCAGACATAGATTGTTTAATTTCCCCAAGAAGCAAATAGGCTTCGGCAATCGTTGCCTGTACCCAATAATAAGAATTTCCTGAATCTTTTATTTCCTGACAAAGATCTCTGGCTTTTTCGGCATATTCACGGCCCTTTGCATAGTTCATGCAAATGAAGTGCATGAAGGCTACATTGATACATGGATAATAAAGATTATCTGCCTTTGTTTGTTCGCTTGATAGGGAGCCATTACTAAAGAAGCCCTGTTCGTAACGGGCGATCGCTAAGTCAGCAAACTCCTGTTTTTTATCTGGATCTGTAGAAGACTCACAAAGGTCTTTATAACAACTCGCCAATAGGCTGAGTGTTTCAACATCTCGGATACCCGAGGAAACTAACTCCTCAAGCGTGGAGGCAGCCAAGGCAGGCGAACCTGCTTTGGATAGGGCAAAGGCAGACCGTTGAGATAATTCACGATGCCCTTTGTCTTTAAGCAAACCAGCCCGGGCAACATCGTGGGCCAATAAAAATTCCCCAACATCTAACATCCGTTCACAAAGCTCCAAAAATTCTTTTGAGCTGGAATCGTCTTTATCGAAGAGGCGCCACTCCCTTCTAAGGCTGACGACTTTTCTTTTAGTCAACTGAGACATTGACTAAAATGCCTAAATAAATGTCTAGTTTTTGACGAGAAAAATTTCTCGGGAAAACCGTAATGCTACATTTTTTCGTAACGGGTGCGCAGCATTTGGGTAAAAGCAGCGACTTTGCGTGCCTGACGCTTTTTGTCTGAGGGCTTTTCGAAGTAACGCTTGGCTCGTACATCGCGGATAGTTCCTTCACGATCTAGGGTTTTTTTCAAACGACGAATGGCCCGATCCATGGGCTCGCCTTTGCGTAACTTAATTTCTATAGACATAATGAGACAAAAGTTAGAAAACTAGCAAATTTATAGGGTTCGTCAAGCGGGAAGAATGGCCAAACCAGTAGGCTATCCAGCGCTTCTCTTCGCAAAACGATTTTCAGGAGGTGGATCGGGCTCGGTAATTCTTAGCCTGGCACCCAAAACGCAGGAACGGGACCTCCACTTTCGAAAATTTTCGAGACTCATTGGTAAACGAAAGCGACCATCTGTTTCCACTACCACTCCCTCTTTATCCCGACTCCGAGCATATGCAAGTGTGAGCTGGGCACGCCCCCTCCCCTGTTCTCCCTGCTTAAAAAGTTCTTCTGAAAATGCTGTAGCCTCGGGATGCTCGGGATCGATCAAAAAGGTTATTTCTTCGACAAACTTGCCCAAGGTCTCATCCACGCCCCAAACCTTGGTCACATTGATACGAGTTTCGCCGTCACGGCGGGAGGCAATTCCCTCCACCACCATAATCTTGGACTGCTCCAATCGGCTGCCGTACTGCTCAAAGGCTTCAGAAAACATCGGGAGTGAAAAATCCTTTTCCTTGGCAAGCAGATTAAACCGGGCCCAAGGCTTGGAATCTTTCTTGGTATATCTTCTTTCAATCTCTGCCATCACTCCGCAAAGCCGGAAGGAACGCTTACCTTCCAATGTTTCCAAGTCAGAAGATTTTAAATTATCAAGCAAAGGACCAATTCCGCAAAGCGTGTCGACCGGGTGACCGGTGAGAAATAATCCCAAAAGCTCTCTCTCCAATTGCAGTTTCTCAAGCTCGTCCATCTCCGGAACATTGGTCTGGGAAGAAACACCATAATGATCATCCGTTTTTTTGGACTCAGGCTCATCGTCCGCCATCATATCAAAAAGATTTACCTGACCGGCTTCTCGGTCTTTTCGCCGTAACTGGGCTTCCCCCATCGCACGGTCCAAATCGGCAAGAAGGGCAGCACGATTGTTATGCAGGGCATCAAACGCACCAGACTTGATCAGGCATTCCAAAGCCCGTTTGTTGGCGGCTTTTCCATCCACCCGTTCCACCAAATCTATAAAACTCGAAAATGGCCCATTCTTTTCCCTTTCCTCAACCAAACACTTACCCGCCACATCTCCCACTCCTTTCACCGCAGATAATCCAAACCGAATCGAACCTAGCTCATCCCCCACTCCATCAATAGGAGTAAAATTTTCACCAGACTCATTCACATCTGGGCCAAGAACTAAGATTCCCATCTCGTGACATTCTGCCAAAAAGTGGGCAAGTTTATCAGAATTCCCAAGTTCACAAGCAAGGACACCTGCCATAAAATCCACAGGGTGATTCGCTTTTAGATAAGCGGTTTGATAACTAATGATTCCGTAAGCCGCGGAGTGAGATTTATTAAATCCATATCCAGCAAACTTTTCCAAAATGTTGAAGATATCATTGGCTTTCTTAGATTCGATACCATTCACCTCTTTGGCTCCTTTCACAAAGATCTGTCGCTGCTTAGCCATTTCCTCAGGCTTTTTCTTACCCATGGCCCGCCTAAGAATATCGGCTCCGCCGAGGGTGTATCCAGCAATGCGTCTGGCCGCTTCCATGACTTGCTCCTGATAAACCATGACCCCATAGGTTTCTGCACAAACATCTTCCAGCAAAGGATGAGGAAATTGGATGGTGGATGGATCTTCTTTGCCTTTAATGTAGTCGGGAATCCAATCCATGGGACCGGGGCGGTAAAGAGCGATCAAAGCAATAATCTCATCTACATTGGAAATTGTCATCTGGCGACACAACCGGCGCATACCCTCAGATTCCAATTGAAATACTCCAATCGTTTGAGCTTCATTAAGTAGGGTGAAGGTAAGCTCATCCTCCAGGGGGGCATCTGTGACCCGAAAATTTTCCATTCCTGTCTTCTTACGAATATGAGCTTCTGCTTCGGCAATAACAGTTAAGGTCTTGAGACCGAGGAAATCCATTTTGAGCAGGCCGAGATCTTCCACTGGATCCTTTGGGTACTGGGTCGTAAGGACACCATCCTGAGTCGTTAATGGAACCAACTCACGCAAAGGACGATCTGCGATAATGACTCCGGCGGCATGGGTCCCAGAATTTCGGACCATTCCCTCAATGACCCGTCCAGTATCAAAAATCTGTTTGGCGACTGGGTTTTTTTCGTATTCGGAAGCAAGTTCAGGGCTTTTAGCCAAAGCATCGTCCAAAGAAATATTCAAATCGTCGGGTATCATCTTGGCCAGTTTATCAGCCTCGGCATAAGGAAGGTCTCGAACCCGCGCCACATCCCGCACCACCATTTTCGCCCCAAAAGTTCCAAAGGTTATAATATTGGCCACACAATCCCTACCGTATTTCTCTCGGACATACTCGATAACCTCTGCTCTACGACGCATACAAAAATCGATATCAAAATCCGGTGGAGACACTCTTTCCGGATTAAGAAAACGTTCAAAAAGTAATCCAAAACGCAGGGGGTCGATGTCGGTAATCCCAAGAACATAGGCAACCAAACAACCGGCCCCCGACCCTCTTCCCGGCCCTACTGGGACTTCATTTTCACGCGCCCAGTTCATGAAGTCGGCAACGATGAGAAAGTAGTCATTAAACCCAGTCTTTCCAATCACTCCTAATTCATAATCAAGACGCTCACTGAGCTCATTGACCAGTGATTCATCTTCTCCTCGAGCAGATTCCGTAAGGTATTTCACTTCATATCGCTCCTGAATGCCATCGATGCAGAGCTTTTTTAAATACTCCACATTGTCAGAAACTTCGGTTTTGATCTCAGGTGGTAAAGTGAAAACGGGATAATTATTTTCCCCAAATGGGAGCTTAACCTCGCACATTTCAGCTACGGCAAAAGTATTGGTAATGGACTCTGGGACTTCTTTAAAAAGCTCGTTCATTTCCTCCCGGGATTTTAGGTAAAATTCCCGAGCACTGTATCGCATTCGCTTTTCGTCATCCAACTTAGAGCCCGTCTGAATACAAAGGAGGGCATCGTGAGGTGCCCAGTCCTCTCCCTGGACATAATGCACATCATTGGAGGCAATTGTTTTGAGATCAAATTTCTTTGCCAGCTTGATTAACTTGGGAACTAACTGAGCCTGTTCTTCAATTCCATGGTTATGCAATTCTACAAAATAATTCTCTTTGCCAAATATGTCTACCATCTGTGTCAATGCACGCTCAGCTTCTTCCTCTTCCCCTCGTAAAATGAGCTGTGGAACCCAGCCCTGCATACATCCGGTAAACCCAATCATACCTTTTGCATGTTCAGCTAGTGTCTCCAAATCGGTTCGTGGGCGGTAGTAAAAACCATCCACATGAGCATCGGATACTACCTTGCACAGATTTTGATAACCAGAAAAGTTCTTGGCCAACAGACCGAGGTGGTAGGATTTGTGATTTTCTCTCCCCGGGCGTTCATCATTTTTATGATCCGTAACAAGATATCCCTCACACCCAATGATTGGTTTAATTCCCCGCTTCTCCGCTTGCTTGACGAAGGAAACAGCACCGAAAAGATTACCATGGTCTGTCAGGGCCATGGCTGACATTCCGAGCTCCACCGCTCTGTCCATCAATCGATCCATCCTACAGCACCCATCCAAAAGGCTGTAATCGGAGTGGACATGAAGATGAACGAAATCTTTATCTTTTGTGCTCAAGAGGTCGGTTGGGTTATCCCTCTTTCATTTCGCAAGGAATCAATCCTTTCAAGGCAATGTTGCGCACACGATATTGATTTATGGTTACTTCAGGTAACAAGAGCTTTGTGTGCTACAGGATGTAGTTGCTTAAGCAGGGAAATATTTTTGACGAAGCAACCTCCAAAAAACGATGAGAAAGGTGGTAAGCGGAATACCAAGGATCATACCCAAAATTCCCCCAAAGGCAGTTCCCCAGAAAAAAACGGATATGATAATGATGACCGGATGTAATCCAGTACGGTCCCCCATTACTTTTGGGCTAAGCCAGTAGCTTTCCAGAAGTTGTACAATTCCAAAAGTAAGCCCACATCCCCAAACAAGGGACCAGTCCCCGCTTTCGAAAACTCCCCCCGGTTGTAAACAAGCGACCAGAAAAACAGTAATCACCCCCAGAATCGAACCAAGGAAGGGAACAATATTCAAAATACCAAAAAATAACCCAAGGGAAATTCCGAACTTTAATCCAATCAAGCTAAAACCAAGTGCGTAGCCCACACCCATCAGAGCACCAATCAATAATTGACCACGAAAAAAGGCCTCAATGATCTCCTTAAATTGACGAACTAAATACAATAGGTCGGCACGGGCTGTTGTACTTAAAAAACTGAACTGACCAATCAAATGATCGAGACTATCTCTTTGAAAGCCCAAGAAGTAAAATAAGTACACAGGCACAATCGCTAAACTTGCAAAAGAAGAAAAGAAATCCCGCAAACTGGTCCATGCGTCATGCAAGACCAAAGCAGAATTTTTCGAGATTTTAGGCACTTCAGGGCCAAGGGCTGCTAAAGCCTCTTTCCAATTCTCTTTAAACTGGGAAAAACTTTCAGAAACCGCACCCCAGGTCGTAGGGTTCATCGACTGACGAATTCGAGTTTCCACTCGGTCAGGCCAATCAATCGAAGAACTGATGAGTTCTTTGCTCTGTCTGATTAACTCCCCACCCAAGCTCCAGGTGATTACAGTCCCAACAACAAGGATGGATATGTACAAGGCAACGATCGAAAAATTCTTTCCCCATCGTAATTTTGCTCTGGCGAGTTGTACAATTGGGCTGAAAATAATTGTGAGAATAAATGCAATCGCCAAAGGCCAGAAAACAGAGGAGAAATGAGTAAGTAAAAAGCCTACCGTTTTTACAAACCATCCAGTGAGCAGGAGAAGGAAAAAAATACATCCACAGCTCAGCGTAACCGCAAATAACTTAGTTTGACCGGCGGTTAATAAACTCATTTTCTCCCTAGGCTCACTCATGATTGTTGCATAGTTTGATTCTTGCCTTCAGATTGAGTGAAGGGCAAGAAACTCTTTTCTTCATTTTTTAATATTCCACACTTTCCCGACCTAGCAACGCCTTAGAAATATGCGTCTTTTTGTTTTTATCTTCACTGTTTCCTTACTGGCAAACCTATCCATTTCCTATGCCAAGGAAAAAGGCTTTCAGATTAATGAAAAGGTCAACTCTGTATATCAAGCCATCGTGCGAATAGAAGTGGTATCTGAAAGAGGATCTAATGGAAGAATGCTTAAATCAGGTTCCACTGGCAGTGGTGTAATCATCGACAAAACTGGACTGGTTGTTACAAATCATCATGTCGCAGGCAAAGCCACCAGGCTTACATGCCGGATGCATAACGGGGAAGAAATCGGGGCGGATCTTTTAGGAGCAGATGCTCTCACCGACCTTGCAGTTTTAAGACTTCGTCTATCTGAACGCTCGCCCGCCTCCCCCCCTCTTATCCACGCCCAGTTCGGAGATTCAGATAAGGTTAGGGTTGGCGATACTTGCTTTGCAATGGGTAGTCCAGCTGGTCTTTCCCAATCCGTTACTCGGGGAATTATTTCCAATCTTGCTCTCATCTCCAAGCAAAGCAGCTCTTTTCGGCTGGATGGTGAAAATGTGGGGGAACTGGT
>Ga0181561_10001757_pt1 | contig 19228 bp, 15 predicted proteins | sample 011ome_19_FD_133760 | JGI IMG/M metagenome (GOLD analysis project Ga0181561, IMG submission 133760) | Coastal salt marsh microbial communities from the Groves Creek Marsh, Skidaway Island, Georgia - 011510BT metaG (megahit assembly) | ecosystem: Environmental > Aquatic > Marine > Intertidal... | reverse complement strand
CAACAACACACTGGCGTTATTTAAAAGCGCGGTGGCAAACCCGAGCCGCGCGCGCATACCCGCAGAGTACGTTTTCACCGGCTCATCAAAGTAATCACCGAGCTCACAAAATGCCTCAATGGACACCAAGCACTGTTTGGCAGCGTTCTTAGTGAGCCCCTGCAGCAACCCCGCTAAATAAGCGTTATCGCGCCCAGTCAACTCATTTTTAAAACCCAGCCCCAGACTCAGTAACGACACGGTGACGCCCGGCGCCCAGATCACGGACCCAGTTGCCGGTGCATAGATCTTGGCCATGATGCGAAGTAGCGTCGATTTTCCCGCGCCGTTGCGGCCCACGATGCCGAGGCGGTCGCCCTCATTAAGGATGAGGTTAATGCCCTCAAATACGGTGTGCTGGCCAGATTCATGATCGGGGCGCACCGCAAACTGCATGCCCACGTTCTCGAGTGTCAGCAACGCACTCATTGAGTCACCACGCGGCGGGCAATCCAGTAATGCAGCGCCCGGTAGGCCCACACCAAAACCGCCAGTATCACCACGCTCTCGACCAGCACCGTCAGCCATTGGGTCAGTAGTGGGGCACTGCCGTCCATCAACACAGTGCGATACAAATCAATCAGCGATGCCAGGGGGTTCACCAGTAGCAGGTTCTCGCGCAGTGCGGCGTTGCCTATGCTGTCGATGTCCCAGAAGATGCCCGACATAAACAGCAAGAACACCATGCCCAACTGCACCAGGCGCTGAAAATCCTGCCGCATGCACACCAATAGCGCCGCCAACATGCCACAACCCACAATGAGCAGGTACTGGGTAATCGCCAGCGGCACCAGCCACAGCCAGGCAGCACTCGGGGCGTAACCCTCATACAGCAACATCACAATCAATAACGCGAACACCGCCACCTGCTTGTAGAGGCCCTCATGGCAGACAGCCAAGGGGAACAGCCACTTGGGCGCGTCCATCTTGCCAATCAGGCCACGACTACCCAGCAGGCTGTTGGCTGACTGACTTACACTTTTCGAAAACCAGATAAAAGTTAGCTTACCCACCGCTAGGAACACCAGAAAATCTGCCCGGCCGGTGCCCAGCAACACCTCAAAGACGAGATAAAACACACCCACCCACAGCAGGGGCTCCAATATCCACCACAAGTACCCAAAGAAGTAACGCTGGGCATCGGCCTTCAGAGAAAGCGTTGCCATGACGTTCATCAGGGTTAGGGACTGTGGAATAGACAGGTTATTCAAAGTTGGCTCGGTATGAGCACCACATCGTGATCAGAGTGACGCCCGCGATAAGTGAATTTCGTCGGCAGTCGATCACGCCGCGTCTGCCCGACACGCAGTAGCACTTTATATTATCACTCGCAACGCACCATAATGCCGTGCAAATCACCAAGGATGCCAACAGGCATGGGCCACACACCCCGCAAGCGCTTCGGCCAAAACTTTCTCCGCGATGAATCCATCATCGAGGCGATTGCGAGGGCGATTGCACCGGCCGACGCCGACCACCTTGTCGAAATTGGCCCCGGCGAGGGTGCGCTCACCGAGGCGCTGATCACCAGTGGGTGCCAATTGGATGCCATAGAGCTGGACCGCGACCTGCGCACTCGACTGCTGGCTGCATTCAGCACCCACACCGGCTTTACTCTGCACAGCGCGGATGCACTCCAGTTCGACTTTGCCTCGCTTGCGGTGGATAACGCCCGCCTCCGTGTGGTGGGCAACCTGCCCTACAACATTTCTACCCCGCTGATTTTCAAATTACTCGATCAGTCAGAGGCCATTGCCGATATGCACTTTATGTTGCAGTTGGAGGTGGTTGAGCGGCTGGCGGCATCGCCCGGCGGCAAGGATTGGGGTCGACTGGGCGTGATGGCGCAATTCCAGTGCGAGGTAGAGCACCTTTTTGAGGTTCCCCCCAACGCGTTCTACCCGCCACCCAAAGTGCAATCTGCAGTGGTGCGCCTCACGCCACACAGTGAAACGCCCTACCCAGATACTGATCGCGCGTCGTTCGCTAGAGTCGTCACCCAGGCCTTCTCCCAACGCCGCAAGACCCTGCGCAATAACTTCAAAGGCATATTAGACGACAGTGACTTTAAAGCGCTGCAGATAGACCCAAGCGCCCGCGCCGAGACGCTCTCGATTGACGACTTCGTGGCGATCACTGCTCACGTGCAAGGCTGATCGCATTCAAAGCTGAAAGAGCCTCAGCCGTGCAGAGCCCCGCCTCCTGCCGGTATCTCAGCGATCCTTAGGCAGATGCAGGCTAGGTGCCTTACCCCAGCCGCTCCCAAATAAAAAGTCTTTATATCGAAATTCAAAGGCGCCTACACTGCTCCCTGACCAGATACGCACGCACTGGTATGCACTATGAGCACCTACGTCGTCGGCGACATTCAGGGCTGTTTCGAGCCATTCCAGTGCCTGCTGGAGCAGGTGAACTTCAATCCCGATAAAGACCGCCTCTGGAGCGTGGGGGATCTCGTAAACCGTGGCCCGGGCAATATTGATGTACTGCGCTGGTTCTATGCCCATCGCGATAACATCACCATGGTGCTGGGCAACCACGACCTGCACCTGATGGCCGTCTCCTGCGGCGCCCGCAAGCCCAGCCACAAAGACAACCTTGACGATATTCTGGATGCTCCTGATCGCGAGCGGCTGATCGAGTGGTTGCACTTTCAGCCACTCGCCCACTTTGAGAATGGCGTCACGATGGTCCACGCCGGCATCCCGCCTATCTGGACCGTGCAGGACGCGCTGGAGCGTGGGTGGGAGGTCGAAAATGCCCTGCAGGGCACACGTTGCAAAGAGTTTCTGACAGAAATGTATGGTAACGACCCCTACGTGTGGGACGACAGCCTGAGCGGCATGACGCGGCTACGCGTGATTACCAATTACCTCACCCGCATGCGCTACTGCACCCGCAAGGGCAAACTCGATTTGCTTAGTAAAGGACCACAGCCCATCCCCGACGCGATGGCGGGCAAAAAAGTCGCGCCCTGGTTCAGCCACAAACGCCGGCTCACCAAAGGCCAAACCATTATTTTTGGTCACTGGGCCTCTCTAAAAGGGATGACGGACGACCCAAACACCATTGGCCTCGATACGGGTTGTGTCTGGGGGAACACGCTAACCTTCTACGAGCTCGAAACCGGACGGCGCTTTACCAGCGGTTGAACGCAAGCCAGCCGCCCGTCTCAGCCCCCCAGCCGTGACTGTGCGATGTCAGACACGGATCACCAACTCAGCAAGCAATCCCATCTGCCGTCAAGGCAGTCGGACCGCACCGTCACGTTGAGCGAGAGCGAGTTGGCATCCTCACTGGGTTGCCTGATATAAAAGCCAGACGGGCAGGCCGCCGATGCCCTCCTCGGGCGTAATGCTGCCTGTTGCAGCGGAGGAGGCGCTGGTACCAATGGCATTGGTCACCGTCACAGAGCAAGAGTAAGCGGTGCCGTTGACCAGGCCCGCTACCGTGACGGATGAGCCAGCGCTGCTGCCCGTGTAAGACGACACGCCATCAGAGCAGATAGCTGTGTAGCCCGTAATTGCCGAGCCCCCATTGTCGGCGACTGTTACATACAAATAGATCTCGCCGTCTCCGTAGTCAGTCCGGCTGATCGTTGGGATCCCGGGCGCAGTCGGGATCTTGGGTATGGCCACGACGGCGGTCGACGCGGCGCTGGAACCACTGCTGTTAGTCGCCACCACAGAACAACTGTAGGGCGTGCCGTTGGTAAGACCATTAATAGCAAGTGGTGAGCTACCCCCCGTTACGCTGAATGTCGTGTCTGATGACGTGGCAAAAGTATTCGCCCGGTAATTGAGCAAGCCACACACCATTCGATTTGATTGCTGTTCGGTGAAGCGATCCATCGCAGCGTCATCCGAGTAATTCATAAAGTTCTCAATCGGTGTGGTGCCACCGCAAACAGACGACGCTTGAGTGCCATAATCTGGCGTGTTGTGTGGATTTGTGTCGACAATGAAATCACCCGAGGTGAAGCTGTTCTCACACTCGCCCCCCCTACCTTCAAATGTGTGGTGTAGGCCGAGGTAGTGGCCTACCTCGTGGACCAGGGTTCTGCCTTGATTGTAAGCGCCAGCTCCGGGTAAATTTCTGCCGCCCACCACATCGTGGCGCATTACCACACCGTCGAGGAGTCCTCCGGCGGAACTCTGTGGGAAATAGGCATACCCTAGATAACCAGCAGCATCATTGGTGTAGATATTCAAATACTTTGACGTGTCCTGGCGAAGCGCTTCCTTGTATGCATACTCATCATCTGGATCGTCGCTGAACCAATCGTCATTTTGAGTGTAGGTAATATCGACCAGCTGAAATTCAATCGTTGTGTCAAAGACTGCTCCAAAATCCTCATTTAACACATCCATTTGCGCTGCGATGTTAGCTTCACTGACCCTGCCTTCTCCGGAAGATGTGTAAATGACATGCCAATAAACAGGTATTACGTAATGACCCTCGGCAAGTGGGCTGTACTCGCTGTTAATTGTCGTACTGGAGGTCGCGCAATCGGCAGGGTTTTTGGATAGCGACTCCATTTGAAGATCGTTGCGCCTGGCGTATGCGTGCATCGTTCCACATCGGTGGCCCCCGTCCCTAAATGCGCTAGAGCCGAAAAATGCCTCCGAAGAAGCATAGCTCAAGCCATTTATTTCAAGGGGCGGGGTCTGCAAGCTAGTCAGCGATGATTGAGGTGCCACAGATGACGACATCAATACTCGATCAGAACTTTGGTCAACACATGTCAAAGTATAAGAATCCGCCGCGCCACCAGCACCAGCGGTAAACGCGACTTCAAGTGACCCATCGCCGGCAGTAATGCCGGTGATCGACGGGGTGCCGAGCGGTACCGCGATGGTGGCAACTAAAGACGCGTCAGCGTACGCGGTGTAGCCGCTCAGCCGTACATAGTAGCGACTCTCTGCCGGCGACTTGAGGGTGCACAGTTCGTCTATCCCCGGTGGGAAAGCCGACTGGCACAGCGCCCCTGAAGACGGCGGCGGATTGTCGGTGTCAACATAGATATCAGGATCGCCACTGCCAACGCTTAACGACACTGTCAGCGTGGCTGCGCCACTCGGAACATCAATATAAAAGTATAGATCGCTCCCTTCTACACCCGACAACCCACTGACCGCGACACCGCTGGTAAGCGCTTCAAGGGCGAATGGCGTGACGGCAGCGCTGGCGCTTGATGACGAACTTGTCCCCGAGCTATTGGTTGCGGTGACGGTAAATGTGTAGGCCGTGCCGTTGGTTAACCCCGTCACGGTGCAAGAGGTTGCGCCTGTCGTTGTGCAGGTCGCGCCACCGGGCGAAGCCGTCACGGTATACCCCGTGATCTCGGAGCCTCCGTTGGAGCTTGGCGCCGTCCAACTGACAGTCGCCTGACCATCACCCGCCGAGGCCGAGACACCGGTAGGCGCCCCCGGCACACCTTCTGAAGCCACGGTGATCCTTTCCAAACACTGGGATGACGCGGCGGCGATTTGAGCTGTCCTTCGGGCCATTTTGGTAGGCACCCGGTTAGCCTCAATACCAAAGCTGGTGTTGCTGCCAAAGGTCCTGGAGATATTGGTGAGACCGCCTGAGAGCAAGTGGCAGTAGCTCATGATGGTGCCGTTCTGCGCACCGGCGCTCCCGCCCGTCAGCGCGCCAACACCGGGTAGTGCCTCGCTACCTGTCCAGCAACCTGCCTGTTCGTTATAGCAGCCGTCCACCGGATTACTATTGCCCTCTAGGCCTGCATAGCAGTGGGTATGTGGCGAAGAGAAGTTGTGACCCAGCTCATGAGCCAGGACTTCTGCATCCCAACTCAGCTGTGACGCATCGGTGGGTGCGTCACCGTATACCCCGCTGACTGAATAGCCATAGGAGTCATCACATAGTTTATCCAAAGTGGCGATGCCGCCGCGAAAAGTCTCATTTTGGCCAAGGTGCACCGTCAAAGCCCTCTGGACATTGCTGTAATTTTCGCGCCAATAATTTCTCACGTCTGTCAAGCGCGTTTTGGTGCTTGAAGTATCGGCGTAGGGGTCGTTGGAATAGAGCACCACATCCCCGACTAACAGGCGTGTGCGGATCTCCGATTCGTAGGTGGTACTCACATAAGAGACAAGTTCAGCGAGATAGGTATCCACCGCAGAGGGCGACGAACCCATTGCACTGTATAGGGCCTCGTCTAACTCTACTGCAAGAGTAGCGGTGTAAAGCTGGTTCCCAGGGAGCGTTGATCCGAAGCCAAAATTGACCGAGGTGGCTAAATCTGGGCTTGTGCCAGAACTGCTGCTGTCGAATTTGTAAACGTATACGTCGTAATCCCCAGCAGCTGGGTTTTCTATGAAGCATGTAGAGTACTCGCAGTAATCTTGATCCGTTGCTTGTGTCCCTTTGGGAACGATATACACATTGGCGACCCCGGGTCCCCTGTTGACCGCGCCCGCATAGGATTGCCCACCGGGCACGGTGAGGGTCCAAGGTCCGTACCAACCGGCCGTAATCGCGATCGATTCCGATCTTGGCTCAGTGCTCGCCGACGCCGAGGCTGATAATTGCGCAGCAGTTGGACCCATAGGCGGCTCAAGCTTCGGGACTTCTACCACGTCGGTGGCAGGCCACTCAATCGTTCTGACCGCCGCAGTGTTCTTCTGACCAACGGTGAGCTTGGTACCCTGCTCCGAGATGGTCCCTCTGTATTGACTGCCGGCGTAGTCGATATAAAAGCTGCCATCACCAGAAGGCTCGACGCTCAACAGTGCGAAGGAACCGGAATCCCCGGGAACCGACCCCCGAAAATAGCGATGTCTGGTCTCATAACTCGAGGGGTCAAGCGGCTTGCCATCCAGCAAGACGCGCCGGCCCGCAGCGAACACTTCAACATGAGCCAGATCAAGATAAACCAACTTATCGCCGTCGAGCTTAACGGCGGCCCGGGGAGAAACATCGCCCGACGCATAGAGCTCTCGAAGCTCGCTGGTGTCGTCAACGTCATCGAGCGTGATATCCGAGGCAACACCCTGACCTGCGGCCAGCACCGAGTAACCGACCAAAAATGAAGCCGTAATGGCCCTAAGGTAGCCGCAAAAAAAACCTTCGAACGCTCGCTGGCTCCGTCGCATGAGTCACCGTGTGTTTTGTTTTCATCTTATCCGCTTGCGAGTAAGTTAGCATGTCCTTTGACTGAATGCCCTTGTAAAGTCGCCGCATGAAGATTTATCAAGTCGGCGGCGCAGTCCGCGACACGCTGCTTGGCCACCCACATCATGAGATAGATTGGGTTGTAGTGGGCAGCACACCTCAGGAAATGCTCTCCTCTGGCTTCACCCAGGTGGGGCGGGACTTCCCCGTATTTTTGCATCCCGAGACCAAAGAAGAGTATGCGCTGGCGCGCACTGAGCGAAAAACAGCACCCGGGCATCACGGGTTTGCAGTGCATGCCGACCCATCAGTCACGTTGGAGCAAGACCTCGGGCGGCGCGACCTCACCATCAATGCAATGGCGATGAGTGATGATGGCACCTTGATCGACCCCTATGGCGGTCAGGCGGACCTGAAGGGAAAGCTGCTGCGGCACGTATCCCCCCACTTTCTGGAGGATCCACTGCGGGTGCTTCGGGTCGCCCGGTTTGCTGCACGCTATCACCATCGCGGTTTTCGCATCGCTGACGAGACCCTTGCACTGATGTCAGAAATCGTTGGCGCCGGCGAGCTATCCCACCTGTCTATCGAGCGGGTGTGGGCTGAGACCGAAAAGGCGCTCGGTGAACAACACCCCGAGGTGTACTGGCAGGTGTTGACAGATTGCGGCGCATTGCCCGTTCTGATGCCAGAACTCGCCGTGTCACAGGGTATCGCCGCGCTCGCCCGCACCGCACCTCACACACAGCGAGTGGATGCTCGCTGGGCGGCTCTGCTGGCTGATCTCCCTGAATCGCGCACAACAAGAGCCAGTGAGCGACTCAAGGCGCCGGGGCGTTTCACCCTCTTGGCAACCAAGGTGAGCGCCCGGCGAGCCGGGATTAAGGCAGCACTTCGAGATGCCGAGGCATGCATGGCATTACTTACAGGGCTCGATGCACTGCGGCGGGATGAGCCCTTCGAGGGGTTTTGCAACACACTGCTGGCGATGGCGCAGAATGCGCCCGAGGCCGGGCAGTCGATTGCGTTACTCCAGGCAGCGCGCACGGCGGCGCAGGCTGTCAAGGCGACAGATGTTGCGCGTGGGGGTTTGGCGGGGCCTGATTTGGGTGCCGCGATTCGCTCAGCGCAAATCGAGCGGATCCGCGCCACTCTGGCGTAATGCGCCAGCGTTCACGTCAGGGCCGCGAGATGACCACCCCTACACCATCTGCCGCCGCCACCGCGGCTGGCTTGGTAATCGTCATCCGTAGCCCCGCGATGGAAAATTCTACCAGTAACAGCGTTGCGAGGTACTCTGCCAGTGCCTCCAGAAGTTGAAACCGGGACTCATCACAGACGGCAATGACCCGCTTCGAGATGGCGGCGTAGTCGAGTGCATCTGCCAAGGCGTCCGTCTCAGCAGCGCGCGCAAAATCCGCTTTCAGCTCAAGATCGATCACCAGTGTTTGGCGTATATCGCGCTCCCAGTCATAGCAACCGATCACCGAAGTGGCTTTGAGCCCCGAGATAAAAACGGTGTCCACTATGCGGCCTTTGGTGCCCTGAGTTCAGTCATCGGCCAGCGGGGCCGCACTTCAACATCCGCGCTGTCTGCCTCTCCGGCTACCAGCCGCAGTGCGCCTGCGTAGGCGATCATGGCGCCATTGTCAGTGCAGAGTTTGGGCGCGGGATAGAACACCTCCGCCCCCTCCTTACCGAGCTTCGTCTCAAGTGCGGCGCGCAATCGCACATTGGCACTGACACCACCGGCCATCACCAGCCGGCTCAGGTTCTCTTGCTTGAGTGCACGCCGGCATTTAATAACGAGCGTATCGACCACCGCCGTTTCAAATGCGCGCGCAATATCGGCTTTGTCTTTATCGGATAACGTGCCGCCTGCCTCACAGGTCCGCACGGTCGTCAGCGTGTGGGTTTTCAGGCCCGAGAAACTGAAGTCCAGCCCGCCCTGCTTCACCATGGGCCGCGGGAAATCAAAGCGCGCGGGATCACCCTGCTCCGCTAACTTGGCCACGTGCGGGCCGCCGGGATAGGGCAAGGCCAGCATTTTGGCGGTTTTGTCGAAGGCCTCGCCCGCGGCATCATCAAGTGACTCACCGAGCAACGAGTACTGCCCAAGGGCATCTACCCGCACTAGCTGGGTATGCCCCCCGGAAACCAGCAGCGCCACGAAGGGATATTCGGGGACCGCGTCCGCTTCATGCTCCGCCAGCATGGGCGCCAGCAGATGGCCTTCCATATGGTGCACGCCCAAGCTGGGCACACCAAGGCCCGCGGCAATAGCCCGGCCCAGCGTGGCACCCACCATCAAGGCGCCAACCAGCCCAGGGCCCGCGGTATAGGCAACGCCATCAATATCGCCCCGGGCAATGCCGCCCTCCGCCAGCACCTGATCAATCAGCGGCAGAGTTTTGCGCACGTGGTCACGGCTGGCCAGCTCGGGCACCACGCCACCGTACTCGGCGTGAATATCGATCTGGGAATACAGCGCATCCGCCAGCAAGCCCCGCTCGGTGTCATACAGCGCCACCCCGGTCTCATCACAGCTGGTTTCTATACCCAATACCTTCATGCCATCACTCTAAAGCGAACCGAGCCGGAATCCACACAAAACAGCCGCCCAGCCTAAGGGTAATGTGCGGGCTAAGCGGGGTATTTTCGACCATACATGCCGCCCACGGCCCCAAAAAGGGGCAAAAACTAACATGTCCCAGCGCTTTGCAAAATAAAGGCTTCGTGCCTATACTGCGCGCCCGCCAATCGGGTCTACCTGATTTTGCGGCGTTTTATGACCACAGGACAGATGAATGCCCTCTATCAAGATTAAAGAAAACGAGCCCTTTGACGTTGCATTGCGTCGCTTCAAGCGCTCTTGCGAGAAAGCCGGCCTCATTGCTGAGGTCCGCAAGCGAGAGCACTATGAGAAGCCGACCACCATTCGCAAGCGCGCCGCAGCGGCTGCGGTCAAACGCCACGCCAAAAAGGTGTCGCGCGAGAACCGCAAACGCCAGCGTCTTTATTAAGACCGCGGGCGCCTAACCTTACCGCCCGCCCCCCGCTCCCTATGAGTGAGAACCCTTCCCTTGTCAAACAGGTCAAAGCGGCCATGAAAGCTGCGATGAAGGCCCGGGAGAAGGAAACCCTCGCCACCATCCGCCTTATTCAAGCGGAATTCAAACGTGTTGAAGTTGACGAGCGTATCGAGATCGATGACGCCCGCGCGCTCGCCATCATGGACAAAATGGTTAAGCAGCGGCGTGACTCTGCGAGCCAGTTTCGCGACGCTGATCGCTCTGAGCTTGCCGATATCGAAGACGCAGAGATTGCCATCATCCAAACCTTTCTCCCCACCCAGCTCTCCGCTGAAGAGATCGACGCTCTCATCGACGAGGCACTCAGCGGAATCAATGCGGAAGGCATGGCCGCTATGGGTCCGTTGATGGGTAAGCTCAAGCCCCAGCTTCAGGGCCGTGCCGACATGGGTGAAGTGTCTCAGCGCGTAAAGGCCAAACTCGGCACCTGAAACGCCACCTGCTGCGCAGGCGGCCCGTCACATAACCCGCAGCACTTGCCCTCCCCCAGTGAGCGGGTCACACTGACTACTGAAACCACTGCACCAACCGACTAACCACACGGGCTGCCAACGGCACTGCTCGTGAACGAGCGACTCCGACAACCAAACCGTGGCAAGACTCCCCCAAGCTTTTCTCGATGATCTACTGGATCGCCTCGATATCGTTGAAGTCATCGATCGCCGCGTAAAGCTTAAAAAAACAGGCAAAAACTACAGCGCCTGCTGCCCTTTCCACGACGAGAAAACCCCTTCCTTCTCGGTGAACCCAGAGCGCCAGTTCTACTACTGCTTTGGTTGCGGCGCTGGCGGCAATGCCATCGGCTTCGTGATGGATTACGAGCGGCTCGATTTTCGTGAGGCGGTCGAAGGCCTGGCGCAAACTGTTGGTCTCGAGGTACCTAAGGATGACCCGCGCAGTGGCCGCGAACCGCCGAAGGACCAAAACAAACCACTCTATGAGGCGCTCGAGCGCGCGAGCAAGTTCTATGAGCACGCTCTACGCCAGCACGCCGAGCGTCACAAGGTCGTGAACTACCTCAAAGGTCGCGGTCTCACCGGCGAGATCGCCCGGGACTTTCGTATCGGCTTTGCGCCGGCCGGGTGGGACAACCTGATACAGGCCAATGGCGGTGACGAAGCCTCCCAGGATCTACTGATGCGCTCGGGCATGCTGGTGAAAAACGACAAGGGCCGCACCTATGATCGCTTTCGCGAACGGGTGATTTTCCCGATACAGGATCAGCGTGGCCGGGTGATCGCCTTTGGCGGGCGGGTGCTGGGTGACGACAAGCCCAAGTATTTGAACTCTCCCGAAACCCCGGTGTTCCAAAAATCCCGCGAACTTTATGGCTTGTGGCAGGCGCGCAAACACCCACGGCGCATCGAGCGCATTGTGGTGGTCGAAGGCTACATGGATGTTATCGCGCTGGCCCAGCACGGCATTCCCTACGCGGTCGCCACACTGGGCACATCCACCAGCGAGACCCACCTAGAGCGACTATTCCGCATCGTGCCCGAGGTGGTGTTCTGTTTTGACGGCGACGACGCCGGCCGCACGGCCGCTTTTCGGGGTCTCGAAGCCACGCTGCCCGCCATGCAGGATGGGCGCCAGGCCAAGTTTTTATTTCTGCCCGAGGGCGAGGATCCCGACACCGTAGTGCGCGCCAAGGGCAAAGCTTTTCTCGAGAATCTGTTTGACCACGCCGACCCGCTGGAAACGTTTTTGTTCAAGCACCTGGCGGAGGGGCTTGATCTCGAGAGCATGGATGGTCGGGCGCGCTTTTCTAAACTCGCGGCACCTCATCTGCATCGACTGCCCGAGGGGGTTTTCAAAACCCTCATGTACCAGGCCTTGGCAGAAAAAACCGGCATCGACGTCGACAGCCTCAAGCGTTTGCAGCCGCCGCCAGCACCACGCCCCGAGCCCAACGCTGTGGCGCCTTCATCTGACCAAGACGGGCCGCCACCGACAGACCCGGAGGAGCCACCCCCCGAAGACGTCATGCCCATTGAAGAGCCGATGATCGAGAGCCTCTCGCCCAGCTCTCTGAATCCGATTCACCGCCTGCTCGGGCTGCTGGTATTGAAACCCGCGCTGGTAGGGCATGTGCCCGATACGTTGCTGGTCACGGAAGGTAGCCGAGATGCGGTGCTGCTATCCGAAGTGGTCTCCCATATCCGCAAATACCCCGAGGTGACGACGGCGGCGCTACTGGGCTTTTGGTTTGGAACGCCCGAGGGTGACTTCCTCAATGCGCTGGCGGGTCGGGAAACCGTGGAAGAAGACGCCGGGCTCGAGGCCCTGTGCACCGCACTGGTGGAAAAGCTCAGCCGCCACCCTGCGCTGGATGCCGCGCGTCAGCAGTTTGAGGCGCTTAAACGCAAACCCTATGGTGACCTCACCGACGACGAAAAACAGCAGTTGCTCAATTTGACGCAGGAGATCCGGTCCCTGTCTGGCCGGGGATGATCAACCGGGATACTGCTGCTCGTTGTTGCGCAATGACGACGCTATCCGTACCGCTATTGCGACCACACCATGGGGATCAACAGTGAGCTGCCACCGCTCAGAGGACTCGGCATGAGGTGAGTTAGGTTTAGGACACCGTAAGCAGTGGTTTTCGCTGGAAAAATTGGCTCCAGTCACCAACGGCTAAAGCTGGCTTTTTCCCGCCAATGCCATTGGTGCTAGGGGGCCTAAGCCGTTATACTCGCCGGCTATTTTTTGCCAGACCCACGCAGGCCCCGCATGACCGACCGAGTGCATCAGCAATCCCGACTTAAAGCCCTGATTGCAAAGGGAAAAGAACAGGGGTACCTGACCTACGCTGAAGTCAACGATCACCTCCCTCAGGATATCTCTGATCCCGATCAGGTCGAAGACATCATTCAGATGATCAACGACATGGGTATTCAGGTGTTTGAGCAGGCGCCGGATGCTGATGAGCTACTGATGTCCGAGGGCGACCGCTCCGCGGACGAGATCGCCGCCGCCGAGGCTGCCGCCGCGCTGGCCGCCGTAGAGCAGGAAGCGGGCCGCACCACCGACCCCGTGCGTATGTACATGCGTGAGATGGGCACAGTTGAGCTGCTGACCCGTGAAGGCGAGATCATCATCGCCAAGCGAATCGAAGAAGGCATTCGAGAGCTGATGGCCGCACTGGCGCACTATCCCAATGTTGTTCGCCAACTCAGCAACGAATACGACCTCGTGGCGAAAGAAGAACGCAAACTGACTGACGTCATGATCGGCTATCTGGACCCCGCCGAACATGTCCCCTCTGCCTCTGAGATGGCTGCCGCCGCTGAAGCGAGAGGCGAGTCAGATGATGATGACACGCCAGTGGGCCCTGACCCCGTCGAGGCCAAAAAACGCTTCGCAGCGCTAAAGCGCCAATGCACCAAGACTGAAAAGGCGATTGCGGCCAAGGGCCGTGACCACAAAGACGCGATTACCGAGATGAACAAGCTCGGTGAGCTGTTCAAGTTCTTCAAATTGACGCCGCGGGTATTTGACCCGCTGATTGATGAGCCGCGCATCGCGCTGGCGGCGGTTCGCGAACCCGAGCGCGAGATCATGCGGATTGTAGTGCGCGACTGCCGGATGGATCGCAAGGAGTTCATTAAGAGCTTCCAAGGCTCAGAGAGTGACAGCCGCTGGGTAGGTCGTGTAGCCCGCAAAAAAGATGTGGGCGCCAAGATCAATCAGCACAAAGAAGATTTGCAGCGACTGCAACGCCAGATTGCCAACGTCGAGGAAGCGACTGGTCTGACGATCGCGGAGATCAAAGAGATTAACCGCCGCATGAGCATGGGCGAGGCCCGTGCCCGTCGTGCCAAGAAAGAGATGGTCGAGGCTAACCTGCGCTTGGTGATCTCAATTGCCAAGAAGTACACCAATCGTGGCCTCCAGTTCCTCGATCTGATTCAGGAAGGCAACATCGGTCTGATGAAAGCGGTCGATAAGTTCGAATACCGTCGCGGCTACAAGTTCTCGACCTATGCGACCTGGTGGATCCGCCAGGCCATCACGCGATCCATCGCGGATCAGGCGCGTACCATCCGTATTCCGGTGCACATGATCGAGACGATCAACAAGCTCAACCGCATCTCCCGCCAGATGCTGCAGGAGATGGGCCGAGAGCCTACGCCTGAAGAACTGGGCGAGCGCATGGAAATGCCCGAGGACAAGGTCCGTAAAGTCCTCAAGATCGCCAAAGAGCCGATCTCGATGGAGACTCCCATTGGTGACGATGAAGACTCGCACCTCGGTGACTTTATTGAGGACCTCACCATTGCCTCACCGGTGGAATCTGCGACCGAAGAAGGTCTAACTGAAGCGACCCGCGAAGTACTGGGCGGCCTGACCGCGCGCGAAGCCAAGGTGCTGCGTATGCGCTTCGGTATCGACATGAATACCGACCACACACTGGAAGAGGTCGGCAAGCAGTTTGACGTGACGCGCGAGCGGATTCGTCAGATCGAAGCCAAGGCGCTGCGCAAACTGCGCCACCCCACCCGCTCCGATTACCTGCGCAGCTTCCTCGACGAGTAAACGTCTGCTCAGCATGCGCCGCCTCGCCATACTGCTCCCCCTTCTCGGGTCCCTAATCAGTTGCGGCGGCGACTCAACAGGCTCTTCAGCCACCTCGAGCGCCATGACCGTGTCGCTGTCTGGCTCGCCCAGCGCGCAGATCTGGCAGGGGCAGTGTGCGGCCTGCCACGGTGCAGCCGGTGAGGGTAATCGGGCGCTTGTCGCGCCCGCACTGACCCAACTCGCCGCTGATTATCTCACCCGGCAGCTCCGCCACTTTGTCAGCGGCGTACGTGGCGCGCACCCTAATGACAGCGCCGGCAAACGGATGGCGCTAAGTGTGGCGAATTTAAGTGAGACCGATATACCAGGCCTTGCAGCGCTGATCACCACTGAGCTGCCTCCTGCTCAGCCTCCTGTGACCCTTAAAGGGGACGCCTCACGGGGAGAGGACTACTACGTCAACATCTGCAGTGCTTGCCATGCGGGTAATGCTCTCGGCAATGATGCGCTCGGCGCACCTGCGCTTGCCGGGGTCAACGACTGGTACCTGAAGTCCTCTTATCAAAGCTACCTCGACGGCAGTCGCGGTACACACCCCGACGATTTCTACGGCGCCCAAATGGCGCGGCTTGCGCCCGCGCTGGCCAAAGGTGACGATATCGATGATGTCATCGCTTTTATCGCCACACTGCCGCCCCGCCGATCGCGCTAGATTCCCTATAGTGGCGCGCATGATGATGCGTACCGACATGAAGCTGCGTAAAGTCGCGATATATCGCTCGCTCGCACTTTTCTTGTTGGCGAGCCTGGCAGTCCCAGTGCCCACGAGTGGGGAGACAGATACCACGTTCGGGTTCCCGCTAACAGACACCTGCCCCGCCTCTTTCGAGCTTATCGACGACGGCTGCGTTTTACGCAGTCGCTATCGGGAGTACCGGTCGCTCCGCGATGCGGGGGTTGGAGGCCTTAAAACTGGCCTGCCGCCGTTGCGCGAGGGTTTTAGCCCACAGCAGATCGATCTTGGGCGCTACCTGTTCTTTGACCCCGTCCTGTCGGCAGATGGCTCGACCTCCTGCGCCAGCTGCCACGACCCGGCACAGGGCTTTGCCGACGGGCGAGCCCAAGCGGTAGGCATTAACGGGCAAACCCTCCCCCGCTCAGCGCCCAGCTTGTGGAACATCGGCTTCTTTTCAACGCTGCTGTGGGACGGCTCCAAAAGCAGCTTAGAGGAGCAGATGCAGGGCCCGCTCTACTCTCCTTTCGAGATGGGCAGCAACCCCGCGCAACTCCTTGAGACACTAAACAGCAACCACATCTATGTCGCAATGTTCGAGCAGGCATTTAGAACCAAACGCATTGCGCTCAACCACATCTATACTGCCATCACCGCCTTTGAGAGCTCGCTAATCTCATTGAACAGCCGCTACGACCTGTATGCGCATGGCTACCACGCGTCGCTGAATACGGAAGAGATTGCCGGGCTCAATGTATTTCGCTCCTTTGTTGCCCGATGCGCCGAGTGCCACACCCCGCCGCTGTTCTCCAACCAACAGTTGGCAGTACTGGGCGTCGCCGACGCGCCAGGCGAGCTCGTCGACCCGGGCGCCGAGGCCATCACCGGCGACGCCAGCCAGCGTGGTGCCTTCCGTGTGCCGAGCCTGCGCAATATCGTCCGCACCGCGCCATATATGCATCGCGGTCAGAAAGCGACCCTCGAAGACGCGGCGCGTTTTTATACCGGCGGCCGGGGTCATGAAGTGCCCGAGGGCGAATCACTGATGATTCACTGGCACATTTGGGAGCCGCGACTCACGGATCGCGAGATAACACTGCTGGTGACTTTTATGGGCGCGCTCACCGATGAGGCCTTTATGCCCGAGATCCCGACTGCCGTGCCCTCCGGGCTACCCGTTGTCGATGTGGCTCAGGCCCAACAAGCACCGACTGAGCCTTTGGTGCACAATAAGACCGAGATCGCGGCCACTAATAATGCGTTGCATAAAAAAAAATAGGCCCTGAAAGACAGCCTACGGGGGGCAAACAATGATCAACCTATTGGTGAACTCACTCTATCGCGCGCGTAATCGTGCCGGTACCGCTGTCTCAGCGCTGGCACTCTTGCTCGCTGCCTCTACAGCACAAGCCGCTATTATTGAGGTGCGCGATGGCGAACGTATTCAGGATGCCTTGAATCAGGCGGCTCCGGGTGACGAGATACGGGTGTATCCCGGTCTATACAGCGAGACGGTATACGTCGACAAAGACGACATCACCCTGCGTGGGGTCGTTGAAGGCGACGACTGGCCACACCTCGATGGCAAAAAGCAGCTCAATGACGCCATCCTGTATTCCGGCAATGGCTTCTCGGTGGAGTGGTTCAAGATCACCCACTACAAAGGCAACGCCATCATGGGTCAGGCGGGTAATAACTTCTCCATCCGCAATAACTGGGTCATCGACTCCGGTGTGTATGGCATCTTCCCGGAGTTTGGCGAGAACGGACTGATTGAGAACAACATCCTCTCGGGTATTGAGGACGCCGCGATTTATGTCGGCATGAGCGACTACATCGATGTTCGCAACAACCAGGTGTTCGACAACGTCGCCGGCATCGAGATCGAGAATAGCCGCCACGCATTAGTAGAAGGCAACCTCGTTAAAAATAATACCGGCGGGATTCTCGTTTTTATTACTCCAGGCCTACCGATCAAGAGCTCCTACGACGCCATCATTCGCCGCAACTTTGTGCTCGACAACAACACACCCAACTTTGGCATACCCGGCTCATTGGTCTCGCAAATTCCCTCGGGCAGCGGAATTATCGTGATGTCAGGGGATGAAGTGATCATTGAAGACAACGTGATCACCGGCAACAACAATGCTGGCATCATCATTACCAGTCAGGACTTCGTGACCGAGATCGCCACCGACACGGGCTCGGACCCCAACCCTGATCGGGTGCAGATCCGCGACAACGTAATGTTTAACAATGGCGCCGATCCCGAGGGTGAGATGAAGCTCCTCATGCTCACCAAGCTCTCCACCACAGGCCCCGACATTTTTGCTTATCAGGGCGCGACTGAAGCCGCGCGAGGCAGCTGTATTTCGCGGCGCGAGGCCTACCGCACACTGCGTGTCGATGACTGGGCGGACTGTAACAGCCCGACGATTCGTGCCAGCGACGCGATTGCAGGGCGCGAACCCAGTGACTCGACCCGCGCTTTGGCGACTAAAATGTTGCCGGAGCCGGCTGAGCCCCGGGTGATCAACGACGATGCCTCAGGAGCAGAGATTGTGTATCAGGGAATCTGCGCGGGTTGCCATGCCTACAACGTGCGGCTCATCGGTCCGCCAACGCTGGCTATTCAGGCGCAATACGGGGAGGACGCCGGGAGCATTGCGGCTTACATCTCTAACCCAGAAAAGAAACGGCCCGACTTCCCAAGCATGCCCCCGCAGGATCACCTGTCTGAGCCCATGCGCCAGCTGGTGGCGGAGTACATGCTGGCGCTCACCAACTGACCTCAGCGCCCGGTGCCCTAGAGACTCAAACAGCAGAGACTGAATATGCCTACCACCCAGCAGTTCGCCGACGTGAAAGGAAAGCGCATCGCCTATCTTGAGGCAGGTAGCGGCGATCCCATCGTGCTACTGCACGGCAACCCAACATCCTCCTATTTGTGGCGCAACATCATTCCCGAGCTGGAGGGGTGCGGGCGAGTGATCGCGCCCGACCTCATTGGTCAGGGGGATTCCGAAAAGTTGCCCGCCAGTGAGGGCGCTGACCGGTACAGCTTTGAGGTCGCGTACGAGTATCTCGACGGCCTGCTTCATGAAATTGGTGCGGATCAAAATGTGACGCTGGTTATTCACGATTGGGGTAGCGGGCTGGGCTTTCACTGGGCGCGGCTCAACACGGATTCAGTGAAAGGCATCGCCTACATGGAGGCCATTGTCATGCCCATGACCTGGGATGACTGGCCAGAGAGTGCCCGGGGTATTTTTCAAGGCTTCCGCTCCGCCAAAGGCGAGGGTCTGGTGCTGGAACGCAATATGTTTGTCGAAGCGGTCCTGCCCAGCTCGGTGATCAGAGATCTCAGCGAAGAAGAAATGGACACCTACCGGGCGCCATTTGATACGCCCGATAATCGGCAACCAACACTCAACTGGCCGCGGCAGATCCCCATCGAAGGTGAGCCCGCGCACATGGTCGAACTGGTAGAAGCTTATGGCGCCTTTATGGCTGGCTCCGATATCCCCAAATTGTTTGTGAATGCCGACCCGGGTTCAATTCTGGTGGGCAAACAGCGCGACTTTTGCCGCAGCTGGCCGAACCAGGTTGAGGTCACCGTAAAAGGCCTGCACTTCCTGCAGGAAGACTCCCCACAAGAAATTGGTCAGGCGATTGCGACCTGGCACGCCGCACTTTAAGGAGATCCAAT
>Ga0181561_10001751_pt1 | contig 19247 bp, 14 predicted proteins | sample 011ome_19_FD_133760 | JGI IMG/M metagenome (GOLD analysis project Ga0181561, IMG submission 133760) | Coastal salt marsh microbial communities from the Groves Creek Marsh, Skidaway Island, Georgia - 011510BT metaG (megahit assembly) | ecosystem: Environmental > Aquatic > Marine > Intertidal... | reverse complement strand
CTAAAATACCAACATTATAATTTTCAATATTCTCGGACATATGGGTGGTGATCGATCGTATATAGAACATGACAAAACAGCCGTATATGAGACACACATGACCTCATATACGCACCCAAGGATAGACCACCAACACCATGACATAGGCCCGTATCGGTATTCAATACACACGGTGCCCGTACCCTAGCCCCGCGCGGGACCCCCCCGCGCGCGCGCGCGTAATCGTCGGAGGCGTCGTCCGCGGGGCGTCAGAGCCGCGCGTGCGTCGAGCGAGGCGGCGACGTCGTGCATTTTCGCGTCGATATCGATAGAGCGGTCGGTCGCATTGGTTGGTGCGCGTGCGTGCGTGCGTGCGTGCGTGCGTGCGTGCGTGCGTCGTCATCGGGGCAAAGGCTGGATTGATTGCGGGCGTGCGGTCGCTTGGTGTTGGTCATCCATCATCGTGCGCGCGCGTTGATTGCGTCGAGGACGAGAGTGTGCGTGCGTGCGTGAGAGACAGGTAGAGAGGTGTGGAGTGTGTAGAGGTGTCGTCGTTGTTTGTGATCATGATGTCAAGCGCGTCGAGCATGGGTTCGCAGAATAATAAGACCAAGGCGACGTCGATCCGATTGTTCCAAAAATCCTTGCGCGACATGATCACGGGGATTCGCTCACACAAGGATACACAAAAGGAGTTTATCAATAAGTGTTTGGCGGATATTAGGGCGGAGGTGGTGTCGAGTGATATTCGAACCAAGGCGGTGGCGATTGAGAAGGCGACGTACTTGCATTCGTTGGGGTACTCGATGCACTGGGCGTCGTTTCACGTGGTGGAATTGATGTCGACGACGAATGTCAAGTATAAGCGGATCGGTTATTTAGCGGCGTGCCAGTCGTTTGGGGATGACACCGACGTAGTGTTGCTCATTCCGAACCTTTTGAAGAAGGATTTGGCGAGTCCGAACCCGGCGGAAGCGGCGTTGGCGATTTCGTGCTTGGGGAACATTGTCACGCCCGAGTTGTCGCAAACTTTGGTTGCCGACGTGTACTCGTTGCTAAACAATCACAAGCCCGATTTGCGACGACGCGCGTGCTTGTGTTTGTACAAGTGCTTCTTGCGCTACCCAGAGGCGTTACGTCCGTCGTTTGCGCGTTTAACTGAGTGTTTGGATGACGACGATCAATCCGTCGTTCAAGCGGCGGTGACGGTGTTGAGCGAACTTGCCATGCACAACCCGAAGACTTACCTTCCGCTCGCGCCGAAGTTTTACAAGTTGTTAACGTCGAGCTCGTCAAACTGGATGACTATCAAGTTGGTGAAGGTTTTTGGTGCGTTGACGCCGCTCGAACCAAGACTGGCGAAGAAGCTCGCCGGGCCAATTTCTGAAATTCTCGAAACCACCAACGCCAAGTCGCTCATGTATGAGTGCATCCGTACGGTTGTCCAAGGGATGACGTCACAAGAGAAGGTTGTTCGCCAATCGGTGGATAAATTGAAGGATATGTTGGAAGATCATGATCCAAACATCAAGTTTTTGGCTTTGCACGCGCTCACATTCTTGCTCGACTCTCACCCGAGAATCGTCGCCGAGCACAAGGGGAACATTTTTGAGTGCCTCGATCACGAAGATTCGAACATTCAATACTGCGCACTTAAAATTGTGTGTGGTTTAGTCACCAAACGCACGCTGATTGACACCACCGCCCACTTGATGAATGCCATGGGCAAAGCGGATCAACGTTTCAGAGACGAGCTTGTATCGAGTATTGTTCACATTTGCATGAATGAACGCTACGCGCTCGTGACTGACTTTGTGTGGTATCTCTCGGTATTGGCCGATCTCATCCGCGTTCCGTGCTCTTCTCACGGTGCGTTGGTTGGTGAACAAATCATCGACGTGTGCTTGCGCGTGGAAGTTATTCGTGAAGCCGCAGTTGGTATCTTGGCTCCGCTCTTGTTGGACACGTCGCTTTTGGAGCAATCAAACGTGAACAAGACGGTGCCCGAAGCGCTTCAATCTGTCGCGTGGGTTGTCGGTGAGTACGCGCACTACATCGTCGACCACGAAGAAATTCTTGACGCCTTGCTTGCGCCTCAAGTGAAGCAGCTTCCGGGTCACGCCCAATCAGTGTACATCCAATCCATCTTCAAGGTGTACGCGAGCGCGGTTTTGTCATACTCTCAAGGCATTCGACCGACTGGCGCCGTCGGCGCGCTCCCAGGGCCCGATACCGAACCTTTGATTGAACTTGCCGACGACGCGAGCGAGGCTTCGACTGGCGGTGCTACCGCGCCTACGCCAGGTAAACTCGTGCCTGAGTCTGAAGATCTCGTGTCATTACGTCAAAAGGTGTTGCGTCGTATCGAGCCCCTCGCCACGAGCTTCAACTTGGAAGTTCGCGAGCGCACCTGTCAGTTACAGCAAATGCTCACCATCGTCGGTTCCGCCGAAGAAGCTGAGCCTGGTAGCGGCATAGCCATCATCGAGGAATTCGCGACGATTTTGAGCGAGGAAATTCAACCCGTGTCTCTCAAGGCGCAGAAGAAAATTGAAATTCCCGAGAGCTTGGGCGCCGAAGAACCGATGAGCGCCGAGTGGGATTACCTCCTCGTCAGCAGCGATGATGAAGATGAAGATTATGAGGTTGGCAAAAAGGGCAAGAAGGGCAAAAAGAGCAAGAAGAAAGAAAAGATGTCCAAGGAACTTCGTGACGTCACTGAAATCTTTGGTGCTAAGAAGAGCAAGGAGCAGATCGCCAAGGAGGAGAGAGAATCTCGTGAAATGCTCGCCCGCCATAAAGAGAAGATGGGTCAATACTACCTTGAAGGTGAATCGAATCCCGCCGAAGCCGCCAGTAAGAAAAAGAAACCGGTCGCATCGCTACCTGGTCCAGAATCTGCGACGATGGCGGCTCTTGAGGCGCGTTTGGCCAATCACAACGCTTCGAACGTCGTTCGACCGAGCATCAAGGGTGAAAGCGATAGCGACGAAGAAGAGGAAGAGATCCCGACTGGACCGTCCGTTGGCAAGCACTACCAGCCAAAGAACGCATCTAGTGCGTTACACGGTCAACTCGGCGCATATGATCCTCTCAAGCCGCTCGATAGAGGAGAAGATCTTCCATCTGTTGAAGCGTATCCGCGTTTTGATCCGTACGCCAAAGACGACGGGCCATTCAACGCATTCGCCCCAGGCGGCGCCAAGGCCTCAAAGGACAAAAAGAAGAAGAAGGATAAAAAGGATAAGAAGCACGTTTCTAAGAGTGATGACAAGCCCAAGGAAAAGAAATCAAAAAAGAGTGGAGGTGATGGCGCCAAGAAGGAAAAGAAATCTAAGCCCAAGAAGAATGGGAACGCCGACGTTGATGCTCTCGCACAAAATCTCGTCGAAACTAAGGTTTAAGTGTTTCTTTCATCCACACGATGATGCCATTGACGCCATTGGTAGACAATCGGTCGTAATAGTTTGTTGCTCTGTAAGATATAACGCAAATACATACACACTCTGTCTTTACAAAAAATAAGAAAAAAAACGGCTGTGCACCTCTTCGTCTTCCGTTTGAAATGAGCCCATCATCTTTTCGCGTCAGTTACTGCACAAGTCGACGCACGCGGTACACTATCGTTTAGAGAATACTGTTTTACAAATAAGTTGAAGACTAAAAGCTAATAACATGACGGTGACCTTTGAGGATTCTGGCAATCCTAAGGTGAAGCTGACGCTTGAAGACGTAAGAGCTTGGGCGCTCGAATACGGTTTCGTAAAAACGTCTGTCGGCTCAGATAAACCAATGGCGCAGCGTGTGGACTTGATGGCATTCTTCAAAACATACAACACGTCTGCATTCTCTCTATTCAAGACAAAATTCAAATCTAGAAAGCTCAAACCTCCAAACGAACACCAGGTGCGCAGACTAGACGTCGAAACTCAGTCTCGCTCGCAGGCCTCGTCGTCGACTTCTGCAACTAACTCTTGATGATTTCGACGTGCAGGAAGAAGATGAATTAGATGAAGAACGTCCGCTCACCGAGGAAGAAATTGCCGAAATGATCGCTGAGTACGAGCACGTCAAAGACTATGAAGCTCGCAAGTGGAGATACGTAAAACGCCCAGGTGGGCAAGCCGTTCGCCCGCCTGTTTGGTATGAGCTCTACGGTGCTTCCCAATACTTGAACCAAGGCGAAAACAAAGAACCAGCGCCTGTCTGGCGTGAAGACGGCTCTATTGACTACGGTGGACGCGAAAAGTGGGATGCTTGGACTAAATGTAGCGGCATGTCTGAGCAAGAAGCTAAAATCGCCTTTGTGCGCGCAATGCGGCGAGCAGAATCAAATGCAAAAGATAACTTTTACTAAGATACCTTGACGTCACGCCTTACGCGCCAAAGTGCGCTGCTTCGTGGCAACCTGAACAATCTTTTCTTCAACCTGCGAGTAATAAAATGTAAGTAAAAGAATAAAATATGAAAACTGAGAATTCAAGCATACCTTGAGTCCCTTTCGACGGCGTACGGCGTCCATCAGTTGACGCGAGATATTTGGCCCAACATCGCCATCCTCACCGAATTCTTCTCGTTCTTCTTCGGTAGTGGGTGTAAAGAACGGATCCATTTCGAGCATGGACCAATGACTAAACACTAGTTGAGCCGTCGATGCGCCAGATGTCTGTGCGCGAAGCTGGTTGACAAAACCAAACGAACTCGCCACGGGTAAATAAGCGTGAATGATGAACACACCCGTACCTTCTCGAATAGTTTCTGATAAAATCTGCGAGCGTCGCTTGCCGAGTACAGCGTACGTTCCCCCTAATGCTTCAGACGTCGTAGTAATGACGGCCAAATACATCGCTTCGACGAGTCGAGTGCCGGCTTTGAGCACAGCTTTTCGAATCACGTCTCGTACGGTGTTGATTATCTGGCCAGAGAGAGGTCCGTATTGATCTTCATCCACGCCATCTCCATCTTGTTCTTCGTTGACTGCAATATGAAGTGTCATCTGGACCCCAGTCAGTGGTTCATCGCACAGAGGACCTCGATCAGTAGCCATTTGAAAACCAGTGAGCACGCTGCCCTCGATGGCGTTTAAATCAAACTCCATTAATTCTTCGTGCGGCACAGCTTCATACGATTCCCGCAATCCTAATGCGATTCCAGCGTATGCGTGTCCAACTTCTTTTTCATCGTCGTCTACGCTTGCCGTGTAAGTACTGACGTTTAAGATGTTAGATCCAATGCGTTTAGGACCGAGCGCCCATGCGTGACGCAGCGTTTTCTCAATCAGCCCCTCTGGTCCTTGTTCATCGTAGGTCGCCGCTTCCCGCAAAGACGTAACTTTATTCATGAATTCTTCAGCAATCAGCTTGTTCTCATCGCTCTTTGGGTCTTTTGCCAATAGCAATACCTTCAGACGCTCAGAAGTATCATCAATTGCTCGAACGACAAAGTTTGGAATGGGAGCGACGCTACATGTGATAGAGACACGTCCGTTGGCCGTCGTCGACGTCGCTGCCGCCTTTGTCGTGATACCCTCGCGAAAAGAAATTATTGGTGGCGATACGCGGACGGGGATCTTAGCGAATCTTTCGCTCAGATCGGCAATGCACCGCTCCAAGTGTACCTCGCCAGCCGCCGCAATCACGTGTTCGCCGGTTTCCATCAAACTCACTTCTACAAAGGCATCTGCGCGATTCAATAAGCGTAATCCTTCGACAAGAGCGCTCATGTCACTGATAGCTTCAGGTTCTACAGCAACCCTCACGATTGCCGCCGCTTGGAACATCATCGCTCCAAACGGTGGACAATCTAACGTAGAGGACAGCGTCGCCGTTTTCAAAATTGCTGTCTCCAATCCACCAATTGCTAACAAATTTCCAGCCGGCACTTCATCAACGACAAACATTCCTTGACCCATCATCAGGTATAATTCATTCAAAACAATCTCTTGGACTTCATTTGAATCCACATCACTAGGATCATGTGTTGGACTCAGTACATACATCTTGTCACCTTTTCGAATCGTTCCAGAATAAACGCGCGCAAATGCAAGAAATTTGACATCGCCAGGTTGATTTTGAGCACCTTGTACGTGAGCCTTGGGGATTGCCATCATTTTACTCACGAAAATGATTCTATGCGCTTCATCAGACAGATTGCATGCCATAACAGCGTTACGTGCATCGTCGAGTCCAGGAGGTTTGGTTCCTTTCAGCACTGGTTGCGGCATCACGCGGTTGATGCGGTGCGGCGCGGCTTGCGGCGGACTCGGCACGCAGTGAGCCACCATTTCTAACAAAGTCTGCGACATCGGAAGCCAAGCTCGCATGATAGACTGCAAAGCCATGCGTCGATCGGTGTTTGCCAAATCACGTTCACTCACTTCTACTTTGAGAGCCTTGGCGAGCGCGGCCAAATCCTTCTCCACCCATACGCCATTCTTTTCGTTGTCCGCCGTCGTGTACAATTTCCATATCGGGTCTAAAATACATTGCACGAAAAGAGGTTTGAGCTTGTCTCCAGCAACTTTTCGACTGACAATGCGTTTAGTCTTCGGATGGTAGTACCAATCTCCCGAAAACGCCTTGCATAGCGCCGCCGCTGAACACCCGAGTTTTTCCGCAAACAAGTCAGCAAACGCCTCTGGGCGAAACGCCCAACCGTCTATGGCACTTCCAAAAGCTACATTCCCGCGTGCGATAGAAAATGCTTCAGCCACTTCACCATCTTCGTTAACTTCATCTAAATAGTCCGCTCCAACAGCGCCGTCGCTCGTTGAAGCCCCCAATGTGGCTTCTTCAGCGGCGTCAAAAGCGCTTAAAAACGTATCCGCCTGCGAAATGAATTTTTCGCTTTCAAACGCGCTCATTAACCCATTCACTTCGTTTAACAGCGCCCTCATGCGGTCGTACGCTTCTCGAGGCTCGTATCCAAGCTCAATGATCAATCTGTCGAGCTTATTAAACACCAAACACGGCTTCAACCGTTCTTCCCACGCCTGTCGCAACACGGCGTGCGTCTGCACACACACGCCTTCCACGACATCCACGAGCACGAAACATCCATCACTCAACCTCGCCGCCGTGGACACCTCAGAACAAAAGTCTACATGTCCCGGCGAGTCGATTAACGTAATCAATATCGGCTCTTTATCCCCACGCACCGCCGTTCGAGGCGTGTACAGTAAATTTATCCCCGCGCTCTTCATCGTAATCCCTCGTCTTTGTTCGTCTTCGAGGAAATCCATAAACCGCATCAACCCCGCTTGTTTAGCGGTTATGAACCCATTGTGTGCAATCAACGAATCGCTCAGCGTGGTTTTCCCGTGATCGACGTGTGCGAGCACGCAAATGTTTCGTATTCTCGTCGTGTGTCGTTGGAGCGACGCCAAGCGCTCGATGGCGCGGTCCATGACGACACACGACGACGACGACGACGACGCACCACTCGCAGACGACTACACACTCGTCCTCGTCGTCTCCCTCGTCGTCGTTGCGCGTTACGCACACGCAGAGTGACGTCCAACACACACGCCACAGCGGCCGCCGTCGCCAGGTCGGTCGGTCGGTCGGTCGGTATGTGCGTGGCGCAACACATGTCGTCGTCGTCGTCGTCGTCGTCGTGGACCGCGACACCGCGACACCGCGCGCGGGAAAATACACCGATATGGACGCATGACTCGTATGAGATAAAACCCCACGCGTAGGGCGAGACGCGGCGATGCGTCGTCGCCCGCCTCGCTGGGTGCGCAGGTTGGGCGCGAACGATGATAGACCACGCGCGACGGGTTAACCAAACGCGGAGGCATGGGCGCACGCGTGCGTGCACGCGAGAGACGTATGACGCACGCCATGCATGACGACGAGTGGTGTCCTACACGCACAATACGCGCGCGCTTCATGGGTGGCCACATGGCGATGGAATCGTCTCAGCTTTAATTTAAGTCACAGGGACAGCGCGCGCCGCGGCGCGGTCGTACGCGTGCGCGCACACGTACGCGTGGTAGGTCCATGACGATGAACGAGGAGAACGAACGAATGATGGAGCAACGCATACGGTTGGTGCCCGTGGGATTCGTTGCTTTTTGAACCAAGGCACGAGGCGAGCGGTCGGGTGCTGACGCCGATGGCTGCGCGTCCTCGCGCGTCCCTTGACGAGGTCTAGGCCTACTTTTGGTGGCTGTTTCAACGCACGCGTAGTCATGCAATATTCATAACCGCATCGCCGCCGCATCATTCGTGCACTTGGTCAATGTCGTCGTCACCGGTGGAATTCCAGCGCTCGCGCGCGCGCGCGCGCGCGCGTCTAGGGCCCAGAATACCGACCGACCGACCGCAATCCTCGCGCGCACTCGTCGTCGTTCAGCGTCGTTCGGCGTCGTCGTCGTCGTCGCGACCGCACACGCGCGCGTCATGGCATCGTCCTCGGTCGCGTAACATTGTCACTGGAACATAAACACGCGCGGCGCGGCGTCTCTCACGCGCACGTCGTCGAGGTTCTCGAGGTGGTACTCGAACGGACACCTCGACGATGGGCCGTTCGTCGTGCGCGGGACGCGGGGTTGGGCGGGTCGTTTTCACCCTCCTTTCCCTCGTGAGTGCGATTGCGAGCGGTGTAGAGGTGAGATAACGATGAGACGCACCACTGGTCGGAGTGCGAGCGCCAGTTGCGATCGTCACGCGCGAGCGTTGGAGACGCAAAGATGAGTTGAGTGCGACTTTGTTGTCGTTGTTCGCGCGCGCTCACCGACGAGTTTACTTTGACTGACGAGTGCGCGCGATGAGCGCGATGCGACAGGGCGTGACGGTGTTTAGAAAACTACATGCATGGGGCGAAAATAAGCACGGAGAGCTCGGACTTGGACAGGTACGTGAAAACAGTTCTCGTTACGAGAAAAGCAGCGAGACGACGGTTGCGTATGTACTAACCGTGGTTTTGTCGGGCGTTGAATCTCACAGGGCCAAGCGCTGAGTTCGTGCAACGATACTGAAATAGTTGAACTTGGATGGGACCTCGATGGTACGTGGAGCATTGCGTGTATGGTAAAGTCTTGAACTCGTTTGCGCAGGGACACTGAGTCGCGTCAGTGCCAGTCTGAACCACGCCGTGGCGCTCACGGCTGAGGGTGCGTTGTATGCATGGGGAAACAATCTATGCGGGCAGCTTGGACTAGGAGACCTGGTGAATCGATACACACCGACGAAGATCGATGCATTAAGTGGCGTGCGGATAGTGGAAGTTGCCGTAGGCGTCGAACACACGTTGGCGCTCGCAAGTGACGGTCGCCTGTACGCCTTTGGTTGCAACAGTCGAGGATCACTCGGACTCGGCTCTAGCGCTCTCGGGACGATTTCACAGCCTACAATAGTGAGCACGCCGGAAACGTTCGTCAAACTAGCCGCGGGGTCTCTACACAGTGTCGGGCTCACCGCTTCGGGCGCGGTGTACACCTGGGGCGCAAACGACCAAGGACAGCTAGGTACGTCGTCTTCGTTCGTGAAACTTCGCGTGACACCGAGGACGATGACATGATAGTAATACTGATTGCTTTGAATTAGGTTTGGGTGGCTGCACTACTCCTGGGGGACCGGGAAACGACCCTTGTTTGAACGATGTCTACGTGGTACGTTGTTTACATTCTTCTCGACAGTTGAATTATATTAATTAATTAATTGTAGCCAACAAAGGTGACGCTGACAAACACAGGCGCAGCGTTACCGCAAATAAAATTAATTGCTGCTGGCGGTGGCCAAGTTGCAACGGGTTCGAGGCACTTATCGCAAGGAGGACACACGCTCGCCGTCACGACAGGAGATGAAGTGTACGCATGGGGAGATAACTTTCACGGGCAACTAGGTAAGCATCAGAGCAGTATCTAGAGATATTATGAATGCTGATGATTACGCAGGCATTAAACAAACGTACAGCCTAATTACTGGGACTTCTAGTTACACTCCGAATACGGTACGATGAACTTTTCAAGATGAACGAATTAATTAATTAACGAATTAATTACAGTACGACACAACGACGGGTTTATACTACAACCGTCACGAGTTACCTACTAAATCGGAACCATTTTCGATTGACGTGATCTCTGGTACATTCGTCGAAGTCGGCAAGCCCACAGTGCCAACAATCACGCAAATAGAAGCTGGTTCTTTTCACTCAATGATGCTCGTGTCGACTGGAGAAATATTTGCATGGGGAGACAATTTTTATGGTCAAATCGGCATCGGATATGTTTCAAGCAACTCCGAACCCACTCAGTATTACGTTTCACGAAATTACGATGAACCAGAGATGATTGACGAGCCGAAACGTATCAAAAAGTTTGATTTTACTTCTGTCGAGGCTGATTCAAATTCGGCGTTAATTAATTACACAATCACGGGGTACGTTCTACTGCGAATTAATTCCCGATACATCAGCATCATATCAAGAGTTATATTAACGTTATGTTTGCAGGAAAATTTTCGACGAAAACAACGCAACGTTCACCCAGGTGCGAAACATGGCCGGCGATAATTAATTGTTTTATGAGTTAATCGTGTCAACGCACTTGGTACTGACAAAAGCGTCCTTAATTCCCGCATAGATTTCTGCCGGTGGCTACACCTCGATGGCAATTACATCGACAAACAAATTATTCATATGGTACGTCTCGAGCCGATTCGTGAGGCGCCATAAGTGTCAACTCTTCGATTTCGTTTGCTGGCGTGCCAGTGCTCGTCGTTGACATGTATTGTTTTTCATGGCCACAGGGGTATCAACGCAGAAGGCCAATTAGGAACGTGTGGGTGTGGCGGGTGTGCGAAATACGGTGCAGCAGACCCGGGAACTTGCACTGTTGGCTCTACGGCGCCGTGCCAGTGTTCTTGCGGAGGTATCGGCACGTGTGTCTTTGTCGCTGGTTCCGCGGCGAACAACTTCAATCCGGTCAACCAAGGCAAATGTAAGAGTACCGTAGCAGAGTGTGATTGCGAAGGTATTATGACAGGAACTTTAGATAGCATGGACGAGCCGATGATATCTGATCTTCATCTATCGCCTAACGCATTTAGTGACGCGGTGCACGCGAGCGCTGGTGGCGGTGGCATTTATGCCATAACAGAGTCGGTGTGTAAAGATGACGCCGATGGGGTGGTCTGTTCTGGTGCTGGTACTTGCCAAGCAGACGGAACGTGCGCGTGTAATGCTGGTACTGGAGGTGATACTTGTCAAAACGTGTGCCCGCAAGCCACGGATGCTGACGAAGTGATGCTTAACAACCTCGGCGTTCTAGACGACCCCATTGCTGGTAAAGATTGTGCTGGCCACGGCGTGTGCGATGCATACACAGCACTTTGTGTCTGTGACGAGGGATATTACGGTCCCAAGTGTGCGCTCATTTGTGCCGTAGACGAAGGTGGGCGCACGTGCTCTGGAAATGGCACGTGCGCGTACAACGTTGGCACGTCCTCGATGCCGTATTGCGAGTGCGAGCGCTCTCAGGACCCCGTGTGGTGCGCGGCCCGTGGCATACAAATCCATCCAGAAGGATGGTGTAGTTATCATGGCGGTGATGCATACGGTGGTTTCACCGCGTGCTACGTCGCTGGTCAATGCGGCACGTGTCAAAGTCCAGGAGCGCCGCACGCCTCTGCGACATTTGCCTTGGCTTTCGTCCTCGCCTTTGTCGTCTTCTTATTCATCGATGCGTAAAACGTCAACCTCGTCGTGTCGGCTGCGCGCATATGTAATATCAAAACCTACCTATTATGCTGTAATTTAGACACGTGCGTATCCATCGATCCATCGATCCATCCATTCAATCCAATCCGCGTACGCACGCTTGCTCGTGCGCCGCCGACGACAGTGCCCCTCTCACGCGTTGACAGTCCACGACACATACGGACGCCCTTGCGACGACAGACGACCGACGAGACGACGGGTGTAGTACGCGCGCGCGTCTCCACGTTCGATGCCGCTCATGTCCCCGTCGTCTCCGTTCCGTCGCACCGGCACCGACGCCGACGACGTTGGCTTTGACCGTTCAGGGGCACGACCGTCGTCCTCCCCATCGTCATCGTCTTTTGTATCGCCCCGACGACCTACGACGACGGCGAACGCGGTGACGCGAGAACGATCGTCATCGCGTCACGGTGCGTCGTCGAGCGCGGGTGCGGGCACGGGAATCACTCGCCTGAGCGGTGTCCCGTCGTCGGGGGCGCCGGCGGGGGCGTCCAAGTTGGAGCTCACGTTGAGCGCGGTGACGTCGTGCGAGGAGCTCGCTCGAGTGCTCGATGGTGGACAACGACAACGCACGGGAGGGAACGTAAAAGATGCGGCGAAGACTATCGATGTCGTCGAGCACGTGTTGAAACGGAATCGAGAAAACTTGAGAGAGTTTTTTAGTACGTGTTTTCAGGCGATTTTGTGTGAGATTTTTAGTTTCGAAGGCGGCGGACAGTCCACGAATGGGTGGATGAATGGTGCATTTAACGCCAGTGAACGAGAAATGCGAGAATTGTTGGAGTTTTTATCTCCACAAGGGACGTTTATGCGAGCCATGGTGGCGGCGGATTCGGATAAACTCGTGCAATTCGCGTTTCCCGTCGATCGACTCCCCGAACGCACGCAACGCTTGTTACAAACTGAATCGGGAGCGATGTCGTTGAATCGCTCGCCGCCGTACGCTGGATGCATCAAACGTGATAGCATGGGGAAGTATCAAGTGCATCTTGGGTTGTATCAGTACTTTATGTTCTGGACTGCGTATTTTGCCATGCGCCCGGGCGCGCGCCGTGGACACGCCACGCACCAGTCATCTTTTGGTTTGGGGACGCGTTCGTCGCCTTACAAGAGCGCTGGTGGCCTCGGAGGCGGTTCGTTTAGTAGCCCGAGTGGAGCATTTTTAGGTGGTCAATGGCCATCCACCCCGCTTTCGATACACCGATCGACGACGACAAAGGTACACCCGTATCGCGAGTTGTTGCTCACGCATTTGAAACACTTTCTTCCGCGCGCCGCGCCCGGCAAGGAGTGGAGCAAGGTGGATTTGGGTAACACCGCGCAAGGTGAATTGTTGGTGAGCATTTTGACAGAATTTTGGATGCCTGTGGATGATTCGCGTGCGCAATCGAGCGACGTCACGCGCTCGAGCTCGCCATTTAGAAATTTACCATCCATGAGTCGCGTCGTCGACGCCGCGATGCGGCAAAACGGCATGACTCCGCCTCGAGCGGCGGCGCCTGAATCGCGACGTCGGTACACGTACAATCCACCCGCTGTGGATCATGTGAATGCAGTGACGCTGTTGATCACGTACTTGTTTGCTGAATTACCCGATAGACAAATGGAGAACATGGATGGTGCAAAGGGACTTGACGTCGCGCGAGACATCGTACAGCGGCCATTGTACTACTTTTTACACGACGCCTTTACGCAGTGGCCCACGGAGAGCATGACGAGTTTGGAACCCGTGGTGACGCTTTGGGTGTCGTATTTCGCACCATGGTGTGCGAAATTCCCGGAATCTCAACAAAGCAAGGCGCCAGTGTCCAAACGTGGAGGGTCGCCGTCGCGGATCTTGACGTCGCCGCTGTCCAAAATGCCCACGGCGTCGTCGAGCAACGCGGCGTCTGAGCCAGACTACGACGCCGCTTTACTTCCGATTGGTAAAGAGTACAAGTTTGATGATAAAGTAGAAGATACTCCTGGAAAGTATTCACACATTCGACACGTGTTCAAGAACATTCCATTCTATCACGAGTTGATGAAACATTTCTTGGAGTTGTGCTGCAAACGCGTTCCGTTGGATGCCGAGGGTACGGCGTCGGCTTTGCTCATCGCGCTTCAACCGCTCGCATCAGCTCCGGCGTTGTTGAAATTGTTAGAATCCGTTGAAGAAGGCTATGCAGAGTTCTTGCTTGATCCGTTCAAAGGAACGTTGAAGACCATGCAAGCCAGAGAAGAGTCGGTGGCGTCGAGGGAATCGTACTACCCCCTCATGCGTTCGCAACTTCAAGAATGGGAGCCCGAGGAGGTGTCTGCGATTGGTGGCCCTCCTGGGACACCAAACGGTACTCCTGGCGCGTTCGCTACGCCTGTGAGTAAATGGCAAGGTGCTGCTGCTCGATTAGCGGCGAATCGAGTGAGTGAATCGAGCAAGGACAAGTCTGTGTCTGGGCACTTACGCATGTTTTCATCCGAGGCGGATGGACTGGCGCAAGTCGCCATCGCGCTGATTCATCGACTCGAGCGCGACTCCACGCAAGTTCCAACGTCTCATCCTCTCCGCAAGAGCGTGCCCAACTTTCGCAAGGCGAGTTTCACGGTGTTTAGATTGGAGAGATTTCGCGACACGCCATACTTGAAGAGTCCGGCGGCGGCCAAGTACGTCGATACAAACTCTGGCGAACGTCCTGGATGGGCTTCGGGACGGCGAAGTGCGAGAGAAATGTACAAGGGAGATTGGATGCAACGACCAATCGGTGCGAACGAGTTCGCGCCTTTGGTATCTTTGCTTTTGATGCTTTCGAGGTTCCTCAATAGAAAGTTACGCCTCGGCGGCGCTGCGGGCGAGGGGGCGAAGGGGCGCGTCACCGTCGGTGAATTGAAACAGTTGGCTGAGGGTGCATGGACGATATCTCAGCGCGTGAAGCGTGACAATATTGTTCTAGGACACGCTGTATCGCTTTTGGCCGTTCTAGAGGCGCTTACCGTGGGTTTATTCCGTAGTCGCGGGTTGACGATCAATTTGCGCCCGCTCGCAGAGTATCAAATGCTCGCACTTCTCTTTGTCGCTTATTGGGTGCTGCGTTTTTTTCGCGCGCTTCTGTACATCGATTTAGACTGATTGAAATTCTACGTGATGATTGATGATGGATGCAATGTCTTTGCTACTAATTTCTCTACACACTATGCTACGCTATGTACTTTCCTCCTCCACGTTGCGACGCCAGAATTGTAAGCGGCGTAACAACGGCGTCTTGTTTTTCTTCGCGGGATCTTCTGGCGGTGGAGGCACGTAGCGCTCCTTGGTTTCCTTGTAAAAAATATACACCAGCTGTCTAAACCCGAGAGTGAAGAAAAAGCTTAGCGTGAGCCCGCACATGAGGAGCACGATTGTCGCCGAACGTTCAGACGACGATCCAACTTGCCACACGCGGTCAAACGCCGAGCCGCTAAAAAAGCCCTGCGCAACGTCGCCAACCGTCGTCGTTGTCGTCGACGACGCAACCTCGGGAGGTAATAACAACTGAGGTAAAGTCGGCACGACGACGGCGAATGCACCAATGACGCCACCGACCATAATAGACGCCACGGTGGAGCACAAAAACGCCGTCTTCATGAGCAGCACGCGGTAGCCGTACATGAGCTCTTGCGAACGCTTGAGCGCCTCACCGCTCGTCTTTTGCTCGAGCACCAGCACTGGTCCAGCCACGGCGTAATCAAGTAAACGAATGAGCCCCAGATACGGCACTGGAATCGTCAGCACCGAGTTCCAAAGAATCGACACCACGCGCCTGAAATCGAGCGTCAACAACGCCTTGCACGTCGCAAACGTCTCTCGAAGCTCGCGCGTGGCAATCTTCACCGTCGCCCGTCGCGCGGCGTTTGTTTTAAGATCTCGCCAATCACACCCTTCATCATCGCCCCGTGCACTCCCTCTCATCACCGCCACGCGCACAAACATGGAACACATAAACTTCCAGAGCGCCACGACGAGCGTAAACGCCGCCGCCACGAGCGGAATCGTGTGCGCGTGCACCAACGCGAGCGCAAACGTCCCACCCAAATTCAACGTCTGCGCCCACGCTCCAGCCACCAACGTTAGCATCACGCTCAATGGCGCGTCTCGTATGGTGTATTCCATCACGCGCAGGGTCAACGCGCGCGCCGTCAACGCGCGCGCCGGCGCAGACGGCGGCGCAGACAACCCCGTCCCAACCTCCTCCTCCTCCTCCTCCTCCTCCTCGTCGCTCTCGCGCGCTTTTGCGATCGCCCAGCGCCTCGACGTCGACGCCGTCATCCTCGTCGTCGTCCCGAACGACGTCGTCCCGGCGCCGACCATCCGCGCGTCGGCGCGCCCCGCGCGCGCGCGCGTCGCATTCGCCGCGCCCCTTTCGACGCCGCCATCATCGCATCGGCATCGGCGCGCGCATCCTCCTCCTCGTCGTCCACGACGCATCATCATCATCGTCGGCGTCGTCGTCGTCGTCGTCCTCCTCCTCCTCGTCGAACCCGAAGAACCCGTCGTCATCATCATCATCATCATCATCATCATTCGCGAGTTCGTTCCTTTGCGACCCGCACGTACGCCGACACGACACGACACGTACGCCGACACGACACGACACGACACACCACCACCGACGCACCGACTGCGTCGACTGCGTCGTCGTCCGTCGCACCACCCGTCGACCACGACTGGGGACCGCGCACCGACACGCACGCATATGCGACGAGAGGGGAACGACCGACCGACCGACCGCATCGATATAGATATATGCCACGTGGCACTTATATATATATACCACACACACATCACCATCATCACACATCATCATCATCATCATCATCATCACACACACGCATATAGCTCGTCTATGCGAGGGAGTATGTGAAACACATATACGACGACGATCGGGCCATCGATCGCACGCACACGCACACGCGCATCCATGTGGATGTGGATGGATGGACGACCCGATCGATATCGATCGATCGAGATATCGATGTCGATGTCGATATCCATCGATGTCGATGTCGATCGATCGAGACCGCGCACACGACGACGACGACGACGACGCCCGCGCGCGCGCGCGCGTCGAGGCGCATCGACGCCCGCGCGCGCGACACACACTCGCGGTCGAGCGTGAGGACACCGACAACCGACAACCGACAACCGACAGGCGACAGGCGACAGGCGACAGTCGTCACCGCGCGCACCCCGGCATCGGCATCGGCGTCATTCATCGGCATCGGCGTCATTCATCGGCATCGGCATCGGTGGTCGTTTGAAATCCATTCATTCATTCGTCATGGATGTGCAACGCGCGAGCGCGGCGTTACGCGGTGAACCCGGGGCCACGGGGTCGTGGACGCAGGATGAAAACGCACACGTGATGATGCATACGACGCGATCGGGGAAGGATGGGGCGAGCGCGAACGTTCGCGCGCCCGGGTCGACGCTGAAGAAAGGGTTGGGGGGGAAGACGTTTGCGACGACGGGGGCGACGACGTTTGCGACGACGGGGGCGACGACGGGGGCGACGCCACGGAGTGCGTTGGGGAATATTACAAATAAAGGGTTGAGTGCGCGCGGTGGTGCGTCGGTGGTGGCGGCGCCGACGCCGACGATGCCGGGGTCGGTGAAGGGGCGGCGGGCCGAGGCGAAGGCAAAGGCAAAGGCGCCGGCGTCGGCTTTGAGCGCGCGCGACGCCGATGACGCGGGTTTGGAACGCGTTCGAGCGACGATTGCGCCGGAAGAGTTGGCGAATATTCGTGCTAGGGCGGAAATGTATGCCGATGAATCGGATGATATCGAATATTTTGGCAAGACGCACGAGGAGCAAGCAAAGGAGGAGCAGGCGCGCCAACGCGCCGCGGTTGAGGAGCGCGTTCGGGGATTCTTGGCGAATGCCGCTGCGGCAGCGAGCTACGACGCTAACTTTGGGACAACGACATCGATGGATGATAAAAACGAGTCATTACGGGCGTCGATTAAAAATTTATCCTTGAAGGCGAGTTTCACGAGCGACGGCGGCGGTTTCAACGCCGACGGCGAGGACGATTTGATGGATGATTTGTGTAACTTTATGAGCCCGACGAAAATGCCAGGGATGTTGGATGACGACGATGATGTCGACGACGTTTTGTTTGGTGGCCGAGCGGGTGTTGATGATTTGGCCTATCTCGACGAGGAACTCGACGCCATGCTCGCGGATTGAAAATTTGAAAATGAAAAAGCCACGACGGCGACGTACGACGCAAACTCTTTTTTTTAGCACCAGCACAACCGCGACGCAATTTTAGCACCCTTCTTTTTGACGCAGCGATGAAAACTTGAGACATGGTTTTCATTTAGAGGTCACTTCAAGGTTACACCAAGCGCCATGCGGATTGTTTGTAATAAACCGAAATATCAATATCTACAACAACGCGTCGATGTTTTACAATAATAATCTATGACGCCAGCCACTCGTGTTCGAGCGCTTGCTGCGCCGTCAACCGCTTTGCTGGATCTCTATCTAAAACCTTTGCTAAGAAATCACGACATTTCTCGTCTGATATCTGCGATAAATCGACATCCTGCGAGAGAATCAATTGATACGTATTCCACGCGCCTTCGGCTTGGTACGCGTACGACCCCGTCACGAGCGCGTGCGCGGTGACGCCGACGGACCACACATCCGCCTTGAACCCATCGCACGGCTCACCTTCGCAGCACTCAGGGGCGGTAAACGCTGGCGTGCCTGGCGTCGTACGCACGAGCGCATACGTGCCGTCTTGTACGTTCTTCTCCACGCGTCTCGCTGAACCAAAGTCTCCCAATTTATGCGCTCCAGACGCGTCCACGAGAACATTTTGCGGCTTGACATCGTAATGCACCACCCCTAGCGCATGACATACCACAAGCGCGCTACAAATATCACGAATCACTGCTTTCGCGCGCGAGTCTTCGAACGGCTCAAATCTATCCGTGTCATCGCCCACAAGCGCGCCGCGCTCACAAAATTCCATGACTATGTACGCCTTGTCCCCGCGCGCTTCTTCGCACCATTCGTACACCCCCACGATATGTTCATCAGCACATACCGCCATGAATTCCGCTTCATCTATGGCGTCATCCATCATCGTACGATGACTACTCGTGCGAATGCGCGATAATTTCTGCTTATCCAACGCCTTCACCGCGACGACGCCGCCCGTCGTCGTCTGGTACTTGTACACCTCACCAAACGCCCCGTGTCCCAGCTTATCCACGTACGCATATCGCGCGCTCAAGGGTTGCGTCGTCTTTATCAATGATCGCTTCTTCTTGTCGCCATCGCCCGCCGACGTGCTCACGACGCTGCTGTCGTCGTCGTCGCCTTTCGACGACGCTTTCGATGCGCACTGTCCCATGTCGCACACCTATTTTCAATAACGCACGCGCACACCTGTGCGTGTGCGCGCACGAGCGCGCGCAGACGCGAAAAAACAACCTCGTCGCGATGTGCTCGCGAGCGCACGCACGCGCGCGCGACCCCGCGCGTCGTCGTGTGGCGTTTAAGAATCCCATTCGG
>Ga0181561_10001748_pt1 | contig 19276 bp, 8 predicted proteins | sample 011ome_19_FD_133760 | JGI IMG/M metagenome (GOLD analysis project Ga0181561, IMG submission 133760) | Coastal salt marsh microbial communities from the Groves Creek Marsh, Skidaway Island, Georgia - 011510BT metaG (megahit assembly) | ecosystem: Environmental > Aquatic > Marine > Intertidal zone... | reverse complement strand
TGATGATGATGATGAGAACGAGAGAGCGGCAAAGAAGACGAGGAAACGGCGGAGAATCGATTCTGGAGGAGGAAGAAGAAGAAGAAGAGGAATAGAAGAAGAAGAGACGGAAGAAGAAGCGACGGTTCGCGCGAAATTTGACGCGCACAACGCGCGAGCGGATGCGTTCATCGAGAGAGAGAAGTGTCTCTTCAACGACGACGACGAGGAAGGTGCGTTCGATGTTTTGAAAGCGTTAGTAAAGTCGTCGTCTTTCGGAGAGAAGAGCGTGAGCGTTCTAGGGGACGGGTTGGCGGCGAGGTATCTGAAACAGGTGTTCGGAGGCGACGAGGAAGAAGAAGAAGAATCAGAAGAAGAAGAAGAAGAAAACCAGCGTTTCGTGACGGAAGAGGACGTTTTAGACGAGAATTTTGAGAAGAGCGAGGTTTGGGAGCGGATCGCGAGGGGAGGAGATCCTGGAGGCGGCGATACGCGCGAGGACGGAAATCCGGGCTCGCGCTCGCGCTCGCGCGTAGTCGTTTCGGCGCTGGAGTCGTTCGAATCGCGGGCGAAAATAGATCGATTGTGCAAGAAAAGCAAACTCGTTTTAGTGGATGTTGGCATCGAAGACGATCGAGGATCGGTTTTTGTGGTAGATTCGGAACAAAATACGACGAGTTACGAGTGTTTACCGAGAGATTTAGACGAGAGCAGTTTGAAGAAGAAAGAGAAGGCGCCGTCGTGCGTGTTGGAGAATTTCCCATTTCAGTTTTCGCACTGCGTGGAGTGGTCGAGGCACGTGTTTGAGAAGATATTCGTTAAAGAAGCAAAGAAGCATCACGAAGAGGAGTTGGAAAGAGCTGCAAAAGAAGGGTGTGAAAGAGTGTACGACGAAGATTTCGTGGAGGTTGATTCGTCGAATCGAGCGACTAGATTATTCGCCGAGCTCTTCATCACGAAAATAGAAGCCATTCGCGAGAGTTTTCCGAGAGATAAAGACGACGGAAAGTTTTGGGGCGACGAGAAAGGGAAACGGTTTCCAGAACCGTTTAGCAAGTCTGATACCGAAATGACTCGAGTGCAGACGGAATTTCTTCTCGCTGCCCAAACTTTGTACAAGTTGAATTATCACGGCGATAGGCCGAGGTGGGATTACAGTCTACGAAGATTCGAAAGTTTGAACGGTAAATCGCGATGGGACCATGCTATATTCGTGGAAACGTGCGCGCTACTTCGCGCAAGAACCTATCGCATCGACGTTCCAAACTATACGTACGAAACGCATCGAGACGTTTTGTTCGATCTGCCTCGGAAAAATCCAGTCGCTGGATTCGTGGCGGCAAAAATCGCCGCGAGAGAAGTCCAGAAGATTTTGATGGATGACGAAAAAAAACATCGCAGTCGAAACTCTTTCTTCAACGTCGTCACGAACGATTTCGTCGCGTGCGAGTGCCCCTCTGCGTTTGTAAAAAAAACCACGAATCGAAGTCGAAACCTTCCTGATTTGCAATGGACCATCTGGTCTGTCATCAACATCGAGTGTTTTCTTCCGGGAGAGAATACGCTCGGAGATTTCTTACAAACCTTTCGCGAGCAGGTTGGTTTGGAACCGGCGTGCGTTGGCGTTGGCGCTGCGCTCGTGTACATGGAGTTTATGAGTAAAGAGAAACGCGCTACGCGAGAGAAGATGTCCGTCGTAGATGCCATTCGAGATACGTTGAATAGTAGCGCGAGTCTCGGTAAAGACGAGTTCGAACCAATCAAAAGGAAGAACGGCGAAGAGGAGTACGTCGTGTTAACCGTCCAAGCCGTGGACGAAAATGATGAGGATAAGGATATTCCGGATGTGGTTGTTCGCGTTAAATAAATAGCATTAATAAATAGAATAAAGCGATAATAAAATAGAGAGTACGTTAGGGATAATGGAGAGACATGCGCGCATATCAGAAACACTTGTTTTTTGTTGAACAAATGATAAATATAAAATGATAATAACTGTAATAATGAATATTCACAACTCTAACTCTTGATTGACTTTGCGTTTCCACTTGTCCGAATTCTCGTACGCGTTTGCAAAACTCAATCCATCGCCGTCGATGCTGCATCCTGGGAAAAACCAGTATCGCATCTTGGCGCCTAAAACTTCTCTTAAATTTCCGCTCAGTCCAAGACTGTACGGATGTTCTATTTTCTTAATCGTGGTGGTGGTGGTAGTGCCGGTTGCTTTACTGCTACCATCACCACCTTTGCTACTATCCATGGCCACTTCGCCGTTCTCACCGATCGGGTGCGTCAACGTCACTTTTGAACGCACGCCTTCGTAGTGTTCAATCGTCGTGCAATTCTTTGACGTCAACCACACGTGCCACGCGAACAACAAACCAATCGCCAACAACAACGGAAACGAAATCATCAACGCGGTCACTTCACATATCGCGTCCCAATCCCACGCATTACTATCACTATTACTCGCAGCAGCCGCCACAGCCGCAGCCGCAGCATTACTCGCTAGTTTCTTTTTACTACTACCGCTTTCGCTCGTCAACATGTTCCAACTCAAAATCATCGCCGAGTGCCCAACCGCCAACACCGCGTAAAACAAAAATAAGAAAAACGCTTTATAATTCTTATGTCCTACGCAATTATTAATCCACACGCAGTGATGGTCCATCCTCAGCACGCATTTCTGGCACACTCTGCAGTGATGCGCTCTCGGCGGCTTGTACGCGTTGCACTTTTGACAAAACCGTTTCAAACCTTTCCCTTTCCGCTTCACCTCCCAAAAGTTATTCGAATCTTCCATGTCCGGTTGCCACCCGTCCGGGACTTTCCCCGCCTCGCACATCACCGAAGCCACGTACAAACACAGCGCTAACGACGTGGTGACGAACAAAATCGACCGATGAATGGTCCCGTCCACGCTCGTCTCGAACCGTCTCCACAACACGATCGTGCTCGTCGTGTAGTACAGAAATCCAAAAAGGAACAAAACGAACAACACCGGCAACGAAAGCTTCTGCCAAACTCTGCGCAAAACGCGCCTCACGCGCTGCCGCCGAGATAAAGATCCTCCTTTCGGCGTCGTCACCGTTGGCCCCGACATGACGACGACGACGACGATGGAATACTTTTCCTCGGGTAGTGTCCGCGTTGTCTTTGCGATTAAGTTTTATCTCTTCTCCCTTACTTTCTGATTGTGCCGCACTTGCACCCGCTCCCGCACTTGCACCCGCTCCCGCACGAGCAGTCTCTCCACGGACACGAAGAAGAAGAAGAAGAAATAGTAGTAGTCGCGGTAGTAGTCGCTGTTGGTTTACCAGACGACGAAGACGATGATTTGTTCTTATCGCCAAAGCTAAAGAAACCCATTACTATCTATTGTTGTTGTTGTTGTTTTTTGTGTTGCCTTCTCTTCGATTTTTTTTGGATTTTTGTTGGATTTTTCTTTTTAGGGTTTAGGGTTTACGCGAAAAACACCAAAGAACAGGAAAAGAAAGGACGCACGCAACAACAACAAACGAAGACACGAAAACGAGAGAATGACGTCTTCGTCTTCTTCTCTCTTCGTCTTCTCCTCCTCCACGTCGCCGCCGACGAGAGGAAGAAGAAGAAGAAGAGATGGGAGGACGATGTTTGGCAGTTCTTGGTCTCTTTTGAGGAGGAGAAGGAGGAGGAGTTTTTTCGATGTCGACAAAATGGAGTTGAGCGATGATGAGAAAAAGGGGATTTCTTTTGCGGTCTTCGCGGCTCGGTCTTCTTCTTCTTCTTCGAATTCGAAAGGACCGGAGCGGGGAGAGGACGACGGTAAAGAAGAGAGACGGCGAAAAAACATCGATACAGATTTAGAACTGCCGGAACTTTTGTTTGGCGCCGCGTCGACGTCGTTCGCGTTAACCGTGGATGCGGTCAGCTCTGGTTTTGATTTCGTCCAAAAAGTCACCTCGACAGAGAAACCTTCGAGTAGATATCCGCCGGGACCGGATTTCGATAGCGCTCTCGAGATGGGACAAAACCCCTTGAAGTTTATCGAGAAAGTGAAGAGCAGGTACGGTCCAGTCGCTGGGTTGAGGTTGGCCGGGGAAAACGTCGTTTTAGTCTCCAAACCAAGCGTGGCGAAACAGGTTTTGATCGACGACGAGGCGAGCTTTACGAAGAAAGGTACGGCGTTTTTCCCGTCCAGTCGATTGGCCGGGGACGGTTTGTTGGTGACCGATGGGGACGTGTGGAGATCTCAGAGGAGGTTATCGAATCCGGCGTTTCGGAAAGCCGCGGTGGAAACGTACGCGAAAGCGATGAACGAATGCATAGAGGAAACCATCCGCACGCGATGGCGAATAAACGGAGAGAGGGATATTTACGAGGATTTCAACGAGGTGACTTTACAAGTCGTCTGTAGGACGTTGTTCGGAGAAGACGCGGTTGGAACGAAAGGGAAGGAAATTGTGGATTCAATTCGAGTTGCTTTTGAGTACTTCGCGAAGAGAAGCAGCGGGATTGAGATGATTTTTCCAGAATGGTTCCCGCTGCCCTCGAACATCTCTTTCAACGACGCAGTGGATCGACTCGATAACGCCGTATACGCCATCATCGATAAACGATTAGCAGAAATGGAAGAGCCATGTTTCATAGCCTGTTCGACGCAAGAGATGGATTTACTAGATCGATTATTATCGGCGTCGTTGGACGATTTAGTCGAGGACGAGGAAGATCGAGCGTTAAAACGAGAGATGGCGAGCTCGACCAACGACATCGTCAACAACAAAAAGAAAATGTCCAGGAAACAACTTCGCGACGAAGTGATGACGTTGATTGTTGCGGGACAAGAAACCTCCGCCATAGTTCTGTCGTGGGCGGTGGCGTTCGTCGCTAAAGACAAAACGTTTGGCGAACGCATAGCGAAAGAAGCGACGCAAGCGCGCGTTTTAGCCGCCAAGCGATTGAAGAAAGTCCCCGCGGGAAAAGAACAAGACGAGTGCACGATTGCCGAAGAAGTTGTCGACGACGACGACAGGTGCAAAGAACCAAATTCGGACGTCATCGCGCAAACGGAGTTGACGTTTGAATCCATCAAAGACTTGCCGTTTACCGAGGCGATCATTTTAGAAACCATGCGTCTGAAACCTCCGGCGTACATAGTCGGTCGATCGAACTCCATCTCGGACGTGCATTTGGACGAGAATGACAAATACGACATTCCGCGAGGGTCTACCATCCTCGTCAGTCCGTACCTTGCCCACCGCGACGGCCAATATTGGAGTAAACCGAACGAGTTCGACCCGAATCGATGGCTCGCCATCGACCCGGACACGAACGAACCGTACGCTCGAACCGCCCTGCGAGGCATGGGGTACAAAAACACCTACTTCCCGTTCGGCGCGGGCCCGCGCGTGTGCATCGGCGCCCAATTTGCCATGTTAGAAGCCATCATTCTCCTCGCGTCTTCGTGTGAAAAGAGACAGTTCGATTTACTCAGCAAGAACAGCTTTCCCAACGACGCCGCGGGTATCACGCTCAGGCCGGAAAGTCCCGTCAAGATGAAAGTTTCCGCGCGGAGGAGAAGCCTGTAGAAAGATATATATATATATATGTAGTTCAAATTGTCTGGAAGTTGTCTGAAAGTTGTCTAATATATATATATATATATAGAGAGAGAGAGCAGTTGTTGTTGTAATACTAGTTGATGATTAGATTGTAAGCGCTCGCGTGTTTTTTCTGAAAATCTTGCTTATTTAGTCCAAAATCCACAACACGAAAAGAAAAAAAAAAGAAAAAAGATAAGCGAACACAAAAGAAGATCAAGACCACACTTATTTATCACACGCTCTCTCGCGAGAGTTTAGTAAAAGACCAAGAGCGAAACGAGAAAGATGACCGACCACGGCTCTTCCACGTGGGAGGGGTGGTACTGCGTGTCTGTCGTCTTTCTCATGTTCGTTTTGCTCTTAAAAAATGTCGCCGGGCCGGACGTGCTGATGCTCGGCGCGCTTTCGTTAGAATTAGCCGCTGGAATAGTGAGCATCGAAGACGGATTGAAAGGGTTTTCGAACAAAGGTTTACTCACCGTGGCGTGCTTGTTCGTCGTTGCGGCCGGGATTAGCAACACGGGCGCGTTGGATTATTACATGGGGAAGCTTTTGGGGAACCCGAGATCGGTCGCGGACGCGCAGTTGAGGTTGATGTGTCCGATTGCGGCAGTGAGTGCGTTTTTGAACAACACGCCAGTCGTCGCGATCATGATTCCCATCGTGCAGAAGTGGTGCCGCAAGTGTAAAATTAGTCCAGCGCAGTTGTTCATTCCGTTGTCTTTTGCGAGCATCTTAGGCGGGACGTGCACGTTGATTGGCACGAGCACGAACTTAGTCGTCGACGGGATGCGAAAGGAGAGGTATCCGGATGAAACTGCGATTGGATTGTTCGAGTTGAGTAAGTACGGCGTGCCGGTGTTGCTGAGCGGGCTGTGTTACATGCTCTTGGCGAGCCCGTTTTTATTACCAGGAGGGAAGAAGGAGAGTAAGAACGGAGGCGAAGACGGAGGGACGAGCGGAGATATGAACGCGGAAGATTTAACGGTTGGCGCGGTTGTGCCGAGAGGGAGCCCGGTGGTGGATTCACCCGTGGCTATTTTGAGAGGATTGAACGGTTTATATCTAGTGAGCGTGCAAAGAGGTGACATGGTGATGCGCGCGGTGCAACCAGAGTTTCTCTTGGAAGCTGGCGACGTGTTAATTTTTACCGGATTGGTGGATAAAATCGGCGAAGTATGCGAAGAGCACGGGCTCGTGCCGTTGACGCACGACGTGGAGGAAAAGATGGTTGGAGGCGTGTTTCCGGAAAGTTTATCGAACGGAGGGAGTCAAGGGAACAGTTTGGATCCGAGTCCGAAGTGGACTGGCCCGGGAGATCCTTTTAGTCGTAGTACTAGTGGTAATAAAGATTTGACAGAGGACGGCGGCGCAAAGAAGGGAAGCGCGCTCTCGAGCAGAGTGAACACGCCGACGTCTCAGCAAGGGGGGTCGCCAAGGTTCCAAGATGATTCCTCTATCGTTGGTTTAGGATACGAGCATCGCAAACGCGAAACGGAATTGCAACGAAGAGCGTCTGTTGACGTGCATAATTACGAAAAATTGTTGCGAAAGTTTACAGACGACGGTTACGAAGACAACAACAACGCTGCGAATAACGACGACGACAAGCAATCTATGTTGCGAAAGCAATCTCACGAGTACTTAGATAACCGACAGCAATCGTTATCGATGAAGAAGCATTTTGTTTTGCGGGCGAGAATAGGAGCGAAATCGACATTAATCGACATGTCTCCTCGAGAAGTGTTGTTTCGAAGGAAGTATAAAGCCTCCATCATGGCGGTACAAAGAGCCGGAAGCACGAGCACGTCCTCCAACGTTGCGGAGAACAGGTTAGGCAAAATTATCTTTCAACACAACGACGTTCTGGTTTTACACGCTTCGGAGGATTCGCCGTTATTGGAACAAAAGAGAGAACGAGAGGAGGCAAAACTTGAGCGCGAAAAAGTTCAACAAGAAACGAGGAAGAGTCGATTAGCGCAGAGCAGTTCTTCGGGTGGAATTTTCCGAAGCGCATCAAAGGGAGATTTGAGCGGAAGCGATATGAAATCGCGAAGCAGACCGCAGTCGAAGAGCAATTTAGACATCAGTGCCGCCAACTTGAGCGACATGGAAGGATTTGAAAATACCTCTGAGTTTACCTGCGGGGACGACTTGGAAGTGTTATTGTCGGACGCGCAAGATTTAAATTTCAGCGAGTTTGCGATTCCCATGCGCGTAGTCACCGGAGGTGCTTTGGACGGGAAAACTATTCGAGGAGTTGATTTAGTGAACACGCCAGGTTTGTTTCTCACCGCCATGCAAGAGGGTGGTGCGAAAGGTGTCACGAAAACTTTCGATCCAGACACCATTCTGCGCGGTGAAGACGTCTTGTGGTTTGCCGGGGACATGAGCGGCATGCAAACGCTTCGACGCATCCCGGGTATGGTGCCGCAAGACGACCAAGTTGCGAAATTGTCCATTCGTAAAACTGATCGACGACTCGTGCAAGCCGTAGTCTCACAACACTCTCCTCTGGAAGGGCAATCGGTCAGAGACGCGCATTTTCGTACAAGATACGACGCGGTGATTATCGCGGTGCAGCGTTCTGGCGGTAGAATTCAAGCGCGCATCGGCGACATCGTTTTACAAGCCGGGGACGTTTTGTTGTTGGATACGTCGACGTCGTTCTTATCGAACCATAAACGCGATCCAGCCTTTGCATTAGTTTCCGAGATTGAAGATTCTGCGCCGCCGCAGTTTGACAAGTTATTGCCATCTCTGGGCACCGCGGTAGTCATGATTGCCGTCTTTGTTGCCGGCGCCCTCGATTTGTTTGTCGCTGCGTTGTTAGCTTCGGGTGTCATGTTAGCGACGGGCTGTTTGACGCAAGAAGCTGCGAGATCTGCGGTGAAATGGGAAGTAATCGTGACAATTGCAGCAGCGTTTGGCATATCTGCAGCCATGGAACAATCCGGCGTCGCCACTGCAATCGCGCAAAACTTAGTTGCCGCCGGCAACGCTTTGGGCACCGGTAAACCTGGCATTTTAGTTGCTGTATACCTCGCTACAGTTGTTCTGTGTAACATTGTTGGTAATAACGCCGCTGCGGCGTTGATGTTCCCCATCGCGGCCGAATCTGCCGAACAACAAGGCATTCCAAACGCGCAGATGAGTTTTCTCTTGATGCTCGCCGCATCGGCGTCGTTCATGTCGCCGTTTGGGTACCAGACGAACTTGATGGTGTACGGTCCGGGAGGGTACGTGTTTGCAAACTTTTTAAAGTTTGGCGGTCCCATGCAAATAGTGCAAATGATCGTTTCTGTGGCGGTTGTTTTGTTAGAGGATAGATGGTGGATTGGATGGATTGTAGGTTTCGGCAGCGTGTTTGCCGTGTTTGTTTCGAGGAAACTTGTGCCGATGATCATGGAAAAAGTGAAAGGAGGAGGGAACGACGCATCGAGCGAGAACGACGACCAATTAGACAGCGCGCTTTAGATTATATGAATTGGTTATACTGTATTCTTCCCTTCTTCTACGCCTGCGTTAACTACATTCCAAAATCTAAAATAAATCTCTATGCTCAGCTAAAAAAATCATTCTCTCTTCTCACCAATTATCCACGTTCGCGATCGTGACTTTGTTCTTCATATCATCCGATGCCGCCAACGCGTTGTAAGTCGTATCAAACAGCGGATCTAAAGCGTCGCCGGTTTCATTCGCGGACGAAATCACACTTTTCAACGCCGTCGAGCGCAAATTTTTGCACTCGCTCTCCATCTCGCTTTCCATGTACGCCTCTTCCACTCGTTTCAACAACTTGGCGTTCAAGTAGGACTGCGGCGGCGGCACTTGTCCGCCGCCGTTGGCGCATCCGCTCGGACACGCCATCATTTCTACAAAATCCCACTTGTTTGGTTCTCTTTTCAGAGCCCTGGTGACATTTTGGACGTTTCGAAAACCATAAGCTAAAAGAAATTTCAGCTTTACTTCTCCCTCGATTTTCAATTCCACCTCGCGCATGTCCGCATTCGTCAACGTCTTGTACTCTAAATCTTTACCACGCAAATCGACGCCGTAGAGATCCCTGGCCGCTTTGCGGAAGACATATTCGAGATAAGCACCTGAGGTTGCCGCAAAGGCTGGCGGTAGGAGCACATCTTCTCGTTCATCTTCCTCTTCGACATCCATCATATCCTCTGTTCTTGACCACGACGCAAACATCGAATCTATCTTCGCACTCGGTAAACTCCTCACACTCGCCTCGTCCACGACGTTGCATTTCTTCTCCAACAATTCTGCGACCTCCGTCGTTGTCAACACGCAATCCGTCTCGTTGGTATTGTCCATTTTAAACTCTTTCCTACTCGCTTCCAACTTTTTATCAAAACACGGCATCACCGACACGTGATATGCCTCCGTCTCTTCAGAGAGAGCAGCCTTCTTCGCAAAGGTCCCGGCAATCGCCTGCGGACTTTTTGCTTTCGCCAGAAGATTCACATCACGCAAAGCGTTTTCGGTTTTCTCCGCGTAGCACACCCACCCAGGACACGCCGACGCAATCATCGGCAGCAACGACGACGACGACGTTTTCCTCTCCGTAAACTCCCTCGCGTATCTCGCGCGAGACGCCGCTCTCGCCTCGTTACTACTGCACACCGCGAACGCGTTAAAATGCCTCTTAAAAAACCCGCACAGCTTCTCCAACATCTCCTCAGATTTCACGTTATACTTCACCGCTAACGACGCCACCGATTGCGGGGATATCGTCACCACCAATCGCGCGTTACCGGATTCAAAGTTTTTAGCCAAAAATTCCTCCACCGACTGCTGCTGCATCAGCACCGTTTCCGCGCTCGTGACGCACCCAGAACACGCGAGACAATCGGAGAGAGAGACTTTTATCGATTTCCCATCCCGGCTGAAATCTTCTCGCGCCGGTTCGAAACGCTTCTTTTTCTGTTTTATCGTTGATGTGGTGGCTTCTTCTTCTTCTTCAATCCTCGTCGTCGTCGTCGTTCGAGAACGGAGAAGGATTTCCCCGCCGGCGCCAAAGTCGTCGTCGTCGTTTCCAACCTTCAGCGCGTTGGAAAGAGAATCAGCGGAGAGAGGAACGATGCACGCCTGGGAAGGCGCGATGTAATCGTTCAGAGAAGAGGCGGAGAGTTTGACGGCGCCGCTGAATCCGCCGCCTTCCGCTGATGGTGACATGTTTCTGTTGTTTTCTGGGGACGAGAAATTTGTGTCGATTGACAACACACAAACGAACGAAAAATTAGGGGTGTCGAGTGGCCCGCGCGCTCATCGGAGAATGCCGGAATGCAACGTTTTACCCGAGCGTTGATTCTTCTCGTTAACAAAACGAATAGTATTATTATTATTAGGTTCTACTACAAATATATATATTTTCTCTCTCTCTCTCTCTCTCTTATTAGTCTTTCTTGTTATTCTTTTTGGTCTCGTTTTCTTTCTGTCCCACGACGGCGTATTTGTTCACTAAACTTTTGATCTTTTCTTTGCGCTGACTGGTCATGAAAGCGACGGACGGGTCGAGTTTCGTTCCGCCGGAGGAATCTCCTTTGGCGTGGTCGATAACCGTGCGCACTATTTTCTCCTCGTACTTTTTGCACTGCTTCTTCGTGAGAATGTCCCGGTCTCGTTTGAGTTTGAGTTGCTCGAAGACGTATTTGGTGACTTGCTTGGTCACGCGTTCTTCGTAGGCTTCTTCGGTGAGCGTGCCGGCGTCGGCGGAGGCTTTGCTCTTCTTCGCGTTTGCAGCGGCGAGAGCGTCGTCTTCTTCGCCCAAAGCGGCGGCGTCTTCGGCGTCTTCTCTCGCCCGTTTCGCCGCTTTCGCTTTTGCTTTCGCTCTCTTTTTCTCTCGTTTCAAGTTTGCCGCATTTTGAAAATCTTCAAAGGAGGAAATGTTCATGTTCATGCCTTGATCTTCGTCGGAATCCGTGTCGTTGTGATGTTCCATGGCGGTTTGTGCGGCTTCTTTGGCGGCTTGAATCGCGCGTTCGGCGTCTAATTTAGCTTGTTCCGCGGCTTGTCGCGCCGCGAGCGCAGCTTGGCCTTCGGGTAGATCCGATGCCGCTTTGACGACCGCTTCGCGATGGTCTCGAAGTTTTCGCTCGGCGGCTTCCTTCGCCTCTTTGCGTTGCTTTTCGTGCAATACGAGAAGTTCTTTGTCCGAAAGCGCGTTATCCTTGTTATTCGCGTTTTTCGCAACTTCACTCGCGATGGTGTTCATGCCGTTGTTTTTAATCGAATTCAAAAGCGTCGTCGTGATGTTGTTGTCTTGCTTTGGCGCCAACACGTTCCCGTACGGCGAGATGGGACCGCCGACGGACAAACGCGTCTTATCGCCACCAAGAGCTAACAAACGCATCCATTCTCGTGTGATCATTTTGGACATTTGCTTCAATCCCGCGTTTTCGTGCGATTGATAGTAGTCTTTAATGGTTAACGGGACGCCAGATTTCTTCATCAACTTAAAATCGAACGGAATTGATCGAATGACTTTCAACGCGGTCATCGCATCTTCCTCGTCGTCGTTGCGTCGCGCGCGTTTAGCGAATTTGCCCAACCACTCGTTAAAAGTCGCTAACCCGTTGTGCTTTCCGTACGCCCATTTTTCTTTTTCAGCGTTGGTGAGCGATAATACGGCGTGCATCAAAGCGCGTTTCCCCGCGCCCGTTTTCAATGCGTAGTGGTTTTCATTCTCAACCATAAGTTCCGCCAACGCGAGTCCGATGGAGTTCGTCTTCGAGGACGAATCTACGGTCATGGAGATTTTATACACAGATTTTGCTTCGTCTCTACCGGCTAACGCGTCCGCGTCGACGACTTGGTTCCTCGCTCGCTCTTCCGCTTCTCGCTTGCGTTCAATCGCCGCCTTCATCTTCTCAAAGTCTTCTCCTTCCAACTCGCTGTCGTAATCGGAGTCTTCCATTAACGCCAACTGTCGAGCTTCTTCCTCAGCTTTCTTTCGCATTTCTTCGAGGTCGAAGACTTCGTCGAAGATTTTACCTTCCTCGCCCGAGAGTTTCCGCAAAACTTGTCTCGCCGCTCGCCATCCGGTGAGCATGGCGCCACCAACCGTGTCTGGATGTTCTTTACACGTGTGTTCACCGGCAAAGAATAAGCGTCCTTTCAATTCTGGACGACCTAACTCGTCGTAATCGGCGGCGCCTCGAGAGCTTTTCTTGACGTAGGAGTACGAACCTCTCGCAAACGGGTCTTTGCCCCACGCGGTCGCTTTCGCCGTTTTCACTCTGATTTTCGATTGGTCACCGTTAAAGTGCACTTTTGCCAACTGTTCCACGGCTAAATTTACGAGTTCTTGCTGCGACTCTTCCGTGACGTTGTTTTCCGTATCTTCCGCGTTCGACCCGGCAACTAACGCGATCAGCATGTTTTCACCACAGACTGGTTTCAAGTTCCAGAACATGAAGCATCTCGCGCGATTGTTCATTTTTGACTCGTCGTCGCTGTCCACGGCAACGCCAAAATAATCGCGATCGTCCGACCAAAACTGTTCCTCGAATTCGATGACCAGCTTGTTCAAATTTCCAAAACCTAATCGTTGGACGGCGTTTTGTTTCGCGGCGGACAGTTCTGGAACGAATTCCACGTCGTTGTTTTTGAGACAGCCGAGAGGTACCGTGCACACCACCGCGGAGCCTTCGTAGGTAGTGCCATCAGCGCATTCGACGTTCACGCCATCGAACGGATTTTTTGTGCTCGTGACGGTCACCTTCTTGACGATCGAGTTGAGTTTAATTTCTCCGTTCTTTTCGATTTCTCGCGCCAACGCGTCGGTGATTTGACCGTAGCCGTTTCGCACCATGCAATGCGGCCCGCCAAACCCGCCGTACATTTCGTCTTGGTTCCAATGCGGCAACGAAACGTCCCCGAGTTTCGCGGAACATCCGTATTCTAAATTCGCCCAGTGCCAATCGAGCAACCGCTTATCGTCTTTGGAAAACTGTTTAATTTTCTCCATTCGTTGTCGCTTCTTTTCCTCGTTCATGTCGTCGTCGTCTTCGTCGTCTTCTTTGTCGTTGTCTTTGTCATCGTCTTCTCCTTGTTTTTCTTCTTGTTGTTGTTGCTGTTTCTTCTTCAATTTATCCTCTAAAAATTCGCGCTCGAAGTGGACTTTGGTCAAGTCTTCAATCATTTCGCCTAAACCGAGATCCGCCGTGGCGTCTTCGCCTCGCGCCTCTACCGCCTCTCTTGCTTCGTCCATCAACAAGTCTCTTAACTTTTCAATCCTCGCGTCTTTCTCGCCGTCGACTAAACTACCGTCTTTGCCGTCGTATAAAGGACATCCCGGGCGTAACTCGACTAGTTTTAAATCGATTTGCGAGCTGACCTCGGCGGACGGATCCGCGCGAATACCTAACCACGGCATACCCGTTCTCGCTTTCGGGTTCGGTTCCGTGCCCGTCACGATGGAGGCGCCGAAATCTACCGGTGCGGAAAATGTTTCTCTTTCCGTCCACACCCTTCCTCCGACTCGGTCTCTCGCTTCTAAAACGACCACCGGCACGTTTCTCGATTTCAACTGGTTCGCGCACGCTAAACCGGACGGTCCGGCGCCGATGATTATGACCGGTTTCGACGTATCCACGTCTCTCTCGCGAATATTCGGATGCACTTTCCCTTCATCGACTGCCGGAGGTAATCTCCACTTGAAACTAATCTCATCTTCGCCGTCGTCTTCATCACTTTTGTTCGTCTTCTCTTCTTTGTTTTTGTCTTCTTCAAACAACCCGTCGAAAGCCTCCGCGCCTTCGGTTAAATACTTCGTCACCACCTCCTTGATCAACCCTTTCTTCTCACTCAAATCCATGTTCAAACACTCCTCCGACCCGAGTTTCTTCCTGATCATCTTTTCCGTCATCACGTTCATGTCGCACGTTTTCAGCAATAGAATCAACTCCTTCGTGATGGTCGCGTCGTCGACGACGACGGCGGCGACGGCTGCGGCGGCGGAAGCGTCTTCAGCATTCGCAGCACCATCAGCAGTAGCAGCAGCGACGGTAGTTTCTTCTTCCTTTTCCTCTTTTTCCACCAGCACTCCGTAGTTTATCCCTCCGTTCCGTTCCAGCCAATCGAACACGTCTCGTATCATTCGTTCCTCGTAATTCTTCACCAGATCGATCACCTCCTTCACCTCCAGTCTCCTCTTCACGTCTCGCCGCCACATGGTCACAATTTTATTCCTCACGCCTAAATAATGCGCTTCGCTGTTCCCATCTCTCAGCTGGTGCTCGAAATCTTTCTTCTCTAAGAACGACACGCGCTCGAAATCGAGCCCGGCGGAGGAGGCGGCGATTTGTTCCTCGGACAGCGGGAGATTTTCGTCGGAATCCGAATCGTTGAATAAATCGTCCAAGACGAACTTAGAGGAGCGACGGTATCCGACTTTTCGTCGGTGGTGGTGGTGGTGACGGATGTCTTCTTCTTTTTCCGTCGCCATTTTTCTCTTCTTCTTCTCTCTCTCTCTCTCTCTCTCTTCGTGCGCTTTGTTTTCTCCCACACCAACGCGAGAGAGAGTGAAAGAAAAGCACGCGGGTTTAGGGTTTTGCGTGAAACCCTAAACATTCGAGCCCGAAATCTAAAATGGAAAAACGCAACTCCCAGCACAACAAAAAGGATTTCACGCGTCGACGACGACGCCCGTCGTCTCAAAATAATCATGACTACTCTGAGAAAGAAGAAAACGCACTACGACGTGTTGTGCGTCTCTCCGGACTGTTCCCAAACGGAAATCAGAAAAGCCTATCACAAGTTGGCGATACAATTTCACCCGGACAAGGCGAACAACGACGAAAAGGACAAGGAAGAGAAGACGGCCAAGTTTCAGAAGATTTCCGTCGCGTACACGTGCCTGTCCGATCCGAAGGAGCGAGAGAAATACGACGAACGATTGAGCAGGATGGGGAGGTACGGGTTGGCGTCGCGTGCGGTGGATTTTTCGGACGAAGACTTTGACGACGACGACGACGACGTGTTTGGTGAGAACGACGACGACCACTTTTCGAATCAAGACTTGGAGAGAAGACTGTTTTGCGCTCGAGTCGGCATCGCGGAGTGCGTGGTGAGAGTCGTGCGAGTGAGTTTAGAGGATATATTCGAAGGAAATAAAGTGTTTGTGGAATCTGTTCCGGTGTTCAAGGCGGATTTCGTGCACAAGAGAGTGGTGCCGTCGGTGGCGCGGGTGAGAGTGGTGGTTCCGAGGAACGCGCGAGACGGCGACACGATATACTGTCAAAGCGACGGGAGTCAAATGCAACGCGTCGCGGTGGTTATACGGGAGAAAGCGCACGAGGTGTTTTCGAGGAGCGAAAATAAGCGAGACGACGTGGTGGCGACGATTCGATTGACGAGAAAAGAGTGCGAGGAAGGCGCGGTTAAAATAATCAAAGGATTGAACGGAAGGGAAATACGATTGAAAGTGAATAAAGGGGCGGTGGAAAGAGGAAAAGATAAATGGCACACGGTAGTTGGCGAAGGGTTTTACGTCTCCAGACCGAGGATGGACGTGAATAACGGGTCCGAGACTACGAATACCGCGAGCGCTCAAAATCGAAGTCGAGGAGATTTGAGGGTTCGATTTCGGCAAATGTCCGGATTCGAGGCGTTTTGGAGGAAAGGCTCTAGATTGTGGTGGGCGAAACGAATCGGTGGATCGATTGTGGCGTACGCGGCGTTAGAATTAGGCGCGACGGCTTTATTACACGTGCTCTTGGACGCGTGGGATATTTTAGAAGGACCCGGAGATCAGTTGTTTTTAGATTCGTTTCCAGGCTTGTACGGGATTATTCCTTCGACGTCGATTATATTCGCCGGACGAGGAAGAGCAGGGAATGAAGGCAGCGAGACGTTGCATAGAAATATAGACAAGGTATGGAACGCGCCTCGCGATATGCCGGATAACATACGATCGGAGCCTCCACCGCGCAGACCGTTTTCTTTTTTTAGGCAATAGTTTTTTTTAGGTATAGAAGAGAAAGTTAATGAAACGTTATTCTTGTTGTATAAATCGCGATTACTGTATTTTAAATAGAAAGCGGGCGCAAACTAAGAGCACTAACTCAATATAATTACCTAATCATACCAATCGTCGATGTTCGCCTGGCCGCCGAATGCATCGGCTAACCCGTTCACGCTGTTCGCGAATTCGTCTTCGGTTTTCTTGCTCTTACTCTTCTTCTTTTTCGATTTGACTTTTTCCGGCGCGACGTCGCTCCAAAATCTATCGTCCGTTTGGTGATTGCCGTACTTTCTCAAATCTGGTTGTCCGGAGTTGATGGGGCCGCCGCCCCAACCGCTCGGCGCTGGTGGGTGACGCTGAAATGATTGACCTGGGTTTGCGCTATTCGTCGCAGTCTTTGCGCCAGCGCCCGGTCGCTGATCGATGCCGTGTCCGTTCAAGCTATCGCTCCACCCTGCAAGTTTTCCGCTCAACCAGCCTTTCGCTTTATTTGCAGCTTCGTTTGCTTTTGCTACCGCGGTATTCAAACTCACGCCATGTGCGGGCGCAGGGTAATACGGTTGAGAACCAAACCCGTCGTATTGTTTTGAGCTAAACATACCACCATTGCCGTATGCGCCGCCGCCGCCGCTACCAACACCTCCAGACGGGAACAATTCGTTATAATCCGGTTGCATGGTCGACGCTTTTTTCCCTCCTTTTTTATTGCTCGTCGGCGCCGCGTACACCGACGCCGTGTCTTGAAACCCGTTGTTCATTGCGATTCTGGCTTGCGCTTCGGCCCTCGCCGATTCCGCTGCTTTACGCATGCGCTCTTCCAACTCTTCTTCCAACGATTTCTCGGTCGTTTTCTTCTTCTTTTCCTTCTTCTCTTTCTTTTCCTTCTTCTCTTTCTTCTCTTTCTTTGCTTTCTTCTTTGTTTTGGGTTCTTTGGGCGCTTTGACTTCCTTGATTGCTTTTTTATGTTTGATCGATTTGTTCTTTTCTACAGTATCGGCGGAGATTTTCCATCCGATTTCGTCGTCCTCCTCGTCGTCGTCCTCGTCATTACCAATCTTCTTGCTCAAACGTCTCGAAGCAAACTCGTCGTCATCTTCGTCCGAACTACTGTTTTCTTCGATATCCTCTTCGCTACTACTATCTTCGCTACTACCTCCGCTCTCGTCGCTGTTCTCTGAATCTTCCTCGTCGCTACTCTCATCGTCGTCGTCGCTACTGCTCAACGCCTTCTCGTCGTCTGGTTTTGCAAACGGATCGAACGTTGCCAACGTCGCCGTCGATTGCTTTTTCTTTTTTACAACATCCACGTGTGCAGCCATCGCGGCGCCCATCCCGCCGCCGCTCATAGCCGCGACCACCACCGCGCGTTCGTCCGCCGTCATATTTTTCAAATGGTAAGTCCGATCTTGCACGTCTGGAGTAGTTTTCAAATGTTTCACCCACTCTTCGGCGGAAATGCCGCCTAAGAACCTCCCTTCGCAAAATCCTCGAGGTTTCGGCGGAGGCGGCGGTTTCCACCCGTCCTCTTCCTCCTCCTCGTCGTAATCTTTCTTGCGCGTCTTCTTTCGCGTCGAACTACTGCCAGTCGGGAGCAAACTCGGCTTGCCGCTACTCGTCGTGTTTTCAAACATAGAATTCACCGCAGAGGCTGCCACTGTCGTCGCTTTCGGTGCCATCACCACGGGCGCGTTATACTTAGGCAGATCCATCTTCACCGTCTTCTTTTGCGTCTCTTTTGTCTTTTTCTTCTTCTTGATAAAATTTGAGTTCCCGTACGCACTAGGAAACAACACGTTTTCTTCTTCTTCTTCCGATTCCGACTCCGATTCGCTTTCGCTGCTGCTGCTGCTGCTACTACCGCTGCTGCTGCTGCCACTACTGCTGCTCTCTTCCTTCTTTTTCTTCTTCTTGCTCTTCTTCTTCTTCTTGCTCTTCTTCTTCTCGCTCTTGCTCTTCTTCTCCTCGCCGCCTCTCCCTTCCGCTTTCTCCTTCAACTTCTCGCGATACTTCTCCGCCCACTTGCTGTTGTACTTCTCCCTCGCCGGCGTGTGTTTCCCAATGTTCCCTTTCTTCCGTAAATACGAGTTCATGCTCTCGTTCCCGCCGTGTCGCATTAAATCCAGCTGTTTCTTGTTCCAACTGTCCATCGTGATCGATCGCACGAACGACACGTGCACCCCTAGACTCCGGTGAATCCCTGAACACCCTAAACACAACCACAAGCCGTTCGACACCGACGCCCAGTCCGGGTTCCCGGTCGGGCAATCCGCGCACGTCAGGTTCCCCGGGAGCGTTCTCTGTATCTCCGCGAGTATCGATCGGTGGTCTGACATTCTCTTTTTTATCTCTCTCTGTCTCTCTCTGTGTGTGCGTATCTCTCGTTTTGAACAATCCGCTTTTCTTTCTCTCTCTCTTTCCGCGGGAGCTCCGCGCTTTCAACTCTGACGACTCGAGGACGAGAACGACACGAGAAGACGCGACGAACGATGGGAAGAATAAATCCTCGGTCGGCGTTGCGACTCTCCCGTTGTTCCTCTCTTCTCGTTTCTCCGTCGTGGGAAAGGGAAACCGTCTCTCTTTATCTCTCGATCGATACGCGCGCGCGCGCTTATTAATGACGACCAATTTTTTTTCCAATGCTTTCTCAACACGAAAAGATTTCCCCACACAACATACGCGCACATATACCACATCAAGAAATGGCAACGCACCACCGCCAGGCGATGAAGCGACG
>Ga0181561_10001746_pt1 | contig 19284 bp, 9 predicted proteins | sample 011ome_19_FD_133760 | JGI IMG/M metagenome (GOLD analysis project Ga0181561, IMG submission 133760) | Coastal salt marsh microbial communities from the Groves Creek Marsh, Skidaway Island, Georgia - 011510BT metaG (megahit assembly) | ecosystem: Environmental > Aquatic > Marine > Intertidal zone... | reverse complement strand
TGAAGACCTTGCTATCGACTCAATTAAAATCTTGTCTGACGCTGCGGTATCTGCCGAAGCTATCGCCCTTGATTTTGCAAGACCTCTCGCTGACTCGATTTCAAATATTGAAGACAGCATCTTGTTGTTTGACAAGGCAGTATTCGAAACTGTACCTGCTACCGACGAAGTTCAATCTTTTGATGTTGAAAAACCAATTGATGAAGTTGCGGTTGCTACAGAAGAAAAAGCATACTCACTTGTTAAACCTCTGTCCGATGCAGTCTCTAACATCATTGACACCTTCCGCATTGTCGGCAAGGTTCTGAGTGATGAAGCGTTCCAGTATGAAAGAGTATATCTTGCTCCAGAGAAAAATCTAACTGAAACTCTTAATCCGAATGATGCGATTACTGCAGTTGCAATTAGCAAACTGCTAAGCGATACAGTAACTCCTATCGATCTTATCGGTGTTACAGACGGTATCACATACGCATATGGTGACATCGAATCTGATTTCGTTGCAACACCAACCGATACAATTGAAATTCTTGTCGCGACATCTCGTATCTTTAATGAATACGCGTTGACATCAGACGTAGATACTTTGGACATTAACAAAGTACTTGCTGACATTGCGATTATTCAAGAGAACGTTGCGCTGTCGCTTGACAGAACAATTGATGAGACTGTAACCTCTACCGAGCAAGCATTGTTGGATACCAATAAAGCTCTGTTCGAAACTGTTGCATCGTCTGAGTCAATCACTGACTTCTCGCTAAACAAAGCTATCGCTGATGCTGTCACAGTATCTGAAGATATCACTGTATTCTCTGCCGATAAACTGGTTCAAGAGTCTGCGGCTGTCGCTGAAGCGATTGCTGTCGATTACAATAAGCCTGTTTCTGAGATTGCAGTATCAACCGATACTTCGACACTTGATACAACTAAAGTATTCTCTGAGTTTGCCACAACTTCAGAAGAAATTGTTGATTTCACCTTTGGTAAAAATGCTGCAGACACTACGGTATCTACAGACTTTATTCAATCGTTTGAGATCGATAAAACACTCGAAGACTTTGCCAATCCGGTTGACCTTCTTTCTGTTCCTGACGGATCCACATACGAATTTGATAAGACACTTCGTAACACGGTAGCAAATATTACCGATGTTATTAACCTGTTGGTATCGGCTGGTCGTACCTTTACAGAAACACTTACATCATCTGATGATATCACATCAATTGATTTTGGTAAGCTGTTCACAGAAACAATGTTGGCAACAGATGATAATACAATCGATGTTGCTAAAGTACTTTCCGACTCGGCTACGATCGGTGACTCAATCGCACTTGGTTGGTATAAAGACTATACTGAAACAGCACAAGCATCGGACTCAGATGTTAAAGCCGTAAGCAAGTCACTGGCTGACAGCTTGGTGTGTAGCCTTGCACTTATCCTTATTGACGGCGATTTAGAAAACAATTCCGATTACTTTGACATGCAGTCAATGACATGTGGTCCATACGATCTCATGAAAGACATTGATGCAACTGGTGTCCTGGATGAGGCGTTCCTGTCATTCAGCAAGACATTTGCTGACAGCGTAGTTGTATTCGATACCTTTGATGCTGAGTATGACGGTATCCAATCTAATAATGAACTTGCATCCTCAACCGATGCATATGCCGCTGCCTATAGCAAACCTTTTGCAGAAACTATAACACAGTCTGATGCATATGTAAACAGCTTTGTTAAAAATGTTTCGGACTCTGTCGTTGCATTCGATACCCTTATCGAAAATAGACTGTCATATCGCACAGTCGAAACCACTGATTCTGTAACTGCAGAAGATTCACTTGCACTTGATGGTTCTACTTACTCCATCAACAAGGCATTTGCCGAAGCTATGTCAACTTCAGACAGCTTCTCGTACATCATCGAAATGTTCCGCACATTGGCCGATAGCACAACTACAGTTGACGCTATCCAAACGATTGATGTTACTAAGTCCCTGTCTGACAATCCAGTTATTCTTGAAGCAATTGCTTTGGATTATGCGACTGCACGTGCTGATGCATATTCAGCGTCAGACTTCAATGCACTTGACTTTACCAAGATTGTTGCAGACGAAACTAACAACGGTGACCTAGTTGCCATCACACTCGATGCTATTCAGTCTGTTGACGTTGACCTGGTTAAAACAGATAGCGTAACACCTTCTGAAAACGTTGTCTTTGGTGTAGGCGCACAGCTTAATGATGCAGCCACATCACTGGAAGATGCATCACTCGCGATTGCAAAAGTGCTTTCTGATACTGTAAGCGTTGATGACCTGTTTGAGTTTATTCCTACAAGTGCTTACGGTGATACACAAGCTGCGGCTGACTTTATCCAATCATTCGCATTCGATAAAACACTTCAGGATTCTGTATCAGCTATCGACCTGATTGGTGTTACTGACGGAATTACATACGACTTTGGTGATACTGAAGCCGATACCTTTGGTGCGACCGACGAATTCTCTAAGACTTTCACCGCAAATCGTTCGTTCTCAGAAACGGTACGTGCGTTTGACGCAATTCAAGGTTTCTTGTGGGATAACCCATATGATGATGCCTTGGTCATGTCAGACAACCAGGTCTTTGATATCAGCAAAGGTGTAGAAGACTCGAGTGCGATCCTTGAAGCCTATGCATCATCACTAGCTAAACCAACATCTGACACTTATACAGCATCTGATACTATTCGCTTGTCCGCTGTTTATAACATGACATTTGCGGATCCGCTTTATAGTGATCTGTCATACGAGCTGAATGAAGGTGATCTAGCAAACGATTATCCTTCAGATCCAGGCCGTGTATACGACCTGAACAACTATGATTGCCATGCGTATGACCTAGCAACATCGCCCCAGGAAATTAGTGCACTGTGTGACGCTATTTCCCTTGAGCCTGGTAAAGGTCTGTCTGATGCATCTGTAACTTCAGATGATATTGCGCTGACTGCTGGTTATAATCGTGAGTTTGCTGATACTGTATCAGTAGTAGATACGATTTACTTCTCATACGTCAACTTGAATCTTGTTGACACATACGCTGGTGCAATCGACGAAATTATCTTCGAAGCTGGTGTAAGCCTTGAAGACATCTATAGCGGATTTACAGATTCTGTTAGCTTTACTCAAGCCGTATCCAGACTGATTACCGATACCGCTGTACCGCAAGATTTGTTGAACGTTCCAGACGGATCTGTATACGGTCTTTCTAAACCTAATACTGATTTTGTTGCATCAACATCTGATAATGCGACACTGACAACAGAATATAACCGTACGTTCGAAGACTTTGTTACCGGACTTACTGATGTTATTGTTCCTTCGCTTACTGCGGTTGAAGGTTATACCGAATCTGCTGTTACAACTGAGACTTCAGTATTCAGCTCGACCAAACTTCTTTCTGACGCTGCGGCTTCTCTGGAAGCAATTGCACTTGACTTTGCAACATCTGCTTCTGACTCGTACACCGCTACCGATGTGTTTGCTCCTACGTTTGGTAAGGCAGCATCTGACGCTTCATCGGCCTCTGACACTATTCAGTCGTTTGATGCTAATAAGGTTCTGGCTGATATCCAATCTGTGTCTGAAGATACAGCGTTTGACGTTACTAAGATTCTGTCAGATACGGCTTCAACTGAAGATGCCGCGACACTTGCATTTGCTAAAACGTTTACGGATTCAATTAGCCTTGTTGACTCTCTTGAGTTTAACCGTGAGAACATTTACGGTGATACTCCAATTACCGCTGATGCGATCCAGTCGTTTGCTTCGACTAAATTGCTTTCAGACAGTGTTGCTGCGGTAGACCTGATTGGTGTTAACGATGGTATTACATACGACTTTGGTGATACTGAAGCCGACTTTATTGCTACACCAAGTGATGTATTCTATAAGCAAATCAACTACGATCGTTCCTTTGCTGACTCAGTACTAATTCTGGATAATATCCAAGGGTTTGTATGGGATAACCCATATGATGACGCCTTGGTCATGTCAGACAATGATACTTTGGCCATCGGAAAAGGTATTGCGGATTCAAGCACTGTTCTAGAGTCTTATGCCGCTTCCATGGAAAAAGTGACATCAGAGTCTCTGACTGCATCTGATGTTCTGACATACTCTCGCGTCGTCGTAATGTCTCTTGCAGATCCTCTGTATAGCGACCTTTCATATGAATTGAATGAGGGTGACTTTGCTAATGATAATCCATATGATGGAACGTTCGATTTAAACAACTATGACTGCCATACATATGACCTGGCAGAACCTGGTCCATTTGAGATCAGTGCAATTTGTGATTATATCTCAGTCGTTCCTACAAAAGGTCTGTCAGATCAACTAGAAACAACTGATGATATTACGCTGTCTGTTGAATTCCTACGTGAATTCGCTGATACATACGACACGCAAAACGTACAAGATACAATCTACTTCTCGTATGTAGGTAAGGCATTAGCAGACGCCTATAGCACAGATGATGCTGTTTCTCTGAGCCCTAACGTTGCTCTAGCAGATGTATACTCTGGCATTACAGATTCTGTAACGCTTCAGACATCTACATACCGTGAAATTAATGATAGCGTTGTAGGTGAAGATACACTTGCACTTGACGGATCAACATACTCAATCCATAAAGTTAAATCTGATAGCGCTGCTGCTACAGATCTTGCTAGCGTGCAGGTCGAGTACTTGCGCACGTTCAGCGATCTGGTCACAGGCATTACAGATATCATTGACCCAACTCTTCAAGCGGTTGAGGGTCTTGGCGATGCCTTCGGTGCAGTTGATGTTCAGTCATTTGGTACAGATAAAGTTCTGTCCGACACCGTTTCCGAAACGGATGCAATTGCTCTTAGCTACGGTACATCTGCCTCTGACGCAGTTGGTACATCTGACTCTTCAGTCTACTCAACTGGTAAAGCGTTGTTTGAGACGCCAACTACTAGTGACTCTATTGAATCGTTTGATGCAACTAAAGTACTTGCTGATACACAAACAACTATCGACTCGATCGAGGCACTGGATGTTAACAAAGCGCTTTCTGATTACTTCCAACATGAAGACTTTACATACCTAGCATTAACTAAGTCTTTTGCAGATGAAGTAAGCAATATTACAGACTCGCTTGTTGCTGAGTCTACTCCAGGAATTGGTGATACTCAGGCTGCCGCAGATGCAATTCAGTCGTTTAGCTCAACAAAACTTCTTTCAGATATCGCAACTCCTGCGGATCTGATCGGCGTTAATGACGGTATTACATACGACTTTAACGATTCAGAAAGCGACTTTGTTGCTTCTACATCGGACGTATTCTATAAGCAAATCAACTATGATCGCTCATTTGCCGATTCTGTTCTGATCCTAGACTCAATTCAAGGATTCACATGGGATAACCCATATGATGACGCCTTGGTTATGTCGGATGATAACACACTGGCCGTACAAAAGGGCATTGCTGACTCCAATACAATCCTTGAAGCTTACGCAGCTTCTATGGATAAACCAACATCGGATGAGATTAATGCATCTGATGTTCTGACATACTCTCGTGTTGTAGTTATGTCGTTGGCAGATCCTTTGTACAGCAGCTTGTCATACGAGCTGAACGAAGGTGACTTTGCTAATGAATATCCTTCAAACGAAACATATGACCTGAACAACTACGATTGTCATACATATGACCTTGCTACTTCCCCTATGGAAATTAGCGCGCTGTGTGATTTCGTTTCAATCGAGCCTGGTAAAGGTCTGTCAGATCAACCTACGACGACAGATGATATTACGCTATCTGCTGGCTTTATCCGTGAATTTGCTGACACCGCATCAACGACTGATACTATCTACTTCTCATATGTAGGTCGCGTACTTGCAGATGTTTATAGCGGACTTCAGGATTCCGTTGCACTTGACCTTACAATTTCCCTTGCAGATGTTTACAGCGGAATTGAAGATTCGATCAGCCTCGAAACTGCTTCTTACAGAGAAGTTAACGAGAGCGTTGTTGGTGAAGATGCTCTGTCGCTTGACGGGTCAACTTACACAATTAACAAAGTCACTTATGAGACAGCAGTTTCATCAGACAACGTTAGCCTGACAACTAACTATGTTCGCTCGTTCTCTGATCTTGTAACTGGCATTACTGACATCCTTATTCCTTCGCTTCAGGCAGTCGAGGGTCTTGGTGACACATTTGCTACACTTGAAACCACGTCGTTTGACTCGGCCAAGTTGCTTACAGATGTGGCTACAAGCTCTGAAGCAATTGCGATGGACTACGCAAAACCTGCGGCTGACACCTTTACAACTAGCGATGAACTAGTTGCGGTACCAGGTAAAGGACTTTCTGAAACTGCATCTGGCTCTGATATTCTCCAGCCATTCGAAGTTGAGAAAGTACTTGCTGATGATGCAGCCGTTGCTGAACAACTTGTTTATGGCGTCGCTAAAGTACTTGCGGATTCTTATACTGCAACCGATGCTGCCGAAACATTCCTTGGTAAGTCAATTATTGACAGTGTTTCGAATATCGACGATGACATTCTTGCCATTGGTAAATCACTGGCAGACACATCAACTGTATCTGAAGCAATTCAGTCGTTTGATGTTTCCAAGGTGTTTGCTGACACCGCTACTGCTATCGATCTGATTGGCGTAACGGACGGTATCACATATGAATTTGCAGATACTGAAACAGACCTTGTTGCAACACCGACCGACGTTCTTACTCGTCAGGTTGAATTCGCAAGAACGTTTGCTGATACAGTTACTATTACTGAAAGCATTATTGACCTATATGTTGATCGCGATAGTTCTGCTGCCGATGCATCAACTGTATCTGAATTTGCATCACTATCTGCTGCTATCTCACTTGCAACTGAATATAACACAGTTTCAGAAGATAGTACACTAGATTTTACAAAATTAGCTGAAGAATTTGTTGCACAAACAGATGACTCATCTTTCGATGCAATTAAGCCGCTTGCCGATTCCTTAAATGGTATCGAAGACAAGGTACTTATTGCAACTAAAGTTCTTTCCGACACCCAGTCAGCTACAGACTCAATCGAACTTTATGCTGAGTTCTTGAGAACATTCAATGATGCAGTTAATGCTGCCGAATCGATTTCTCTTGACTCTACAAAGGCACTTGCAGAAATTCAAGGCACGATTGATGCGATTACAGATGTTGTGTTCGGTAAAAATGCAAATGAGTTTGTAACCGCTTCTGAAGATACTTCATTCGATATCGAAAAGCTTTTGTCAGACAGCGCAACACCTGTCGACTTGATTTCGGTACCTGATGGATCTACATACGCGTTTGATAAATCTCTAGGTAATGAGAATGTTTCAGCAGCAGATACTTTCGATTATACTGTTGCATATGAACGCACATTCTCTGATGCAGTATCAAACATCGTAGATGTTATCACTCAGCTTAACGTCGACGTAGTTAAAGCTGTTGCAGATACAAGTACGGCATCAGACGCATACGCTGCTACCTTCGATAAGCCTACAAGTGAAACTCAAACTATTGATGAAGCCGCTTCTCTTGACGTTGTTAAGGGATACCTCGATACATTCGGCGTAACTGAGGCAACCACACTTGGCATTAACCTCTTGTTCGAAGATCCTCTTCTGAGCAACCTTTCGTATGAGATTAATGAAGGTGACTTAATCAACAACAATCCAAGTACAGACACATACGACTTTACAACGTATGATAACAATGTCTATGACTTGATGGATTATCCTGTTGAAGTTACTGCTCTTAGCGATGAGATTTCTATCGAACAAGGTAAAGGCTTTGGTGATACATTAACCACACCGATTGACGATATTACACTCTCATTGTTGTGGTACCGTGACTTTGCAGATACACAAGGTGCAACAGATGTTGCGTCTCTTGATGTAACTACAGTTCTTGCCGATGTATATAGCGGTGCGATCGATTCTATCCAATCGTTTGACATCGGAACCTCACTTGCTGATAGCTACTCCGATGCAACTGATGCAATTCAGTCATTTGACCTTGTTAAGTCTCTGGCCGATTCTGTTTCAGTCATTGACATGGCAGGTGTAACTGATGGCATCACATATGAATTTGGTGATACTGAATCAGACTCAATCGGTGCAACAGATGCTACGTCTCTGAGCGTAAGCTATAACCGTAGCTTTGCTGATGTTGTATCAAATATCACTGATTCAATCACAAGTATTACTCGTGAGATTAATGATACAGCTATTGATGCTGCGTCAACAACGGATCTTACATCGTTTGATTCTACAAAAGCACTTGCCGACATTTATAACGGTACGATTGATGAGCAAATCCTTGAGATTGGTAAATCAGCATCCGATGCTCTGTACAGTATCTCTGATGATGAAACACTTGATGTTAACAAAGTACTTGCTGACTCTATCTCAAACATCGAAGACAATATCTTCTTCGTGGATAAAGTCTTGGTTGATACCCAGTCAACATCAGATGACTTGTCATACGATGCAATTAAAGTTCTTGCAGACACCCAATCCGTGTCTGAAGACATTGCGCTATCGCCAACTAAATCTGCAACTGACTATATCCTAATTACACCAAGTGCAGATAAACTTGTTTCTGAGTTTACTAAATCGCTACTTGATACTCAGTCTGCTTCTGATTCAATTCAGAGCTTTGATGTTGAGAAAACACTTGCTGATACCGCAAACGCTATCGACCTTGTTGGTGTTAGCGATGGCATTACATACGGATTTGGTGACACTGAGGCCGATACATTTGGCGCAACAGATCAAATCGCACTTACAAGTGGTTATATTCGTGACTTCGCTGAAACGTTCGGTGCAGGTGATGCAGATCCTGTGTTTGCATCTGCTAAGTTGCTTTCTGATTCTTCGACACTGATTGACTCTCAAGCTCTTAATGTTGAAAAACTTCTTTCAGATACAGTAACAGCAATTGATGAGCTAAACACTGTTCAGTCACAAGGAACGATTGATAGTGCCGGTGCAACGGATGTTCTTTCGTTCGGATATGCATTAGTATTCCACGATCCTCTTCTGAGCAACCTTTCATACGAATTAAATGAAGGCGACTTAATCAATAATAATCCTAGCACGGATACGTATGACCTTAATGCGTACGACGGCAACGTTTATGACTTGATGGATTCTCCTATCGAGGTCACAGCTCTTAGCGATGAGATTGTAATTGAACAAACTAAAGGTGCTTCAGATACATTTGGAGCAATTGACTCAATTACACTTTCAAACGTATTTACTCGTGAGTTTGCTGATGTGTATGGATCTGCTGATTCCATCACACTGGAACTTGCACGTACGCTTGAAGAGATTTACTCTGGTGCGACTGATGAAATCACCTCGTTTGATATCACTACTCTTGTAGCTGAAACAATAACATCTGCTGATTCAATTGCATCCTTCGATGTTGACATGGTATTCGCTGACTCTGCTTCGGCTATTGACCTTGTATCGGTGCCTGATGGATCTACATATGAACTGATTAAGACGCAGTCTGATTCTGTTAACACTATTACCGACAATGCCGAACTGGTGTTTGAAGCCAATCGTACGTTCGGTGACATATACTCCGGCGCATCAGATAACATTGAATCTTTCGCGGCAACTCTTGTCAAGTCTGATTCTGCAGTATCGGTAGATGATGAAACACTTGATGTTAACAAAGTGCTTGCCGATTCGATTTCAAACATCGAAGACAATATTTTCTTTGTTGACAAGGTGTTGACCGATTCAGCTCTTACGAGTGAAAACCGTATTGCATCTGTTGATAAAGTATTGGCAGACACCGCAACTTCTATCGACTCGCACGCAAATGAAGTAAGTAAGCCATTCTCTGATACTGCTTCGGCTGCGGATGTTATTTCGCTTTCTGCAGATATGCAGCGTCAACTTGCTGACATCTATTCAGGTGCAATTGATACGGCATCGCTTGATTTTGGTGCATCTTTCGCTGATTCATATTCTGGTGCCACTGACCTTATCGAAACTCTAGAGTTCAATAAGGGAATTGTTGATGTAGCATCTGGCGCTGATGCAGTAGAGCTGTTCAATATCACAAAAGCACTTGCTGACTTCGCAAACCCTGTCGATATGATTGGTGTTCCTGACGGATCAACATACACGTTTGAAAAGACACTCGCAAATACTGTATCAGCGATTACCGATAACTTCGATAAAGTTGTTGCATACGTGCGTGAGTACAACGAGTCAATCAGTGCAGTAGACGCATTTGCCGCTACTCTCGATGAGGCGCCTTACACTGAAGCTGCTTCTTCATCAGACGTCTACCAAGCCGTTGCATCATACATTCGTGATTTCGATGAAACTATGGCAACATCTGATGACTCAGTATGGGCCTTTACAAAGGCTGAATCAGAGTCACTAACAACTTCTGATGATATTACAGACTTTAGCGTATCTAAAGGTGTGGCAGAGCTTGCAACTATTCTTGAGGCAACAACCTTTGATTCTGTTAAGTCGCTTGATGACGCAGCTATCATGTCAGATGCTTCTGAGCTGGTTATGTCTACTGATCGTGCAGAGTCAATCACTCTTGGTGACTCATATGTCGGGTCTGTTGATAAAGCAATCGCGGACTCTGGAATCATTAACGAAGAGATTCAAACGTTCGGTATTTCGAAATCATTGTCGGATACTGCCCTGTCTGAAGACTTGGTTGGTGTGCCTGATGGTTCAACATATACCATTAACAAAACATCGAATGAAGTTGCTGTATCCACATCTGACAATTTTGATGCGGTCTTCGCTGCGAATCGCGAGTTCTCTGAAACATATACTGGCATCGTAGAGGAACTATCATTTGCCGCTGGAGTTTCGTTAAACGATACTTCTGTATCAGCAGATGATAGCACGAACGATTTTGGCAAATACAAAGATGACTTCTCATGGGTTACTGAATTTAGTGATATTGCCTTTGCTAAATCGCTAAATGATTCTGCGGTCGCATCTGAAAATCTGTCCCTTGTTTCTGGATATATAAGAGCATACAATGAAACATCTTATGCAGCTGATTCTGTACAAAATAAATCAGTAGATAAAGAAGTTGGTGACACATACACCGCTGATGATTCTACAAGTATAAATAAGTCAAAGGCCATTGGTGATGCTAATGATATCGCCACACCTTTGAGCGCTGGTAGTTTGATTATGCAAGACTATGTTGATATAACATATTTTGCAGATGATTATATCGGTGAAACACGAACTTTCACTTAATTAGAAACTGTACAATAATATATGTTTAAAATTGGTGATTGTATAAATAATACTGATATTCCTCATGAAGGCGCGCGTCCCTAATACGGTGGTGTATCAAAACTTAAACCTAAACACTCTCTAGGAGATCTCTAAATGAGTAAAATTAATGAAATGGTAATGGCCAAAGGTACTCTTGACGTTGTCTTGACAGGTGCTGATGGTCAAGTCAAAGAAAACGTTCACATCCCTAACCTGGTTGTGACTGTTGGTAAAGAGTTCATCGCAGCTCGTATGGCTGACACAGGTATCCCTGATCAAATGTCGCACATGGCAGTTGGCTCAGGTACTACTGCTGCTGCAAACGGCGACACAGCTCTGGGTACTGAATTGGGTCGTGTTGCTCTGACAACTGCTGGCGGTTCTGTCGCTAACGCTGTTGTAACTTACGAAGCAACATTCGGCGCAGGTACAGGTACTGGTGCTGTTACTGAAGCCGGTCTGTTCAACGCTTCATCTGCCGGCACAATGCTTTGCCGCACAGTGTTCGCTGTTGTCAACAAAGGCGCAGACGATACTTTGTCCATCACTTGGACAGTTACTATCAGCTAATTTAAGTTGTTGGTACACCCTAAAAGGCCGCCTCCGGGCGGTCTTTTTTTGTATCTGCGGTTTGGTAAACGTATAAATAAATACAGAATATTCCATATTAAATCTGATCGGGTTGTGCTGAATGTCAACAATTGTAACTAGATCCGGGAAGGGCTCTCCGCTAACGAATGCGGAAATGGACGCCAACCTGATTAACCTAAACAATGATAAACTAGAAGATATCACCAATGAGTCCATTGGTGATCTTTCTGACGTCAGCTCAACTTCTCCTTCAAGCGGTGACGCACTCGTTTGGAACGGTACAACATGGGCTCCTAGTGCCCCTTTCAGTCAATCAGATTTCGATACTGCATTTGCAGCAAAAGACATTACAGATCTTTCAGACGTTAATGTCACCTCTCCATCAGATGGTCAAGTATTATCATACGATTCAACTTCTAGCACATGGATTAGCACAACTCCATCGACTGGAACGTCAACCGGATCCGTTATTGTTAATGATTGTACTACCACTAATGTCGATTCATTTTCTGCATCGGCTGTTAGATCAGCTATATATAATATTGTTATATCAACGTCTATGGGTTTTCAATCCAGTGAAGTAAGAATAGTCCATAATGGATCAACTGCTTTTTTATTGGAATCTAACAAACAGACGACTGGTTTCACAATTTGCACTTATAGTGCCGAACTAAGTTCTGGAACAATATACCTTAAGGTAACTCCAGATTTTGGGCCTAGTGTTATTGATTTTAGTAAAACAGAGATTGCTGTTAGCTCTGCTGCACTTTCTACGATTGTACCTCTTCCAACTGATCTTGCGACGGGCTCTGGTACAATCGATCTAGATAACGGATGCGGGACAATTGATCTCGCAGCGTGATTCTTAGAATAAAGATTGTATAAATAACAGTATGAATATGAACAAAAGCATGCGCGCAACAAATGCTAATTAAACAACCCAAGGGAAAGATTACTTATGGCAACAACTCTCCTTTTTAGACGCGGCGACACTGCGACCAGTAATGCCTTTACTGGCGGTGAAGGTGAGCTGTTCGTCGATACACAAAAAGATACCATCGTTGTACATGACGGTGTAACCGCTGGCGGTCATCCGCTAGCTACTGAAACTTATGTAGATAACGCAGTAACAACGATTATCGACTCTGCTCCTGGTGCTCTTGATACTCTTAATGAGTTGGCCGCAGCCCTTGGCGATGACGCTAACTTTGCGACTACAATTACAAACTCACTTGCATTAAAACTAGATACTGCGGACTTCAACTCAACGTTGGATTCGTATGTGACTGGCGGTACTGGTGTTACAGTATCTGGTGGTGAGATCTCGATCGGACAACCGGTTGGTACAACTGATAACGTAACGTTTGCTGCATTTACAGCCCAGAGCGTAACGTATAAGTTCAACGGAACTCCTATAGCTGAGACCTATGCAGAAGAAGTTGATACTACATCAACAACTACGGTTGAAATCGCTTCGTACCTTGTATCCAATTCTAACTGCTAAAGTTATCATTCAGGCTTACGACAGTGATTCTATTGAAGTTCACGTATCAGAAATTCTTGTAACGTTTGATGGAACGAATGCATTAGCAACTGAGTACGCAACAATCTTCAGCGGAACAGCTGAGTTGTTTACGGCTCTAGTAACGTACGATAGCGGTACAGGTGGCGTGATTGTTGAAGCTACTCCAGCATCAACGAATGCAACAAACTTTAAAACCTTAGTAATGACACTTGGAGCATAATTAAATGGCAAACGATAGAGACTTTCGTATAGAGAACGGACTTCGAGTTGAAGGTGATTCTCTGCTTCAGGGCAGCTTGACCGCATCAGGTCTTGCATATCCTACTACAGACGGTGCATCAAATCAGGTGCTTGCTACAGACGGTGCTGGTAACCTTTCGCTTATCACTCCTAGCTCTGACAACCTTTCAGAAGGTGCGACTAACCTGTTCTATACAGATGCTCGCGCTACTTCAAACTTTAATACTAACCTTGCTGCTGCCGATACAGACGATGTTGCAGAAGGTACAAACAACCTGTATTACACCGAAGCAAGAGTTCAATCTTTGCTTGCCGATTATACCGGTCATATCATTCCGTCGGAAGACGTTACTTACGACCTAGGTTCTACCACATATCGTTGGCGCGATGTTTACGTAGGTCCTGGCTCGCTTTACATTAACAACAAGCAGGTTTTGACTGACGATAGTGATACTATCACATTTAAAACTGATACAGACCAGGATCTGCGCATCACTACTTCAGGTGTTGGCTCAATCGAGCTTTACCCATCTGGTAGCGGTTCCTTGCAAATTCTTGGTACTCTGCAAATGCAGACAGGTGAGAGAATCACTGATTCCGCTGGTACTAACGTAGAGTTTGGTGATGCAATTCACATGAACTCAAATCGTATCACTAACCTGGGTACACCTACTGCTGCTGCAGATGCTACTACTAAAGCTTATGTTGATTCGGCTATCACTGGTGCTACTCTTAATACTCTTAGCAACGTTTCGGATAACGGTATCCAAGACGGTCAGGTGCTTGAGTATGATACAACTACTAGTCAGTATATTCCAGTTACACCTTATGGCTCTTCTGACTTTAGCACAGACTTCGCTTCTAAGTCAACTACGAATCTGTCTGAAGGTACAAACCTGTACTATACTGCAGCTCGTGACACAGCAAACTTTAATACTAACCTTGCTGCTTCAGATACGGATGACCTTGCAGAAGGTACGAATCTGTATTACACGGATTCCCGCTCACGTGCCGCATTAAGCGTAACTGGCGACCTGACATACAATTCATTAACTGGCGTATTTGGTTTTGCACTTGCTGACCATGACACTGACGATCTTGCTGAAGGTTCGACAAACCTGTACTTCACAGACACACGTGCTCAAGATGCAATTACTGGTGGTACTGGTGTAACTAACACATCTGGCACAATCGCGATTGGTCAGGATGTTGGTACTACTTCTGATGTAACTTTCGGAACAGTAACAACTGCCGGTGACATTGATGTTGGTGGTAACTTGACCATTGACGGCAACTTGACTGTCAGCGGTACAACTACTACGATCGAAGCAACCAATCTGGCTATCACAGATAACATGATCTATCTGAACGATGGTTCAACTTCTACTAACCCAGATCTTGGTATTGCTGGTAACTACAATGATGGTACATATGCCCACGCAGGTTTCTTCCGTGATGCATCTGACGGTTATTGGAAAGTTTACGACGGCTACACTCCGGAGCCTGGTACAGAAATTAACACAGGTCATGCGTCGTTCTCACTTGCTGACTTTGCAGCCAACGACATTACTGCTAACACAATCAACGGTACATTGATTGGTGATATTACCGGTGACGTAACCGGTAACGCAGATACTGCTACAACTGCTACTAAGTTGGCAACTGCTCGTACGATCGGTTTGTCTGGTGATGTAAGCGGTTCTGCATCATTTGATGGTTCGGCTAACGTTACTATCACGGCAACAATTGCTGATGACTCGCACAACCACACAATCGCAAACGTTGACGGCCTGCAAACAGCTCTTGACGGAAAACTTGGCAGTGGTTCGTACACTGCAGCTGATGTACTTTCTAAACTTCTTACTGTTGACGGTGCAGGTTCTGGCCTTGATGCCGATAATCTTGACGGTCAGGCAGGTTCGTACTACCTAGACTGGACAAACACAACTAATAAGCCTGATCCAACAATTACTCTTGCTGGTGATGCTTCTGGTTCGTTGACCATGACAGACTTGGCTGGTGGTACTCTAACAGTTACAGTTGCAGACAACTCGCATAACCATACTGCTTCTAACATCTCGGATTTTGCTGAGGCTGTACAAGATCAAATCGGTTCGTTTGTCTCTGGCTCTGGTTCGGTATCCGTAGCCTACAATGATTCGACTGGTGTTACTACAATCACTGGTACAGACACTAACACAACTTACTCTGCTGGCTCAGGCATCTCGCTATCTAGCACTACCTTCTCGGTTGCTGCAGGCAATGGTCTGACTCAAGAAGCTTCTGGCCTTGCAATGAGCGGTTCTTATACCGGTACATTCACTGCATCAGGTGACGTTTGTGCTTACTCAGACGCTCGCTTGAAATCAGAAGTTGAAACTCTATCTGGTGCACTTGCAACTGTTCAAGCTCTTCGCGGTACTTCATACGTCAAAGATGGTAAAGCATCTATTGGTGTAATCGCACAAGAAGTTGAAGCGGTTCTTCCAGAAGTTGTCCACACTGCGGACGATGAGATGGGAACCAAAGGTGTTGCATATGGTAACATGGTAGCAGTCTTAATCGAGGCCATTAAGGAACAGCAAGAGCAAATCGAGGAACTCAAGGCGCAGGTTGCTGAACTTAAGGGGTAATTAGATGGCAATTACATCATCAGGTACAATATGCCTGTCAAATGTTCAAGCGGAATTCGGAGGCAGTAATCCAATCTGCCTTTCCGAATACTATGGTGCAGCGAGCGGTGTTCCTACATCCGGAACAATATGCTTGTCAAACTTTTATGGCAAGTCTGCCGCTCAAACTATTAACGTTACTGTTAGTTCTAGTACAACCAACTACAATATGAGAACAGCATTTGTTAATGCTGGATGGGACGGCTCAAAAGTTCTGAATGGTACTGTTACAGTTAACTCTGGCGTAACAGTGTACTCAACTTCGACAGGTTCGTATGCATTGCAAACTGGATCTCCGTATCCATCAGGCTCTTCTATTGCATTGGTAAATAATGGTACCATCCTTGGTAAGGGTGGTAATGCTGGCGCCGGTGGTGCTGGTACAAATGGGTATAATGGTAGTGGCGGTGGTCCTGCCTTCTATGCTGCATCTGGAGTCACGGTAACTAACAACGGTCGCATTTCTGGCGGCGGTGGTGGTGCTGGTGGCGGCGGTGCAGGATACTAATGAACAAGGAGAATTAAAATGGCAGCATGTGCATGTCAATGTCAGTGTCAGTGTACATACGGCGGTGGCGGCGGTGGCGGCGGTGGAATCGGTCAAGGTTCTGGTGCCGGTGGTGGCGCAGGTTCAGGCGGTGGTAACACAGGTGCTTCTGGCGGATCAGGCTCTTTAACAGGCGCAGGTGGCGGCGGAAATGGTGGCACTGGCGACAGTGGAAACGGCGGCAAAGGCGGTACTGGCGGTTCTTGGGGAGCGAGCGGCGGTAGCGGCTCATCAGGCACAGTTAGAGGCGGTGGTTCTGGTGGCGGCGGTGGTGCAGCAGTAGCTGGTAACGGGAATATTTCTTGGGCAGCGACTGGAACAAGAAACGGAAGTATAGGTTAATTTTAAATTATGGCAATTGATGATTATGATATTTTGGGATTTGATCCTGTAAGAGGATCAATGGACGTCTACTTTAGGACGGTTGATTTTAAATGGGCGATTAACGTTCCAACTGATGATACTGCAAAGGATCCAGTTGCTTTAGATGGGTATATTCGTGGGTTTTTCCCGTATGATATGCATCAGAGAAAACATAAAGCAATGGATCCTGAAGCAGTAGAGTTAATCTCTTCATTGGTTAGACAACCAACCGAAGAAGAAATTATGACTGCTCAAATGCAGCCGACAATAGGGAACGTTTATCATCTTTTAAGACAAAGTGATTGGACTCAGCTTCTTGACTCGGGCCTTGACGAAGATGAAGTTAAAGCGTGGGCTGAATACAGAAATGCATTGAGAACGCTTTTAGATAATATCAGTAAAGAAGAGTTTTTTAACTTACAATGGCCAACGCCACCCGACGAAAACTTAAGGGAAATAAAAGTCAATGTCTACTAACATTTACATTCCACAATACATCTTAGATATGCCGGCGGTGGCTGAACAGATTCCTACAGTAGAGGATGCTGGATGGACTATCCTAGGTGAAGAAGATAAACACCTTGCGGATCACGTAGTATATTGTGACCAATATAAAGATGCAGATGCGCATCGTACTATGACCGCATATAAAGCACCACAGCTAGTTTATTACTTTAACCGCTTTGTGTTTACAACTGCTGCAAGAGGATTTAAGATCCGTGTTAACACTACAGATCTTTACTCAGTCGATCTTCCAGTGATGCAAGTTCAAGAAGCGTTGTACCCTATCTCATTAGATGAGGTACATGCATTTGCTAATGACGATAACAAAAAGTATACAATAACGCATACAATGCAAAAGTATGAAGACGCTATTGAAATGACGGCATCGGAAGCTCGCGCACGTTTCACACAAGCAATGATCGATGAGAACATTGAGAACCGCGGAAAAATGTCGACGCAGCGTGTGAATAGATCATGGGTTATTGAAGAGGTTAACACACTAGGCGGTCAAGAAATTAAAGAAATTCATGGTATTAGAAGCTTCGATGATGTTAACCTTATCGAAACTACTAAAATTTATGAAATGGACTATAACCTAGATGATGAAGAAAGAAATGCATTAATAGCATTTTCATCAAGTCTAGGTACCGTGCCGCGTCATCCGTTCGTTATTCGTTATGTCTATGACGGTACGAATATGTGTATAACAGACTTTAAGTTTATGATCGACCCAGATTTTCCTAGACTTGATGTTGTGTTTACTTAAGAACTAGCTAACACTAATTTATTTTTTACGGCGTCAACCTCTACAGGTACTGGCGCCGTAAACATTTTGCCATTTGTGACAATTGTTTGTGCAGCTGACCATAGACCGAAATTTTGTTGGCTATCATATTGTGACTTCATAAGAGAAGCATCAAGCACATCGCCAACTTGGTGCCCGTTGAAAGAATCAACTACGCGTTGAGCATCTGCGCCTTCTATTCTTCTTCCATTATAGTTAGAGCTGGAAAGATATGCTTCTACTGGAAACTGCAGTCTAAGTTCCAGATCTTGCTCGATAACATCGTCCCAGAATTCTAAGTGATAACGCATAGCGAATGGATTAACCGCGGTCATTCCATTTGAGTGTGCTTTACGCATATAAATTGTTTCTGTTGGTTGAACGTCGTCAATACCAAAAATGACGTATTTTACGTTTGGGTAATCAGCTTTAATAGCATCGAATACCGTAGATATTCTCTCTTGAGACGTTTCTAGATCAACAACATAACCCTCTTTATTCAAGGTTTCCTGTGCTGCTTCGTACGACATGATCTCATATCTTACATCATTGATGCCAATAGCAGCAGCTACGGCTTCTACCAATGCGCTGTCCTGGTCATGTTCGCCGCCAGTTTTAAAATTAACAGCGCACTTAATATCATAACCAAGCTGCCGCGCTTTCCAGACGGCCATAACAGAATCTTTTCCACCCGAGAAATACACGATAGCTTCTTTAGACATTTTTTAC
>Ga0181561_10001734_pt1 | contig 19346 bp, 11 predicted proteins | sample 011ome_19_FD_133760 | JGI IMG/M metagenome (GOLD analysis project Ga0181561, IMG submission 133760) | Coastal salt marsh microbial communities from the Groves Creek Marsh, Skidaway Island, Georgia - 011510BT metaG (megahit assembly) | ecosystem: Environmental > Aquatic > Marine > Intertidal... | reverse complement strand
TTCCCGCCACCGTGCGCCGCGCCCCGCCCGCCGCCGGGGGCGCGCTTGGCGCAGCCCGGGCGGGGGCGGCCCCCCCCCCCCCCGTGGCGCACGCACCGGTCGCCCGAGACCACCCCGCGGTCGCAGTCGCGCTCGGCGCACTGCCGCTTGCGCGCGCGCGCGCCCCCGTGCTCGCCGCAGGCGCCGCGCGCCAGCGCCGGCGCGCCGCAGCCGCTCGCGCTGCACGCGCGGCGCGGCGCGTGCTTGGCGCACACGCCCCGCTTTGCGGAGACGGCGGCGTTGGCGCAGCCCTCCTCCGTGCACCGCCGCCTCCCTCCGTGCGCCTTGCAGCGCCCATCCTCGCCGATGGCCTTGTGGCGGCACGCGCGCTCGACGCACAGCGGCTTGACGTTGACGCCCGCGTGCGCGCCGCACTTCGAGCCGACGCGGCGCGGGCGGTCGCAGTCCGGCGCGTCGCACCGCTTGCCGCCGCCGTGCGTCAGGCACTTGGCGGATCGCGCATCCGCCGCCGTCTTGCCGCAGGCGGGCTCCACGCACCGCACGCCCCCCCCGTGCGCGATGCACCGCCCCCCCTTCCGCGCGCCGGAGTCGCACGTCGGCTCGACGCACCGCTTGCCCCCGCCGTGGCTCGTGCACCGCCCGCCGCCCACGTCCGACTTGTCGCACGCCGCCTCGCGGCAGCGCCGCGGCGGAACCACCCGCAGCTGCACACCGACGCCGGGCGGGGAGGCGAGCGCGCGGCCGAGGGCGAGCGTGGGGGCGGGGGCGGCGCCTTCGCCGCGTGTCACGTGGGGGTCATTAATGTTTCCATCTCGCGTAGTGGGCCCCTGGTCGTGGGGCGAAGCCTCTGAACCCGCCTCCGGGCCGGCGATCTGGCGCAGGACGCGCAGCGTGGACGCCAAGCCTTCGTCCAGTTCGTGTTCCGTCATCGCCGCGAACCCGGCGTCCGCGAAGGGCGCGGCGAGGGACTGCACGGTCGTGGGGTGCACACCGTTCGCGCGCGCACGCTCGCCCAGGTCGAGCACGACGGCAGCCACAGTCTGCGGGTGAGCGGGCGGGGGGGAGGTCAGCGTGGGGGGGACACCGCGGCGTCGAACGAGATCTCGGGAAGAAACGCGCGTCTCAACGAGGCGTGGTTGTGTCGTGTCTCCTCGCGGGACGCGCGGGAAACGCACCGGCATCGCGGAGGTGTTCGGGGTCGGCCCGCCGTCCAGCCTGGGGCGCTTGTCCGCGGGGTCAGCCGCCGCGGCCGGGCGCTTCGCCGTGGGCGCCATCGTCGCGACGGCGGGTCTCGAGCGTGCGCCAGGTAATGGCGCGAATTGCCTCTGCGGCTGACGGCTAAGAAGAGGTGACACTGCACGAAATCCATTTTCGTTCGGGACGGCGTCCGCCCGAAAAAAAACTCGCGGCGGCGGCTCTCGTCACACTCGGGCGCCCATCGCGTTTGTGGTGTCACCTCCCTGGCCATGCCCCGGCACAGCAAGAATGCGGGCGGCATGGGATCTGAGAGCCTGCGGTACCACGAGAGGCAGGCGTTGGGGTTCGGGACGATGACCGAGCGCCTCGGGAAGGAGACCGTGAAGGATTTCGATCACTGCGCGCTGTCGTTGTCCCCCGCGCTCGATCCCGTGGTCACGCCCGAGGGCGTGCTGTACGACCGCGAGCACATCCTGCGCTGCCTGCTCCACCAGAAGAAGGAGGTCGCGCGCCAGACCAAGGCGTGGGAGGCACAGGCCGCAAAAGACAAGAGCAAAGCCGAGCTCGAGGCGGAGGCGAGGCGCGCGGAGGCGATCGAGCGATTCCACCGCGAGAATCAGATGGGGGGCGCGAGCGCGAGGCCCGCGGATGGCGCGGTGTTGCCGGACGTCGACCCCGCGTCGGACGACGCGCCCGTCCCTGACGCCGCCGAGCGGCTCAAGGCGGCGCAGCTGGACGCGCCCGAGACGAAGACCATGAATGCGTTCTGGCTCCCGAGCAAAACCCCCACCGCGGACCCGAACGCCGCGCGAAAGCCGTCGACGGAGACGACGTGCCCGACGACGTCGAAGCGGCTTCGCATGAAGGATCTCGTCGACGTCAAGTGGACGCGCGCGCCGGAGAGCGAGAGCGAGCCGCATGGGACACACAAATACATGTGCCCCGTGACCCGCAAGACGCTCACGAATGCGACGCAGGTGCTGATCCTGCGCCCGAGCGGCGACGCGGTCTCCGAGGAGGCGTACAAGATGGTCATCGCGAGGGATGGCGCGCACGACGGGAAAAAAGTCACGGGCGCGATTCGCCTGCAGAAGGGCGGCTCGGGGTACGCGGCGAGCGGCACGCAGGTGGAGTCGAAGAAGGCGTTTGCGCTCGGCGCGGGGAGCGGATTAGCGGACAGCAGAGGCCAGCACAGAGGAGGCGCCTCGAGGTTCGGCCTGAAGTTCAATTGAACATCTTTACGCAGCTAAGCTACGCTAACTTTGCCGCTACCTCCTCGGGCGGCTTTTGGAGCGTCCGCGGCTTCGCTCGCGGTCGCCGTCGCGCCCCCGCCGCTCGCCCAGCCTGCGCTGGAACGCGTCGCGCTGCGCCTCGACGTCGTCGTCCAGCGCGCCTCGCCGCCTGCGCTCGTCGCGCTGGTGGTCGTCGTAGATGCTCGCCGCGGAGTCCGGCCGGTCGCCCTTCAGCGCGCGCTCCTTGCTGTCGTATTTGTCCCTCCCCCGCTTCCCGTCGACGCCCATCTTCTTCTTCAGCTCCTTGGGGAGGGGGATCTTCGCGAGCCGCGCCGCCATCTCGCTGATCATGCGCGACTCCAGGGACCGGATGTTCTCCGAGACCTGGTGCTTCAGGTTGTCCTCGTTCTCCCGCCGCTCCTTCTTCTCGCGCTCCACCTCCTGCACCACCCCCAAGCGCCGCTCCGCCTCGCCCTCCACCTTCGCCGCCACCGCGCGCAGCTTCTTCTCCTGCTCCTCCGCGAAGCGCTTCTGGTTGTCGCGTCCGGTGATCACCTCCTCGAACAAGCCGGTGAGCATCTCCGAGTCCTCCAGCTCCTCCACCGCTTTCGGGCGCTTGAGCATCCAGAGCACGCTCGCGGTCAACACGATCAGAAACGGCGCCAGCGCGATGAGCGCGGTGAACATCGCCGCGTTCGGGTTGTTGGGCTTAACGAGCGTCAGCGAATCCGGAAACCCGCCGCCGCCCTTCGGGTACCAGCACGGCGTCTCGGCGCCCACCAAGTATCGCGCCGCGAACGCCGCGCGCGACGCCTCCGACGTCGCCTCCAGCCCGTCCGACCCGGGGCTCGCGAGGCGCGCCTTGCGCTGCGCTTCCGCGTACACGCACAGGTCGGAACAGTCGTACGTCACCTCGTTGCTCTGGTCGCACACGCTGTCTGACACGTACAGGAAGTCCACGCTGAGACATCCCGTGACGTTGGACGCCGCGCGCACGACGCAGAACTGCTGGGTGAACTGCGGCCTCTCGCGGTACGTCAGGTAGCTGGGCAGCGTCCACACGAAGAACACCGCGACCACCGCGGAGGCGCTCAGAAGCACCGCGATTTGGCTGGCCTTCAAGTTGAACTGCCCGAACGTGCGCTGCCACACCGTCTTGGGCTTGCGGCGACGCGAGGATGGCTCCCCGGGACGCGACGAGCGGCCTTTTTCCCCACGCGCGCGTCGCGGGTCATCCCGGGCGCCTTGTCCGCGGTCGTCGCGATTCCCCGCGCCCCTGTGGCCCTTATCCTTGCCGCGCCTGTCGTCGCCGCGGCCGCGCTCGCGCGCGCGGCCGCGCTCGTCCGCACGGGCGGGCCGCATCGCCCCTGACAATGCTTGCGAATCACTCAACGGGTTCTTGAAGAAAACGTCTTCGGCAAAATTTGGCGCCGATCTCGCTTGATCGGACGGCATGCGTCATTCTTCGCCGCGCAGAGGTCAGGTCATGCGTCGCCGGCTCGTCCTCGCGCTGGCGCTCCTCGTGTGCGTCGCCGCGCCCTCGTGCGCGGCCGCCCCGCCCACAGGCAAGGTGGTCGAGCTCACGGACAACAACTTCGACGCGGAGGTGGCGAAAGGACCCACGTTCGTCGTGGTCTCCGCGGACTGGTGCACGTGCGTGCCCACCGAAGCGCGTCGAATCCCTCCGTTTCCGTCGTCATCCTCGGACGCGCCGAGCCTCCCCAAGCCTCCCCACCCTGACCCCCCCTCCCGTGACCCGCAGGCATTGCAAGGCGCTCGTCCCCACGTGGCACTCGCTGGCCAAGGAGCTGGCCGGCGAGGTGGCGGTCGCGCGCGTGAACGGCCCGAAGCACAAGGCGCTGCTCAAGAGGTTGCGGGTCACGGCGTACCCCACCATCTTGTACCTGCGCGACGGCGCTATGCGCGAGTACGACGGCGGCAAGCGCACGACCGCGGCGCTGGCGGCGTTCGGCCGGAGCGGGTACAGAGACGCGTCGCCCGTGCCGTGGTACCGGGCGCCGAACGGTCTGGCGGGGAAGCTCACGGGCGCGTTCTTCCGCCTCCCCGCGAACGCGGGCGCGCTCTACGCGCGCGCCAAGAAACGCACCGGCGCGAGCGACGTGACCGTCCTGCTCGCCGGGCTGGCCGTGCCGGTGGCGCTGGGCGTGCTCGCGGTGGCGGCCGCGGACGCGTACGTCACGCGCGCGGCGAAGCACGCGGGCGCGCGGCGCAGGCAGAGAGAAGCGGGGAACCACGCGCGCGCGCGCGAACGCCCGCACCGAGAATGATTGATGACCCGCCCGCGAATACGTAGTACTACCTATGACTCTGCGCGAATACGCGTAGTTAGTCTACATAGCTGCGTAGCTATACGGTAGTAGACTACGTACGCGCGGTGGAGATAGACTACTAACCCGAAACATAAAATAACGACGTACCCTTCTTTCGCGGTCACATCCCGGTATCGATATATACTATCGTATAGAGAACGCCTTTCTATGCACATCGCGACGCTTTCGGTATCATCTCTACGTCACTCGCTCTGACCTCGAATCAACCCTTTTTCGTTTCACGCGCGCTTGGTCAGGCGCGCGACGTACACCCACACCGAGCACACGAACGTGCACCCGTAGGGCTCGACGTGCGTGGCCACGGCAAACTCGACATCCTTACGGCTGGTATCGGCGATGCGCGTTCGGTCGACGGCGGCGCGGATGGACGCCGCGTCCGTGAACGGCGAGTTCAGGGGGTAGCCCACCACGTCGTACCCCGCCATCACGTCGCTCAGCGCGCCGGCGTGCAGCTCCGCCAGGCTCACCCGCGCCGAGGGCGGCCCCCCGGGCACGGGCAGGCCCGCGCTCACCTCCTCCGGGGACATCAGCGCGTGGCTCTCCACCTCCCGCAGCAGCTCCTTCAGCGCGCGGCTCGCGCGGCGGTTGAACGGCGTGTGCTGCCTCTGCCTGGTCTTGACGATGGCGTCCATCGCCTCGCGCTCCACCGCCGCGGCGAGCCGCTCGTAAAACGCCGGCTCGAAGGACTCATACGCCACGCGCCGCTGCCGCGTCGGGAGCGCGCGCGGCGGCAGCGTGCTGGGCGAGAAGAACGGGCGCCACAGACTGTGGTCCCCCAGGTTCCAGGACATGTCGTGCGGCTTCGCCGCGAGCTGCGTGTTGGCCCAGACGTTCTCGTGGTTGAACACCACCGCCACCTCGCCCATGAGCGCGCCCGCGGCGGCGTCGTACACGGAGAACGTCGTGCCTGCCATGGGGTCCCAGATGAGCGCGTCGTCCAGCATCGGCGTGTAGACGGAGGGGCTCCCGGCGGTTTGCCCCGGCCGGCGGCCCTGCCCTCCCGGCGTGAATACCATCGCCGCGTCGCTGTCCGCCGCGGAGACGCCCAGGATGACGTACGCCTCGACGCCCAGCGTCTGTAGGAAGCCGAGCAGCAGAAGCGCGTGCTCTTCCGAGTCGCCCGCGCACATGTCCAGAAACTCCGCGGTGGTGGTCCAGATGTCCACGCCCGCGGGCAGGTCGAACGCGTCCATGTCGGTGACGTGCGGCACCAGGTGCGCGAACCTCAAGAGCTGGCGGAGCGTCGCCTCGTCCGCGGTCGCTCCCTCGAATCCGGGAGGCAGCGCGGTGGGCGAGCAGTACCGGGACAAGTGCACGCTCCGACCCATGGCGTCCGTCGCCACCGCGCGGTAAGGGCGGTGCTTGCAGTGCTTGCCGGCGAGCCGCGCGTCCTTCTCCCAGTTCTTGGCGTGCCGGAGCAAGGGCTCCTCCTCGCCCGGGCCGGCGTCCGCGGGCGCCGGCTCGGGCTTCGCCAGAGCCGGGTTGAACTGGATGTACACCGCGAGCGCGGGGCGCGCCTGGATGGACGCGCCGCGAGCGCTCGCGCCCGCGGAGGAACGCGCCTCGTACCCGAGCATCACCGGCGGCTGGTCGACGGGGAGCATGCCCTCCAGCACGCCGCCGTCGGCGCGGTACAACGCGGATACCGGGACGTCCACCGAACCGAGGTAGTGCCGCGCCGTGGGTATCGCAGCGTCGCCGTCGCGTTCGGCGGACGCCGTTTGGTGGTACGCGCCCACTTCGGGGTGCTCCGGTCGCTCGTCGAAGAGCGTGACGTGCAGCACGTCCGAAGAGCTCTGCAGCGCCGCGGGAGAGAAGTCCCCCCCGGGCGGGCGGAAGGGGAGCGAGAGCGACTCCTGCCAGCTCGGGGACGACCCAGCAGCCAGCCGCGTGCGCTGCGTGGCACCCTGGAACGAAACCTCCACGTACACGGAGAGCTCCGGGGACTCCGAGGTTTGGGGCGGCGCGGCCCCGTACCCGCCCCCGTACCCGCCGCGGTCGCCGCCGGAGCGCCCCCGGCCCCCGCCGGGCGGCCCGCGCGGCGCGCGGCGGGGGAGGTTGAACGCCTTCTGCACGTTGAGCACGAGCTCGCAGCGGTCAGGGTGCGACTCCGCCACCGCGGTGCGTCGCCGCAAGGGCCTCAGCCTGCGCACGGGCTGGAACCACTCGAAGACCCCAGTGAAGTCGAAGGTGATGTCCGGCAAAGGCGCGTCCTTCACGACGTCGTCCGTGTGCACGGGCCCCTGGCCGGCGCGCGCGCCGGCTTTGCTCGCGCGCTTGCCCTTGCGCACGTTCAGCTTCACCTTGGCTAGGAACTCGGCGATGCGGCTCGCGCGGTCGTCCGCCTCGGCGAGCCCGGGGAGCTGCGAGGACAGCAGCGCGGTCTCGCGCTTGTCGTCCTCGTTCTGGTCCAGCAGGTGGTCGGGGATGTCCCGCTCGGACAGCGGCACGCCGCCCTCGGGCAGCTCCACCGCGCGCTCGCCCTTGGCGCGCAGCATCAGCAGCTGCTGGCGCTTGGTCGCCTTCATCGACGCGCCGAGCATGGTCTCGTCGCTAAGGTTCAGGCGGAAGCCTCCCCCCCCCGCGGCGCGCACGGCGTCGCGCGTCGCGAGCGTCTCTAGCAGCGCCGCATCGTCGGGATTCAGGGGGTCCAGCGTCGCGCGGAGCGCGGCGATGCTCGTGCCGCGGAGCGCGGCGTCGGCGGCGTCGGGTGGCGGCGCCGGCCGCCCGAACCCGCCGGGCGCGTCCGCGTACCCAACCTTTGCCGCCGCCGCGGCGCGCCGGGCCGCCGAGCTGGGCGGCGGCGGCGGCGCGAGCGCGGCGCGTCCGCTCCGCGCCTCCACGTCGGCACGCACGTGCTCGCCGCGCCCGAACCCGCGGTCCTCCGCGGGCACCCACGCGCACTGCGCGAAGAGCGACCCGCCGGCGAAGAGCCGCGCCGCGCCCGTCGCCATGGTGGCGCGGTCCGAGGCGGCGTGCTCGCCGCCGACGCGCACCTGCGCGATGAGGTGCATGCCGTCGCGCTCCCAGAGCGGCGTGAACGGCTCCTCCGCACTGAACTGGTACTGCCTCGGCGCGGCGTCCGCCAGGGGCTCGCCTGCGGCTGCGCCGGGTACAGCCACCGGCACGGCGGCCACGAACGTGTCCAGCACGACGCCTTTTTCGAACACGAGCAGCCGCGCCGACCGCGGCCACTTCGTGACGGACAACACGAACGCATGCGCCACGTCCAGCGCGAACGACCCGTTCGCGCTGAGGTTGCGCGGCTGCGAAGTCCCGGGCACGACTCGCCCGTTCACCTCGAGCGCGACGCAGAAACGCGCCGCGCGCGCCTTCTGCCTGCGCTCCCGCTCCCACTTGGGCGTCGTCGCCGCGTCTTCGTCGCCGCCCGCGCCTCGCGGGTCCCTCGCGGCGAGCACGGGCTCGACGGCGCCCGTGCTCTCGTCCTGGAACACGGTGAGTCGCACGGCGGTGGCTCTCGCGCCCACGATCGCGCGCACGCGGTCGATCGCGGTCTGCAGGTCCATCATGTGCCGCACGGACAGCGCGCCGCGTTCGGTCTCGTCCGCGGCGAGCCGCGTCGCCTCGTCGGCTTCCTCGCGCAACGCGGCGAGGCGCTCGGCGGGCGCCGCGCCGCCCAGCCAGAGCGCGGTGCCGGCGGCCATCTCCTCCTGCAGCGCGTTCGCGCGCGCCATCGCGGCGGCGCTCTTGGTCTCGTACAGGCGCACGAGCTGGGCCGCCTCCCGGCGCTTGTACGAGCGGAACGCCTCCTCCAGGCGCGCCGCGAGGTGGTCCTCGCGGCCCATCAGCGGGTGCGCGGTGAACTCGAGGCGGCCGACGCGCACCTCCAGCCGGTGCACGCGCTGGTGCTCTCCGGCGCCGTCCGCCAGCGCCGCGAGCGCGTCTGCGTCCGCCTCGTACTCGCTCCCGGGCTTGAGCTGCAGGTAAGGCGCCTCGGGGTCGAACCAGCGCGCGGGGCGCGCGCGGTCCGACCCGGGGGGCACCGGGTCGGCCAAACACCGCAACCCGCCGTCGTCGGGATCGAACCAGTCCTCCGCGTTGGCCTCCTGCGCGGCGCGCTGCTTGCGCCGCGCGATGTTGTCCACGCGCGCGCGCGGCCGCTGTCGGACGAGCAAACCGTCGTCCTCGGGAGGGCGGTCGCCCGCCTTGGCGGCGATGTTCGCCAGCGCGGCCGCGTCGAGCGGGCCGAGCATCAGCGCCTCGACCGCCGTCTCGTCCGGCGCCTCCGCGGGTTGCCACGTGCGCGTCACGAAGTCCCCCCGAGGCCCGAGCTGCAGCATCCCCGCGGGGTCGTTGTGCGATGCAGACGCGGGAGGCGCGGGAGCGGGAGCCGGCGCGGGCGCGCCCGGCCCGAACAGCACCGTGCGCTGCGGGGGCGGGGTGCCCGGCATGGGCACGGCAACGGCTCCACCGGGGGAGGCGGGATCGTCCCTCCCGTAGGGCACCGAGAACGCCGGCGGCGCGGTGCCCCCGAGCGTCGCCGCGGGCGACCGCGGCGTAGCGCCAAACCCACCGCCGTAGCCGCTCATCGTGGCGACGTGCCGGTGGATGTGGCGAGGTGGGCGAGTGACGCGCGCCTCATCACGCCTCGGCTCGAATCTCGCCAACAACGCCTCGGCACGAAAAAACGGAAATGTCGTCGGAGTCGTCGCCGGCGTCCACTTCCGCCGCGGGAAAAACGAACCCCGAAAAAGCCGCATTCGTGGAACGGCTCTTTCCAAAGGTTTGGCTTTTTCCCCGAACGCGCAAACTACTCGCAGGATATGGGCCACAAATCGGGTTCATTGACTCGAGGATCCACGGTCTAATCTACCTCCAAAACTACCGCATTATGAATGTCGTTCCAGGTTAGACCCGGAACACGATTGGCGGTAAAACAGCAGATTTTTTAGCGAAATCCTAGATTTTTATCCCAAGCAGATCACACATGGCGGGATTTTTACGCGGTCGCGATTCGAACGCGATAGAGTTATGCAGAGACGCGGCGACAGACGCGTCGTGGATGTGTGCATATTATTTTCATCACCATGTTCTTTTTCTTATTCATCACGTGCTACGTGGTATGTGTCAGTCAAACGATGGGGGGAGCGAGCTCTCGCTCCCCGAGCGCGGTGGTACAGCGGGCTAATCTAAAAGCGGGCATAATACAAAGCGACGCGCGCCCGCACTCATGCCGTGAGTGCGCGCGCGTCGCGCGGCAGCGACATACGAGCCGCGCCGCGTCGCGTCGCGAGCGGGAGCGCGCGCGTGAACGGCGGCGCGGGGCGCCGCCCCCCTCGCGCGAGGGAGGCGGCGGCGAGGCGGTGGCGGCGGCATGCGAGAGGCATGCCAGACGCATGCGGCATGCCAGACGCATGCGACACACGGCAAAACACACGTGTCTCTCCGAAAAGAATCGACGGTCACGCCGTCACCATCGCGGCTTTCTCCTCGGCGGAGCCCGCGCTCGCCGCGCTCGCCGGCGCGCCGGGCGCGGCGCGCTCCGCCGTCGGGCGGAACAAACCGCCGGGCGCGCTTCCCGGGAACGCGGGCACCGCGCCCGGCATTTGCATGCCCCCCATCATGGCCGGCGGGAACGTGACGCCCGCCGGGATGGCGCCCATGGGCATCGCCGCGAACGGGTTCGCGCCCATACCCGCCGCCGGCTGCGCCGCCGCCGCCGCCGCCGTCATCTGCGACAGAAACTGGTGGTACGTCGCCATCCAATTCGCGGGGGGCGGGAAGCTGCCCATCTGACCCATCTGCCCCATCGCGCCCATCTGCGCCATCATCGCCGCGAAGCCGTTCACCTGCGCAGCCTGCGCCTGCGCCTGCGCCGCCTTGGTCGCCGCGTCCAGCTCCGCCGCGCGCCCGACGCCGGGGAACGAGCCCCCGCGCGCGCCGGGCGCCGCCGCCGCCGCCGCCGCCGCGCGGTACCCGGCAGTCGCCGCGGGGCTCCCCGCCATGGAGAGCGCGGCGATGGTGGCCGCGGCCGCCTCGCCCGCGGTGCCGATATCGGAGGTGCTGGCGCTCTTGTCGCCGCGCGTCGCGGAGGCGACGGAAACCCCGGGGGGGTGCGCGCCGTGCGCGCTGAACGTCGCCGGGGGCGCCACGCCCGTGGGGTTGTACCCGCCGAGGTGCGAGGCGAACGCCACGGAGAGCCCGCCGGGGATTCCGTTGGGCCCGCCCGCGCCGCCCGCGACGCCGTCGACGCGCCCGCCCGCCTTCGCGGGCTCCTCCGGCGCCTCGTTCACGATGTCGAAGAGCGAGCTGCGGCGCTTGCGCTTGTTCATGTTGTTCTGGCGGATGAAGTACTTTTGCGCGTGCGACGCGACTTGCGTCGGCGTGCGCGACTGCACGAAGTGCCGGGAGATGCCGCGCCAGTCACCCTGACGGAAGGAACAGGAAGCCGAAAGCGGGAACATCGGAGACGAGGAGACGAGGGCGTCACGAGCGCGAGCGGTGGGAACGACGAGGTCAGCGGCGGAAGGGCGGAAGGGGGACGCCGCGGTCCGAACCGCGGCGCGTCGATAGCGACGGAAAAAAAAGTTCCACGGAGCCGTGTTATATCTCGACCGACTTGCAGGCAGCGCCAGTCGCCTCGCTGTCATCGACGGCGCAACGAGACGCGCACGAGCGCCGGTCGGTGCCACCTGGGTGTGCCGAGGACAACGAAGCGTCGGGCGTGGCGGTGCCCGCGCGATATCCACCGCGGGGCACCCCAGAAACGCGCCCGGGAACGATATCGAGTCGCGCGCGGGCTAGGGGACGCTCGCGTCGGGCGTGCGCGCGCGGCGTCGGGTCGCGCGCGCGAGCGGGAAAACGGCACGGCTGCCGAGATTGAGAAAAAGAGCCAGATGATGGGAAAACCAAAACGCGCGCGCACCTTGCCGAGCTTCTGCAAGCCGAGCAGGAAGAGCCTGTGCTCGTCCTCGGTCCACGGAACGCCTGGGTGTGGAGAAGAAGGGATTGCGGTCAGCGCGTGCGTCTCGGGCGATACGGCGCTCGCGCTCGCGCGCTCGGTCGCATTCCGCGCGCGCGCGTCGCGCGGGAAACGAGTCGGTCGTTCAGGCGCGAAAGAAAAAGCTCACGCACCCTTCTTCCTCTCGCGCGTGGGCGCGGCGGCGGAGTCAGACATGTGCCCGTCCTGCGCGGGCGCGGCCTTGGGCTCGGAGTTCTCCTTGGGCTGCATCTCCTCGGCGGACTGCGTCTTGCGCATGCCCTCGGTCGCGGCGCCGACGAGCGCGTCGAGGCCGGACGCCATGGCGAGTGCGGGAAGCGTTTGCGTAGATTCGCGTGGAATCGAGACGCGCCGGGAAGAGGAGGTGACGCGCGCGCGAGCGGTGCGACACGCGGGCGAGCGATGTGTTCTGGTGCGCGACGGGACGTTGCCGGTCGTTCGCGGTGCGGCGACGGTTCCGATACTGGTGGAGCGCGCGTGCGGGAGTGGCGTCCGTACGTTGTCAACAACAACTCACGGGACGCGCACGACGGTCCAACCCACCATTATCTTACCCTCTTATCGACAGGTCATCCCGCGAAAGAAAAGTGCGCACCGGTGGCGAAAAGTATCTCAGGCCCATCTTCGCCAATCCCGATTCCCGGTCTATTCTATGCGCGACAGTCTGGGAATTCCACCCGTTTCGAAGTTTTTTCAAGCGCGTGGTTCGCCTCGCGCCACATGACCGACACTCTGGAACAGATTTTTTGGCAACGAATCGTCGGAAATCGAAAAAAGCACGGATTTTGGCGGGGGAAGAGTTCGACTTTCGAGAACTACTGAAATGCTATTCGGGGTTTGGCGAACGAAACGATTTGGCCAACGCCACATCAGTCGCTCGTTTCGCGAAACAGCAGATTTCCCCAACTCAAGCCGTCCGATTTTCGCGATGGCTCTGAACACAAAAGCGACGCACACGTGGCGGGGATATTTCACAGACAAGGGGCAGACAAGATCCGCGTTGACACGCGGGTGCCAGTTTGGAACACGTGGGTTTGACCGTGGCGTTTCGTTTTCGGTTCGGTTTGAAAATATTCCTTCTCACCGACCGTTCGTTCGCTTTACGGTCCCTTCGCGTCTCGTGTCACATCACGACCGCCGCGACGTTCTGTTTCTCTCGCCGCTCTTCTCCGAGACGCGGCGTCTGCGGTTTTCCACTCCCCCCGCCGCGCGTCGTTCCGCCGCGCGTCGTTCCGCGCCGCCGCTCGCGCGATGGCCGCGTCCTCAGCCGACGCGCCCGCGTTCACGCTCGCGTACTTCGACGTCCTCGCGCTGGGCCTGCCCACCGGGATGGTCGCCGCGCACTCCGGGCTCCCGTGGCGAGGCAAAGATCCCGAAACCTTCGACTGGCCGAAGGTGAAGCTGGAGGAGGCGCCGTTCAACCAGCTCCCGCTGCTGTTCCGGCCGGGCAAGAGGACGGTCGCGCACTCCGCGGCCATCGCGCGTGCCATCGCCGCGATGGCGCACGCGTCGGGCGCGCGCCCGGGGTACGACGGCTCGAACGACGAGGACGACGCGGTGGTGTCCGACACGCTCGTCGCCGAGGCGCTCGACGTGTACGCGGCGCTGCAGAAGGGGCAGCCCACGTGTTTCGTGAAGATGGGCGACGGGGGAAAGACGGAACAGGCGCACGAAGAGCTGTGGAGCGACACGGGGAAGATGTCGCTCCGCAGGCACTTCGTGTGCCTGGAGAAGCTCGTGCGTGACACGTCACCGTCCGCCGGTTGGTTCTCCTCCGCGCGGACGGCGGGGGAGTTTTTCCTGTGGGGCGTGTTGCGCCAGGTGGTTTTGCTCGACGCCGCGGCGCTGGACGCGACGCCGAAGCTCAAGGCGTTCTACGAGACCGTCTCGGCGCTGCCGGAAACCAGGCCCTTGATCGAAGGCACGTCCCCGATGGGACCGATGAAGCAGTACTTCGTCGCGGGGCCGAGGCAAACCACCTGATCTGATCGCGCGGTATTTTTTACTTTTGTAGAAAAAAACGAAAGCGACGCGAGCGCCGAGACGCAGAATAGACTAACGAGCGTCCGTTTCCGCGCGCGCGACGCGCGCGACGCGACGCCATCGTACGCCATCGTCCAATCGAAAAAACGAACGCATACTTACTACTCGCTTTCAGCTTTCACGTCGGATGATACTATTCATCAAATCATCCAAATCATCGCCGTTTGTTCGCTTTCCACGCGTCGTTGAGTTCCTGCGCTATGCCTCGCACGCGCCTGGCGACCGCCTCCGCGTGCGTCTCCCCGGGCTCGAGCGCGTCGGTAGTCTGCAAATTATTTTGCAGACTACCGGCTTCGCGCGCGGCGTCGCCGCGCAGCCGCGCGCCGTGAGCGGCGTGAAACTTGTCGGGGTGCCACCGCAGCGAGAGCGTTCGGAACGCGCGCCGCCGCGCGGTCGCGAGGGTCACGTTTTCGTTTTCCGGTGCTTTCCGACGCTCGAGGCGCGCCACGGCGGCGATCGCGGCTTCTCCCGTCGAAGGCGGCCACGGGACGTCGGAGACCCCCAACGCGTCAAAAGAGCGTACGAACGCGCGCCACTCCGCTTCGTGCGCGTCCCACGCCGCGCGCTCCCGCGTGTCGTCGTCCGCCGCTTTGGTACCACCCGTGAAGTCATGATCCGACGCCTCAGACGCTTCGTACGCCTCGTGCAGTGTCTCGGCCGCTCGTTCCGCCGCGCGTTCCATCGCGCGCGTCTCGACATCCTCCGCCCACCTCTTCGTGTCTTCGCGTTCGAGCGCGACGCGAAACGCTCGCGTCTGAAACGACGCCGCCTCGCGTCGTTCTCTCGCCGCGCGTATCGCCACCAGGGTCTCCATCTCGCGCGCGGCGCGCGTCGCGCGCTCGCGCTCGAGACGCCACCGCGAAAGGCGCGCACGGTGCTCCTCGCCAGCGAAGTCGCACGCGCTGTCGTCGCTCTCGCTCTCGCTCTCGCTCTCCGACGACGCCGCGGAACCGGAGGCGAAACCCGCCATCGCGCGCGCCAGCGGGTTGTGGCGCAGCTCGTCGCGATCGCACATCGCGATGCGCCTCGTGACAAAGCACGAGGCTGCGTGACGGGTAAGCGCGCGCGAGGTCCGCGCGGTGGTCGCGCGCGCGCGCGCGGAGTGCGCAGTAGCCTGTGGTGGGTCGGCGCCGAACGATGGAAACGCCTCGACGTCTCCCATATCGTGAAAGCGGTCGCGTCGTTGCGATGCGGGGGCAGTTTGATGTCACAGCAAACCCGGGTCCGGGTTTGTCGAAAAAAGTTGGATTTTGTCGAGAGAGAAAAGCGACACCGTACGCCCCGCCCCGTTCGCGCTCCGTTCAGACGACGACGGATGATCCGACGGATGACCCGCGAACGCGCGACGAAAGGAGGTGACCTCGGATGCGATATGATATATGCTCCGTCGATACAGTATACTCTAGACCGCGAAGGAGCGGCTCACAACGTGGTCCCCCCGAACGCGTGCTCGAGCGCTCGCGGCGGCTTCATGCCGCTCACCCAGTCCGACGCGTGCGTGGGCAACAGACCCATGGCGTTGAGCTTGTACAACGCCATCGCGAGGCCCACGACCTGGATCGCGCAGAACGCCAGCCGAGGGCCGGTCACGTCGGTGTTCGCGTCCGCGAACCGCTCGAAGGTCTTGCCGCTGCGCATGATGGCCTTCACGGGGTTCCACACGCCGCCGCTCACCATCATCACCGAGAAGATCTGCACGCCGTTGCCGCTCATGTACATCATGAACCCCATCATCCCGATCGAACTCAGCTGGGACATGGCGAACGCGTAGGCTTTCTGCTGCCTGACCGCGGGCGTGAGCGCCGCCTTGTGCTTGTCCCGAGGCACAGACACGCCATGCTTGCTGTCGTTCGGCTTGTTTCCCCCCTTCTTGCCGCCCTTGGAGGAGGACGCGTCCGACGCGTCGGGGCCCTCGATCTCGCGCAGGGACGCGAACCCGGGGGGGTTCGCGACGGCGGCGCCGCCGGCGGCCTCCGCGAACGCCACGCGCCACTTGGGGTCCATCGAGCACACCGGGGAGCGCGCGCGGTGGTCGCGGCGCTCGCTGTGCGCACGCGTCCGGTACTGCCGCAAGCCCGACCGAGGATCTCCAAGTCGTCATCAAGTCGCACGGAAAAGGGGTTTTCTTTCGAGTGGCTGTGTGTGTGACGATCGACGATCGCGCGAAAAAGTTTTTGTCACCTTCACACATCATCGATCGCGACGTTCGGGGCGCGTCTGCGGCGTCTGCCCTCGCGCTTCCTTCTCGTGTGTGCGAACATATCCCTGAACAACACTATCACAACCCTCACCACTTCTCGAAGGGCGCGCCGGGGCTCTTGGGCGCCATCGCCGCAGCCTTCTCCAGCGCCTGCATCTCAGCCTCCGAGACGCGCCACCCGAGGCACCCCGCGACGGACGCGGCTTGGCTCGCGTTTTTGGCACCCGGGATGGGGACGGTGCCCTTGGCCATGCACCAGTTCACCGCCACCTGCGCCGGGGTCTTGCCGTGCACGTCCCCTACCTCGCGCAGCGTCTGGATGAGCCCGTCCACGTCCGAGAGCCGGCTCTCGGTGAAGATGCCGCCGCGCGGGCCCTTGACGCTCTGCGCCGAGGCGCTCGCGCTGTACTTCCCCGTGAGCAGCCCCTGCGCCATGGGCGAGTACGCCACCGGGGTGACCCCGTGCTCGCGGCACGCCTCGATGACGCCCGTGTCGAGCTCGGGCGCCCTGTACACGAGCGAGTACTGGATCTGGTTCGAGGCGAACGGCACGCCGCGCGCCTTGAACACGCGCGCCGCCGCCTTGACGCGGTCGGCGTTGAAGTTGGAGACCCCCACCGCGTCGCACAAACCGCGTTCGTAGCACAGACAGAGCCCCTCGAGGAACCGCTCGTTGCATCCGTCGGCGCCGAACCCGAACGCGGGCCAGTGCTGCATGTACAGGGCGGTTTTCTTCGCGCCGAGGCGCTTTAAAGACGCCTCGAGCGCTCGCGGGACGTCCTCGGCGCTCCAGCGGAAGGGAATGGGCGCGAACTTCGTGGCGAGCGCAGGCGCCGCCAGGTCCGTCTCGCCGGCGACGTCCTTCGCGAATTCGGCGAGCAGCTCCTCTGACTTGCCGAAGCCGTACACCTCCGCGGTGTCGATGAAGTCCACCCCCGAGCGCAGGAGCGTCTTGTACGCCTCGAGGTTCTCCACACGCTGGCCCTTCCAGTCGTCCGTCCAGTAGCCGGAGCGGTCGCCCCACGCCCACGCGCCCACGCCGGTGGCGGAGACGGAGAGGTCGGACGTGCCGAGAGTCACGCGGTCGGTGGCGGGGGAGGCGGTGGAGGCGGTGGAGGCGGTGGAAACGTCGGAGGGCTCCGCGGAGGCGCGGGCCGCGACGCGGCGCGCGCGCCGGGAAGGCGGCGCGCGCGCGACCGCGGCGGTCGGGGAGGCGGTGACGGAGAACATCGTGGACGCGCGCGCGGGTCAGTGAGAAGGCGCCGGTTCAGATGACGTCACTCGTGATTTCCGACGCACGAACACACGCATGTCTCCGAAGGCACTTCTCCGAAGATTTGCTTGCCGACAAAAACTTGGCGCTTTCCGGGGCGTACGTTACGTCACATTCGGCGCGCCAGGATGGCCTCCGGGTTCGACACGCGCGTCTCCTCGAACAGCAGCCCGACGGGCATCTCCAAAGGCGCCGGCGCGCTCGGGAGAGGCGTCACGTTCACCGTGACGTACGCGGGGTGCTGAGACCCGCACGGTCCCGAGAGCAGGGACATGGCGGTCGAAATCGTTCACGGCGTGTTGCCCGGGGCTGACGTGAGGTGGGAGAGGACGCCGAGGGTGAGGCCCGAGAAGCTCACCGTGTCCGTGGCGAAAGGCGATCTGCTGGTCTCTGTGCCGCAGCGCGACGTCTCGGACCACTACCGCGGCGAGGGCGCGGACGCACTCAGGGACGCCATCGAGAAGTACAGAGACCAGCACTGTTCTTAGAGAAGGTTTCGCGCGTCGCCGCGCTGGCGAAGCCTGCGGCTCGCCCGTTCGAATGACGGAACGCGACCGAAACTCCGCGCGCGTCTCGCGCGGAAGGCGCGTTCCCGACCGAAACAGACGAGCGAGACGTAGTATCATGATATCGATGAGAGCGCTTCGTTAACGAGAGTGTCGTACCTCACTCGACGATGACGACGTCGACGACGACGCCTTGGACGAATTCGTCCTAACAACGCCGATTTTCCGAGAACCGTGCCTTCGTCCAGTCGGACACCCACTCACCGGCGCACGTGGGTCGTGGGCTCCGGCGGCGAAGGCGAAGAAGCGGACCGCCACGATGTGGTCCGCGGCGCGGCGCGCCGGGGCCTCCGCGGCGAGGCGCGCGGCGTCGGCGTCGGCGTCGACGTCGTCGGTGCCCATCCGCGGGTGCCTTCTCTCGCCGACTCCGGGGCTGCGCCGAACGACACAGCGAGACGTCCCGGACGTCGCGCGCGGGTTCCGGCTCCTCCCTGCCGCGCACGCGGTCCACCTCGGCGCCGCCGCGGCGGCGGTGGGCGTGCGCGCCGCCGCCGGCGTCGCGGCGAACGCGGTGAAGCTGCGCGCGGCGCGCGGCGCGTACACGTCCATCTTCTCCGATCGCGCGCGGCTGCGGTTCCGCCGCCTGGTCTTCGGGGGCGACGCGGCGGGCTCGGCGGCGCGCGTCGCGCTCGTCACGTCCGCGGGCGGGGCCGCGCTGTACTGCCTGATCGACCCCGTTCCCGTGTCCGGCCGCAGACGCCTGCTGCTGTTCGGGCTGGACGACGAGATGGCGATGGGCGACGTCGCGGCGGCGGAGCTTTTCGCCGCGCGCGCCGGGGCGTTTCTGCCCCCCGGCGACGCGCGCGTGCGGCGCGTCGCGGCGGTCATGTGGCAGCTCGTGAACCGGCTCGAGCCTCTCGACGCGGTGGCTAAAGTGTCGATGGATCCGTCGGATCCGTCGGACGCGTCGACTCCGAAGAGCGCGACGACGCACCCGCTGATCGACGGCGCGAGGCGGTGGACGGTGCACGTCGTGGACGATCCGTCCGTCGACGCGTACACGTGCCCCGGCGGTCACGTGTTCGTGCACGCCGGGGTGCTGGATCTGGTCGGCGCGCGCGACGACAGCGCGCTGGCGTTCATCCTCGCGCACGAGATGGGGCACGCGCTGTGTCGCCACGGCGCCGAGAAAGCCACGCTGCAGGTGTTGTCCTCCGCCGCCGACGCCGCGTCGTGGGCGGCGGCGGTGCTGGCGGGCGCCGACTACTTCGGCGGCGCCTTCACCGCCGCCGCGCTGGCGGGCGCCGAGAGCGCCGTCACGCTGGCCGTCGCCCTGCCCAACTCGCGCGACATGGAGCGCGAGGCGGATCTCGTGGGCGTGCGGCTCATGGCGCGCGCGTGCTTCGACCCGAACGGCGCGGCGCGCGCGTTCCGGAAAATAGAAGCGGCGCGGCGTTTGGACGATCCTAACCCTACACCAGGCGCTCCGGGCGCTCTCGAGGCGTACCTCAGCACGCACCCGCTGGACGCTGAGCGCGCGCGGAACACGAGCGCGCACGCGCGCGCCGTCTCGTTCCGCGACC
>Ga0181561_10001729_pt1 | contig 19358 bp, 20 predicted proteins | sample 011ome_19_FD_133760 | JGI IMG/M metagenome (GOLD analysis project Ga0181561, IMG submission 133760) | Coastal salt marsh microbial communities from the Groves Creek Marsh, Skidaway Island, Georgia - 011510BT metaG (megahit assembly) | ecosystem: Environmental > Aquatic > Marine > Intertidal... | reverse complement strand
GGGGGGGGGGGGGGGGGGGGGGGGGGGGGGGGGGGGGGGGGGGGGGGGGGGGGGGGGGGGGGGGGGCGGGGGGGGGGGGTTGGGGGGGGGGGGGGGGGGGGGGGGGGGGGGGGGATCGGTGAGCGGACGTCTAGGACGCGCGGCCGCGAGGTAGGCGTCATCGTCGTTCGGTGCCGAGCGAGAGAAGACGAGACGGAATGAATGACGACGCCGCAATCGCCGCGCGCGCGCACCTCCCGCGCGGAGAACGATCGCGGCGCGGCGCGTCGCGGCGCTCTTCCCGCGCGTCGCGGCGACGCGGTGGACGCGGCGAGCGGCGGCGGACGCGCGAGGCGCGGCGCCGAGCGCGACGCCTCGGTGGACGAGCGTAGTCGCCATTCGTTCAGAGAAGTGAGGCTTGACACGTCGGCGCTCGCTTTTTCACTGGGAGCCGAGTTTTGTTTTTTTCGGCGTGCCGTGTACTGTAGTACGTGACGTCATCACGTAGGACGCGTACGCGCAGTTAGTCTAAAAAAATCCGTATTCGATACGGTGCCACGCCAGCGTTCCACGCTGTGATTGGCGGCCGCCCGGCCACGCCGCTGCTCGCCGCGTTATCGCGTTTTATCGCGTTCGCCGCGACGTCGCCGTCCATCTACACGCGCACGGACTCGTCCACACCGCACACCTTCACACACCACATAAAAATGGCCGCCATCGCTTCCTCCTCCATCACCGCCAAGCGCGCCGCGTTCACCGGCCGCGTCAGCCTCCGCGCGAAGTCTTCCGCGCCGGTCGCGATGAAGCCCCGCGGCATGACCGTGATGGCGTTCAAGGTCACCCTCGAGACCCCGGAGGGCGCGCAGGAGATCGAGTGCGCGGACGACACCTACGTCCTCGACGCCGCCGAGGTGCGCGCGCGTTCTTCGAATTACATCGAATCACATCGACGGCGTGCATCGCGCGCGTCGGCGAACGCGCGATACGCGCGACGCGACGCATTCGCGGGGAACGAGCGTCAGGGTTTTTTTACTCGCTCCTCGCGGGACCTCGCGGCGATTGCGCCAATCCGTCGCCGCTCCGGTCTCGACGCGCGCGCTGACCGTCCGATCCCCCAATCGTCCCGCGCTCGATCTCGCAGGAGGCCGGCATCGACCTCCCGTACTCTTGCCGCGCGGGCGCCTGCTCTTCCTGCGCGGGCAAGGTCACGGTGCGCGCCCGCGCCGTCCCCGCCGGATCGATGCGATTCCTTCCATCAATCATCTGTCACGACATCGATCGGTTTTTCCCGAGAGCGCCCCAAAAGCGCGCGCGGTCCCCCGGACGACACCACCGCGTCGCCGCGCGCGATCCCCGCGACTGACGCTCCCCCCCGTTCGCGCTCCCCTCCCCGCGACGAACGACGCAGGCTGGCACGATCGACCAGTCCGACCAGTCCTTCCTCGACGACGACCAGATGGGCAACGGCTTCGTCCTCACCTGCGTCGCGTACCCGACCTCCGACTGCACCATCAAGACCCACATGGTGCGAAGCGCAGTCTGCGCTCGGCCCGGACACGAGACTGTTTAGACGGTCGTTGACGAGTTAACGCGCATCCTTATCCGCTTTTCGATGGCGGTCGGTCGTTTTTGGTTTTTGGTTTTTGGTTTTTGGTTTTTTTTCTTCGATCGATCGCTGACGACGACTCTCCCTCTCTCTTCTTTCGAAACTCCGCAGGAGGAGGAGCTCTACTAAGCGGCTCGTTCGCGGAGCCGCGCGCGAGGAACGCGCGCGAGTCAAGGATGGGGTGCTGCGCGAGTCGACGCGTCCGTCGTCGTCGCCGTTCCGAGGATGGAGACGAGCGGCGGGGTCGCGGCGGCTCGAAGCGATCGCTAATTTTTTTCATCGGTCAACGCGGTGTTATGTAATAATTCACGGCTGACCAGCGATGCACAAACGAAACGAAACGAAACGAAACGATACGATACGATACGACGACGAACGCCGCGCGACCTACGTTCCGAGACGCGACGACGAAAATCGAATCACAACGCGCGGCGGGCGGTCGCGTCTTCTCTCTCTCTTCTTCGTTCCTTCCTCTCGCTTGCGCGTTCGCTCGCTCGTTCTTCGCCTCCTCGCGCGCGCGGAAAGCAGTCTCATGATGAACCTCCCTCCTCACGCGTACGTCGCGCCGATGTCGTTAACGCGGAGCAAAATCTTGGTCCCCTTGCCCGCCTCCGCGGCGTGCTCGCACGCCTCTTGGAACTCGGCGCTGAGCTCGTACTCCGTGAAGTCGATCTTGAGCTTATCCGCGTTGACGAGCTTCGCGACCGTGGACATCATCTTCGGCGTCTTTTTCTTGTGCTCGGTCATCCAGCGGCGGAGGGAGAATCCGCGGACGCTGAGGCCGCGCGCCACGAGCGAGTGCCACGGGAGCGACACCGGGCGACCGCCGAGGCATCCGAAGCACACGAGCGGGCACCCGTCTTGCAGAGAGTCCACGAGCCTCGACGCGGAGACGCCGCCGACGCAATCTAGCGCGAGCTTGGGCTTGGCGAAGAAGTTCTTCGCCTCGAGCGCGGCCCTGAGGGTCGTTCCATACAAGCGATTGTCGGGGTGGAGTTGAAAGGCGTCAGAAGCGGAGTTGAAAGGCGTCGAGGACGGGGATTGAAACCGTGGGGTGGGAGGAGAGATGCGCCGGGCAAAGTCCTTAAGGAACGGCGTTCACCACGCCGACGGGGTCGTATGGGGACCAGTGTATAGAACGCGCCTGAGGTTGCCCTCGTCGGGGAGCACCTCCGCGGCGCCGAGGTTCTTGAGCCGGTCGGAGACTTTATCGAAGTCCGCGTTCGGGCCGCGCTCGTGACGCCTCACGACCGCGACCGCGCGGAGCTTGAGCAGAGAGCACAGCTGGATGATCGCCGCGCCGACGGTGCCCGTGGCGCCGTTCAGCATGACCGCGTCCCCGGGCTTCAAGTCGCCGTTATCCTCGAGCAGCCGGTAGGCGACGCAGAGCTATTTTTTGACTCGCGGGGTGGAGTTCAAAGGCGTCAGTTGGAGTTGAAAGGCGTCGAGGGCGGGGATTGAAACCGAGGCGTGGGCGGAGAGAGACGACGGCAAAAGTCCTTAAGGATCGGCGTTCACCACGGCGACGGGGTCGTATGGGGACCAGTGTAAGGAGAACGCACCTCGCGTAACATCGCCGCGTGCTCCACGGGGAGGAGGTCGGTCGGGATCTTGATGACCTCTTTCTCCTTGACGCACGCGAGCGAGCGCCACGCCCCCAGACCGGGCTTCGCGGGGATGACCCAGTCGCCCTCGCTGACGACGGAACAGCCCGCGCCGACCTTCATGACGACGGCGATGAAATCGCCGCCGGCGCCGTGCGGGAGCTTCTTCGCGCGGCCTCCGGCTTCGGCGCCGGCGTTCGAAGCCAGGTCGCCCGGGTTGATCGGCGCCGCGCGGACGCTGAGGAGGATTTGACCCCACTCGAGCGAACCTGGGATCGCCTCGGACTTGAGCTCGAACATGTCGCTCGGCTTTTTGACGGCGGCGTCGGCGACGTCGCGGACCTTGTCGACGACGAAGGCTTGAATTTTCGGCAGCGGGACCTCGTCGTAGGAGCCTTTCACGACGCCGTACTTGTCGATGATGTCGTCCACGCCGAAGGTCTTGTTCGCGTCGCCCTGGACGCGAACGATACATACGATTATTTAGGGTTACGATGTAGGGTTATGGGTAGGGTTAGGGGTCGGGGTAGGGGTAGGGAGAAGGGCGCGCGGGCGGTAAAAAACCAAACCAAAAGAAAACCAAAAAAAAAGTAACCAAAAACCAAACGACGCACCCGCGCGCGCATCCACGCTTCGAACCCGGCGCTGTGCGAGCCCTTCTCCTGTTCGGTCTTCACGATCGCGTCCGCGAGGGACTCCCTCTCCGCCTTCGCGGCGTTCATCTTATCCTTGAACACGCCGCCGCCGAATTCGTCCAGGAGTTCTTCCTGCGCTCGGAAGGGAGGGAGACGGGCTACTTGAGCTCGGAGGGGACAGGTGATAAACAAACAAACAGAACTGGGGCGAACAGAAAAAACGCACCTCGACGGACTTCTCGACCCGTCCCGTGGCGTCGTACAACCCTCGCTTTTCTTCGTCGGAGAGGACATCGTACGCGCGCTGGATGATCGCGAACGTCTCCGCGTCGCCGCCCTTGTCCGGGTGATTCTGCGAGGGGAGGGAGTAGGGAGACGACGACGAGGAGGAGTTTTCGCGTCAGTCGGCGCGCGCGCTCGCGTCGCGCGCGAAGCGAAAAGAATCTCGAGATCGGGCGACGGACGATCTGATCTCTATACCGCGCGAGGGGACGGGCGACCGCGCGGACGACCGCGTTGCGATCGAAGGACGTCGCACCTTGGAGATCTTCGAGCGGTACGCGCGGCGGACTTCCGTGCTCGTCGCGGACTTCGTCAGCCCGAGCGCGTCGTAGAGGTTCACCTCTTTCGCGGTCTTCGCGTCGGCGGTCATGTCGAACTGACGGAGACGACGTCGCGTCGATTCTTTGGATGCTTGGATGGGATGCTGCGACCGGGGGTCGGGTGCGCGACGGTCGAGACGGACGCGAGGGCTCGCGGTGTTTCGCGGAGACGCGGAGGAAGGGAGAAGATGCGCGTGCGCGCGTGCGGCGGGTGCGTGACACGGGGTGTCGGGCGCGCGCGTCGGAGTGCGAGCGGCGAGGGCGGGGACGGGGAACGAAACGCCCGCGCGAAAGGAGGCGAAAGGTTGCGGAGATTTATTATTCTCATCTGAGGGCGTATTCATCGATCAGTTGAAAGGAGACGCGATCAAATGTTGAAACCAAGGGGTGGGTGAAAAACTCATACTCATAGAACGCAGCGGAGGCGCGCGTAAAAGTTCGTTGGGTTGCCGAGGGTTCAGGTCAAAGGCACCCCGCGCGTCGACATCGCGTCACTCCCCGCCGCGCTCCCGAGGTCGCGACGCGATGGCGAACACCGCAGTCCCCGACACGCCGATGTCGGACGAGCCGCTCGATCCCGAAAACGGGCGAGTCCAGGTGCGCGCCGCGCGCGTTCGTCCGTCCCTCCGTCGACGTCGTCGTCGTCGTCGTCGTCGTCCTCGGAGGAATAGAATAAATCACGAAGAGATTATTCCTTTCCCGCTGACCCGCCGTCGTTCCCAATTCGCCGCGCGCAGAAAGACCCGGCGACGTTCAGGGACATCTTCCGCTCGTTCGTGGTGCTGGGATGGAGCGCGTTCGGCGGCCCCGCCGCGCACATCGGCGTGTTCCAGAAAGTCTTCGTCGAGGCGAAAAACTGGATGTCCCTCACCGTGTTCAACGAGCTGCTCTCCCTGGGTCAGGCGCGTTCTATCTCACACTGGTCCCCATACGACGGCGTTCGCGTGGTGAACGCCGATCCTTAAGGACTTTTCCCGGCGTTTCTCTCCGCCCACCGCTCGCTTTCAATCCCCGCCATCGACGCCTTTCAACTCCGCTTCTGACGCCTATGAACTCCACCCCGACGTCGCTTTGTATGGAACGGCCCTCAGTGCCTCCCGGGGCCGACGTCCACGCAGGTGTCCTTCGCGATCGGCGTCACGCAGCAAGGCATCCTCGGCGGGCTCCTGTCCGGGCTGCTGTTTCAGTACCCCGGTCTGTTGCTCATGTCGCTCACGGGCGCGGGCGCCGCCGAGGCGCTCGCGAATCCAGCGCGGTGCGTCGGATCGCTTCGTTCATTCATTCAGACCGCTCCCCATGCGCTCCCGCTCGCGCGTCGAGCGTCGTCTCTTGAGGAGGACGTTCTCTTCACCCCGCGCCGCTCGGTTTCGACGCTCGACCGACGCGACGACGTTCGACCGACGCGACGACGTTCGACCGACGCGACGACGTTCGACTGACTCGACTCGGATCCCGTCCGTCCCGCGCTCGAACGTCGTCGTCGTCAGGTGGCTCCAAGGCTTGACCGCCGGCCTCGCCGCCGCCGGCGTCGCGCTCATCCTCTCCGCCGCGATCGGACTCGCGCGCGGGCAGTGCAAGGACGAGGTCACGAGACTTTTATGCCTGATGTCCGCCACGGTCGCGTTTTATTACACCAGCAACTTCATCTTCCCCCTGCTCATCGTCGTCGGCGGGTTGACGACGTTGTACACCAAACGCAACGACGACGTCGCGTTGAAGGACACGACGGAGAAAATCCACAAGCTCGGCGTCCCGAAACTCTTCGGCGCGATCCTCATCCTGACGTGGATCACGATCTGGGTCGTCGTGGCGTCCATCAAGAACACGACGGAGTACTCCGACGGCCGCAGCACGAAGGTGTTGCACTGGTGCGTTCTTCTCAAACTGGTTCCCATACGACCGCGTTGGCGTGGTGAACGCCGATCCTTAAGGACTTTGCCCGGCGCATCTCTCCGCCCACCCCTCGCTTTCAATCCCCGACCTCGACGCCTTTCAACTTCAACTGACGCCTTTGAACTCCACCCCGACCTCAGGTTCGAGGCGTTTTATCGAACCGGGTCCATAATCTTCGGCGGCGGGCAAGTCGTGCTGCCGCTGCTGCTCGACGACGTCGTGCAGTACGATCGCGTGTGCACGACGAGCGGCGGGACGTTGGTGTACGACGTCACCGACGCGTCCGTGTGCGACTCGTACACGAGCGTCGAGAGCGAGGATTCGTGGATCACCGCGGATCAGTTCTTCGCTGGCCTCGGCGTCGTTCAGGTGAGACGAGTTCGGCGTCTCTCTCTCTCTCTCTCTCGACCACACGATTGCCACGTCATCCTATCTGGAACATAAAATGGCCAATCACGTCGCCTCCTTTCCTATCCTCATCAAAAACTGACCAATCGCGACAGGCGATGCCTGGACCGCTGTTCAACCTCTCCGCGTACATCGGCGCGGTGGCGGCGCGCCGCGCCCACGTCAACGTCCTCGCCGGCATCTTCGCCGCGTGGTTCGGTCTCTTCGGCCCGGGGGTGTTGCTCATATACGGCGTCCTGCCGTTCTGGGGCGGGTTCCGCAAGCAGCCGGTCTACCGCCGGATGCTTCCCGGGCTGAACTCGTCCGCGGTGGGTCTGGTGGTCGCCGCGGTGTTCACGATGGGGTTTAAGGCGCGTTCTATCTCACACTGGTCCCCATACGACCGCGTCGGCGTGGTGAACGCCGATCCTTAAGGACTTTCTCTCCCGGCGCATCTCTCCGCCCACACCACGGTTTCAACGCCCGCCCTCGACGCCTTTCAACTCCCTCTGACGCCTTTGTACTCCACCCCGACTTCGCTTCGTATGGAACGCTTTCCCTAAGATTCGAGAGATTTCTCCGTTCCCCAACGCCTCCGTGTGCATCGCGTTCCTCGCGTTTTACGCGACGCATTTCATGAAGAAGGACGCGCCGCTCGTCGTCCTCGCGTCCGGGGTGCTGGGGATCATCGCGTGGGCGACCGGGTGCTCGTGAGCGAGCGAGCGGCGAGCGGCGGCGGAGACGGAGAGAGGGAAGAGACGGAACGAGACGAAAATCGATCGTTCGACGACGGGAAAAAAACCTCCGGCGGGCGGAAGAGGGGACCCACTCTTCGGGGGGACCCCAGCGCGCGCGCGGCGCGCGAATAGAACAACACGAGAGCAGAACGTGCCACGTATTCATGTATTGTCTACTACACGTACCGCGCGCGCTCCTCGCGTCATCACGTCGCGTCGACGACGGAGTTGTAGTGCTCGCCTAGGCCGAACGCGTGTCGGTGGTAACACACCTCGATCGCCGCGTCCCCTCCCTCTCCCTCTCCCTCGCCCCCTCCCATCACGACGTCCGGCATGTGCGCGGAGTACACGCGAATCGATCGCCCCAGCGCGTCCGACAGCGCGCGCAGCTCGAGCTGCCCGCCCCAGCGCGCGTTCTCGACGTCCTCGACCTCGCGGAGGTAGGCGCGCCTATACAAGCGAACGTCGGGGTGGAGTTCATAGGCGTCAGGTGGAGTTCAAAGGCGCCGAGGGCGTGGATTGAAAGCGAGGGGTGGGCGGAGAGACACGCCGGGAAAAGTCCTTAAGGATCGGCGTTCACCACACCAACGCGGTCGTATGGGGACCAGTGTATAGAACGCACCACGCGTCGTCGCCGGCGTCGCCCGTTTCGGCGCACGCCTCGAGAAACGGCCGGTAGCTCCACTCGTCGTCGCGCATGGCGTCCGCGCAGAGTTTCCGTAACGCCGCGTGATCGTGCGTTATAGACGACGACGACGACGACGACGACGACGACGACATGCCTCTTCGGCGCTTGAGCTGGTCCTCCACCGCGCGGTACATGCAGTTCCCGTCCGCCTTGACCTCTTTCACCGCGAGCCCTCGCGGGGCGAGCTTAGGGTCGTTCCATACGAGCGAACGTCGGGGTGGAGTTCAAAGGCGTCAGAAGCGGAGTTGAAAGGCGTCGCGGGCGGAGATTGAAACCGTGGCGTGGGCGGATGATGCGCCGGGAAAAGTCCTTAAGGAATGGCGTTCACCACGCCAACGCGGTCGTATGGGGACCAGTGTATAGAACGCACCTTCTTCTTCAGCGCGTCGGATTCGCGCGCCGCGTCCGACGGCCCCGCGTTCGCGCGCTCCACCTCCTTCGCTTCCTCGCGCTCGCGCTCTTCCCGCTCCTTCTTCGCGCGGCGCTTCATCGCCTTCGTAATCGTCGGCCCGCCGTCGCCGTCGCCGTCGTCTCTGACGCTCGCTCGCGCCATCGCCGCCGTCGGCGGCGACGGCGACATCGCGCGCTCCTTCATCTCTCCCTCGTCGTCGCTCGACGCCGACGCCGATCCCGACGGCGGCCCCGATCCACGCGCGTCCTCGTGGATCGACTCCCACTCCGCGATCTCGCGGTAGTGCCGGTCGCGGACCTCGCCCTCCAGCCGCATCTTCTTGTCCCTGTCCTTCTTGCCCGTCATGCTCGCGCAGTGCGCCTCGATCGTCGCCGTCTCCGACGCGTGCCGCGCGGTCATCGCTTCCCACGTCTCGGAGGCGACGTCCGCGGGGTCGAACGTCGGGGCTCCGCCGCCGCCGCCGCCGCCGCCGCCGCCGCCGCCTTTCTTCTTGCCCATCGCGCCGTCGCGCCCTCGGCCGGCGGAGCGCGGTGTGTGGTCGACTCTGGCGGCGACTACGCGGCGCGGCGCGGCATTTTATTTTTTCGTTGAAAGTGCTGACTGCTCTGCTCGTTCGATCGTTCAGTTGTTCTTTCTCGCGTTCGTCTCATCTACAACGTGTTCGGGGTAATTGTGCACGCGCCCCGCATACGTTGTACATACGCTTCCCTACTTAGACCTATCCTAATCCTACGCTATCTCACGCCCGCCGCCGCCCGGCCCGCGCACCGCGGTGACGACGACCGCGACGCTCTGGTACCCGTGTCTGAAGACGTCGTCCGCCTCCGCGTCGCTCCTCGGGGCGTGGTACGCGAGATATTCGTGCTCGAGACTGAGGGCCGTTCCGTACGAAGCGATGTCGGGGTGGAGTTGAAAGGCGTCAGTTGAAGTTGAATGGCGACGCGGGCGGGGATTGAAAGCGAGGGGTGCGCGGGGAGAGACGCCAGGAAATGAAAGTCCTTAAGGATCGGCGTTCACCACGCCAACGCGGTCGTATGGGAACCAGTGTGAGATAGAACGCGCCCGAACCGCTCGCGGCACTCCTCCCACGCCAAAAACTCGCCGCGTTCCCAGCCGTCGTAGTTGACGTACTCGTCGAAGACGATCACCGTGCCGGGCACGACGAGCCCGCGCTCGCACAGCGCGGTGAGGAACGTCGCCGTGGAGGCGTGGAGGTCCGCGTCCGCGTGCACGAACGCCGCCGCCGCCGCCGCCGTCGTCGTATCATCATCATCATTCGCCGTCCTCGTTGAGACTGCTTCCCATATGACCCCATTCGCGATGTGAACGCCGTTCCTTAAGGACTTTTCCCGTCGCCACTTTATTTTCTCGTCGCGTCGTCGTCGTCGTCGTCGTCGTCGTCGCGCGTCGTCGTCGTCCAAGAACGCGCGCACGGTGTCTTCGAACCAGCCCTTGTGCAGCTCGATGTTCGCGCCGACGAGCGTCGGCGGCGCGCCGCACAGGTCGAACGCGCCCGCGGGGAAGCGGTCGCGCCACTCCGCGGGCAGCCCCTCGAACGAGTCGAACCCGTGCACGACCGGCGCCCCATTATCGTCGTCGCCGTCGCCGTCGCCGTCGCCGCGGCGCCCTCCTCCTCCGCTTCGACGATGCTTCTCGCGCAGCCACGACGCGATGTGCGCGATGTCGTCGCCCTTCCAGACGCCAAACTCGAGCCACAGGAGGTGTCCCCGTCCCCGTCCCCGTCCCCGTCCCCGCCACGCGCGATCGAGCGCTACGTTGAGAACGCCGCGGCGCGTCTTCACTCGCTGAGCTGTCTTCCTCAGCGCGTCGGAGGCGTAGAACGACGCCGCGGACGGGTGGATCCACGACGGCGTCGGCGTCTGCGGGGTCTCCGTCGCCGCCATGCGCGCCGGGACGACGCCGCGCCGCGTCAAGTGCGCGCGGTCGGAGCGGGGACTCTCTCTCGGAAGACTCCCTGCCGCGACGATATCGAAACGTCGTCGTGTCCCGAGTCTTGAGTTCACTTTCTAAATCCAATCCAAAAAGCCACGACGCGCGGCACTTTCCCCGTCGCCGCCACGCCGCGCGGACGATGCCGAAGGTCAAGCTGCCGCGGAAGCTCCGCGATCTCGCGAAGACGGCGAACGGCGGGTGCGGGGAAGCGGCGTGGACGCTCGCCAGACACTTCTTCTACGGGACCGGCGGCGTGGAGAAAAACGAGGAGCTCGAACGTCAGTGGCTCGAGAAGGGCGCGGAGCTGGGGGACGTCAACGCGCAGGTCAATTTCGGCATGATGCTTGACGACGAGGGCGACTACGAAGGCGCGCGTAAGTGGTGGGAGTTAGCCGCGGCGCAGGGCAACGCCATCGCGATGTCGAACATCGCGCAGCTCTACTCCAACGGCGAAGGCGTCGAGAAAAACGAATCGACGGCTGCGGAGTGGAACTTGAAAGCGGCGATGAAGGGGGATCGTGAAGCTCAATACGAATACGGGGTCTTTCTCGGAAAAGAAATGGATCAGCCTGAAGACGCGATGACGTGGTTCTTGAAAGCGGCGGCGCAAGGACACGCGGGATCGATGACCATCATCGGGGGTTTCTACTTCCACGGCCGCGGCGTGGAGCAGAACAAATCGACGGCGCGGGAATGGTGGAAAAAAGCGGCCGCGAACGGGGACGACGAAGCGAAGGAAATGCTAATGAATCGCTTCGGAGACGACGACGCGAGCGTGGATCGTGTGACTCGCCACTTCGCGCGCGGCGATGATCCCTCGGTCGATCGCGAGGCGGAGGTCAAGCTCCCGCGGAACATCCGCGACCTCGCGAAAAAGGCAAACGCCGGGTGCGGGGAAGCGGCGAGAACGATCGCCTGGCACTTCTTCCACGGGACCGACGGCGTGGAGAAAGACACGGAGCTCCATTTCCGCTGGCTCGTGAAGGCCGCGGAGCTCGGGGACGCTAAAGCGCAGTGTCGTATCGGCTCTGAGTACAACCAAATGAGTAACTACGATGCCGCGCGTAAGTGGTTCGACAAGGCCGCGGCGCAGGGCAACGCTGACGCCATGAACAACCTCGGGGCGCTCTACTACAAGGGCCAGGGCGTGGAGAAAAACATATCGACGGCTGCGGAGTGGTACTTGAAAGCGGCGATGAAGGGGAACAGTCACGCTCAATACACCTACGGGGCTCTCCTCGATATTGACATGAATCAGCACGAAGACGCGATGAAGTGGTACTTGAAAGCCGCGGCGCAGGGCGACGCTAACGCCATGAACTACCTCGCGTTGCTCTACTTCAACGGTAAGGGCGTGGAGCGAAACGTGTCTACGGCTGCGGAGTGGTTCTTGAAAGCGGCGTCGAAGGGGGATCGTGAAGCTCAATGCAACTACGGGAACATTCTCTTTGAGGAAATGGGACAGTACGAAGACGCGATGAAGTGGTACATGAAAGCCGCGGCGCAAGGACACGCGGAAGCGACGCACAACATCGGGACGCTCTACTTCCGCGGCGATGGCGTGGAGCAGAACAAATGGACGGCGCGGGAATGGTGGGAAAAAGCGGCCGCGTACGGGTGCGAAGAAGCGAAGACAAACCTGCTGAAATGCTGTCCTTTCGAAACGAATGTGGATTGTGTGCCTCGCGACTCCGCGCGCGGCGAGGATCACGTGATGGTGGGAGCCCCGAAAGACTTTTTTGCAGAGAAAAGAGAGTTGCTCGTCGAAGTCATGGTCCTCACCGGGGTGAACATCAGCGACGACGCCGTGGAGCGATTCGTTTCGGGAGATGCTCATGATAATTACAACGCTCACCTTGGTCTATGTTTCCTCCACGGGACGTGCGGACTCGAGAAGAACCTTCGGATGGCGAAGGAGATGTTCAAAGTGGCCGAAATTTACCACCCGGACGACGCCGCCGTCGCCGAGGAGCTCGTGAAGCTTCGAGCGTGCGTCACCTGTGGCAAGCTCGACGCTCGTTTGGGATGCAAGCTGTGCCGCGGCGTGCGGTACTGCGACAAACGGTGCCAGCTGAGGGACTGGCACCGCGGAACCGAGCGGCGCCCGCCGCACAGAGAGACGTGCTCGCGCGCCGTGAACGGAATCTTTCCTCCCGGGTATTTCAAGTACCTCCGAGGCGAAGTGGCGAAGGAGAGAGAAGCGTCCAAAGGGGACGATAGTACGATAGACGATAGCACGATAGACGATAGCACGACGACACGCGATTGTGACGAACGAACGAACGCGACGCGCCGCTGCGCCGCGTCGTTACGTCTCCGCTAAAACGCGTACCCCTCGACGTTCGCGACGCCCTCCTCGGTGCCGCCGACCTCGTCAAACGCGAACTCGCCGCCGTCGTCGCCGCCCCCCTCCTCCTCCTCCTCCTCGTCGTCGTCGTCGTCGCTCCCGAGCATGGCGTCCTCCTCCTCCTGCAACAACGCCGCGGCGCGTGCTTCGAGCTCGCCGAGCCGTCGCTGCAGCTGCCACGACGGCGACGCCTCGATGTCCGCCCGGGATATGCCCGGGAGCTCGCCCGTCGACGTTCGCACCACGACGGCGTCGTCGTCGTCGTCGTCGCCCGCGGCGGCAGCGAGCAGCGACCCCAAACTCCGCGGCTGCTTCTTATTCGTCGTCTTCGCCGTCGTCGTCGTCGTCGTCGCGCTCGTCGTCGGCGGCGGCGCGGCGGCGGCTCGGCGGCTCGGAGGTTTCGAAGGGCTGAACTCGCTCCTCCGCGGCTGCGTCGAGAACCCCCCTCGTACGCTCTTCGCCGCGGACGCGTACCCGCCCACGCCCACGCCGCCGCCGTACTGCGACCGCTGCCGCGCGTCCGCGAGCAGCGCGTTCCGCTCGCGTCGCAGCTCCGTTATCGTCGCCTCGCGCGCGTCAATCTTCTCCTCCACCTCGCGCAGCCTCGCGTCGTCCTCCGCGGCGTGCCTGTGGGCGGAATATTCCACGTGGAGGACGACGATTGGTCAGTGGGCGATAAGATTTCGAATACGATGGCCGACGTGGACGATAGGTGGATCGTGATTCGTCGACGCGTCGCGCGAAGAGAGAGACGAAAATACGACGCGCGTCTGGTCGCGCGAGGGACGCGCCGCTCGTTGAGCTTATCGATCTGCCGCTCGAGCTGCCTCGACGCCACCGCCGCGCGCGCGGCTTCTCTTCGCGCCACCTCGAGCTCCTTCCGCGCGCGCGCGATCTCCTCGTTCGCGCGCGCCCGCGCCTCCGCGACGGCGTCGCGGACGGCGACGTGCTTCGCCGTCTCCGCCTCCGCCGCCGCCTCCGCCGCCGCCGCGACCGCGTCGGCTTTACACCTCGACAGTTTCGCCTCGGCGGCGACCGCGTCCGCGGCAGCCTTCTCCGCGTCGCGTCGCGCGTTCTCCGCCGCCGCCTCCGCGGCGGCGAGGCCGCTGAGCAGCCGTCGCTGGTCCGCGCTCGCGGCGGCGGTCTCCTTGCGCGCCACCTCCGCGGCGGCTTCGGCGTCGTCGGCGCGTCGTTTAACGCGTTCGAGCGACGCGTCTCTTCGATCGGAGACGGCTTTGAGTTCGCGCAGCACCATCGCTCGCTCGCTCGAGAGGCGCCGGACTTCGGCTTCGAGCTCCTCGATCTGTTCTGAAGCGGCGGCGGCGTCGGTCGTCGTCGTCGTCGTCGTCGTCGCGGCGGGCGGTCGATTTCGATTTCGATCGACGGCGGCGGCAGAGGAAGACGAAGACGCGAACGGCGACGGCGCCGCCGCGTCTTCGTCTTTCTTCGCCCCCCCCCCGCCGCCTCTCCCTCTCGCGACCGCGAGCTGCGATGACAGCGACACCCTGCTCTCCGCGAAGTGCACGCGCCGTCGCAGCGCGTTCAGACGCGCGGACGCGGCTTCCAGCTTTTGAACGTTCTCCAGAAAGAACCCCTCGGCGTGGCGTTTCAAAAGCGCCGCGGCGTCCGCGGCGGCGGCGCGCTCCTCCTCCAGCTCCGTCCGCGCCTTCGCCGCGTCGTCGCGCGAAACCGCGCACTCCCTCGCCGCGTCCGCGGCCGCCGCCGCCATCCGCCGCTCGCTCGCGGTCGCCGCGTCGCCGCGCGCGGTCGCGGCGTCCAGTTTGGCGCGCGACGACGCGAGCGCCTCTCTCAACTCTTGCTCGCGCCTGGGCGAACCGAACCGAACCGATCCGATCGCGGGGGGGGCGGGCGAACGCGTCGGTCAGTCGAACGGTTCACCGATCGAACGTGTGCAGTACGCGTACTGTACGTTGGAAAGAAAAGAAAGCGAGCTCGGGCGAAGAGCGACGACGACGGGAGAAGGAAGTCCACGCGCGACGCGCGAACGGAATTTCGTACGGGGAGCAGTCTCGCAGTCTCACCGCGCCGCGATCCGCGCCTCCTCCTTCGCGACGATCGGATCCTGGCGCAGCTGCAGCAGCAACCGAAAAACCTCCCCGCGCCAGCGCTCTAACAGCGCCTGCGGCACGGACGCCGCCGCCGCCGCCGCGTCGAGCCCGCCCGCGGCGGCGCTCTCCGCCGCCGCCGCCGTCGCGCGCACGACTTCCCGCTCTTGAATCTCCGCCACCCTTCGCATCGCGTCGAGCTCTTCCCGCATCGACGCGAGCGTTAAAACGTCCGGAGGTGGGGGGTTACTTTCCTTGAACGCCGCGACCGCGTCGTCCACCGCGCGTTTCGTCGCGTCTCGCGCGTCGCGGAGCGCGGACTCTAGGTCGCGCGATGTCGCGGACGCGCGCTCGAGTTCCGATCGCAGGCGCGCGCGTTCGGCGGCGAGCTCTCCGCGCGCGTCGCGCTCCGCCTCCGCCGCCGCCTCCGCGGCGTCGCGAGACGCGATCGCGCGCGCCTCGCTCTCCTTCGCCGCCGCGAGCTTCGCGCGCGTGGCCTCGACGAGCGACATCGCGTCCTCGAGCGCGGCGGTGGCGGCGACGGTGGACGTCGCGTCTTCAATTTTTTCCTCCGCTTCCTCCGCGCGCGCGATCGCTTCCTCCGCGCGCCGCCGCGCCTCCCGCGTCTCCTCCCGCGTCTCCTCGAGCTCCAACGCGTGCGCGCGCGTCAGATCCGTCATCTCCTCGCGCCACGACGCCTCCGCCTCGGCGACGGCGGTTTCGATCTTTCGAGCGACGTCGGCGGCGCCGCCGCCGCGACTTCCCTTCGCAGAGGACAGCAAGCCCCGCGCCGCGGCGGCGTCCTCCGCCGCGCGCAGGATGAAGTCGTGCACGCTCGCGCTCGCGGGCGTGAGGTTTTGTTGGTGTTGTCGCGCGGGGGTGCCGGCGGTGGCACCAGGGGTGCCGACGACGTCGACGTCTCGCGCCGGCGCCGCCTCCGCCGCGGCGAGTCGTTCTCTGAGGGTCGTTCCGTACGAAGCGATGATATCGGGGTGGAGTTGAAAGGCGTCAGGTGGAGTTGAAAGGCGTCGAGGTCGGGGATTGAAAGGGAGGAGTGGGCGGAGAGAGACGACGGGCAAAGTCCTTAAGGATAGGCGTTCACCACGCCGACGCGGTCGTATGGGGACCAGTGTGAGGTAGAACGCGCCTGAGGCGTTCGCGTTCCGCGCGCGCGTCCTCCGCGGCGTCCTCCGCGGCTTCCATTCGCGCGCGAAGCATCGCGACCTCGCTCGCGACCTCTTCTTTTGCCGCGTCGTCGTCGCTTCCATCACCTCCTCGATCGTTACCACTTCGTTGTCGTTGTTGTTGTTGTCGTAACGCTTCGATGGTGGCCGTCAACGCGTCCGTCTCGCGTCGCCACTCGCGCTTCGCGGCTTCGACGGCGTCTCGAATCTTCGGGCCGTTCCATACAAAGCGACGTCGGGGTGGAGTTCAAAGGCGTCAGTTGGAGTTGAAAGGCGTCGAGGGCGGGTATTGAAAGCGATGGGTGGGCGGAGAGATGCGCGGGACAAAGTCCTTAAGGAACGGCGTTCACCACGCCGACGCGGTCGTATGGACACCAGTGTATAGAACGCGCCTTCGTCTCGGTCGCCGCCGCGTCCTCGAGCTGACGGTCGCGTATCGCGCGCTCCGCCGCGGCCGCGCGCGCGCTCGCCTCCAGCGCCGCGACGGAAGCCGCCGCGCCGCCGCCGCCGGGCGCGCTCGGCGAAGCCTCTTCATCGCGAAGCCGCCTCGCCTCTTCATCGCGACGACGATGATGCATCATCCGCGCTGTAGTCTCCGCGGCGGTCTCCTCCGCTCGGCGCGCGCGCTCGTCCGTCCGCCGCAGCTCCTCCTCGAGCGAAGCCGCGCGTCGCGACCACTCCGCGACGTGCGCTCGCGCGTCCGCGACGCGCGCCTCGCGCTCCGCGGCCGCGGCGGTCAGGTCGTCGTGCGCGCCGCGGAGTCGGTCCTGCAGATCCGCCACCGCCGCGCGCAGCACCGCCTTCTCCGTCTCTTCCGCGTGTTCCGCCGCGCTCGGCGACGCCGCGAGCGCGGCGTTTGGCGTCGGTCGCCGCGGCGAGCGCGGCGGCGTCGACGCCGCGGACGCGGTCGCGGACGGCGCGATCGGGTGCGCTCGGAGCGACCCTCGGTTGTCCTCCTCCATCCTCATCGACTCCTCCTCCGTCGACGCGCGTAACGACGCGGACGGCGACGCGCGCGGGGAGGCGCGGCTCCGACTCGCGGCGCCGCCGGGCGGCGGACGCTCGTCCATGGCGGGCGTCGACCGCGCGCGCCGCCGTGGACGCTCGCCGGCCGGCCGGCGCGGGGGGAGAGTGCGCGTCGTCAGTTGATGAAGACGCGCATTTGAAAGAACTGGTACTGCCCCATAACCTTGCGTAAAAGAAAAGTACTTTCGTAGTAGTTTTGACGTACAAGAACAGACTAGATCTCATACAGAGGCCACCATTCGGGAAGTCATCTCTCGCCCAGACCTAAAAAACGGCGGGACGAACGCGTAGATCGATCGTCGATTCGCGCGTCCTCCTCACTCATCCGATCGCCAGCCTCATGGGGTCCCCTTCCCGCTCACGATCCCCCCCCAACCGCTCCCGGAGCCGCTCGCCGGCGAAGGACTCCCCAACGCGCGGCGGCGGCGGCTCCCCCCCGCCCGCGCGCGACCGCTCCCGCAGCCGCAGCCGCAGCCGCGGACGATCGCGCTCGCGCTCGCGATCGCCGCCCCGCGGCGGCGATCGCTCGCGCTCGCCGCCTCGCGGCGGATCCGGCGCGCGCAAGTCGGGAATCGCGGGGCGATGGAACGATCGCGGCTTCGGCTTCATCACGCCCGACGGCGGCGGCGAGGACGTCTTCTGCCATTTCTCCGCCATCAAGGACGGCAACATGCTCAGCGAGGGCAGCCGCGTCGATTACGACGAATCGTTCGACGATCGCAAGGGGAAGCCCCGGGCGGAAAACGTCACGGGCGGGATCCAAGGGAACGACCGCGGGCCGCCGCGCGAGGCGGGCATCTGCCGCGATTTCCAGCGCGGGAACTGCACGCGCGGGCCCGGATGCCGCTTCAGCCACGGGTGCGTGATCGCGCGAGATCGAGCGAGCGAGCGATCGACCGCCGCAATTCATTCCCGATCATTGTCGCATCTTGAATTCTTCTCGAATCGAATGAATTTTCCTCCTCGACCCGCCGTCGCGATCGATCGATCGATCGATCGACTGACGCCTCTTCCTCCACCTCCTCTCGCTCCTCTTCTCGGTTTCAGCGATGACCGCGGCGGCGGCGGCGGGTACGGCGGCGGCGGGTACGGCGGCGGCGGCCGCTCCAACGAATGCTTCGACTTCCAGAAGGGCCGATGCACCCGCGGCGACTCGTGCCGCTTTTCGCACGGCGGCGGCGGCGGCGGCGGCGGCGGCGGGGGTTACGGCGGCGGCTACGACCGCGACCGATACGACGACCGCGACCGCGACAGATACGACGACAGGCGCGGCGGCGATCGGTACGACTCATACGATCGCTACGATCGATCGTACGATAGGGGGTGAGCGCACTTTTTCGGAATCCCTAGCTGACTCGCTAGACCGACCTCGTCGTCGACGCGGCGAGACGCCGAGTCCGCGCGCTTCCCGTCGCTGACGCGATCCGCTCCGATTTGATTTAATCACCCAGGGGCTACGACGACCGCCGCGGTCCCGATCGCGGCAGGGACTACGACGACCGCGACAGACGCGGGCCGTATTGATGATCGACCCGCCCGCGGAGCGAACAACGTGATGACGTGCGTGTGAAGAGAACGGCTGACGGAGGAGGTCGATACGAGCGGAGGAAGCAACTGCGCGCCCCCGCGCGACGCCAAGTGCGCGCGCGGAGGCTATTCAATAAATAAAATGGAGCTACGACCCGCCGCACTACACGTACACACGACGGACGCGCCGCGCACGACGACAGTCTAGCCGAGAGACTCCTTCCCCCGACTCGGCCCGCGTCGGCGGCTTCGCGCCATCCACACGTTTTGCCACGTCACCGACACGTCATCTCCACGTCACCGCTACTCTCACGCCGCGCCCTCTAACACTAAGACGTCCTCCGGCTCCACCCGCGTCCACACGTGCTTGGGCTTGGGCCGCCGCAACACCGCCGCCGCCGCCGCCGCGGACGTGCCCTTCCGCTTAAACGCGAACGTCGCGTAGAGATACGCCGCCTCCCACTCGTCCTCGCTCAGCGTCACCTCGTGCACGCTCCTTCCTCCCATCGTCTGCCGCCACAGCTCGTGCGCGGTCGCGGCGCCGCCGGCGATCTCTCCCGGACGCGTCTTCTTTCCCTCCGTCGACGCGTCCGTCGCCGTCGCCGTCGCCGTCGACCCGTCGTCGCGCAGCTTCCCTCGCACGTACTCGTGAAAGTTCGACCATTCGACGCACTCCAGCCCGCACTCGTCCGCGATCTCCACGAATCGCTTC
>Ga0181561_10001728_pt1 | contig 19361 bp, 17 predicted proteins | sample 011ome_19_FD_133760 | JGI IMG/M metagenome (GOLD analysis project Ga0181561, IMG submission 133760) | Coastal salt marsh microbial communities from the Groves Creek Marsh, Skidaway Island, Georgia - 011510BT metaG (megahit assembly) | ecosystem: Environmental > Aquatic > Marine > Intertidal... | reverse complement strand
AATCATCGCTTACAGCAACTGTCAATCGATCGGCATCCAAGCTGCTTCTTCTCGCGTAAGCAATTTTAAAACTCATGGAAATTGAAGTCAACGGCCTGAAGTCAACACTTGTGAAATAAAGATCATCGATGTCTCTAGAGTTTTGCCCATAGTTGTGCATTTTAAATGAATATGTATCATCAAAGCCAACGGCCTCACTGAGACTCCATACATACTCAGTATTGACTGACCCGTTGTTGTCGGCAATCCATCCTCTATTATCACCGTCAAATGATTCTTTAAACGGCATTGCTGTGCCATATACATCAGAAACTACAAAAGCGTCAACATCTTCTATGCTCTGTGTTACCGAGCCTTGCGTCACAGTGAGTTTCACCGTATAAATTCCCTGATCCCTCATCTCGAATACTGGATTCTGATCGTTAGAAGTTAATGTGGCCGAAGGACCAACAAGTTCCCAACTCCAAGAATCTGCATCGTAAGTCGAAGCATCATAAAACTGGACGAAATCGCCCCTGCAAGCAACTGGACGCTCAACGTAGTATTTAGCGGCAGTTAATTGAGTAACACCGGTAGCATCCAAATTTGAATTTGTCCAAAGTTGATTGCGCTGTGCGGTAGAACTGTTCAATGCACTGCGCATCCTTGAAACCTGTCCTTTGGTGAACATCGCCTCACATGAGGCATAATCCATAATGTTTTGCACGTTGCTGATTTGTCCTGAAATGCATCCAGGAGCATTCAAATCACAAGAAAAATCATCCGTACCCACCGTTCTTGGAGTATCGTTTACATCGTCATCTTCATTGCAATTATTTACCCCAAAACATGGATCATTAGGGTTCGTAGCCGTTCCATCGCACCCTGGATCATTTGAATCTCCCCACGTGTGCTTTAGGTTCAGGTAATGCGCAGCTTCATGGGAAAGTGTTTTTGAGTCTTCAGAAGAAGTGCCAATTGATCCCACATAGATGTGATTTGATATGATACCGTCTGTACTTGCGTTGAACTGAGCCGCTGCTGGTCTTCTCGAATACGCTGCTGCCGCCCCTGAAATCCCATTAATGGTAATGTTATCTGCTGTCCAAATATTGAGGTATTTATTTCTAGGCCAAGGGTTCAGTTTTGTCGATTCATCACCCGTATAAGTGCGAGTTGAAACAATACGATCAATACCTGTGGTGGGGTTCCCGCTCGGATCCAATGTAGCCAATCTAAATTCTATTTCTGCATCCCCAATATCATCTTGAAAGCTAGGAATCACATCATCAAGATCTGGGCTACTTGCGCTGTAATCGAGATTCATTAAGCGAATAGCGTCAAAGATTTGAGCATCACTTATATTTTCATCACCATTGTTATGAATGATATGAAATACTACCGGAATGATAATTTTTTCGGCTCGTGATGAGTAGTTCTCTCCTTGCGCTCTAGCTAATTCATCCTGCTCAGTGATAAAAGCATCCAGTTCGGGATTTGAAGACCTTAGGGCATTCTCAAGCAAATGTTGACCGCATTTTTGCTGCGATTGTGCAGATAAGGAAACGAGCAGCGCAGTTGCCAAAATCAAATAAAATCTCATTTTCAAATTCAGTTAGGTTCACGAAAATAACAAATTGAAGGCGGGCTTCAGTGTATTAAAGATCACATATACAGTAATCCTAAGACAGCTAACAATTGATGTCGGTAAAACGTTGAATATCTTTCACCAACCCAAAAACCATCAAGGTGTCATTTTCGGTGATGGTGGTTTGAGAGCTTGGAACTCCCAATACATGCTGCTCAGAGATCGTTTGCCCGTTATGCTTCTCAAGAAACTCGCGCTTTATCGTAATGACGGTTAATTTGTACTTATCCCTCAAGCCTATGTCTTCTAAAGAACGATTAACGATTCCTTTTGGGGCCTTAATTTCTACAATTTCATAGCTATCAGGTAGCTCGAGGTAGCTCAAAATGTTAGGATTCAGAAGCCGTTCTGCCACAATCTTACCTACTTCATCCTCAGGAGATAAAATTTCAGAAACACCCAATCGCTCCAAAATCATGCGTTGATGTTTTCCATGGGCTCTGGCTATGATTCGCTTGGCGTCCATTTCCAATAAGTGTGCTGCACAGAGAAGCAGTGCCTCAAAATCTTTTCCAATGGCTAGAACAACTGCATCGATCTCGTTAATGCCCTGAGACAATAAGGCCTTTCGGTCTGTAGCATCCATCGTAATGGCATGTGCTACATCATCCTTAATTGAATCAATGTTGTTTGGATTATTGTCGATGGCAATAACCTCTGCTCCTTTTCCTGCGAGCACTGAAGCAATAGCTCTTCCGAATTGGCCAAGGCCAATAACTGCGTATCTTTTTGACATTGTTCGTCTTATCTGAGAACAAACATAATCAGTAAAAATCGAAGGCTTTTTGAAAATAATTTTTATTCTCCTGTAACTTTACCTTTACGAGCCCGTCTCAACTGTGCAACTGAACCAACATTGACTGTAAAGGAATACAATAGCATCGTTGACCAACACGCAGATGGCATGTATCGATTTGCTCTTTCCATGAGTAAAGATGAAGATGTAGCGAAAGACGCTGTGCAAGATGCTTTTGTGAAACTTTGGGAACGAAAGGAAAATGTTGATCCTTCTAAAGTGAAGAGTTATTTGTTTACGACTGTCCATCATAAAATTATTGATGGATTCAGACGAGACAGCAAGCATCAAGACATCGACAAAACGGTAATCTTGGAAAGCACCTCGCAAAAGACGCATGACCTGCAAGAAATTTTGCACGAAGCATTAAAGACACTTTCAGAAATTCAGCGAAGTGTGATTTTATTGCTTGATTATGAGTGTTATAACTATGAAGAAATTGCTGAAATAACCCAACTTAGCTTATCACAAGTGAAGGTTTACATTTTTAGAGGAAGACAAAAATTGAAAGAATACATCGGAAGCATGGAGGCAGTAATATGAGCCTAGAAATCAACATATCAAATTATGAAGAGTACGCAATGGACTACATTGACGGGACATTGAGCCATGAGCTTAAGACTTCTTTTGATTCGTTTTTGATTCTCAACCCAGAAATAGCTGATGAAATTGATGCACTCAGAGATTTCGAAAAGCTTGAACCTTCCTTGGCTCCTTCTTTCGATAAGAATGCACTTAAAGTCAATTTCTCAGGCGCCATTTCAAATGAAAATTACGAAGGTTATCTGATCGCTTCAGTTGAAGGTGAATTGAATGAAGCTGAAGAAAAAGCAGTTCAACAATTGGTAGCGTCAAATCCAATCATAGAAAAGGACTACAGCCTTTATAAAAAATCCATTATTAGCCCTGATATGGATGTCGTTTATCCTGCTAAGTCTTCATTGAGAAAGGCCATTCCGCTTTGGCAAAACACCGCTCAAGTAGCTTATCGTGTTGCTGCGGTTCTGATCGTTGCATTGGGAGGAATGACCATTTGGAATGTCATCAATGAGGAAATGTATGTCCCGAGAAATGGCATGGAAGACTTCACCGCCATCGAAATAATGCTTGAACAAAAAATGGAGTCAGCTAAAGCATTGAAGAAAGAACCATTGGCTGAAAAAGAAGTGATGAAACTATCCAAGACTTCTTCGCAATCCTCCTTGGATCGTGCGCCTTCTTTGAAGCAGATTTCTGCCCTCTACCCGGAAATTGCCATTGCGAGCACCTCTGTAAAGGAGAGAACTACCATGACTTATCAACCTGAAATCTCAGAGTGGGTCGGAGACGATCCTGTTACTTATGCTTCTGCAAACAATTCAGAAGCATTGAATTTGAATCAATTTATAGGTAAGCAATTCTTCGGATTAGACCCAGAAAAAACCCCCACCACTTTGGCCTTAATGAAGGAAGGTTTGGTAAAGACTATTTCCGACCGAGAGAATGTAGCCTTGAACACCTCTTCTGGTGAAGATTCAGACAAAAAAACGATCGAATTCTTAGCTGGAAATTTTGGATTCAAGCGAGTGAATTACAAATAATTCATTTCCACTGTAACTAATATCCACCCCCACCGTCATACCTCAAATCAAGAAATTATGAAAACTAAAATCCCCCTATTTGCACTTGCTTTCTTCGCAGTAACTTCTATTAGTGCACAGGAAAACAATGTAAATGATTCTGCATCAAAAGAAGATGTGGAAGTTGTAATCTCTCCCAAAAAAGGCCAAGACTCAAACATAGTTAAAGTGGCTGGAATGAAAATTATCGTTTTGAACGACCTTTAAAAAGAGACCAATACGGTAATCGTAGATGGCGAAGTAATAGCAAGCGATACGAATGACGTTAAGGAAGACAAAAAAGGCGACAATGTGAGTCATTGGGCCGGAATCAGAATCGGTGTGAATGGATATACAAACGGAGACAAAGGTTTACCACTTGTAGGTTTAGACAGAAACCTAGAACTCGATTATGGAAGAAGTGTGAGTTGGGACCTTAACCTTTTTGAAAAAGACTTCCGCTTGTACAAGCAGCATGTTGAATTGGTTACTGGCTTGGGAATGCACTTTGCCAATTACACTTTCACAAGCCAGTATGTAACTCTAAATAATACTAAGCCATTCTCTTATACCACCGACAGCACGGTAAGTTTGAGTAAAAACAAGCTCAAGGCTACATACATTACTGCACCTCTGATGCTGGGATTTAGTACCAGCAAAGATGAAGACAAAGCAGTGCGTTTTGCAGTTGGTGGTCAAGTGTCTTGGAGAATAGCTTCAAGACTTAAGCAAGAATACACTGCTGGTGGCGAAACATTCAAACCTCGCGTTAGATCTGACTACCATCTCAATCCATTCCTCTTCCATGCCATTGCATCAGTTGGCTATGGCCCTATAAATATTTACGCCAATTACGGATTGAATCCATTGTTTCAATCCAACCAAACTGCCAACGACCTCATGCCATTTGATGTTGGAGTGCAGTTGATGTTTTAAGAAATCGTTCTCTGTTTAGTTAGGTTGCAAGAAGGCTTTACGTTCAGTAGAGTCTTCTTCATTTACGGAACTCGATAAAGATATGTGTGCGAAACGGGAAATGCATAGATCAACTCTGTTTCTTTAGAAGCAACGCACTCGATGTCCTTCTCGAACAAGTAGTAGTATTTGGTTTGATCGGTTTCCTCGCAATACTCTAGACCCGATTGCGCAATTCGCTCAAGACCATATTTCACCCGATAAAAGTTAATCGGAGCATTCAAATAAATTGATTTCCCAATGGCAAAATCAGCTTTTGGAATACGCTCATCGTCTCTCACCATCTTCATGGCTGTTTGCACATCAGCGTATTCTTTAAAGTCTAGCAGATAGCTTATGTTCAACGCGCTTAGTAGATTTATTACTGACATGAAAACAAATCCAAAGGCCAGGATATTTCTAAGCAGACCATCCCTAAGCTGATCAATCAACCAAGAGAAGGAAAATAGGATTAACGGAATGAAGAAGATTGCTGTTCGATTAATGAGATAGGGCGACCCCATTACGTGATGTTGCAAGATCGTCCCTACCTCTAAAACGATCAAAAGGAACGTTAACCAAAATCCAAGATCAAGCTTTGCCTTTGAAAAGAATTTAGCAAGCCCCAAAACACCCGAGGCAGCGATTATAAACGCGAAAAAAACAGCAAGAATGATGCTTTCTGACGTGCTATAAATAAAACTTCGCGACAGCGTAGAAAGGGTGTCCTCAAAGAAACCAATGTTTCCTCCGTAGTAAAGTTCCTTCGCCTCAATAAGTTGTGATATAGGTTTATACACTGCTCCCAACAATAACAACCCAATTATTCCAATTGAAATTGAACCCTTTAACGCACTGTTTTTACGTATGCTCAACACCAAAACAGCCAATGCTACAGCAATGAAAACCAGCAAATAGGTAAAATTGGAATATGACGCCAATGCGGCAAATATTAGCGACAACAGCATCCATTGTGATTGCTCTTGCTCCGCAAAAAGGTATAAGTAATAAATGGAGCCAAACATGAAGGCCAAAGCCATGCCGTATCCGCGAGCTGCCACAAAATAATCGAGGAGATAAGGTTGATAAATGATCAATATAAAAGGCAGCCACCACATTTTAGCGGAAAGTCGGATGGCGATTTTGTATACAAATACCGCAAACACGATGAATGAAAAAAGTACGGGAAGTCGCAGAGCGTATTCGTATTGCCCGAAAAAACTATCAACCAATCCCATTGCCAGTGAGTGAAGAACATGGTTGTTCGCTGCCGGAAATTCATTGGTAACTACTTTCCAAAAATCATCTGTAGCATAACCCAAGTATGTCCAACATTCATCGTAGGTAAATGCAAGCAGATATGCACGGGCATTAATATAAACGAATACAGGCAGCGCAAGTAAGAATGCAAATTTCGAAGTGTTAAGTTCAAATTTCATAGGATCCTTAAAAGGGCGTAATCATTTGCCGTGTAGAAATAACTGTTCACTTAGATTTGAACACCCCCAAAGGGGCTCTTTTCACAAGATTAATACAATCAAAGCAGAATGAACGAAAAGCTTGAAAAACTAGATGGTAAGATCGCTGAAGCTAAGCTTGGTGGAGGTCAAAAAAGAATTGATTCGCAGCACAAAAAAGGGAAACTGACAGCTCGTGAGCGCATCGAACTATTCTTTGATAAGGGAACATTTGAAGAAATGGGAATGCTCGTAATGCACAGAAGCACCAATTTCGGATTAGACAAACAACGGTTTTATGGCGATGGTGTAATTACCGGATATGGAAAAGTAAATGGCCGATTGGTTTACGCCTTTTCTCAAGATTTCACGGTGCTAGGCGGATCACTGGCCGAAGCACATGCCGAGAAAATTGTGAAAATCATGGACTTGGCCATGCAGAATGGTGCACCGGTAATCGGGTTGAATGATTCAGGAGGAGCAAGAATTCAAGAGGGCGTTGTATCTCTTGGTGGATACGCTGATATTTTCTATCGAAATACATTGTCAAGTGGAGTGATTCCTCAAATCAGCGCCATTCTTGGTCCATGTGCTGGAGGAGCTGTTTACTCTCCTGCGCTCACTGATTTTATATTAATGGTAGAAAACACCAGTTACATGTTTGTGACGGGGCCAAACGTGGTGAAAACGGTCACCAATGAAGACGTTTCATCCGAAGAATTAGGCGGAGCGGAGACCCACGCCACCAAATCGGGCGTTACTCATTTTGCTTGTGAAAATGAGATTGAAGCGCTGGAAAAAATCAAACAATTGTTGAGTTATATGCCTTCCAATTGTGAAGATGAGCCGCCAATGCTTCCCTACACCAAGGGCGATGAAACCCGCGCTGCACTGTCTAAAATCATTCCTGAAAATCCGAATCAACCTTACGATATTAGAGATGTAATTGTTGGCACGGTTGACAATGACACGTTTCTTGAAGTGCACAAGGACTATGCAGAGAATATTGTAGTTGGGTTTGCACGATTAGCTGGAAGAAGCATTGGAATTGTGGCAAATCAGCCAGCTGTATTAGCGGGAGTGTTGGATGTGAACTCATCGAAAAAAGGAGCGCGATTTGTTCGATTCTGCGATTGTTTTAATATACCGTTATTGGTTTTCGAAGATGTACCTGGTTTCTTGCCTGGAACCGATCAGGAATGGAATGCGATTATTACCAATGGCGCAAAATTGTTGTATGCGTTCAGTGAAGCTACAGTTCCAAGAGTAACTGTAATTACGCGAAAGGCTTACGGTGGCGCTTACGATGTGATGAACTCAAAACACATTGGTGCAGACATGAATTATGCGTGGCCATCGGCAGAAATTGCTGTGATGGGAGCCAAGGGAGCTGCTGAAATCATTTTCAGAAAAGAAATAAGCGAAGCCGCTGACCCGGTAGCGAAGCTAAAGGAAAAGGAGGATGAATACGCGGAGTTGTTTGCTCATCCATACAACGCTGCTGCTCGAGGCTATATTGACGAAGTGATCAAGCCCGAAAACACCCGGGAGAAATTGATACGGGCGTTTGAAATGCTCGAAAACAAAGTGAGCACTTTCCCCAAAAAGAAGCACGGGAATATTCCACTTTAAACCATAAAAAAAGGCGATCCATTTGGATCGCCTTTTTCATTTTAACGTTTTACTTAATTGGCAGAAGCATCAATAATGAACTCGCCATCTCGATTGAAGAATGGTTTCTGAGTAAGTGCACAACCTCCATTCAGGTACGTCTCATATCCATTGGGTACGGTGGCATCCAAAAAATGGGTTATCCCCGTTGGTTCGAACCTCACGATGAACATTTCATCCCATTCTACTTTGCTGTAAATCTGTCTACGCGTAAACTCTTCATTTCTGAAATTATGGGATTTTCCTGGCTCCAGAGCTACCAACCGTGTGATGGAGTATTCTCCAAAGCCATCTCCTTCAGAAATTGCAAAAGCTACTTGGACTTGGCATTTCGTGTTTTCACCGCTTTTAAATGATTGCGCTTTCATTGCATTCAAAGCCAAAATAAATATAGCCGCAGTGATAAATTTTCTCATAGTCTGTTTAGTAGTTGCATCAAATATTGGTAAATCATTTGATAATCCAAAGGTCAGAATCGGGTATTCTCTTAAAATTAAATGGAAGAATACATTCTCTTAACTTAACTCAAACCAACAATCAATTCCTTATGCCTCTCTGAATCAGCTTGTTTGATTCAGGGTCTCTATCTGACGCAACACTTCGTTTGCCTCAGCAGTTTTTTGATCGCTCAGCGTGCGGTTGGAGGTGGAGAGCTTGTGCGCCTCTGCCAACAACTTCTTGTATTTATCATTGAGTTTCTCGAGTTCTGATTTTCCTTTAAATAGTGAAAACATGTGTTTAGCTTAAGTAGCGTTTTCGTTGCAAAGCCATAATGACCGCAAACCGAACGAAGGTTATCCTAATCAGACAAAGAATATCCTTAAAAAGTTCAGCAATTCGCTGAGAATAACTCGAATACCCATTTTACTGAACACCACATCATCCCTCAACTGAACGACCACAGGCTCAATGCGCAGGTTTTTGGTATTTACTGCACGCTTGATAAACTCCATATCCACCAAGAATCGATTGATTTGGGTTTGCATGAAAATGGCTTTCCCTCGCTGATTCATTCCTTTCAATCCGCATTGGGTATCCGTAATAGGAAAGCGAAGTATGGTTTTCAACACAAAGCGAAAAGACTCAGACATCATTTTACGAAATAGAGGAACCCTATCATAATAATCGTCTTCTCGATAGCCGAGACTGACATCCGCACCATTTTCAATAGATCGAATCACGTTTACCATACTGTCTATTTCGTATGGAAAATCAATATCAGTGAACAAAACAATTGGCGCATCGGCTATTTCAAAACCCTTCCTGAGTGCTGCTCCTTTACCTTGGTTAACAGGTAGTTTAATGAGCGTTATGCCCGAATCCTTTAGTTTTAACTCTTCCTTCAAATCAGCAGAACCATCGTCTACTATGATAAGTCTGGCATTGCTGCCAGAGGCAGTAACCAGCTGCTTATGACTTTCCATTACTTGGTCTAACCAACCAAGGCTAGGGTTCAAGACGGGTAAAACTAAATCGATTTGGGCATTCAACATAAAGCGCACAAATGTAGGTTGCTATTGGAATTAGGGCTCCTAAATAAAAGCTAATTTCGATGGTCAATGCAAAAGGCTCGTCTACTCGATATTTTCTTCCACACACTATTCATCATAGCTCTTGGGTATTTCTGCTTAGACCTAAGACTAGATGAGACTATAGTTAGCCCACCACAAAGCATCCACCAATGGCGCCAAACAGATGGAGCATCTATGGCGCGAGTTTTTCAACAAGAGAACAACAGTCTATTCCAACCCAAGATCTTAAATCAATTTAATAGTGACGGAAGCGCAGGTGGTGAGTTCCCAATCACATACTTCATCGCTGGGAAGCTTTATCAAATCTTTGGTTTTAGCTACATGACTTTAAGGCTCATTCATTTCATTCCATTTGTAGTTTGTTTACTGATTTCACTTCAAATTCTTTTCCGAAATTTTAAATTCAGGGCGACCGCAGTGGTCACTTTATTTATTATGATGTGCTCCGCCACCTTTATGAATTATGCGGTAAGTCCATTAACTGATGTGTGCGCATTTGGATTTTCACTTTTAGCGTCAGTCTTGCTTATTGATCAGAGACGTAAATCAAGCAGGGGCAAGCTTTGGCTCTCGACAGTATTATTCGCTTTGGCGGGTTTGTTGAAGATCTCTATGCTATTGCCGTTATTCGCTATTGTGGGTGCATTTTCGATTCAATCGCTCGTTGACAAAAATTTTAAGGTTCTATTAAAACAGTGGTTGCCTCTTGTCTTTTTTTCGCTTTTGCCAGTATTGGTTTGGTATGTGTATATCGCTAAGTATAATGCGGCTCATGAGTCGATATATTTCACAACTACAATTCGGCCATTTTGGAGTTTATCTTCTGAGCGATTCTCAGAAATTCTGGTGTTCATCATCACATCTTGGAGGCCAATAATTTTCTCGAATTGGATCATTTTTATTCTGGCAATCTCATCGATAACACTGCTGATAAGCGTGAAAAAGTGGAAAACATTTGAAGGCACATTTTTAATTCTTCTTCTCCTTGGTTCAATCACATATTTCTTGCTTTTCTATGTGAGTTTAGAAGAACACGACTATTACTACATCCCCTTCTTTTTCTTGATTATCGCAATTGTTGGATTTGCGTTGAAGTACGCTGAAGAATTCATGACTAAAAACTGGATCAGTGCACTCTCACTTCTCATTGTCTTCATGATTACCTGGCAAACAGCACATGCGGCAGTAGTAAAAACCAGGGAAACATATCAAGGCTGGTTTAACGACCTTGATCTCTCTGAAAATCTCCATGACATTGAGTCTTTTCTCGAAGACCACAACATTCCCAAAACGTCAAAATTTGTAGTTCCTCAAGATGAAAGCAGCAACATCAGTCTGTTCTTTTTGAATCGCGCTGGTTACACCAAGCTTTCTGGAGTTTATAATGAAGAGGATCTCGATCCATTGATTGATAAGGGCGTTGACTATGCCTTGGTGTTAGACACCTCGTTTTACAGTGTTACCTTCTTACAATACCACATTACCGATACCATCGGCTATCATCACGAATTAGGAATATATAAGGTAGGTCACAGCAAATGGTGGAATCCTGAAGCTGAGGGTTTATCCGAATAAACCTTGGAAAACCTCGTCAACGCGTTTGACTTGTTGGATCTTAATTCCGAAGCTTTTCAAGTCAAGCCCTTTCAATCCGTAACCAGAAATGTAGATTTCTTCGAAACCAAGCTTCTCTGCTTCGCGAATGCGTTGTTCGATACGGGTTACTGGTCTGATCTCACCACTCAATCCTACTTCACCAGCAAAGCATGTTTGTCCTGGAATAGGATAATCTTCTGAGCTTGAAAGTGCTGCGCAAATCACCGCTAAATCAATGGCTGGATCATCCACGCGAATTCCGCCAGCCATATTTAAAAACACATCGAATTTTCCGATGCTAAATCCGCAGCGCTTTTCTAAAACCGCCAATAACATGTGCAATCTGCGTTGGTCAAACCCTGTGGTTGTTCGTTGCGGTGTTCCGTATGCAGCCGTGCTCACCAAGGCTTGCACTTCGATCATCATGGGTCGAGCACCTTCCATGCTTGCGGCAATGGCCGAGCCGCTTAATCCTTCATCGCGCTGAGAAAGCAATACTTGCGATGGATTATCTACTTCTTTCAAACCGCTGCCTTGCATTTCATAAATACCCAACTCGTTGGTAGATCCAAAACGGTTTTTAGAAGACCGCAACAATCGATACAAATGCTGGCGATCGCCCTCAAACTGAAGCACCACATCCACCATATGCTCCATCACCTTTGGTCCGGCAATGTTGCCTTCTTTGGTAATGTGCCCGATAAGAATCACTGGTGTATTTGACTCTTTCGCAAACTGAATTAATTCGCCTGTACATTCTCTGATTTGCGCCACAGAACCTGGCACAGAATCAATCTCAGGACTCTGCATGGTTTGAATAGAATCAATGATGACCAAATCAGGTTCGGCTTCATCGATGCGCTCCATTACCCGTTCCAGCGAAGTATCCGTAAGCAATAGTAAATTGTCGTGCAAATTGCCAATGCGCTCTGCACGCATCTTTATTTGATTGGCGCTTTCTTCGCCAGAAACGTATAGGATTTTAGCCGTTTGAAAATTCAAACCAAGCTGCAACAGCAAGGTCGATTTGCCAATTCCAGGATCACCGCCAATGAGCGTTACACTTCCTGGCACAATACCACCACCGAGCACACGGCTCAATTCAGCATCAGGAATAGGAATACGCTCGGCAACATCGGCACTTACCTTAGTGATCGGTACGGGCTTTTTGGCAAGGTTGTCGGAATAATTTCTTCGCAGTCCTGACTTCGACTCTTTGTGAATGATCTCTTCGATCAGTGTATTCCACTCACCACAAGCATTGCACTTACCTGTCCATTTTGGATAATTTGAGCCACAATTTTGGCAAACGAACGCTGTTTTTGTTTTGGCCATATTCTATGTGCGAAGATGCGATGATTCAGATAAAAAACCATTCACTTTCAATCACTACTATTTATTGGTTGACTGACAGAAACCTTCCAATCATCTACTATTAATTCGGAATGTGATCGATTCCAGAGGTACAAGTGAATTTCATCCTGAGAATTTCTGATGTGCGGTGACAGAAAGAAAACTTCAAACGTTGCGCATTGCTTGTTTTCTGACAAGTGAATCTCTTTTGTCGTGTATGCGTAAAGTCCTTCTTTACGTTCCACAGCAAAAACCACAACTGGGTCAGACTGTTGTTGAGTAGAATCAATACATAATGTTGCATTCAATCCAAGCCAAATATGATCTCCTGTGGTGAGCTCATTGTATGGCTGACGATAGTCGAGCACAAATTCCTCAGAGACTAAATGATGATTCACTTTAAACCAATCAATGTTCAATGTATCGGTATCATACGCACTATGATTTGGCAAGTAATCTTTAACCGTTGACCTCCTATCAACGAGCAGCAATGCCTGATCTTCAAGATTCAACTGAGTCGCAAGAAAGTTTTTCATGTAATATGCCTTCGTGCTTCTGGTCAAGTCAACTATACCATACTTCATTTGCCACATTTGAAATAAATTATGCCCTATCAAAATTGCCAGCAAAGCGTATTGTAAAAATCGAGTGGTTCGCGATTTCTGAACCATGTATTCAATCCATGAAGCAAAAGCAATGGCAAGTATTGGATAAGCCGTGATAATAGGTCGCAAAGAATATCCAGCTCCATACCACCACTCTGTCCAGCTTGAAATAATCCAAATTTCTAGTAGAAAATAAACCAGCAGAATTGGAAAAAGGTCGGGTATGCGTTTTCTTAAAGTAATGAACCCCAAAAGCGAGAATAGCATTACTGGAGTATAGAGCAACCAACCCTTTCGAAAGCCAATGAGTGTTTCATAAAAATGGGGCTCAAACATATCAAGCCCAATTCCCGGGTTGTTGTAGCTATCATATATCACAGCCCCCGTTTGAGCATACCAGTAAATCAATTGAGGAGAAAGAACTAATAAACCGATAACCACTGAAAGTATCAGCTGACGGATGTTTCTTTTCCAAAACGTGAGTCGCTCCATCAAACCACTATAGGAAATGATACCCCAAAGCAAAGGGACAATTCCAATGATAATCTCACTTGGTTTAACGAGGATGATAAGAGCGCTGGCAATCGCCAAAATATATAAGTCCTTAACCCTTTCTTTAGAATACCATTTATGACTGTGCCATACAATAATGGCCACGAGCATAAACAAGACATTTACGGTTTCAAGATTTTTAATGGTAAGGTGTTCCAAATAATTAGTTCCAAGAACAATCGTGAACAAGGTGATGGCCACAATCTTATCATTGAACCAAATCCGCAGAATTTTCTCTAGATAAAGAAGCCCAATAAGAACATAGAAAAGCATCCAAATAGAAAGAACGTATTGATATGGTAGGCTGAATCCATCCGTTGGATAGTTCGTAAAATGCGCAATGGCATGTGCTATAAAAAACCCAGGAGCATAGAATAAAGCCTCACCAAATAAGAACAAGTATGTGGGAATACCGTCATCATTTGGGATAATCTGAAAAACAGTTTGTGATAATTCATACTTTCTGTTGGCTTCATAAATCCATGAAGGATCATCTAAAAGAGGATCACCATGAATGAAAGTTGCTGGTAAAGGGAGGTAATAACCAAAGGCATCCCATGAAATTTCTTTGGAATGGATGTTGACCCCACGGTAAATAACCATTACCAAAAAACATGATAATAAAGTTAGTTGAGAAATCCTCAAACGTTTCATATTCCAAAGAGAAGAAAATTACCCCAACATCTTCACCGCCTTCTTCAACGCCTCAACGAAAGCATCTACTTCAGCTTTGGTGTTGTAAACGGCAAAGGAAGCGCGCACTGTACCTGGTATTTTAAACCTGTCCATCAATGGCTGTGTGCAATGGTGGCCAGTGCGCACCGCCACGCCTTGTTGGTCTAAAATGGTTCCTAAATCATAAGGATGGATATCTCCAACCAAAAATGAAATCACGCTGGTCTTTTCTTTCGCTGTTCCTATGAATCTTATTCCTTCAATCTCCATCAGCTTGTCCACAGCATAATGGTGCAATTCCATTTCCCAATGGCCGATTTCTTCAATTCCCAATGCATTGATAAAATCAAGCGCTTCGCCAAAAGCGATGGTATCGGCAATATTGGGCGTTCCTGCCTCGAACTTGAACGGAAGGCTGTTATATGTAGTTTCTTCAAACGTCACCGTTTCAATCATCTCGCCACCGCCATGGTATGGTGGCATTTGCTCAAGCCATTCTTCTTTTCCATACAATACGCCAATGCCTGTTGGACCGTACATTTTATGGGAAGAAAGGCAATAGAAGTCGCAGTCTAATGCTTGAACATCCACCTTCATATGTGGACCACTTTGAGCGCCATCAATCAACACTGCTGCACCCACTTTATGTGCTTTGCTGATGATTTCTTCAATCGGATTAACCGTTCCAAGTGTGTTACTAACGTGATTAACAGCAACCATTTTGGTTTTTCCAGAAAGAATTTGGTCGAACTCTTCCATGATCAGTTCGCCTTCGTCATTAACGGGAATAACTTTCAAAACCGCACCCCAATCGTTGCACATCAATTGCCAAGGAACGATGTTGCTGTGGTGCTCCATGGCAGAGATCAATACTTCATCCCCTTCTTCAATAAATACTTTTCCAAAGCTTGACGCGACCAAGTTGATGGACTCCGTAACGCCACGTGTGAAGATGATTTCATGATCGTGTTTAGCGTTAACGAATGCTTGAGCTTTTTTTCGAACTGCCTCAAAATCATTGGTTGCGCGTTGACTTAAGAAATGCACTCCGCGGTGCACATTGGCGTGTTCTTCTTTATAGTATTTAGAAATCCGATCAATTACACGCAATGGCTTTTGCGAAGAAGCCGCATTGTCCAAGTATATCAAGGGTTTTCCATAAACCTTTTGATCAAGGATCGGAAACTGCTTTCTTATTGACTCAATATCCAACATCAATTGGCAAATTGATTGTGAATGAATGCTTCTAGAGATTCGCGCAAGGCCTCAATCTCAACCTTTTCGATCACGTCAGACGCAAAAGCCTGAATCAACAACTTGGTTGCGTCATCTTTACTTAAGCCGCGGCTTTGGAGGTAAAACGTTGCTTCTTCATCCAGCTGACCTACGGTGCATCCGTGTGAGCACTTTACATCATCCGCATAGATTTCTAGTTCAGGCTTTGTAAAAATGGATGCCGTGTCTGTAAGCAAAACGTTTTGATTGCTTTGAAAGGCATTGGTCTTTTGCGCATCTCTACGCACCATGATCTTGCCATTGAAAACGCCAGTAGACTTATCGTTCATTACTCCTTTATACAGCTCGTTGCTATTGCAATTTGGAAGTAAATGATCGACAAACGTGTGGTTGTCTACGTGTTGTTTTCCGCGGGTGAAACACACGCCATACATATTGCTTTCGCAGCCTTCGCCATTCACTTCGTAATTCAAATTATTCCTCACCAATTTTCCGGATTTGGTTACGGTAACCACACTGAACTGACTGTCTTTTGCCTGTTCTATTTGAGTGGAATTGATGTGAGAGGCACTGTCTCCTTCATTTTGAATGATGTATAAACCACCTTTCGCTCCCGGCCCAACCACTGCTTCAGTCACCACATTGGTAAATCCTTCTTCATTCCCTTCTCCTTCGTATTGTGTGATGATATTGGCCTTTGAATTGGCGCCTAAAACAATCAGGTTCCGCATGTTGATCGCTTGTTTTTCACCTGCACTTAAACTCAAAACATGAAGGGGTTTTTCTACTTCAACATTATCCTCAACTTTGATGAAGGCAACATCTTTGAAATAGCTCGTATTCAGAGTGTTGAACGCCTGACCTTCATTCTTGGCGTGCATTCCGAGATGTTCGCACATTGCAATCTTCTCGTCAGCACTTGCCTGAGAAAGTGACAAAACTTTTACTCCTTTCGGAAAATCAGTATTCGATAGTGCTTTGCTGTACTCGCCATTTACAAAAACGATGAGATGTGCGTTTAACCCTTCAATAAGGTATTGATCAACCGCATCTACTTTATGCTCGTTTTGTTTGAAGATGGTACTGGTAATGGGCGCTGTGCGGGTGTATTTCCAGTATTCATCGCGAGTAGTGGGAAAGTCTAATCCATTGTGAATGATTGCACGAGCCTTTCCTTGCAGAGGAAGGGTTGCAGCAATTTGATCAAACGGGTTTAAAAAATCTTGTTTTGACATGTCTAATTTTATAATCGAATTCAATCAAAGGTTACTTCAATTGCAAAATGATTTAAGCGTGCTCTAATTCGTTGATGATCCAATCGTATCCTTTCGATTCCAGTTCAAGTGCGAGTGACTTATCTCCTGACTTCACAATCTTTCCATTGTATAAAACATGCACGAAATCAGGAACGATATAATTCAACAAGCGCTGGTAATGGGTGATGACGATGAAGGCATTGTCCTTATTCTTCAACTTATTCACACCATTCGCTACAATTTTCAAAGCATCGATATCCAAACCTGAGTCTGTCTCGTCTAAGATGCCCAATTTCGGATCGAGCATAGCCATTTGAAAGATTTCGTTTCTCTTTTTTTCTCCACCGGAAAAACCTTCATTGACAGATCGATTCGCTAGCGACTGCTTCAATTCAACCAGTGCTTGCTTCTCCTTCACCATCATCATGAAGTCTTTAGCAGAAATATCATCCAATCCTTGGTGCTTTCTTTTGGCGTTGATGGCTGCTTTTAAGAAATTGATATTGCTCACACCAGGAATTTCAACAGGGTATTGAAACGCTAAAAAGATGCCTTCTCTAGCGCGTTCTTCTGGAGCCAAATCCAGCAGATCGTTTCCTAAAAATGAAACCGAACCACTTTCCACTTCATATTCCTCGCGACCTGCTAGAACTGAAGAAAGCGTACTCTTTCCACTTCCGTTAGGTCCCATAATTGCGTGAACTTCCCCTGGTTTCACCTCTAGGTCAATTCCTTTTAAAATTTGATTGCCTTCAATGGAGGCTTTCAATCCACTAATTTTCAAAAAATCACTCATTGCTTTTAATTATCTTTTTTCAGTGATGTGAGGTTGAGGTGCACCGCAGTTCTCAACTTCCCTATCGTATCTACATTGTAAGTTTTATCTATCCATTGAAGATGCTCGCTGTTTTTAACCAGCACCTTATCATTCACTTTTAAAATGTCAGGGTCATTTGATAATTCAATCTGTTGACCAACGCTTTCAAATTTGTGCTTATAAAACAACATCGACCCATAAAAATGATCGTGTAAGACCACTGTCCCGTTCATCTCAACACCTTTTTGAAAGGCCTTATTCAAATAAATTTCTTGCGACTCAAAATCTCTTTCGGCATCTGTTAAAGTGTTGGCTTGGGTGTGAAAGAACATCTTCCCGCAGGGAAAAATGAATATTGAAACCATCAGTGCTCTTCGCATTTGAAGACTTGTGATATTGGTAATTGCCGTTTTCAAGCCAAATGCTGCACTGATTGCAGCGAAAGGATAAACGGGCATGTCGTACCAAACCAATTTAGATTTGGCGAAACTGATTACTAGTAAATAAGAAACGGATAAGATCCCGGCAAACAGAGCCAAACTCTGCCATTCATCTTTTTGAAAGAATGATGCTACAGTGCCAAAAACGGCCAAGGGCATCCACCAAAAAAATCTGCCGTTCATCATGTAGGTGATGTAATATCCTATGGAATGATCATGCCCAACAGAATTTGAATACCTACCCACGTTTGAGCGAAAGAAATAATCCAAGTACCCGTTTTGGTTGCTTTCTCTGAGCATCAAATAGCTACCAATAAAAATTAAAAGGATGATGATTCCAGTATAAAATTGCCATGACGTTATGATATTTAAAATAGCATTTCGCTTCATCAATAGGGTATAAATCGCAAACCCAGGCAACAAGAGCAAACCTGCCATTGATTTTACCCAAAAAGAAATGCCGATCAATAGAAAAAGAGCAATCAACCAGTTTTTATTTTCTGTCTCGAAGAATCTAAATACGCTCACTGCTTGAAGCATCAAAGTAAGCGTGAGCAAGGAATCCGCTTCGGCACCGCGCGCAGTATGAAATCCAACAAAGCCAATTGATGTTAGCAAAATCATTGCTGCTGTCAATGCCCATAGGTCACCGCCTTGCTTCTTCACGGTAAAAAAAACGAGAAATGAAGTGATGGCTGCTGCAATAGCAGAAGGCAGTCTTAATGCCAATTCACTGATTCCAAAAACGCTGATAAACAATTTTTGAATCCACGTTTGCAAGGGTGGTTTAGATGAAGTTATGGAAGGTTGTCCATCAAAATAGCTCACGAACCAAGAATTATTCTTCCACATTTCAACCGCATGAACGCTGAACCAGCCCTCATCCCAAAGCCGAATATGCGCTGTTCCTAGTTTTAAAAACAGGAATAGGTAAATGGGCACCAGCAGGAAGAGCCATGTAAATCGTTCGTATTTGTTGAGGAAGGTCATTCTGAATTATCCAACGCTTCCTTCGAGTGAAATGCTCAATAGTTTTTGCGCTTCTATAGCAAACTCCATAGGAAGTTTATTCAACACCTCCTTGGCGTATCCATTCACTATTAAGCTTACCGCCTTCTCTTCGTCTATTCCGCGTTGAAGGCAATAAAATACCTGATCTTCACCAATTTTAGAAGTAGTGGCTTCGTGCTCAATTT
>Ga0181561_10001725_pt1 | contig 19375 bp, 16 predicted proteins | sample 011ome_19_FD_133760 | JGI IMG/M metagenome (GOLD analysis project Ga0181561, IMG submission 133760) | Coastal salt marsh microbial communities from the Groves Creek Marsh, Skidaway Island, Georgia - 011510BT metaG (megahit assembly) | ecosystem: Environmental > Aquatic > Marine > Intertidal... | reverse complement strand
CGTTTCGCTGCCAGTAATGGTCGAGAGGAAAAGCAAATTAGAACCGTTGTCTAGAATTCGTCCTAACTGTATCGAAGCGCTTGCAAGTGCATTCTCGAACTGTGCTGAGAAGAGTTTCCGGTTATTAATTGAGGTCTGTATTTCAGTAAAGTGATGCTTGGCATCAATTTTAATCGTTTCCAATTGGGCGTCTAGGTCCCCTTTGTCCTTCATTAAAACATCGATCGTGCTCACAATTGTATTTTGTTTATCCTGCGCCTCAGCCGTCAGTTGGCCGACTTCGTCGGCATGCACCTGTCTTAAGCTTTCCTCAATCTCTATCAATGCGGCATCAAGTTCTCTAATCTTCTGATTTTTACCTTTAATTAAAGCCCTTTGGTTCTGCATCCATTCTAAATAGAAGTCGAGCGACTGCTCGTATTGGTCGTCTGCGAAGTTCAGCGGATTCTCGGCAGTTTCGTTTTGCCCGGTTAAACGTGCAAGCACTTCAGAGGGAGGCTCTATTGTCTGATCCTGCAGGACTTTGAGTTCTGAAAGAGCGAGGTCAAGTTCTGTTTGTTTGTTAGACATTGCGTTATTGAGCTTAAGGTCAAATGCGTTGTTTTTCTTTACTATCTCACCCTTAATTTGTTCCAAGCCATTGGCAACTTCGCCAAGCCATGCATTTTGAGTTTTCGCAAGATCAATATTCAGGGGTTTCTCGTCGATGATGGATCTCGCATAACGCAAGCATAAATCAATTTCACTTTGACTGTTTGTTGCTTCTTGCAAACTCGCGCAAGCCTTAAGGTACTGAGCTGCACTGTGCAGTTCGCTAGCATATGCTTTTTCGAACAAGTCGACACAGTCGCGGCCGAGCTTGTTTAATCCTTGTAGAATTAAGTCGGAGCCCTCGCTTTTGTAAGGCAACTCGGAATCTTCCGGCACAATATTTGAGGCGAAATTATCAACGAATGCTTGTTTGGACTCCCCTAACTTTTCAATCACGGCTTCTGCGTGTTGGACGCTAAACAGCTCATACTTGCTTCTCTTTTTAGGCGGTACCTCATTACTTTGTGAGACTTCTGTCGAGGCCTCACTCGATACGAATGCCGAATCTTCACCTATTGCAGCTCGTATCATTTTTTCAATGAGCTCAGCTCGGTTAGAGCCTGGCTTTTCCTCTGCGGCAAGTGACACGCAAAGTTTAAGTTTGTCGACCCGCTGGTGGTTCGGATTGCCGTCTCGATCGCCAGAGCACAGCGAACAGATGATCTCTTCTAGCATACTTGAATATTGGTTCGATTTAGAAGATTCCATCTCGTCGGGTACGTTAAAAATGGCCAGCCCCACCGCCTTAAGGTCGACTTTATTGCTGGGGTCGATCAGGTCAAATTTCTCCGTTACCTGCTCCGCTAAGCTTTTCTTTCGAAGTAAATTCATCAGTCTAAGCTCCTGCCTTCTGGAAATTCTACGCGCCGAGAGACAACATTTCTCGGCTATCGGTATACCTCGTGCTGTTAAAACTGTGCGCACACATCGTCGTTGACATTGTACTCGACGGCGATTGGCGTCACATTTCCCGCCGAGCAGACTCTCACGTAATTCATTTTACTGACAGGATCTTGGTAGGTTGGAATTTCCCTTGCTAGGTGAGCACTGAAGTAGAGATCTGGCCCAGATTCATAAAAGCGAATCGCGCCTTCATTGAGACCCGTGGCATCTCCCACCATAATTGTGAGACCCGCTTGATCCGTCAAATCACAACGATCCCAAGCGCCATTCAGTTCATTGATCGACCCATCATACCGAACTGTAACATCTGTCATATCGATATTGGAAACGATGGCGTCGACCTGGCAACGGACGCGCTCGTAACCGCTCGCACCGACGTCGCGAAGGATATTGTCAGTGTCGACTTGAATCCACCTCAGAGAACCTAGCTGTGTAGATACATAGATACCGGTGATATCCACACTTTCGTCTAAGTATTCACGATCAATTCTTGTCATAGCATTTACGGTTTCAGAGAAAAGCAAGCTCCCCGAAGAATCCTGATAATCGGCACTTAGCATAACTTTGTCTTCATTGAGATTCAAATTGAAGTTTGTTCTGACTACAGCAACACCGTCATTGACGAGCCGCTTGCAGTGACCGGTGCCAGCGGCCGAAGTGGTATCGGTCTCAAAATTACCCCAGCAATGCAGCGTTGGATTGACGTCTCCGGCGGGAGCTGCCTCCCAAAAAATCTTGCGCGACCGCGTTATTAATGTCGTATACGAAGTCTCTTCAGAGCTACTGATACCCTGATAGCGCGCGTTTAAGCTCGCATCGATGATCAACTCGAAGGTTGCCGACGCGATTTTATTTCCTGACTTAGCCGACACCCTTACGATATGCTCACCGGCAACAGAATACTGAGCGCTGATCACCTTGTCTTGGGTATTTAACTCTAAAAATGAGGGGGAATCTTCCAGTGAGAGCGTGGCGCTCGTCGCTAAAGAACCGGTTAGCCCAATAGTTAAAACATAGGTTTCATCAGAGAAGTGGCGGTTGTCTCCGCTAATAGTCACAGCAAGCTCGTTGGCCGTCGCTTCTACCAGCGCATTTGGGTTGGGAATCATATTAGGAGCATTAGTTCCAGCTCCCCCCTCCCCGCCACCACAGGCAACCAATACCAAATTCGCGCCTATCAGTGACGCTATTTGTAGGACGACTCGAGCCCCAAGTCCCACTAGCTTTCTCCTGCAAGGCAATTGAGGCTCTCTAGCATTTTTACCTCTTTACTGGTTCGGTAGTGTGAGGAGTCCATCAGCCATACCACCAAAAATCCATTCACTAGGTGCTGGTCACAGAGTACTTTACCGATCCTTTCAAAGTTTAAAAATTGCTGGGTAGTCGGGTTGGGCCACAGAATAAGAACATCATCCTTTAAGGCGGCATCGTCGAAGGCATCCAAAGCTTTTATTGAATCAATAAATTTAACGCCTGCCTCGTCCTCGTTGGCCAGAGCTGGTAGGTTATGAAACAACCCGAGCAAAAGCAATCCAATGGTGAGCATTGTTTTCATTGTCACTAACCTTTTTTGTCAATCATGATTTCGATGCGACGATTTTTTGCACGACCCTCCGCCGTATCGTTTGTGGCTATAGGTACGGTATCAGCATACCCTTGAACAGAGACTTCAGTGTCGCCAAGATATCCTTGTGTGATCAGATAATCAGCGACGGACGCGGAACGAGCGGCCGATAAATCCCAATTAGACTTGAAACGCATGCTGAACGCCATTGGAATGCTATCGGTGTGTCCAGACACGGTGACCATGCCGTTTGTATCCGATATCGAATCCCCGACGCGACTTAATAACTGCAAGAACTCCGGGCGCAAATCAGCGCTACCGCTCACGAAGGCACCCTGATCTGCCAAGGTGATCTTAATTTGATCTTGGTCCATCTCGACATTGACGAGCGAGCGGCTGATCTCAGGCGCTAAATTTTGGCGAATTTGCTCTAAGTCACTATCCCCAATGTTGTCTTCAGGGGGCGCGGGAGCGTTGGCCTCAGACTGTGCGCTCTCCGCGCTATCTGATGGAGACGAGTCGCGTATTTCAATTTCTGACACGACCTGAGTCTGAGCATCGGCAACCTTGGCAAACAATGAGATGGTATCTTGATCAAGTTGACGCCCCCGCTGAGTGGATTCCTCGCCACTTTCAAGCCCCTCATTACTTGACGCTTTTGTTATGACGCTGATCTTTTCGCTCTCCTGCACGACTTCAACCAGCCCTCGCGCTATTTCTTCACTTAACGCGGCACGCACTTTCTCGATATCAGACCCCAGAGTCGCATCCGATGGTTTGGTCGTTGTTCTGAGATCCGCATCCTCGGGCTGAGGCTCGTCGGTCGTCTGCTCCTGGATAACGCTCAAAGCGGTTGTGTCGACTTTGGCTTGAGAAAACTGCTTAGCAATGACACTATCGGATAAGGGTGGTTCCACCACGGGGACTTTTCTTTGCACCCCGAAAGAGTCATTCATCGACCCGCTCACGTCCTTGAATTTCGGGACATTCATTTCTGCAAAGGAAAGGATCAACACGAAAAATGCCATCAAGAGGGTCGCCATGTCGGCGAAAGTGGCCATCCAAGCAGGGGCACCACCCTTGCACTCGGGGCAATCGGGTTCAGGCGCGTCTGGCTCAGGTTCTCGCGGAACCGTGGTAATAGGCCTCGCTTCAGGCGCCTCTTCGATGCCGGTTTCGTCGATCGGCTTATCGTCAGTTTCCACCCGACTCCCCCATCTCTAAGTATCGTCCACGATGACTTCAATACGCCGATTATTAGCCCGCCCCACAGGTGAATCATTGGTATCAAGAGGCTTCGAATCAGCATAGCCCTTAATCATAACGCTGGCGCCTTGCAGTGGTGTTGAAGTCAGGAGGTAATCGGCGACTGCAGCAGCTCGGCTGGCCGACAAATCCCAGTTTGACTTAAACCGTTCGCTAAACCCGACAGGGACGTTATCCGTATGCCCTTCTATTAACACCGACCCCGAGTACCGCGATAAAGTACTACCCAACTTTGATAGAGTTCCTCCAAAGCTGTTCTTGAGGGTGGCGGAGCCAGAATCAAACGAACCTTGGTTAGCCAAGCGGACGATAATTTTATCGCCTTGCTTCTCAATTTCAGCCAGTCCTGACGCAATTTCGTCAGCAAGATCTGCGCGCAACTGCTGGTACTTTGAATTTGCGTTCGCCTCGCTGGTATTGCTTGTCGTGCTGTCGGATGTGCCGCCTACGCGTTGCCCACTGGCACGATCGACTAAATTGACCGAGATCTCTTCTTTTATTTCCGCCTGGATTTTAGCGATCTTAGCGGTCATCTCTACGACTTCTTGCGGTATCGGACCGCCTTTCTGTGAGCCACTATCATCAGGCTTGCCCCCTGCAGAGGAGGGGTCTGCAAGGTTCACTAAGATTTCGCCCTTCTCAATCTTGACCTCGGCCATGCCTTTGTTGATCTCTTCTCTAAGCACATCTTGAACTTGTTGGAATTTAAGCTGTGTTTCTTCGTCGTACTCACCGTCTTCCGTCTTTTTGACAATACTTTCTAGCCGAGTCTCATCAGACTGTTGTTCTTTTTTATCGATGACGGTTCGCTCCGCAACTGCAGGAGTGAATTCCTCGACCAACAAGCTTCGCGCCATGGGTACGGTGATCTTTGGGACGATTTTTTCAATTCCGAAAGCTGCTTTTAAAGAACCCGAGATCTGCTTAAATTTTGGCACTTCGGTTTCGGCGAAGGATAGAAGGAGTACAAAGAATGCCATTAACAGGGTTGCCATGTCTGCGAAGGTGGCCATCCACGCGGGCGCTCCGCCTTTACAGGGAGGGCACTCTTCTGGCTCGGGCTCTGGGGGCTCTTTGGGTACTATTGGAAGATCAAGAAAGTCTTCCTCTTCGCGCACGGATCCCTGCTCGTCCTCGAGCTTTATTGCTTCGCTTTCTGTGTCCGCCATAGGGTTCTATCCGATCTCTGAGCGTTATTGCGCGGCTATCTTGGATCGCATTTTGGGGGCCACAAATGACGCTAGCATATCCCCCATCACTCGGGGGTTACCTCCAGACTGCATGAACAGAACGCCTTCGAGAATCAGCTCGTTATTGGCCGCCTCAAGGGCAGAGGCATTGGTCAGTTTCTGTGCCAATGGCAAACAGATGACGTTTGCCAGAATCGCACCATACATTGTTGTCAATAGCGCAATGGCCATTGCAGGGCCAATCGCCTTGGGGTCTGACATATTACCTAGCATGATCACTAATCCAGCCAATGTGCCCACCATTCCCATGGCGGGTGCTATTTCGCCCCAGGCAGAGAATACACTTGCGCCCATGGCATGGCGTTGCTTCATCATGGCAGTGTCGCGTTCCAGCGATGACTTGATGATGTCGGGATCTGTGCCGTCTACCAGCATAGCAACCGCTTTTGCCATATAGGCATTTTTAATGTCTTGTCCCTCAAGTGCAATCATGCCATCTTTTCGAGCGATAGTCGCAAGTTCGACCAGTTGGTTGATCAAATCAAACGGATTCTCAATTTTTCGCGAGAACGCTTTCCCTAATACCCCAATCGCGCCCAAGAACTCGCCGAGTGTGCAGCGTGCTAGCACCACTGCAATAGACCCTGCGACCACGATTAAGAGCGATGCGGTGTCGACGAAGGCCGCAGCATTCGCGGAAATAGCCATATAAATGATGCCAAACGCACCAACAAGACCAATAATCGTTGCGATATCCATTCTATACTCCTAACCTAGATTTAAGACTTGCAGATTGTAACCGATATTCTAAATCATGATGTATCTATCGGATGAAATCGTTCATAGTTGAGGTACTATCGTACTTTTCGGGGAAGACCATGACAAAATCCTTGTTCGCGCTCACTATTGCCTCTTTTCTCCTCGTTGGCTGCGGCAGTCAACGAGACCTCCCAGATTGTAGTGAGGCGATAGAGACTCGGTTGGAGCCGCACGGTTTCGAGCTGTTCGACAGCGGTTATGCTCAAAACAAAGACAGCAAACTTTTTGTCACTCGCTGTGCAGCCGGCCAGGTCTTTCGCAATTATCGCTGCACCGGCGACAGTTTGAAGATGAATTGGGACGATGCGGTCGCATACGCTGCCGAAGTGGCGGATAAGAGCGGTGAGGCATGGCGACTGCCGAACTACCAAGAAATGCAATCGCTCTTAGTAAAGCAGTGCATCAATCCTGCGGCCAATCCCTTCGTATTTCCCGACATGGAGGTGACCAACTTTTGGACGGTGTCCAAAGGATGGCATCAGGACAGATTCCGTTGCGCGGTTTATAGCTATCAGGGGCGCGCGTTTTGTCGCCACGACCGAGAATTAGAGCAACCCTTTTTTTTGGTTCGAGATGGGGGCTAGCGCGGGGATTGCCTAAGCATGAACTGACGGCATGCGCGGCCATCCACGCGCAAGACGTCTACGCAGGGCAGCTGTTTTGACCTAAACCCGATAGCGCGGCACGCGTAGGGAAAGGCAGCGACGTGCGTGATCTGAAAAAATTGACACTGCCAGCAGTTTGGCGCGTCATTGCGTTCCGTCATCGCCGGCCCTCTGAGCATAATCTGCAAGTGCTCGTCTTTTTTTCTCGTCTTGCTTTGGCTTGTAAAACTCCTGGTAATACCGATACGCCACTACGACGCATAAGAGCAGCAGCGATCCATAAGCAACCACATCTATTGGGTCTACGCCCAGGGGTATCGTCAAAGCAAATGACTCTGCATTGGGCCGGTTATTATTGATAGCGAGGATGAGGATCATTGGGGCAGCTAAGAATAAAAAGTTGCGAATAATTCGACACGTTGGACAATCGTTTTTCACAGGGGTGTCCTCAGGTTGCTGGTGCCACATGGTACATCAAACGCCCCAGCTTTAAAAATCGGGCGTTTATGCCTACTACCACAATAAAAAAACAACCTAACGCTAAAGTTTTTGATCATGCACTCGATACAAGGGTATGGGTGGAAAAAAGAAACATTCACTCACAGGTACAAATGCAGCCAAATCAAGTGGGCGACAGAAATTACTGCCCCATGAACGACTAGGAGAAGAGTATGTCAGTAATTAATACAAATGTTAGTGCCACCTTGACGCAGAATGCCATTACCAAGAATGAGCGAGCTATGTCGACGGCGATGGAGCAGTTATCAACAGGGAAGCGAATTAATAGTGCCAGCGATGACGCGGCAGGACTTGCTATTGCGTCACGTATGACATCGCAAATCAATGGCTTAGCCCAAGCCGCAAGAAACGCAAACGATGCGATATCGCTTGTACAGACCGCCGACGGCGCATTGGTCGAGGTCACTTCAATGTTGCAGAGAATGCGGGAGTTGGCGGTCCAAGCAGCGTCAGATACAAATGTGTCAGCAGATAGAACTGCGCTGAATCAGGAGTTCACGCAACTTCGAAGCGAAATCAATCGAATTGCCACAAATACCCAGTGGAACGGTACCAACATTCTCGATGGTACAGTGGGTAGCTCAGGAGAGCTGTCGTTTCAAGTCGGAGCTAACTCGTCGCAAACTATTAGTCTTACGCTGGATGATTTTCAGACCACTAGCAGTTCTCAGTCAACAACGTTAACCGCAGATACATCTACGGCTGCCTCGGGTCCCTCAGCTACTGGGGCGGCGCAGGTTAGTACCGTTGTAGTTGGTGGCACTGTGACTGAAGGTGATGTTTTGACAGTGGCAGCTGGCGGGACTTCGGTTTCCTATACCGTGACTGCCGCAGACGTAGCCACTGGAACTACCACAGCCGCGGATACTGTAGCCACTGCGTTGTCCACAGCTCTTGGTACTATTAGCGGAATAACCAAAGCTGTGAGTGGTGCCACGCTCACATTCACTGCATCAGCGACATCCTATGGATCGAATTCATTCGATCTTCAAGTTGGGGATGGTGGTCTGATGTCCGGGATATCCAGTTCCGCAATAACATCGCAGTCCCTCGCTAATACAGCCGTTGCGGCTCTCGATACTGCGATTGGACTCATAAATACTGAGAGATCTGAGATGGGTGCAACCATTAACCGTTTGCAATTTGCAGCCGACAACTTGCTTAACGTTAAGACTAATGCTGAAGCCTCACGTAGTCGGGTCGAGGATACAGATTACGCTGCCGCGACAACAGAGCTGGCTCGGACACAGATAATCCAGCAAGCAGCTACGGCGATGCTCGCGCAGGCTAACCAAATCCCGCAAACAGTGCTAGCACTTCTCAAGTAGGTCGGGGTAATTTACGTATCAAGCGGTCCTCGCGGGCCGCTCGATATGTTAACCAACGAGGCGGTCACTTAGGGCGGCTATCGTTGCAGGACAGCGTTCATTTCATCAGATCTTCCTCTCCCTAAAATATCATTACTCCCAAGCGATAATTCATTGCGCTGAAGCCTCCTCTTTAATCCTGAGGGCATCTTCAAGACGCTCGGCTATTCAAAATAGCATAACAACATTCTTGTAAACTATCACCGCGCGAGCATGCTTGATTCTTTACAGGCAAAGACTTGCTATTTTATAGGTCAGGGCGTAACTTCCAAGAAAGATTAGTGCCAAGCTTTTACATGCTTAAATCTTGAGTTCAAGCACCTTTGGAGATTGAATTGAATATTCCTAAGTTATTGAAAAAAGCAGCCAAAGTGTCGAGCAATGGAGATCTAGGAAAAGCCACCCAGATCTATGGCTTAATTTTAAAAAGCGACCCTTCAAATTGCGAAGCGAATTACCAGCTAGGCTTGTTAGCGGCAAATCTCGGCGATCGTCAAGCCTCCTTGTTATTACTTAAAAAAGCGATCCAAGCAAACGCGGCTGAAGAAAAATATTGGCAAGGATTCATTGATACGCTCAGAGAGTTCGGACAGTACTATGACGCCGAAAAAGTCGCGGAAGAAGCCAAGGCTCATCTAATCTCAAAGCAAGAATCAGCAGTGGATCGAGAGAATGACTTTGTCAGAAAGCTTGTCGAATATTATGAGTTAGAAAACTATGCCCAAGCGGAGCAACAGGCGCTACTAATGACGCAAAAATTTCCCGAGAATCCTTTTTCGTGGAAACTGCTTGGCGTGTTGGTTCAAAAATCAGGTAGGTTAAGTGAATCTCTCGACATCCACAAAAAGGCTATCGATCTCGCACCCGAAGACCCGGATATTTATTATAACCTAGCTGTTAACCTCGCAGATCTGGGGCGCCTTGACGAAGCAGTCTCAATTTTTAAACACGCAATTTCTTTGAAGACAGAATTTCCCCAGGCGCTTACTAATCTAGGCGTAGTGCTTGAAAGATTGGGGGAGGTTGAAGATGCGGAGATCTGTTTTATAAAGGCCATCAAAATATCTCCAAACGAAGCTAAGATATACAATAATCTGGGAATCGCACAGCATGCTCTAGGCAAACTATCAGCATCTGAGTCAAATTACAGGCTAGCTTTAACACTTGAGCCACAATTCGCCGAAGCTCATACCAACCTCGGCAATGTACTAAGGCGCTTAGGTAAGTTAAGAGAGGCAGCAGAGAGTCACCGCACCGCAATAAAAATCGCCCCTGACCGTGCAGAGGTGCACTATAATCTGGCAACAACGCTGGAAGATCTGGGAGAATTGGAGGGCGCTATTGCGGCATACAGGAGCGCCCTTAAGCTTAGGCCCGGTTACTTACAGGCCGAGGTTGCAATGTGTCATCAACAGCAACATATTTGTGACTTCACGGCTTGGAGAAGTTTTCCTGAGCTTTCTTGCCAACATTCGGATGAAATGGGCCGTCCTTCACCATGGATTAATTTAAGTTGGATTGATAATCCCGAGAAGCAGCTAGCATTATCGTCGGCTTACGCGAAGATAAAATTCACACGGCCCATTGGATCTCTGCCTCAAAAGTCAGCGCGTCGACCGGAACGAATAAAAGTCGGTTATTTCAGTGCTGATTTCCATAATTTCCCCGGGATGTATTTAATGGCTGGTTTACTCGAGCATCACAGTCGAGAGCATTTCGAGATCTATGCATTTTCATATGGCCCACCCAAAAATGATGAAATGCGTTATCGCATACAAGCTGCGGTGGACCACTTCATCGATATTCGTGTCTTATCAGACAAAGATGTGGTGAATCTTGTGCGGGGTCATGAGATTGATATAGCGATACATAGGAATGGTTATACTAAGAGCTCTCGAACCGAGTTGTTTCAATATAGACTTTCACCGATTCAAATAAATTATCTAGGTTATCCTGGCTCCCTAGGTGCTGACTTTATTGATTATATTATTGCTGATCCAGTAGTAATTCCTGAAGATCAGCGGAAACATTACTCTGAGAAAGTAATCTATCTACCTCACAGCTATCAACCAAATGACGATAAGCGCGAAATTGCTCAGACCGATACGTCCCGTGCTGATTTTGGTTTGCCCGAGAATGCTTTCGTTTTATGTTGCTTTAATAATAATTTCAAAATCAGTCCGCGGGAATTTGATATTTGGATGCGTATTTTAAACGATATTGAAAAGGGTGTATTGTGGTTGTTAAAGACCAACAAATGGGCAGAGCGCAATTTAAGAAAGGAGGCAAAACAACGAGGTGTTGATCCCTCCCGTCTAGTATTTGCAGAAAGGTTGCCACAGTCAGAACACCTTGCGCGCCACCAGCATGCAGATCTTTTTATTGATACTTTTAATTGTAATGCACATACGACAGCAAGTGATGCTTTATGGGCGGGCCTCCCAGTTGTAACGAAGCAAGGCTCACAGTTTGCAGCTCGAGTTTCGGCAAGTTTACTCAATTCTATCGGGCTTTCAGAGCTTATAGTTAATACCCAAGAAGAATATGAAGCCCTAGTATTGGAGCTTGCCACAGACACTAATAGGCTAAACGCGCTAAAATCGAAACTAGCTCGAAACCGATTGACTAAGCCGCTGTTTGATACGAAGCAATATACGCGGCATTTCGAGATGGGTTTGCGGCAGGCGTACGATCGCTACTTCGAAGGTAAAAAGGCAGTGGATATTTGGGTTCATGACGACCCGGTACGCCCGCAATAAGCAATTCGGGCTAAAAGCTTTTAAAGTTTTAGTTTTATGTGTTCAATTGATTAGGCATACCTTATTTGGGAGAAAGACATGTCAATTCACAATGTATTAGAGCAGGCCGTCGCCGCCCAACAGGCTGGAGCGTTCAGTGATGCTATTCGACTGTATGGTTTAGTTTTAACTGAGCAGCCCACAAACGCTGTCGCCAACTATAATTTAGGGGTGCTTTCTGCGGGCATGGAAGATTTTGAGACAGCACTGATTCTATTCAGTAATGCCCTAGATGCGAATGTGGAGGAGAAGCAGTACTGGTTGAGTTACATTGATACCCTCTTAAGAGCGGGGCGTCTTGAAGATGCCCGCAGGATTAAAGAGGAAGCTTCAGCCCGAGGAATTATCGAATTGTATTAAAGGGGGATGGATTCGCTCACGGTGACTGACTGGCATAGTGAGGCGCTGTGCAAATACTTCTGTCACAATACAATACTGTTACAGCAAGCGAAGGAAAAACGTGCTGTTGATCCTGTAACAAGTCTATAACCTAATCTCACTATAACAAGGGTGTATTAATGGCTGACTATATTTTTCCCGATTTTGAGTCACAAGAATTAGCAATTTCAAGTGCGATTAGCCAATTAAAGAGACACGGAATTAATATCAATTTACCAGAACAGCTACAGAAAAGTATTCAAGCTCATATATTATTTGATGGTGATGATGGTTTGTTTAAAGAGATATTAAAAAATACTGACACATATTTCGAATATGGATGCGGTAAGTCCACGGAATTTGTGTACAAATATACCAACGCGTCAATATACGCAGTAGATACATCGCGAGATTGGGTAAACAAGCTTCAAAGCATAGCAATTACCAGCGCTCCAAGAAGAGTAAATTTAAACTGGGTGGATGTCGGTAAAGTTGCAGACTGGGGATACCCAATATCATTCGAACGGCGAGAAAATTTTAAAGTTTACGCTGAGTTAATGTGGCTAGAGAAAAGTTCACCTGATTTAGTTTTAATAGATGGTAGATTCAGGGTTTTTTGTTTTCTAACATCTATTAAGTTTGCTCCTGCTGGTACTAAAATACTATTTGATGATTATATAAATCGTCCTTTCTACCATGTTGTAGAAGAGTTTTGTAAAAGAATTGACACATGTGGGAGGCAAGCACTATTTGAAGTGAGTCAGAGCGCTAAGAGTGCTGTCACAGATGAAATATTATCGACATTTCAGAACGTTATTGATTGATAGCAACTTCTGACTTAAATGAGATTTTTTCGTCGTCTTACAATGCGTAATAAAGGATTGTATAAACTATTGAATTTTAATAGTTACACAAGCGCAAATAAAACGTGCAAAGTGAATCGCCACTAATTTGCTAGACATCTTTCAGTCACACACAATAGCGATTAGCGAGGTGATTTATGAGCAGAAAAAGATACCTGGAAGAGTTTAAGGTTGAAGCGGTTAGGCAATTTACGGAAGCCGACTACAGCGCTTATGATGTGGCGGAGCGGCTCGGAACTACCACAAATAGTCTTCATAGTTGGATCACGAGATATGAGCCAAATGCCAGCGATTTTAAGATAGCGTCGCAGGAGTCAGACGAGATTCGTCGGTTAAAGAAGGAGTTGAAGCGGGTAACCGACGAACGTGACCTTTTAAAAAAAAGCCGCGGCGTACTTCGCGAGCCACCCCTAGTGAGATATGCCCTTATCAAAGACCATGCGTGCGAGTTCACGATTAGGTCGTTGTGTAGGCTGTTCAATCTTCATCCGAGCGGTTATTACGCTTTGCTACGCGCGCCCAAGTCTACGCGGCAGTGCAGGGATAACACGCTTTCAGGATTTATCAAGCAAGCCTGGCTCGAATCGGGTTGTATCTGCGGTTATCGCAAGATACATCGGGATATTCAAGATTTCGGTGAACGATATGGCATTAACCGTGTTCACAAACTCATGCGGGACGACGGCATTTAACAGAGTCACAGTCCACTCTGATCAAGGTAGTCAATACACAAGCTATGAGTGGCAGGAGTTCCTAGAGGCACACGGTCTCGCCGGGAGCATGACTCGACGAGGCAATTGCCACGATGATGCCGTAGCTGAGAGCTTTTTCCAGTCACTCAAACGAGAACGTATCAAGAAGCGAGTGTGCTTAACACGAGGCATAGCCAAGCGAGGCATCTCCAATTACATAGAAATGTTCTACAATCCTGTTCGTAGACACATAGCGAACAACTCATCGTCGCCTCAGGAGTTCGAGCGGCGGTATAAAAACGAGGCTGAGAAGTGTCTAGCGAAGTAGTGGCGATACATGGGATTACGGTGACTCCGGCTCACCCGTTTCGCCGATAAAGATGTCGAGCGGTAGCACTGCAGTTACGCCGACATTGGGTGAATCCACCAGCTGAGTTATGCGCAGGTCGACCGCTACGCTAGCAATCACTAGTGCCTGATTTCTGTCGTACCCATAGGTAGCCACTATGTAATTGATCATACCATCGAGGGCATTGCGAGCTGCTATGGCTATATCGTTGGACACGTTGCCTAGTAGTCCTAATACTCTTGAATCGAGATAGTCCATATGAGGGGGCACATCACCTACTTTCTTAACAGGTATTCCAGTAACCGCGTAAAAGCGTTTAGACGGGATATCTAAAAACGATGAAAGACCCTCATAATGAGGGCCATATGTCAGATCCGGTGCATTACTAAGTAGCTCCGTGCTAATAAGAATATCTGCCGACATCTCGATCGCAGTTCCCGACACTTCGCCATCCCCCTGCGCATAGTGCGGATCGCCAATGGTAAGACCGCAGCCTTCTATAAAGCACGGTAGATAGACCGATGAACCAGACTGTAAATAACGAATGTCCATATTTCCACCGTGTTCACGGGGCGGAATGGTGCGCAGACATTCGTCGGAGACAGACCCTTCGGGGCCGCAGATTGCCGAGGGCGTCGCGTTGTTGGAAACCGGTAACATAACTTGTCCGCCCGCATTGGCGAGCTGCTGTTCGCGTTGCAGCATCGTTTGCAACTGGTCGGGTCCGGGTAGCGTCGACACGATACCTGGGAAACTCGCGTTGGGTATGCGCACGCCTGGAATATCATCGCTTACGGCGAACTCTTTATTCAGCCGCCAGATCGCTAAAAACTGGCCTTCCATCAGATCGCGGATAAAACCACCACTGCCGAAGGTGTAACCATACTCTCCAGGGTCAATGCTGATTATGGTGACCTTTAATACATCGCCAGGTTCCGCACCTTCGATATAAACGGGTCCTGCCATAGGATGAGCGAAGTTGATGTCCATGTCATAAAAACGCGATTTATCCAGGATGCTTGCCCGCAATACTTCGCTTTCTTCTGTGTCTCCCCGTTGCTCTGCAATAGTGCCCAAAACATCGACTGCATCGCGGGTATGGAACAAGATGGTCTGCCTAGGCTTGACCCGATGGGTCATTGGTATCGACGGGTGTAGTCGGTTAATGCAGCTTGCATCTTCAATGCAAAGTCCGTGAGTTGCGCCGACAACGACGCTGGCAGGCTCAGCCGCAATAGTGGCAATGTTATAAATGGAACAAGCAATAAGAAGGAGTATCCGTTTAAAAAAAATCTGCAAAATTCTATTTCTCCAATTAATTGTAGAGGCAAAATAGGCTGTGTTGTCAGCGTATGCAGTATCCCATATTCCAGCGATGACAGTACGAGAGAAGTTAGAGTCAATGTCTCACTCGTCCGATATCATAAGGTGTGGTACAGAAATCTGGGGATTACACCTTCAACTCTTATCGCATTGTTGTGTATGCGTATCGAGGTGACATCGATGATAAAGAAGTGGCCGACGTAAGTGAGGCCATATTCGAAGCACTAATATTTCGAGATCGCAGAAGCTAATCCGCTTCACTGATCGAAATCAACACCCCCTATAATCTTTCGCCACACACTCTCGTGCGAGTTTTTGTGCCTCTGCTAATTGTGATGATGTCATTCGTGTCGCAACTATATCTCTGTTCTCTTGGGCTCTAGACTAACCATTTGCTGCCGCAATGTTCCACCACATATACGCATAAATATCATCCTGTGTAATTCCCTCTCCGTTGTAATACATCACCGCTAAGTTATTCTGCGCCAGCACAACGCCCTGTTCCGCGCTCAATCGAAGCCACGTAACCGCTTCCTTATCGTCCTTGTCGACGCCTCGACCTTTGCTATACATCAGTGCTAAATTCGATGCGGCTTCGGGATTACCTTGCTTTGCGCTCAAGCGATACCACTTCGCTGCCTCTTGATAGTCTTGGGTGACGCCTTCGCCTTTGCGATACATCACCGCTAAATTATTCTGCGCATCCGCATTGCCTTGTTCCGCACTTAATCGATACCATTTCAGTGCTTCTTTGTTGTCTTGAGCGATGCCGTCGCCTTTATGATGCATAAAGGCTAGATTATTCTGCGCATATGCATCACCTTGCTCGGCACTCAATCGGTACCACTTCACGGCTTCTCTATAGTCCTGCTTGACGCCCTCACCATCCTGATACATCAGCGCTAGATTAAACTGCGCATCCGCATGTCCTTGCGCTGCATTTAATCGATACCACTTCACGGCTTCTTTATAGTCCTGCTTGACGCCCTTACCGGCGTAGTACATGAATGCTAGACTATATTGCGCATATGAATTCCCTAATTTCGCATTCGATCGATACCACTTCACGGATTTCTTGTAGTCCTGAGCGACACCCTCCCCCTTGTAATACATCAACGCTAAATTCGATGCCGCCTCCACGTTTCCTTGTTCCGCACTAGATCGATACCACTCGACTGCTTTCTCGTAATCTTGAATGACGCCGCTACCTTTGCGATACGTGATTGCTAAGTTATTCTGCGCGTCCGCATTACCTCGTTCTGCGCTCAAGCGATACCATTTTACTGCTTCCTGGTCGTCTTGAGTAACACCCTCTCCCTCGTCATACATTAACGCTAGTTTGTACTGCGCGCGCGCAACCCCCTTTCCCGCGCTCATGCGATACCATTTCACTGCTGCTTCATAATCTTGCGCGACGCCCACACCATTGCGATACATGAATGCTAAGTTATTCTGCGCTACGGGGTTTCCTTGTTCCGCGCTCAGTCGGAAGAAGGACGCGGCTTGCTCGTAGTCACCGCTCTGATAAGCCTCATAGCCCCTATCAAAATCTGTCGTACAGCCATTTCCGAGGAATATTGCAATTCCCAAGAGTAGAGTTGCGAGTGTGCGCATCATCATCCGGTTTTCTTAATTGCCTTTTGTTAAATTAGCGAAATCTCTGCGGTAGTTCTTTAAAGACACACTTTTACATAAAGTGCATTACCTTCGCATACCAACGTACGCCTAATCCATTTCCACCCTAGACTAGTTGCCTATCCCAATATCTGGGGTCTCCCACAGAAAAATCTCTAGTTATAGAATTGAGGGGCTTCCAAAAAACTGTACCATGCTTAATGAGAGTTTAGTGCGTAAAAAGATAATCAACGATAAAGACACTATGCGTTTGGTAAACGAGGGCAAAAGCATTCGGAAGGTGGCTGATCTACTGAGGATATCAATGTCTTCTGTGCAAAGAGCGAAACATTCGGTCGCTGCGGGAGAGGATATCCACTAGTGGCTCAAAATACATCAGTAACATGTAAAGCCATCCTGTGGTAGACCTTCGGTCTCTTACCAGGGTGTCGTCGTTAATTTAGTTTGCTCCCGAAACTTTCTCAGATTACCCAGGTAGTCTCGCATTCTCTTTCGGAGCATTAAGAGCAGTGCAACCAAAATTGGGCGCCACACTGTAAAAACTAGTGTCGAGGTCGTTGCCTCAAAGTGCCCCATAGTTATTAAGTTGGTATAAAAGAGAATTGTTGACGAGCAGACAAAAAAAATCGCCAAATCGATGATTCGAAGCGCCCACTTCTCGTTATTCCTAAAGACTATCCAGCCTAAAATCAGACTAAGACCGAAGAAGCCTCGCAGTGTGGTGTTCCGTACTAGAAAGCTGGTGTTATCTATTGAGGGTGAGACTAGCATCGACACATATAATTCAGGCTTAAAGATAGCCAAGATACTCGTCACTAATGCGTGTGAAACAATTATAAAGGCCACGATCCAATAGCGCCGTTTGAGCCGCGGTATAGGAGTTAACGATAATGTCAGCTCATCGATTGAGCGGCGTTCCTCTTCGCTCAAGAGTACGTTGCTCTTGCTTGTACTTGGTAGCATCTCGTGTCCTGTGTGCACGCGTAACAAAATTCTACTGAAGCTACCGTGTTCATGGCTTTTGTCAAGTGTTTGTTGACGAGCCTGTGTTGTTTCATCTCGCTCGAGTTTCGTGGCTCTACATTATTAACGGGGGACACCGGCATTCATTAAAATGATTTTGCGAAGTCAGATTAATGGAGAACACCGATGTCCCACGCAGGAAGGATTATAGGCATACCAGGCCTAGAAGTGACAAGGGTAAAACGCAAACGACGCATTGATGTCTGGGCAAGGCCATCGAAACGGCAGTCCTGTTGCCGATACTGTGAGAGTCCGTCGATTCGAATAAAAGCGACGTACAAACGCACCGTCAAGCATACACGCAGTGGCAACCAGGTGATGATCCTTCACTTGAAGGTACCGAAGTATCACTGCCAACACTGTGGACGCTATTTCAGGCACACCTTTATTGGATTGAAGCCTCGCTACTGTTCCACTGAGAACTTCCGAATGGAGGTTTTCGAAACCCACCATGGCGGTGTAACGCAGCGTAAACTATCGAGAACCCATCAAATCAGTCACGCCACGGTAGAGCGTTGGTATCGAGATCATCTACAGATCAAACACAAGGAACAGGACAGGCAAAGATGCCCTCGCGTACTGGGTATAGACGAACACTTCTTTACGCGTAAAAAGGGCTATGCAACGACCTTCGTGGACCTAAAAAACCATCACGTATTCGACATTAAGCTTGGGCGCTCAGAGTTCAGTCTAGCCCCTTATTTACGGGGTTTAAGGGGCAAAGAACAAGTCCAGATTATTGTGATGGACCTATCTACGACCTATCGCAATATCGCCAGACAGTACTTCCCCAGTGCGACCATCGTAGCCGACCGGTTCCATGTCGTTAGACTCATCAATCAGCACTTCTTAAAGCTGTGGCAGCAACATGATCCTGAGGGAAGAAAAAATCGAGGCTTGATCAGTCTGATGCGCCGTCACGAGTGGCATTTACAGGATCCACAGCATGCTAAGCTCATGAACTACTTAGAAGCCTATCCGGTGCTTCGAGAGTTATATGACGCCAAACAACGCTTAATCCGTTTTATGCTGCTCAGAACCGTGACACGTCAACGGGCTCAGAAGCAACTACCTCGATTTCTGCGTCTGCTCAAGCAGCTCGATCTAAGCCCACTCAGAGCACTGGCAAAAACATTAAGGAGCTGCCTCGAAGCCATTGTAGCTATGTGGCGATTCAGTAAAACCAACGGCATTACCGAGGGCTTTCACACCAAGATGGAAATGATCTCAAGACGCGCTTTCGGATTTAGAAATTTTGAAAATTATCGTTTGAGAGTACTGACCCACTGCGGGTGGGACGGTATTATCAATAGAGTGGAAATGAATGCCATCCCCCGTTAACTGCGTAGAGCCAATCCCTATCAGCCAAGACGACTGCCGCTGTCAGGCACATCTAAGATAAACAAGAGAAGGCGGTGGTGCCCGGGGCCGGACTTGAACCGGCACGCTGTTGCCAGCGAGGGATTTTAAGTCCCTTGTGTCTACCAATT
>Ga0181561_10001717_pt1 | contig 19429 bp, 16 predicted proteins | sample 011ome_19_FD_133760 | JGI IMG/M metagenome (GOLD analysis project Ga0181561, IMG submission 133760) | Coastal salt marsh microbial communities from the Groves Creek Marsh, Skidaway Island, Georgia - 011510BT metaG (megahit assembly) | ecosystem: Environmental > Aquatic > Marine > Intertidal... | reverse complement strand
CCATTCTGTACCAGAACCTAAATCACAACTAACATTATAATTTTCTTCTTTGTCTTTAGGTAACATATAAACATTAAAACCATCAGTAGAACCGATTTTGAAACTAGAATATTTATCTTCTTTGTTTAAACCTTTTATGGTAGAACTATCTTTTTCATTTAATTCTTTAATTTCTAATGTTTTAGATAAAAATTCTTTTAAATCATTAGAAGTTTTATATTGATTTATATCTTTTTTAGTGTATTTGTTTTTGTTTCTATCGAAAATATCAAAGTATTCTTTATACTTATATACATCTTCTGGAAGAATGATTTGGTTTAAAATCATTTTAATGATCCAAGTACCATATGCTGATTTAAAAATATTTTTCTTTATATCTTCAAACACATCTAAAGATAGTTTGTTAGAATCAACGAATTGACTCTTTAATTGATCATAACTAGCCTCATTTATAAAGTAAATTTTAAATTCATTTATCTTTGTAATCATTTATTATTTATTTTCTTTTTATTTATATATTAAAAAAAAGAAAAGTAGGTTATTAATAACCTACTTTTTTTAATTGTTCTGATAATTCTTCTAAATCGTTGATCCAAATATCTTCTGGTTCAAGTGATGAATAATGTTTTATTTCTGATTTTTTTTGTTTGGCTAATGATTTATATTCATCATATTTTTCTTTACTTGTATGATACATAGGAATATTCAATAAATAATCATAATTATTATTAATCATATCAAATTCCATTTCTGTTAAATCAGAAATAATATCATTTTTCTTTCTATTATTTATAATTAATTCACCATCAACAACAGATTTAATAAATGCATATAAATTTACTAATTTATTCATTTGTGAATTTAATGATTCTAAATGTTTTGATTTTCTTTTTATATAATATTGAAATCTAATATCTATCCAATCATTTAACATTTCTTCGGCTGTTGTATATTTAGTTATTTTATTTTCATAAAAAACATTCATATTATTTATAGAAATATTATTAGTTAATTTTAATAATGATTCTATTTCTGTTTGTTTAGTATTGTCATTTAAAATAATTTCAATATCGATTATTGTATCAGAAGAATTATCGATATATTTTTTAATTTTTTTACTATCACATAAATTATCTAATATAGAAATATATTTATCGGTACTTACATCAATAGGTAATTCTGTTATTTTAATACCTTTTTTATATTTAGAATATATACCATGTGTAATGTATGTATTTTTTTCTTCATTCCAATCTAATTCACCATTCCAGTCTTTATAAGAAGGATTTATTGCATATTTAAGAGTTGGTTTTTTAAGTTTTCTTTTAATTACTTCAATTAATGATATTGGATTATATTTAGGAATGTCGGTAGACCATCCTGTACCAATTCCTGACGTACCGTTTACTAATACTGTAGGAATTATTGGTAAGTAAAAATCAGGTTCAATCTGGTCAACATCTTCATATAAATAATTTAATATTTGATCATCTTCTTTTCTAAAAATATATCTAGTAATTGGATTTAAGTAAGTAAAAATATAACGAGCACTAGCGGCTGATTTAGGATCACGTCTAGAACCAAAATTACCTTTTGGAATAAATAAATTAACATTATTAGAACCTACAAAATCTTGTGACATAGAAATGATTGTACCATATAAATTAGATTCACCATGTGCATAGTGTGTATGTTCTGCTATATATCCACCGAATTGTGCAACTTTAATTTCTGTATTTAAATTTCTTTTAAATGCTCCAAATAATATTTTTCGCTGTGATGGTTTTAATCCATCTACTAAATTAGGAATAGATATAACGTTGTCATAATTACTAAATTGAATAAATTCATTATCAATAAATTCATCAATTCTGTTATCTTTACCAAATTTATCAGGCATAATTTCACCTTTATAATTAGTCATCCATTCTTTACGTTCATTAGCACGGGTTTTATTAAAAACCATATCTATTTTATCTGAATCAAGAACTTCATTATAATCGAATTTAATTAAATGTTTATTTATATTTTTAAACATTTCTTTAATTTCTGGTGAAGTAATAGTACCTAAACCTTTATAATATTTAATATTAAATCCATTTAATTTATCTTTATTTTTATCTTCATGGTATTTATCTAAATCATAATATTCTTTTACTACTTTACCTTTAGTTGCTTTAACAATAGGTGTAATAAATTCAAAACATAAACCTAAATTTAATAATTCAGGCCACATTTTATGTATAAAATTAATTAACAATCCTTTAATAGAAATACCAAAATGATCGGCGTCTGTAAAAAATACAATTTTACCATATCGTAATTCATTTAATGATGTATATTTTTTACCAGGAACTAATCCAATAATTTTAATCATGTTTGAAATTTCAGAATTATTAATAATTTTAGAAACTGGTACATCTCTTACATTTAATGGACGTCCTTTAAGAGGAAATACACCCCAATAATCTCTATTTACTTCAGATAATCCTGTTAATACTGTCCCACGTGCCGAATCTCCTTCCGCCAGACATAAATAACATTTATGTCCTTCATTTGTACCTGCTTTATGTGCATCTATTAATTTATCAACTCTAACAGTTTTACCAGCCGATTTTTTATTTAATTTATTTAATTCTGCTTGTTCTCGTAATTTAACCCATTCTAATATAGATTTAACTATTTCTGATTTTAATAATTGTTTATATAATTTATCAGTTAATTCAAATTTATCAGTAATTTTTATAGTTAAATTTTCTTTTGTTTGTGTATCAAATGTAGGATTTGCTATTTTAGAAACAAGAAATAAATGAAATTTATTTTTAATTTCACCGTTTTTTAATTTTATTCCTTTATTTCCTTTAATTAAATCATCTGTTAATTTTTTAACTAATTGATTCATAATATAATCTACATGTGTTCCACCTTGCCATGTTGTATTACCATTAACTATTGAACAATGTTCAAAAGTATCATTTGGTGATTGTGCTAATGCTATAGACCAATGTTCATTTATATTTTCATAAAAAATTTCATTTTCTTCTTTAATATGTAATCTTACCCAATCTCTAATTGTATTAATTTTTATTAATTCATCATTAAAATATACATTAATATCAGGATTAAATACCGCAATATCTAAAGCTCTTTTATGACATAATGCTAATGTATCTGCCTCTAATCCTTTAATAGATAATCGATTTTCATCAGTAATATATGAAATAGATGTATATGATTTAGTACTTTTTTTAATTACTGGTGTACTTTTTTCAGATAAATTATTTTTAAATTCTTGATAATAATGATTTTTTCCATCAGCACAATCTATAGTAAATTCTTTAGAAAATAATGATACTAATTTACTACCTAAACCATTTCTACCAGCACCAAATCTATCTTCATTATCATCATAATTTTGTCCTGTTAATAAATGACCAAATATCAATTCAGGAACATATACTTTATGTTCTTTATGTATAGCTATTGGTATACCATCACCATCATTCCATACAGATATTTTCCAATCATCTGTAATATTAATTTTAATATTTTTTACTCCTCCACCTCGTTGTTTATGATCAGAAGCATTTGTTATAATTTCATCATATAATTTTAAAAACGCAGGAATATATGTAACTTCTTTTTTTATTACTTTATCATTAATATAACACCACATATCTTTAGTCTGTACTAGAGTTGATCCTACATATGTATCTGGACGTAGTAATATATGTTCTTCTTGTGATAACTTTTTATAAATGTCTTCTATTTTCTTTTTTGCCATAATTGCTTTTAAAATTTATTTCTATATATTATTTTATTTTTTATATAATTTTTATATAAAAGTTTTTTAATTTAATTAATAAAATATTTTTTTTTTTTTAACACAATTAATAATTTAATAATTTAAAATATTTTTTACTATATATCATATGTGGTCAAAAAACTTATTAACAATTATTAAACCTTTCTAGTTTTTTTAATATAAGTACGGTTTTAAAAAAATCTTTATTTAAATATTGTTTTTTTTTGACTACATAATACAAAAAAAAATATTAAAACATTTTATAAATAATTTTATATATAAGAATAAAATATTAAAATTATTTATAAAAAATATGATTAAAGTAACAAAAAGAGATGGTGAAAAAGTAGAATTTGAAGCTGAAAAAATAAATAAAGTTTTATTATGGGCAACTGAAAATATTTCAGGTGTATCTGCATCAGATGTAGCTATGAATGCACAAATTCAGTTTTATCCAGGAATAAAAACAAGTCAAATACATGAAGTATTAATTAGATCTGCAGTAGATTTAATTACAGAAACAAATCCAAATTATCAATATGTAGCTGGTAATTTATTAAATTATTTATTACGTAAAGATGTATTTGGTATAAAAAATGATATGCCTCATTTATGGACTGTATTATCAACTAATGTTAATAGAGGAGTATATGATAAAATTATTTTAGAAAAATATACAACAGAAGAAATTTCAGCTATTAATTTATACATTAAACATAAAAGAGATTATAATTTTGCTCATGCTGGTTTACAACAATTAATGGATAAATATTTAGTTCAAGATAGAAAATCTAAAACTATTTATGAAACTCCACAATACGCGTTTATGGCGTTATCTATGACGGTGTTTATGGATTATGATAAAAACACTAGAATGAAATATATTAAAGAATTATATGATTTAATATCTTTACATAAAATATCATTATCTACACCAATTTTAGCAGGAATTAGAACACCTAATAGACAATATTCTTCTTGTACTTTAATGTCTATTGGTGATAGTTTAGATTCTATTTTTTATGGAAATGTAGCTATTGGTAAATATGTAGCTAAACGTGCCGGAATTGGATTAGAAACAGGAAATATACGTGGATTAGGATCTAAAATTAGAGATGGTGAAGTTGTACATACAGGTGTAATTCCATTTTTTAGAATGTTCCAATCAACTTTACATTCTTGTTCACAAGGTGGAATTCGTAAAGGATCAGCTACATTATATTTTCCATGGTGGCATCAAGAAATTGAAGATGTATTAGTATTAAAAAATAATAAAGGTACAGACGATAATAGAGTACGACATATCGATTATGGAATTCAATTTAGTAAATTATTTTATCAACGTTTTTTAAATAATGAAAATATTTCTTTATTTTCACCTAATGATGTACCTGGTTTATATGATGTGTTTGGATTAAATGATAAATTTGATGAATTATATGAAAAATATGAATCAAATAAAAAAATTAATCGTAAAACAATTAAAGCAAGAGATCTAATGAATTCATTTGCACAAGAACGTATTTCAACTGGTAGAATGTATGTTATGAATATTGATCATGCAAATACAAATTCACCTTTTAAAGAACGTATATCTACATCTAATTTGTGTACAGAGACGTTACTTATAACTAAACCTATATCAAGTATTTATGATATAGATAATAAAAAAGAAACTGAACACTTATCTGAAGGTGAAATTGCTTTATGTAATTTAGCAGGATTTAATTTAGGTAATATTAAATCTAAAGAAGAATTATATAAATGTTCTGAATATTTAGTTAGATTATTAGATTTCACAATAGAACACCAAGATTATCCAGTTAATGCCGCCAAAAAAATGTTAAAACGACGTTCATTAGGTATTGGTGTAACAAATTTTGCATATTGGATGGCTAAAAATAATTTAAAATATACTGATAATAATTCTTTACCACAAATTGATGAATTATTTGAAGATATTCAATATTCATTATTATTAGCAAGTAATAAACTAGCTCAAGAATTTGGAAAATGTGAATGGTTTGATAAAACAACTTATGCTGATGGAATTTTACCTATCGATAGATATAACAAAAATACAGATACGGTTTGTGATAGAACAGCAACATGTGATTGGGAAAAATTACGTGAGTTAATTAAATTATATGGATTAAGAAATTCAGTAGTATCTTTACAATTTCCAGCTGAATCTTCTTCAGTAGTTCAATCTTCTACAAATGGAATAGAGCCAAGTAGATCATTAATTACAACTAAAAGATCTAAATCAGGTTTAATTAAAGTAGTTGTTCCTGAAATAACTAAATTAAAAAATAAATATCAATTAGCATTTGATATGAAAGATAATAAAGGATATACTAATATTGTTTCAATTATTCAAAAATGGTTCGATCAAGCTATATCGGCTAATCACTATTATGAATATGTAGAAGAAGGTATATCATTAGGAACAGTTATTAAAGATATTTTATATTCATATAAAATGGGATTAAAAACTTTATACTATGCTAATACTGATGATAAAAAATCAGAAGATTTAGACACAATGGGTGTAGGTTGTGATGATGGTGCTTGTGCATTATAAATAAAATAAAAAAAACACTATTATTTTTAATAATAGTGTTTTTTTTAAACTAAAAGAAAAAAAAAGAATAGAAGTTAATATAAACACAATATTATGCAAAATAAATCAATAATTAATACCGATAATGTATCGGATGCTAAAAAACCTATGTTTTTTGGCGGTGATTTAGGAATTCAACGATATGATAAACCTAAATATGAAAAAATATTTAATATGTTTAAACAACAAATAGCATATTTATGGAGACCTGAAGAAATTAATTTATCTAAAGATAAAGGTGACTTTAATAATATGTCAGACCATAGTAAATGGGTATTCACTATGAATTTAAAATATCAAATATTTTTAGATACGATTAATTCTAGAGGTATTTCACATTTACTTAAATATTGTTCTAATACCGAAGTTGAAGCATTTTGTAAAATTTGGGAATATATAGAAACATTACATTCGTATTCATATACATATGTAATTAAACAAGTTTATACTAATCCTAGTGATGTGTTTGATAATATTTTAAATGATAAACAAATCTTAAAACGTGCTAGTTCTGTTACTAAATATTACGATGCAATGATTAATGAAATTGAAGAAAAGGAATCATTAGAAACAGATGAAAAGAAAATAGAATATTTGAGAAAAAAAGCATTATATTTAACTTTAGTATCTATTAATATTTTAGAAGGTATTAGATTTTATGTATCATTTGCATGTTCATTTGCTTTTGCTGAAAATAAATTAATGGAAGGTAATGCTAAAATCATATCATTAATTGCTAGAGATGAAAATTTACATATGGGCTTTACATCTTTAGTATTAAAAATGTTACAAGAAGATCCAACTGAAGGTTTTCAAGAAGTAATTGAAGATTGTAAAGATATTGTTATTAATATGTATAAAGATGCTGCAGAAGAGGAAATAGAATGGGCTAAATATTTATTTGAAGAAGGATCTATTATTGGATTAAATTCTGATATTTTAATTCAATATATGAAATTCTTAACTAATAATAGATTAAAAATGATACGAATGGAACCAATTTTCGAAAAAACAGCAAATCCAATTTCATGGATTGGAAATTGGACTGGTGCAAATTTGGTTCAAGATGCTCCACAAGAAACAGAAATTATAGCTTATGTTAATGCTGTTAAACAAGATGTTGATGAACAAAATTATGAAGAATTTGATTTTTAATTTTAATATATATAAATTATGGATAGTAACAAACGAAATAAATTAAGAATAATTAAAACATTCGAAGCATATATAGGTGATAGTAAAAAAATCGATATGTTAATTATTCAATATTTACAAGAAATATTAGATGGTTTAAAAAATACAGATATAGTTGTAAATGATTTATTTAATAAATCACCAAAAGAATCTTTCAGTTTAGGTAATGGTTGGTTTTCTGAACCATTTCCTATGGAAATAGATACAGATGAAAGAGATATTGAAAATCAATTAGAATTTGAACATAAAGAAAGAGATATTCAAATTATTATAACTTATACATCATCTATGAAAGTATTTGTAGATAAATCAGGTGATAATTTTATTCCAGATTCAGAAGATAATGAAATTAGTCATGAAGTAAATTCTATTATATTATATACTGATGATTATGATAATGAATATAATATACAATTTAATGATATGATATTAAATATAGTAAATCAAATAATTGAAATATAAAAAATAAAACAAATAAAAAACATGATTAAATTTTCCGATAAAATAAAAGAAAGCCAAAATACTAAAACATATAAGTATAAAATTTCGGCTACTATAGAAGGAACTGTAACAGCAACTAGTGATGGTGATGCTGGTGAATTAGTAGATAAAGAAATGGATGAATATTCTAATATCACAAATTATAATATAGATTCATTAGATGTTAGTGATGAAAAACCAGAAATTAACGAATCATTAATTGATCCAATAGAAAAGGTTAAAACAATATCAGAATCAGTTGAAAATGATTTAACTAAAATAATGAATAATTTAAATCATACTGAAATGATTTATTTTAAAGAAAATTTAAATAAATTTATAAATAAATAAAATAAATGGATATTAATAAAATATATTTTCATATTAATGAATTATTAGATTCGTATATTAAGGAAGGAATAAAACAAGAACATTTATTAACTTTTTTAAATACTGATGAAAGTAATTTTAAATTTATGTATAACAGATTGTATAGAAAATTAACATTAAAAAATATACAATTTGAAAGTAATATTTTATTAGAATCATTAAAAGATTCAATTAGAGATAAAATATCATTAATAAACGATTTAAAAAAAACTAAATATTAATATTTAGTTTTTTTTTTTTGTTTAATATTTAGTTTTTTAATATATATTTTAATGAACACATTTAATAATAAATTTATAAATAATTGGAAAGAATTGAATAATAGTTTAATTGGTATAGAATTTGAATTTTTTTCTAATTATTCTTATATTAAAACTATGGAATTATTAAACTCTTTATATGAAAATATAGAAGTTTATGGATTTAATTCATATCATTCAGATTTTGAAGTAACAAATAGAAAATTCAAAATAGAACCTGATTTAAGTGGAGGATCTGAAATGGTAGAATTAATTACTGGTCCTATGATATGGACAGATGCTAGAATTGTAATTGTTAAAATGTTAGAATTTATAAAAAAACATGGATATACAGACGATCATTGTTCTATGCATATTAATATATCTTATAAAGATATAGATGTTAAAAATTTAAATCCTATAAAATTAATATTAAATTTTAATGAAGATTTTATATATTCTGTATTTCCAAATAGAAGAAATAATATTTACGCAAAATCTATAAAATGGATTTTACCATTTGAAGATTATTTAAATACAGAAAATGGTATGAATATTATTTTACAGACATTAACTATACCAGATGATACTAAATATTATGGTATAAATTTTCAAAAAAGATATGATAATTATTTAGAATTTAGATATATTGGTGGTGAAGGATATGAAAATAAAACAGAGGATATTTTATCATTAATGGATTATTTTATTACCATTACTCGTAAAGGTATTATTGAAGAATTTAATAATGAAGATCTTATTAAATTATCAACATATTTAGAAGATAATATTAATTGGTTTAAAAAATATAAAACATATGAAGATTTTTTAAGAAATATCGAAGGTATTAATATAGAAGTAGATACAAGTGATGTATTTTTAGATATTAAATCAAATTGGTCTAAATTTAAAGATAAATTATTTGAACTTATTAAATCATGTGATGATATAAAAAATGCTACTATTAATTTTAATACAATAACAAATAGATTAGAAATAAAAAATGCAATAATTAATAATATATTTTATATTAAAGGTGTTGATTTTATTGATGTTAAAATAAATAGTGCAACTATGTATAATTGTGATATTATAGAATCAACAATTAATGATGCACATATATATAATTCAAATATATATGAATCAAATATAGAACATAGTAAATTAACTAATACTAAATGTACAGAATGGTCAGAATTAAATAACTGTATGTTTGATAGTGGTATTTTAGATTGTAAAATGAAATTAGGTGTGTTTAGATCTGGTACATTAGGTGAAAATGCAGATATACAAAGTGATGTTAAAATGGCATATAAAAGTGAATTTTGGAATATTTCTGGTGATAAATTAAATAAAAAAATAGACAAATTAAAATGATAACTAAAATACTAGAATATAAAGAATCATTAGAAGAAATACGTTTAAGTTGTGCTGGTTTAGCACAAATAAAAATAAATGATAAATATCTATTAATGTTAAATAAATCATCATTAAAACGTGGTGAACATATATATACACCAATAGGTGGTGGTATAGAGTATTTAGATGGTGCTAAAGAATTTTTAAATACAATTACACTAAAATTTGAAAGAAGTACACCAGATTTAAGATTATTTATAATTAAACAAGATTTAAATAGATTTAAAGACTGGTTTTATAAACGTATTCAAAGAGAAATAACAATTAATCGAGAATTAATTGAAGAATTAGTAGATGAAACAAATATATTAAATGATTTATCTATAAATGATATTAATAGTAAATATATTAATACAATAGAAGATATTGAAGAATATAATGATATTGTAAATTATAGATATTTTGAAATTTTTAATGTCTCATTTAATAATGAGACATTAAAAATTTTAAATGATCATATGAGAAATAATAATTTATTATATTTAGCAACTAAAGATGAAATTTTAAATACTAAAACTATTACTAATATAAAAATAGGATCAAATTGTAAAGCGGTATTATAATAACTAAAATATTTTTAAATATTATAAAAAATCTCTGATATTGATTTTGTTTCTATATTTTTATCTAAAAGATTTAAAATTGGTTTTTCTAAATCTTTTTTAATATTTTTAATTTCATCAATAATCAAATTTATATTTTCTAAATCATCTGGTTTATTTTCTATAAAAATTTTGGATATTCTTTCAATATGTTCTAAAAATAAAAACATAATGTAATTTAATGATCTTAAATTGTAATGAATAATAAAATACTTAGATAAATATCCAAATAATTCTAAATTATTTTCTATAAGTGTATCGATTTTAGTTAATAACGAATTAGGAATATTTAAATTTAAATATGAAAATGTATTATTATTTAATTTTAGTTTATCACCTATTTTAGTTATAACATCAGATTTATTATATGAATTATATAAATTATTCATATCTAATTTATTATCATCAGATTTATTTATTTCATATAAATAATTAGTTGAATTTAAATTTGTTAATAAATAAACATTATTTCCTATTTTTATAAAACTTGTATTAAATTTATTTGTATTAACATTAGCTTTAGAAATATTTTTAAACGCACCTAAATCTTTATTTAATGTAAAAAGAAAATCATTATATGTATCTTTACTAGAAATAATTAAAAATAATTCAAATAAAGATTTATAATTATATCTAATTATATGCGCACATATTTTATTATAAATTATATTTTTATCATATTCCAAAATATAATTTGTATCTAATTTAAATTTATATTTGTTTGCAAGTTTTTCTGCAATATCTAAAGAAATATAATTAATCATACTACCATTACTATATGAATAATCATCTGGTCTTTTATCTCTATATATATGTTCATCATATACATAAAAACCCATATTTTTGAATTTTTTATCAGATAAATCTATTTTATATAATATACTTTCATCAATAGATTGTAATGGTAAACTACCATGTTCTATTTTTATCATATTATCACATGTAATATTTTCTTTTTCTAAAATATCAAAATATTTTTCACTTTTATTATTAAGTATAGTATAATTATGTGGATAATTATTTGAAAATTTAAATTTAAATAATGCAAAATCAGCTAATGTTTTATTAACTCCAACATAGTTTATAGTATATGGATGATATGCTAAACCACCTTTACCATTTGATGTTGTACGACAACCATGATCTATTAATTCCATATTTGATAAAATATACCAACCTTTATCTTTATCATAAACAAAACCACATATTTCATACACTTTTTCATTTTGACTTACATAATCATCACAAAAAGAAAAATTAAAATCTTCAATTGGAATTTCACCTAAAAAATCAGAATTTTTTAATTGTTTCTTTTTTAAAAATTCACTTAAAAAATTCTTATCAAATTTAGGATCATCACACGTTTGTATAATCTTAGACAATAAATCATCATCTAATGTTTTTTTATCATAATAATAATCATGTATACCATCAGAAGATAATTCATTTGTTTCTATATTTAAATAAATATTTATTGAATAATTATGTAAAAAATCAAAACTTATTTTATTTGCTATTAATAAATGATTCTTATTTAAATTTAATTTTATATTATTTTCATCTGAATCAAATATAAAATTAAATTTACATTCTTTAATTTCATCAAATGATACATTTATAAATTTATACTCTTGATTCATATCAAAACCAAATATTTTCATAGCTTCTGTAAACATAAATGATGCACACATCAATTGTGTTTCTTCTCGAGATAAGGCTCTAGTTGCTTTATTACATATAAATAAATTTTCAGTTACTTCAAAAATTTGTATAGTATGTTCATTTTTATAAGAATCAATATATGTATGAACAAAATATTTATTATCGTATTTTTTAAATTTAATATTATAAAGTTTAATATTATCTAAATTTTTAAAATTTTTAAAAGATAAATTAGTTATTTCACAATCATTTAATTCAATATTTTCAATATTTACATATCTATCTAAATTTTTAAACTTTATATTATAAAATTCTATAGTATTAACCGATTTAGGTATAATAAAACTATCAGGAATCGATATTAATACATCTGCATATCTTTCTTTATATTGATTATTAATTTTTAAAACATCTAAATTTGTACTATTTGTAATATTTATTTTTTTAAATAAATTTAAATCATATAAATTTAAAACTATAAATATAGATAAATTTGTACTTACATATGATTTAACATCATTATCAATTTCAATATAATCAAATGCTCCATACTTAATACTCCTATCATTGTTTATATTTGTATAAATACCCGTACCATATTTATTATTATTTACATATCGGTTTTCAATAAAATTTCCATATAAATATTCACTCCTACTACCACTATAACGACTATAATCTGGATTATTTATTCTACTTTTAGTAATTGTACTAGCAAGAACTTCATCATATGTTTTAACAATATCAAAATGTGTATCAAATATTGGAGCATCATATAAATTAAAATTATCTACAAATAAAAAAGACGCATTTTCAAAATATCTAAAATCTTCATTTTTTTCTCTTGTATCTAAAAGATCAAATACATTATACATTTTATTACTAAAGTGAACACGCATAAAATAGTTTAGACCATCAACAAACGTAAATTCTTTACCATTTTTTAAAATTACATCTATAGTAGATTTACATTTTACAAGATATAAAAAATTATCTTTACAATCTAATTTCATATTTTTTTTTTATAAAAAAAAAAATCCTAAGAGATTTTTACCTTAGGATTTTTTTTTTTTTGATTAATAATTATACAGCACTAGTTTCTAAATCAAAAGAAAAACTAGATGATAAATTATTAATCATATCCAATTCAAATAAATCACCACTTGTAAGGTATTTAGATAAAACTCTTTTATCATTAGCTAAATTAGCCATAGTTTTTTCATAACGAATTTCTTCAATACGCGTTTTCAAATCATTAATCCAATAATCTAATTTAATTCCTAAAATCAAATTATTTGGATTTTGTTCTAATTCATCAGATTTAATTCCTAAACTATCCATCACTGTCGATAAACTATTTCCTACTTGATCATCCAAATATTTTTTAGTTTCAACAATCTGGTTCATATTCATAGAATGGATATATCCTAATTTAGGTAAATATTTAGTCTTTGTAGAATAAGCGAAAATTTTATTCTCTAATTCTAATGCATCTAATTTTGTAGTAATTTGCTTATATGCAATACCTACATTTTCTTTTGTGATTTTTTGTGACATATTTTTTTTTTTAAGTAATATATTACAATTATATTAATATATAAATTAATATAAAAATATATTAATAAAAAAAAAAATGATAACTAAAATACTAGAATATAAAAAAATATTAGAATCTTCTATTTCAAATGACCAAGAATATTTTGATTATGTTTCTTCTTTTTATAATGAAGAAATGATAGAACAAATTAAAACGGGTGAAGAAATGGCAAAAATGATAACTGGTTCAACCATTAAAACATTTAAAACAGATGGTGATAATTTAATCATGTGATTGTCCGAAGGTAATGATAATGTTGTCATTTTAGGTGCAGTTAGTAAAACTGGTAAAATAAATAGAAATGATCTCACTGATCTTAATATATGGATAAATCAATGTTGTACATATATAGAAGAATATAAAACAATATATACTTCTCCAAATGAATTATCTGAACCTATTTTACAAAAAATTATAAATAAAATTAAAGCTAAAAATATAGATTTAATTATTCAAAAATATAATGCTCCATTCGAACATGAAAAATATACATAGAAAACATATATAATAAAAAGAAAATAAATAATAAATGATTACAAAGATAAATGAATTTAAAATTTACTTTATAAATGAGGCTAGTTATGATCAATTAAAGAGTCAATTCGTTGATTCTAACAAACTTTCTTTAGAAATTTATAATGATATAAAGAAAAATATTTTTAAATCAGCATATGGTACTTGGATCATTAAAATGATTTTAAACCAAATCATTCTTCCAGAAGATGTATATAAGTATAAAGAGTATTTCGATATTTTTGATCGTAACAAATCTAAATATAATAAAAAAGATATAAATCAGTATAAAACTTCTAATGATTTAAAAGAATTTTTATCTAAAACATTAGAAATTAAAGAGTTAAATCAAAAAGATAGTTCTACCATAAAAGGTGTTTCTAAAGAAGATAAATATCAAAATTTCAAAATAGGTTCTACTGATGGTTTTAATGTTTATATGTTACCTAAAGGTAAAGAAGAAAATTACAATGTTAGTTGTGATTTAGGATCTGGAACAGAATGGTGTACAAGTACTGGTAATATTAGAAAATATTATGACCATTATATTAAAAAAGGTCCTTTGTTTATTTCAATTAAAGGAAATGAAAAATACCAATTTTCTTTTGAAGAAGAACAATATATGGATAAAAATGATAAATCAATATTTGATGATAAAGAATTAAAAAATAAACAATATATCTATAATTTATTTAAACTAATTCAAAACAAATATCCAGAATATAAAATACCTTTTAAATTACTTGTAATGTTTGATGTTGACTCATTAAATTATGATAATTTAACAAAAAATGAATGGACTATTGTTTCTAAATTTAGATCTTTATCTGATGATTTTATAAAAAAATATCAAGATAAATTAGATTGGATTGGTATTTCATCTAATCAAATCTTGTCTGAATCATTTATTAGAGAATTTCAAGATAAAGTGGATTGGTCTTATATTTCAACTGATCAAAAATTAAGTGAAGATTTTATAAGAGAATTTAAAGATAAATTAGATTGGTACTGGATTTCATATAAACAAAAACTTTCAGAATCTTTTATTAGAGAATTTCAAGATAAAGTTGATTGGGATGATATTTCAAGGTATCAAAAACTAAGTGAAGATTTTATAAAAGAATTTAAACATAAAGTAAATTGGTCTAGGATTTCAAGGTATCAAAAACTGTCTGAAGAATTTATTAGAGAAAATCAAGATAAAGTTGATTGGGATAATATTTCACATTACCAAAAATTAAGTGAAGAATTTATTAGAGAATTTCTTAATAAATTATTTCTTAATAAATTATTAAGAAATACAAATTTATCTGATGAATTAAAAGAAAAAATAAAAGAAATATATAATGTATGATAACAACGATTAATGAATTTAAAACAACAATTAATGAAAATAATTCTTTCATTAATTTAGATACTTTAATAAAGTATGCAAAAAACGCAGGTGATATAGTAGTAGACGCTAAATACGCATTAGAAGATTTAGCTGTATATTATAATGATAAAATTCCTATGAATAGAGTTTTACAAGTATTAACTAATTATGATTTAGAATTAGAAGATGTAGAAGGTACATTTGAATCATTTAATAATGAAGATGATGAAGATATTAATCTTGATGATGAATTAAAAAATAAATTATATATAGGAGATTTTGAATAATGAAAAATGTAAAACTTATATATATTTCACCAGATAATAAAACTAATAAATTCTTTAATATGACTCAATTAGATGATAATTTATTTGAGGTAAATTATGGAACTGTTGGTAATAAAGGTATGTTTATAAAATATCCAATGAAAGATTGGAATAAAATTTTAAATGGTAGAAAATCAAAAGGTTTTAGTGATGTAACTAATAATGCAAAAATAGTTAGAATAGGAAATCCAGATTTTAATAATTTAAAACCTAAAGTAAAAGATTTATTATTATTATTAAATAAATATGCTAAAGAAGCATTTAAATTAAATTATACTGTAGAAATTACAGACGTGTCTGAACAATTGGTTATTGAAGCACAAGAAATAATTGATAAAATAAATAAATTATTAGTTATAAATGTACCTATTAATCAAGTAACAGTTTTATTACTTTCTTTATATAAAAAAATACCTAGAAAAATTATAAATATTGCTGATAGTATGATTAAACCTATTAATAATCAAAGTGATTTAGATAAAGCTTTTGATAAATTAACTATAGAACAAGGTTTATTAGATGTAGTAAAAGGACAATTAACTAATGCAAAAGATGTTAATGATCCAATCGATAATAGTAAAGTTTTATCGTATTTAGATAATTTAGGATTAGATATAGATGAAGTTTCTAGTACTGAAGAAACTATGTTAAAAACTATGATGAATACTTCGGTTTCTAAATATATTACTGCATATAAAGTTATTAATTTTAGAACACAAAAGAATTTTGATACTGAATTATCTAAAGCAAAAGATAAAACAACAAAATTATTATTTCATGGTTCTAGATCTGAAAACTGGGTAAGTATTATAAAAAACGGATTACAATTACACCCTAATGCTGTAACTACAGGTAAATTATTTGATAATGGTATTTATTTTGCAAATGATGCGGATAAAAGTTTAGGATATATTTCTGGTGGTAGATGGAATAGATCAAGTGGTGATAATGATAATTGGTTAGCAGTATATGAAGTTCATACTGGTAATGATGCTACACAAAAAGATATAGATAAATTATCTAATAATGATAGATATTTTAGACCTAATTTAGCAAAATGGATTCCAGATAATGGATTTGATTCTTATTTTGCAGATCATAATATAGAAAAACGATACAATTTACAACGTGATGAATTTATTATTTATAACGAAAATAAATGTACCATAAAATATTTAATTCATATTTAAAAATAATTAATAATTAATAATGATAATATTAGAAAAATTTGAACAATTTATTAAAAAATATAAATCATTATATTTTAATAAATTATATGAAAAATATAATGAAGGATATAAAGTAATTTATAATATTCAAGGATTTAATTATAATAATACTTTTTATGCAAATCTTAAATTTATATTTTGGTTAAATGAAAGTAAATCAAAATTAGAACATAATGCTTTAACATATTTATATATTCAAAAAAACAATGGATATGCTTCTGAAAATATAAATGAAGAAAATATAGAAGAAACTATTAATGAAATATTAGAAAAAATAAAAAACGAAAAAACTAATTTAGAAATAAATAATTTTATTATTTCAGGTACCGATGAATTCAATCTAGAATTAAAAAGAAATGGTATAAATGACTTTATAATGAATTTAGAATATATACCATCAGGTGATACATCTAGTATGTTTATATCATTTGATTTTAAATTATCAACTAATAATAAAGAATATGAATTTAAAATCAAATTTGATAAAAATTGGTTTATTTATTATAATAACAATAAAATTAAAACATCATTCAAAACAATATATAAAGATATAATAAAAGAAATATACAAGAAATGATAACAACGATTAATGAATTTAAACAATATTTTATAAAGGAATCTAATATATCGCCATTAAGATTTAAAGAATCTGATATGAATGATATATTAGATTTTATAGATGAATTATTATACAGTACAAAAAATATAGATATTACAGAAAAAATAGCAGGACAACATTTATCGGTTAATATTAAAAATGGATTTGTTACAGTAAATAATAAAGATAGTTTATTACATGGCACTGGTGATAAAAATGCTCGTCATACTAAATATGGGTCTGAAATAACTAGATCATTAATGAAATATTTACAATCAAATCCATTACCTGATCAAACATGGGCATTTGAAATAGTTAATCCTAAATTCAATCATGATTATATTAATTATAAAAATACAGATATTATATTTATTGAATATACCGGTAATTTAACAGATAAAATAGCGAATGATTTACGTCCATATTTAAATATTAGATTATTAACAAAAAATGATATTAAAATAAACATTGACAAAAATTCATATTTTACTAATTTTAAATCTGAATGGGAAAATACATTAAAATCACAATATACAGGATTAAATTCAAGAACTAAAGGAAGATATTATTATAAAATGATTAATGATTTAAAATATAAAATTGGTGAATTATTAGAAAATATATTAGTTTCTGTTGTCGATAAAAAATCACCAATTGAAGGAATTGTAATTAGTACAAAAACACCAATAAAATTACAAACTAATACATTCTTAAAAATACAAAGAATACAAATGTCACTTTATTCTTTATTCAAAATATCAAAAAATGAAATAAATACTGTTTTACAAAATCCATTAACTAAATTAGAAGATATTAAAAATAATAATAATTTAGAATTATCTTCTATTTATAAAGGTGATTTAAAATATTCCTTATATGATATAGTTAAATACTATTTAGAAAATAATTCTAAACTTTCTAATATTGATACAGATAAATATAAAAGATGGCTAACCGAACAAGAAAGTAAAGATATGTTAAATAAATTAAATAATTCTAATATTATACCAATATATAATGAATTATATACTAAAATAAAAAATTAATTAAGAATATTTATTTTGCTACATCTAATTTTACCGTTATTATGTACTATTCTAGCTACATCTTTATAGTAAATTTTACATTTAACTACTAATTCATTACAATATCTAGTTGCTTCTTTTTTAGTCCAAACTGATAATCCAAATGAATTTTCATTAGAAGAATGATCTGCATGACACTCATATGTTTCTTCTTTTAAATATTGAAATTGAAAGTTATATTTTGAATATCGATCTGATCTAATTCCTTTATATGCTATAAAGTAGTCATCATGACATTCATACATTTTACTTTCTATAATTCGATTCTTTTTAAATGATTCATCCTTATAAT